>Ga0182736_1003064_pt1 | contig 11636 bp, 13 predicted proteins | sample eDN5th30CKraftBY_FD_128882 | JGI IMG/M metagenome (GOLD analysis project Ga0182736, IMG submission 128882) | Enriched backyard soil microbial communities from Emeryville, California, USA - eDNA 5th pass 30_C Kraft BY (version 2) (version 2) | ecosystem: Environmental > Terrestrial > Soil >...
CGCGCTCACGACCGCGCTGAACACCAGCTACTTCGCCGAGCAGGTCGCCAACTTCGCGATCGTCATGGGCGTCGCCCTGCTGCTCGCGGGCGTCGGCTTCGGGGTCGTCTCCCTGAAGGTCCTGCCGACCGCCACCAGCCGCTCGGAGGAGCGTGCCACCGGCACGGCTGCGGTGCCCGCCGCGTAGGCGCCGCCCCTCCCCGCGAATCCCGTCGCCCCGGCCGGCAGGCCGGGGCGACGGCATTTAACCTCCCGGTCATGCCCACCACCGTGCTGATCGCCGGGGGCGGCCCGGCGGGCCTCGAGGCCGCACTGGCGCTGCACCGGCTCGCCGGCGAGAAGGTGTCGACGACCGTGCTCGCGCCCGAGGACGCGTTCGTCTACCGCCCGCTGAGCGTGCTGTTCGACGCGCCCGCGTACCCGCTGGAGGGGATCGCGCAGGACGCGGGCTTCACTCACGTCCGCGACCGCCTGGCCGCGGTCGACGTCGCCGCCCGCGAGGTGCGCCTGGCCGGCGGCGGCACGCTCGGCTACGACGTGCTGCTGGTGGCGGCCGGCGCCCGCACGGAGCCGCCGTTCGCGGACGCGATCGCGTTCACCGGCGCCCCGCAGGACCAGGAGCGCGTGCTCGCCGCGCTCCAGAGCGACGCGCTCGCGTTCGTCGTCCCGGCCGGCCCGACCTGGCCGCTGCCCGTATACGAGCTGGCGCTGCTGGCCGCCGGCCGCACGGACGCCGCGCTGCACCTGGTGACGCCCGAGCCGGTTCCGCTGGCGCGCTTCGGCGAGCACGTCGCCGAGGACGTCCGCGCGCTGCTCGCCCGCGCCCGCGTCACGGTGCACGCCGGCACCGAGTGGACGCCCGGGCTGCTGGCGGTCGAGCACGTGATCACGGTCCCGCGGCTCGCGGGCCCGGACCTCCCCGGCCTGCCGGCGGGCTTCCTGGTCACCGACGAGCACGGGCGCGTGGAGGGCGCGCCCGGCGTCTACGCGGCCGGCGACGTGACCGCGTTCGAGATCAAGCAGGGCGGGATCGCCTGCCAGCAGGCGGACGCCGCCGCCGAGCACATCGCCGCGCTGGCCGGCGCGCCGTTGCAGCCGGAGCCGTTCACGCCCCGGCTGCAGGGCCTGCTGCTGACCGAGCACTGGGCGCACTACCTGCGCCCCGGCGGAGCCGTGGCGCAGGACGCGCGCGGGTTGAGCTGGCCGCCGGCGAAGATCGCGGGGCGCGAGCTCGCCCGCTACCTCAAGGCCAGCACCTCGTCGTAGTACGCCTCGCCGTTCTCGGCGCGCGCGACGAGCGACTCCGGCGGCGTGAAGCGGTCGCCGTAGCGCGCCGCGAGCTCCCGCGCGCGGGCGACGAACGCGTTCAGCCCGTAGCCGTTGATGTACTGCAGCACGCCGCCGGTCCAGCCCGGGAAGCCGATCCCCATGATCGAGCCGATGTTCGCGTCGGCGACGGACTCGATCACGCCCTCGTCGAAGCACCTGACGCTCTCGATCGCCTCGATGAACAGCAGGCGCTCCTCGAGGTCTCCCAGGTCGATCGCCGACGGGTCGGCGACCGGCGGGAACGCGTCCCGCAGCCCCGGCCACAGCCGCGTGCGCCTGCCGTCCGCGTACTCGTAGAAGCCGGCGCCCTCGAGCTTGCCGGGGCGCGCGAACTCGTCGACCATGCGGTCGATCACGCCCTCGGCCGGGTGCGGCGTCCAGGTCTCCGCGGCCGCCTTCGCCGCGTCCCGGATCCGGCGCATCAGCTTCAGGTTGAGCTCGTCGGAGAGCTGCAGCACGGGCGCGGGGTAGCCGGCCTGGCCGGACGCCTGCTCGATCGTCGGCGCCGGGACGCCCTCGGCCAGCATCGCGATGCCCTCGTTGATGAAGGTGCCGATGACGCGGCTGGTGAAGAACCCGCGGCTGTCGTTGACCACGATCGGCGTCTTGCCGATCTGCTTGGCCAGGTCGAGCGCGCGGTAGACGGCGGCGTCGCTCGTCTTGGCGCCTTTGATGATCTCCAGCAGCGGCATCTTGTCGACGGGCGAGAAGAAGTGCAGGCCGATGAAGTCCGCCGGCCGCGACACGTTCTCGGCCAGCGCCGTGATCGGGAGCGTCGACGTGTTGGAGCCCAGCAGCGCGTCCGGGGCCAGGTGCGGCTCGATCTCGGCCATCACCTGCGCCTTGACGCCCGGGTCCTCGAAGACGGCCTCGATCACCAGGTCCGCCCCCGCGGCGTCGGCCGCGGTCGCGGTCGGCGTGATCCGCGCCAGCAGCGCGTCGGCCGACTCCTGCGTCTCCTTGCCGCGCGACAGCCCCTTCTCGACCAGCTTGACCGAGTAGCCCTTGCCGCGCTCGGCGGCGGCCAGGTCGACGTCCTTGAGCACGACCTCGATGCCCGCCTTCGCGCACACGTACGCGATCGCGGCGCCCATCATGCCCGCGCCCAGGACGACCACCTTGCGCACGGTCGCGCGCTCGGCGTCCGCGGGGCGCCCGCGCGAGCCCTGCACGGTCTGCAGGTCGAAGAAGAACGCCTGGATCATGTTCTTCGCGACCTGGCCGGTGACGAGGTCGACGAAGTAGCGCGTCTCGATCTCGCAGGCGGTCTCGAAGTCGACCTGCGCGCCCTCGACCGCGGCGGCCAGGATGTGGTGCGGCGCCGGGTAGTTCGCGCCCTTGATCTGCTTGCGCAGGTTGGCCGGGAACGCCGGCAGGTTGGCGGCGAGCTTGGGGTTCGACGGCGTGCCGCCCGGGATCTTGTGGCCCTTGACGTCCCACGGCTGGACCGCGTCCGGATTGGCGGCGATCCACCGCTTGGCCGCCGGGATCAGGTCGTCGCGCGTGGGCACGATCTCGTCGATCAGCCCCAGCTCGAGCGCCTTCGCGGGCCGGTGGCGCTGGCCCTGCAGCAGCAGCTGCAGCAGCGCGTCGGCGATGCCGAACATGCGCACGGTGCGCGCCACGCCGCCGCCGCCCGGCAGCAGGCCGAGCTGGACCTCCGGGAAGCCCAGCACGACCTTCGGGTCGTCGACCGCGATCCGGTGGTGCGCGGCGAGCGCGATCTCCAGGCCGCCGCCGAGCGCGGCGCCGTTGATCGCGGCCACGACCGGCTTGCCGAGCGTCTCCAGCCGGCGCAGCTGGCGCTTGAGCGTGCGGACCATCTCGGCGACGTCGGCCGCGTCCTCGCGGCGCGCGCGCTTGAGGTCGTTGAGGTCGGCGCCGGCGAAGAACGTCTTCTTGGCCGACGCGATCACGACGCCCGTGATGTCGTCGCCCTCGAGGCGCTCGATCGTCTCCGCCATCGACGCCCGGTAGGCGTCGTTCATCGTGTTGGCCGACTGGTTGGGATCGTCGAGCGTGAGGACGACGACGCCGTCGGCGTCCTTCTCGTAGCGGATCGTGCTCATCAGACGCGCTCCACGACGGTCGCGATGCCCATGCCGCCGCCGATGCACAGCGTGGCCAGGCCGTAGCGCTTGTCCTGGCGCTCGAGCTCGTCGATCAGCGTGCCGAGGATCATGCCGCCGGTCGCGCCCAGCGGGTGGCCCATCGCGATCGCGCCGCCGTTGACGTTGACCTTGTCGATGTCGAGCTCCATGTCCTTGATGAAGCGCAGCACGACGGCCGCGAACGCCTCGTTGATCTCGATCAGGTCGAGGTCGTCGACGGTCAGCCCGGCCTTCTTGAGCGCCTTGCGGGACGCGGGCGCGGGGCCGGTGAGCATGATCGTCGGGTCGGCGCCGCTCACCGCGGTGGCCACGATCCGGGCGCGCGGCTTGAGGCCGAGCTCCTCGCCGGTCCGCGCGTTGCCGACGGCCAGCAGCGACGCGCCGTCCACGATCCCGGAGCTGTTGCCCGGCGTGTGGACGTGGTCGATCGCCTCCAGCCAGTGGTACTTCTGCAGCGCGACGGCGTCGAAGCCACCGTGCTCGCCCATCATCGCGAACGACGGCTTCAGGCCCGCCAGCGTCTCGGCGGTCGTGCCGGGGCGGATGAACTCGTCGTGGTCGAGCACGACGTTCTCGTTGATGTCGAGCACCGGGATGACGGAGTGGGCGAAGCGGCCTTCGGTGCGGGCCGCGGCGGCGCGGGTCTGCGACCGCACGGCGTACGCGTCGACGTCGTCGCGCGTGAAGCCCTCGACGGTCGCGATCAGGTCCGCGCCCACGCCCTGGGGGATGAAGGACGTGTCGTAGTTGGTCTCCGGGTCCATCGCCCAGGCGCCGCCGTCGGAGCCCATCGGCACGCGCGACATCGACTCGACGCCGCCCGCGAGCACGAGGTCCTCCCAGCCGGAGGCGACCTTCTGCGCGGCGATGTTGACCGCCTCCAGGCCGGAGGCGCAGAAGCGGTTGAGCTGGACGCCCGCGACCGTGTCCGGCAGCCCGGCCTTGATCGCCGCGGTCTTGGCGATGTCGGCGCCCTGGTCGCCGATCGGCGTCACACAGCCGAGCACGACGTCGTCGATCCGGTTCGGATCGAGGGTGGCGTTGCGGGCGAGCACCTCGTGCATCAGCCCCACGACCAAGTCGACCGGCTTGGTCGCGTGCAGCGACCCGTTGCTCTTGCCCTTCCCCCGCGGGGTCCGGACCGCATCGAATACGAGTGCTTCAGTCGCTGCCATTTCGTCCTCCGGGCGTTGCGTGAGGGGGTTAAGACTAGCCCAAACATTCGTTCGTGAACGCAAGTTTGTGGCAACCTGGTCACAGATGACTTCAGTCCGGCGCAGCCAGGCCGAACGCAGCGCGGCGACCCGCGAAGCGCTGCTGGACGCCGCGATCGAGTGCCTGGTCGACCACGGCTACGCGTCCACCACGACGTCGGCGATCGCGGCCCGCGCCGGCGTCTCGCGCGGCGCGCACCTGCACCACTTCCAGACGCGCACGGCGCTCGTCGGCGCGGCGGTCGAAGCGCTCGCCCAGCGCTGGATGGACGAGCTGCGCGCGGCGGTGGCGCGGCTGCCGGCGGGGGAGGACCGCACGCTCGCCGGGCTCGATCTGCTGTGGGCGCACTACGCGTCGCCGCTGTTTCAGGCTGCGATGGACCTGTGGACGGACGCGCGGTCCGACGACGACCTGCGCGAGCGGCTGATCGAGGTCGAGCGGCTGCTGGATCGCGAGACGCTCGACCTCGCGCGCGAGATGTTCCCCGCGCTGGCGGGGACCGTGGACTTCGAGGGCCTGCTGCAGCAGGCGATCGCGACCGTGCGCGGGCTCGCGATCCTGGACACGCTGCATCCGGACGGCGAGCGCAACCGCGAGCAGTGGGGCTTCATCCGGCTCAAGCTGGCCGCGCTGTTCGCGGTCGCCGCGTAGGCGAGCATTCGTACAAATCGCTCGCTGTCGGGCGTACACTCGTGGCATGGACGTGGCCGTGAGCGCATTGCGGACGGAGCTCGCGCACTGGATCGATCGAGTCCAGGGCGGTGAGGAGGTCGTGGTCACGGATCGGGGGGTGCCCGTGGCGCGTCTGGTCGCGGTGGACACGGCGCCGCGGCTGGAGCAGCTGATGCGTCAGGGGGTGCTGGGCCGGCCCAGTGCGCCGCGGCCGAGCGCGCGGGGCGCCGCGCGCGTCCGCGCGCGGGCGCCGGTGTCCGACCTCGTCGGCCAGCAGCGGCGCTGATTCGTGGCGATCGTCTACTTCGACAGCAGTGCGTTCGTCAAGCTGCTGGTCGAGGAGGACGGGAGTGAGATCGCCGCCGTGTTGTGGGACGGCTGCGACGCTGCGGTCTCCAGCCGGCTGGCGTATCCCGAGGTCCGCGCCGCGCTGACCGCGGCAGAACGCGATGGCCGGCTCGACGCCGGAGCGCTCCGGCAAGCCGAAGCGGCGTGGGAGACCTTCTGGGCGGCCACGCGGCCGGTCGAGCTCGGTCCGGCCGTGACCGCTCACGCCGGCGAGCTGGCGGGACGGCATGCGCTGCGCGGCGCCGATGCGGTTCACCTCGCCAGCGCGCTCGCCGTCGGCGTCGACGCGGTGGTCTTCGCCGTCTGGGACCGGCGGCTGCGGGACGGGGCCCTCGCGGCGGGCGTCCGGATCGCGCCCGCTGCCGCGTAGCGCGGCGAGTGGTCGCGTTCCGGCGCTATGCGCCGCTCCGGCGCCACTCGCATGCGCTACTGCGCCTCCGCCTCGCGCAGCGCGGTCAGCCAGGGGGTCGGGCTGTCCGGGAAGCAGGCGCAGACCGCGGCCGCGCTCGGCCAGCGCGGGCTCTCGGCCTCCCAGCGGCCGGGGGCGTCGCGCGACGGCGTCCAGTCGCGGTAGGTCGGTGGGCGGCCGTGCTCGTCCGTCCAGTCGCGGATCGCCTCCAGTGCGTCCTCGCACGTCCAGGAGCGGGCGATCGACGGCTCGTGGCGCGTGCACTCGCGGCACGCGTCCGCGCTCGGGGACGTGACCGGCAGGCCGCAGCGCGGGCAGGCCCGCGCGGACAGGTAGTTGTACGCGCTCGAGCGCGAGACGCCGAGCCGGCGCGCGATCTCCGTCAGCCCGTGCCCGCGCGCCGCGAGCGCGCGCGCCGCCACCACGCGCTCGGACACGGTGGTCGGGAACGTCAGGCGCCGCGCGTCCAGCCCCGCCTGTTCGAGCGCCGCGCTCCAGGACCCGAAGTGGCGCGCGACGCAGGAGCTCGACGGCCAGCGCGGATGCTCGCGCATCCAGCGCCGCTGGGCGTCAGAGGCCTGCGCCGGGCGCTCGCCCGACCAGTCCTGCCGGCGCGGCGGACGCCCGGTCAGCTCGTGCCATTCGCACAGGGCGTCGAGGATCGTGGGGGGCGACCAGCGGTCGCGCCGCCCGGGGTGGGCCTGGGGCCGGTACCGGCGGCGCGTGGTCGGGGCGGCGACGGCGGTCACGATCCACGGGACGATAGTCAAAAATTGACTATGAAGGCAAGCCGCTAGGTTCCGCGGCGTCATGCGGCGGCGCACGGAGCAGCTCACGACGGGGGAGTGGGCGGTGCTCGCGCTCGTCGACGAGGGCGCGACCCACGGGTTCGCGGCGGCGCGCGCGCTGGCGTCCGGCGGCGACGTCGGGCGCGTGTGGGCGATGCGGCGGCCGCTCGTCTACCGCACGCTGGAGATCCTCGAGGGGCGGGGGCTGACGCGCACCGCCGGGACCGAGGCGAGCACTGCCGGCCCGCAGCGCACGCTGATCGAGGTCACCGAGGAGGGGCGTGCGCGGGTCGCCGCCTGGCTCGCCGAGCCGGTCGAGCACGTCCGCGACGCGCGCTCGGAGCTGATGCTCAAGCTGCTGTTCCTGGATCGCCGCGGCGCCGATCCCGGGCCGCTGCTGGGCGCCCAGCGCGAACGCTTCGCCGAGCACGAGGCGCGGCTGCGCGAGGCGCTCGGCGACGCCGAGGGGTTCGCCCGCACGCTCACGTTGTGGCGCGTGGAGAACACCGCGGCGGCGGTGCGCTTCGTTGACGCGCTGCATAGGTGACGCATAGGCTGTCGCTGGTCAAAAACTGACTAGCGAAGGAGTTCGCGATGTTCCGGTCCCGACTCGCCGTCGCGTGCGGCGCGCTGCTCATCAGCGCCGCGCTCGCCGGTCCGGCGTACGCCGCCGACCCCTGTCTCGACGATCACGCGGACGGCACGAACGCCGCGTTCACGTTGCGCGGGCGGATCGCGCAGGAGAAGACGCTGACCAATCAGACCCTGCGCGACGCGGTCGCCGCGGGCACGCTGACCGCCAAGACCGAGGCGGTCACCTACCACGACACGACCAACCGCGTCTACACCGGCGTGAGCCTGTACGACGTGATGACCAAGCTGGCCGAGCCCGTCTTCGGCACGTCGATCAAGAACGCCGGTTTGCGCCACTTCCTGGCCGTGACCGCCGCCGACCGGTACGTGGTGCTGATCGCCTGGGGCGACCTCGACCCGTCCTTCGGCCACCGCGACGACATCCTGCTGGCCTACGACGAGAAGGTCGACCCGGTCAACGGGTCCTTCGCGCCGCTGGACAGCGTCGGGCCGCGGCTGATCGTGCCCGGTGACAACCGCGGCGGGCGCTACCTGAGCTGCGTGCGCGACGTGCGCCTGGCCAGCGCCGACGACTCCAACGGGATCGTCACCGGTCCTGCCGGGCCCGCGGGGCCCGCCGGGCCGGCGGGGCCGCAGGGGGAGCAGGGCGAGCCCGGGCCGACGCTTCAGGCCGCACCCGGCCCGGTCGGTGCGACGGGCGCCGCCGGCGCCACGGGCGCGACCGGCCCGAAGGGCGACCGCGGCCCCGCGGGGCGCGACGCCAAGGTCACCTGCAGGACGACCGGCAAGACCAAGGTGCGCTGCACGGTCAAGCGCGCGAAGGGCAAGGCGAAGCTGACCCGCAACGGCCGCGTCTACGCTCGCGGCACGGCGAGCTCGCTGCGGGCCACGCGCAAGCTCGGCCGCGGCCGCTACACGCTGCGCATCGGCTCGGCGGCGTTCCCGGTCCGGCTGGCCTAGTCAGACCGCGACGCGGGACGGCGCGGCCCTGAAGCGGGCCGCGCCTATGCGCCGCCTGGCTAGTAGCCAACTATTGACTAGAGGTCTGCAGTACGACAGGATGCCGCCGTCCATGGCCATTCGGCAGTCAGGTCCGCGGCGTGAACCGGATCACGTACGGGTAGTCCCCGAAGCTCACGTCCACGTAGAAGCGCCCGTCGATCCGCAGCTTGCGGGTCTGCTTGGCGCGCGCCGCGTCGAAGAGCGCGATCGAGGCGCCGTCGGCGATCTCGGCGCGCCGGTCGAGGCTGACGACGAAGCTCGTGGCGGTGGTGAAGTCCAGGTTCGGGTCCTCGGGTGCGATCTGCTCGAAGCGCACCGTGTAGTCGCCGTCGAACCGGTACGGGCCGTGCGAGGCCGGCGACGCGTCGCCGGTGATGACGATCTCGCCCCGGGCCTTCGGCGCGGTCGCGAGCGCGGGCTGCACGGACGTCGTCGGGATGGGGGGCGGGGGCGTCGTCGTGCCGCCGCCGCAGGCGGCCAGCACGAACGCGGACGCCAAAGGGAGGGTCACACGCAAGTGCATAGGCAGATCGTAGGAGGGTGATCGTGGCGCTGGATCGAAACCAATTCCTCCGGCTGGGCGCGGCGAGCGTGCTGACCGGTGTCGTGGGGCGGACCGGCGTGGCCGCCGCCCAGGACCCGGCGCCCGCGCCGGCGCCGGCCGGGCCGACGCCGCAGGGCGACGACGTCGCCTACGTGCTGTGGGGCGCGACGGCCGAGCTGGTCTCGATCGCGTACTACACGCGGGCGCTGGCCGACGGCAAGTTCTCGCCCCGCGCCGCGCGCCGCCTGCGTGCCGCCCGCACCGCCGACCGCGACCACCTGCGCCGCCTCAAGGCGGTGCTGGGCGAGGACGCGCCGAGCGAGGAGGACCTCGAGATCGTGCTGCCCGACCACGCGTTCAAGACCCGGGCGCGGATCCTCGACTTCGGCATCGACCTCGAGCGCCGCATCACCGGCGTCTACCTCGACGGCGTCGCCCGCACCACCGACGAGGGCACGCGCCTGCTGCTCGGCCGGCTGCTGATCAGCGACGGCCAGCACCTGACGATGCTGCGCGGCCTCGACCACCGGCCGCAGTCCGACGCCGGCCTGCGCGCCCCGGTCCGGATCAGCCAGGCCAGCCCCTGGCTCGACCGCTTCCTCCGCTCCCGTTCGTTCCCGACCCGGTGATTGCCATGCGACGTCTGCTCTTCTCCACCCTGATCGCGCTGCTCGCCGCGCCCGCCGCCGCCCAGGCGGCCCCGACCGTCTACGCCGCCGCGTCGCTGCGCGAGGCGTTCCCGCAGATCGACGGCACGCCGACCTACAGCTTCGCCGGCTCCAACGCGCTGCAGACGCAGATCGAGCGCGGCGCGCCGGCCGACGTCTTCGCGTCCGCGAGCCCGACCGAGGCGCAGGCGCTGTTCCGCGCGGGCCGCTGCACGCGCCCGGTCACGTTCGCCACCAACATCGTCGTGATGCTCGTCCCGGCCAGCAACCCGGCCCACCTGCGCTCGATCTACTCGCTGCGCAGCGGCCCGCAGCGCCGGCTCGCGATCGGCACCGCCGGCGTGCCGATCGGCGCCTACACGCGCAAGCTGCTCGCGCGCATGCGGCTGACGTCGATCCTCTCGCGCCACATCGTGTCGCAGGAGACCAACGTCACCAACATCACGTCCAAGGTGGCGCTGGCGTCGGCCGACGCCGGCTTCGCCTACATCACCGACTCCAAGGCGGCCGGGGACCGCGTGAAAGCGATCCGGCTGCCCACGTGGGCGCAGCCGCCGGTGCGCTACCAGATGTGCGCCGTGCGCCGCGCCGGGGCCGACACCGCGGGCGCCCAGGCGTTCATCCGCAAGGTGACGTCCTCGCGCGGGCGGACCGTCCTCAAGAAGTGGGCCTTCGGCCTGCCGCCGAAGGGCTGACGCGCTGCGCGCCGGCTTCAACGCCCTGCTCGCGCTGAGCCTGGGCATCGTCCTGGTCTTCCTCTCGGTGCCGATCCTGGCGCTGTTCACGGAGGTGCCGCTGCGGGACGTGCCCGGGCTGCTGCGCGACCCGGCGGTGCAGGACACGCTCGCGGTCAGCGCCCGTACGAACGCGGTCGCGAACGCGCTGATCCTGCTGCTGGGGACGCCGGCGTCGTACTTCTTGGCGACGCGCCGCTTCCGCGGGCGCGCGCTGCTGATCACGGTGATCGAGCTCCCGCTCGTGCTGCCGCCCGCGGTCGCCGGCATCGGCCTGCTGGCGGCGTTCGGCGCGGGCGGGCTGTTCGGGCCCCAGCTGCAGCAGGCGGGCATCGTGCTCCCGTTCACCGAGTGGGCGGTCGTGGTCGCGGTCGTGTTCGTCGCGTCGCCGTTCTACCTGCGACAGGCGATCACCGCGTTCGAGAGCGTCGACTCGACGCTGACCGACGCGGCGCGCACGCTCGGCGCGTCGCCGCAGCGGACGTTCGTGCGGGTCGCGCTGCCGCTGGCCGCGAGCGGGCTGGTCGCGGGCTGGGTGCTCGCGTTCGCGCGCGGGATCGGCGAGTTCGGCGCGACGATCATGTTCGCCGGCAACGTGCGCGGCCAGACCCAGACACTGACGCTCGCGATCTACGAGCAGCTCGAATCGAGCTTCGACGTCGCGCTCTCGATCGGCATCCTGCTCGTGCTGCTGAGCGCGTTCGTCCTGCTCTCCTACAAGCTCCTCTCATGGCGCCGCTCGAGTTCGACCTCCACGATCCCCTTCGGACGTTCGAGCTCAGCTGCCGCCTGAGCGTCGCGGCGGAGACGTTCGCGCTCGTCGGCCCGTCGGGGGCCGGCAAGACGACGATCCTGCGCGCCGTGGCCGGGCTGCGCACGCCGCGGCGCGGGCGGATCGCCGTGGGCGACGACGTCTGGTTCGACAGCGAGCGGCGGATCGACGTGCCGCCGGACCGGCGCTCGGTCGGGCTCGTGTTCCAGGAGTACGCGCTGTTCCCGCACCTGACCGTGCGGGCGAACGTCGCGTTCGGCGGCGCGTCGCGCGAGCGCGTGCACGAGCTGCTCGAGCGCCTGCGGATCGGGCACCTGGCGGGGGAGAAGCCCGGCCGGCTGTCGGGCGGTGAGCGCCAGCGGGTCGCGGTGGCCCGCGCACTGGCCCGCGATCCGCGCGTGCTGCTGCTCGACGAGCCGCTGTCGGCGCTCGACGCGCACACGCGCGCCA
>Ga0182736_1003065_pt1 | contig 11632 bp, 16 predicted proteins | sample eDN5th30CKraftBY_FD_128882 | JGI IMG/M metagenome (GOLD analysis project Ga0182736, IMG submission 128882) | Enriched backyard soil microbial communities from Emeryville, California, USA - eDNA 5th pass 30_C Kraft BY (version 2) (version 2) | ecosystem: Environmental > Terrestrial > Soil >...
AACGTCCATCCGCCGACGCCGACGCGAATGCGCGCGGTCTTGCTTTTCGAGGTGGCCATCGCGCGCTTACTTCCGGCCGGCATCGAGCGAACCGTCCGGCTCGCGCGTCTCGGTCACGACTTGGTTGAAGCCTTCGTCGAAGAGAGGTGCGGGAGATTCGTCGCAGTGCATGCTGGCCATTCCGTGGATAAGGGAAGCGCGTCCGTTCTCACCGAACGGACGCGCCGGGTCATGCACCTATGCTGGCGCAGTCTAAAAAATTCACTGGCCGAAGAAGATATTGCATTGCGGCCCGCGCGTGCAGGGCTTGGAGGCCGGACTGTCCATCGTGCCCATCGTGGTTGCGCCGGCCGCGCCGCGTGTCATCGGCGAGCCGCCGTAGGACGTGTCGGTCGACTGGCCCTGCATGGCGCTTTGCGCGGGCGCGCCGGGATCGGTCCAGGTGTCGGCGGTGGCCTGTCCCGGAACCTGCGCGGTGCGGTAATAGGACTGCTGAGCCGATGCGAGACCGGCAGTGGCGAGTAACGAGGCGGCGAGCGCCGCCATGGCGATACGTGATTTCATGTCGACTCCTTGATCGAAAGGCGCGTTCGCGTGTACGCCGCGCAACGCTGTTCGCTGATTCGAATCTTTGATCCGCACGGAACGTGCCACGAGTGCTGCATGTGCCATGCATGGCGCTGGCGAGCGGATATTGGCGCCGGTTCCCGGCGAGCCTGCCGCGGCGGGTTTCCCGGACTTGTTCGAATGTGATGCAGACGGAGCGCCGGTGCGCTTGCCGGCGAATGGGACCCGCGGGTCCGCAGAAGACGCATGCCGCGCTGCACTCTTCGTTATAGGCCGTCGCTCCGCGATTGAACAGGACAATTGAACGCGCATGGCGCTCGCGGTCGCGTGCGTGACGCGAAGCTGTCGATCGCGCCATCGCCTAGAATGCGATGGCTAATCCACGAACGCAGGGACATCGCCGCCATGACCGTCACCATCTATCACAACCCGAAGTGCGGGACTTCGCGCAACACGCTCGCACTGATCCGCAACGCGGGCATCGAGCCGGCGGTGATCGAGTATCTGACGCATCCTCCGAGCCGCGAGACGCTCGTTGCGCTGATCGCGCGCGCGGGACTGTCGGTGCGCGAAGCGCTGCGCGAGAAGGGCACGCCATACGCCGAACTCGGCCTCGACGATCCGAGCCTCAGCGACGAACAACTCATCGACGCGATGCTCGCGCATCCGATTCTCATCAACCGTCCGTTCGTCGATACGCCGAAGGGCGCGCGGCTGTGCCGGCCATCGGAGCTCGTGCTCGATATCCTGCCCGAAGCGCAGAAGGGGCCGTTCACGAAGGAAGACGGCGAAGTCGTCATCGACGGTTCCGGCAAGCGTGTGCGCTAGGACACCTTCGTTTTCGCTGACCGTTACCTGACGTTACCTTTCTGGCAAACCCGTTGCACCTGTATCCGCCATCGCTTTCTAGACTGCACTGACTCACACGGCACTCGGTGCAAGGAGAAAGCGGCATGAAGAAGAAACTTCTTGGTACGGCGATCGGGCTGGCGGGGCTCGCGGCACTTGCGATATCGGCATCGGCGAACGCGCACGTCGATGTGGCGGTGGGCGTGGGCGTGCCGGTCTACACGCAGCCCGTGTACGCGCAGCCCGCGGTGCCGGTCGGCTATTACGGATATGGATACGGCGATCGCGACGAACGCTGGCGCGAGCGCGAATGGCGTCGTCACGAATGGCGCGAGCGCCGCTGGCATCACGAGATGCGCCGCGAGCAACGCTGGCGCGAGCGTCATGAATGGTAAAAGCGCGCGGGAATCCGCGTTCGAACGCGGCGCGCCGAAAGGCTGCGCCGCGTTTTTACATGCGTCATGCGACGCCATGACGCAGGTCGACCTGTTCAAGGCACGCCGATTCGAGCCGTAAACACGTCGGTGTTGTCGGATACTCGTGCTCTTTCGCCGCGAATCCCTTTTAGCGAATCTTTTCGTCGCACCGCGCGTGCGGCGTCGTTTGCTCAAAGCACGAGCGATAACCCGTCCACTTTCAGCGATGTTCAGTCCCGTCAGCATTCTCGTCGTCACGGCGCTGTCGAGCATCCTCTCGATACTGGTGCTGATTTCGCTGCTCTCGCACGCGATTGCGGGCGTGCCGCGCTGGCTTGGGGCGAACGTCATCGCAATCGTTTCGCTCTTGCTTTTCGCCGTGCAGAACGTGGCGCCGGCGTGGCTCGGCATCGTCGTCGCGAATCAGTTGCTCGCCGCGACGGTCCTGCTCATCTACGAAGGCTGCAACGATTTCTTCGACGTTCGCATGCGTCCCGCGCAGCGCTGGGCCGGCTGGATCATGTGGCTCGGCGTGATGGCGGGCATCGTCTACTTCACGTATGTGACGCCGGATGTGAATGCGCGCGTGGTGATCGTGTCGGCGTTTCATGCCGCGTGCGATTTCGCGATCGCCGGACGCGTGCTGATCGAGCGTCCGAGGGAACGGCCGCGCTATAACTACTTGTTCGTCGCCGGCGCGGCGGCGCTCGGCGCGCTCGGCCATACGGTGCGCGGCGCGATCTACGTCGTGGAGCCGCCCGCGCAGACATCGCTGCTGCAGCCCGGCGTGATGCAGATCACGTTTCTCGCGCTCGGCATTCTCGTGCTGCCGTCGCTGTGCATCGGCCTCGTGATGATGGCGCACGACCGTCTCGCGCAGCGGCTCGAACGGCTTGCGCGCTTCGACGATCTCACCGGCGCGCTTTCGCGCAAGGCATTGCTGGCCGGCGCGGGCGAGCGTCTCGCGCGGGCGCGGCAGGAAGGCGAGCGCGAGTTCGTCGCGGTCATCGACATCGATCACTTCAAGAGCGTGAACGACCGCTACGGTCACGCGGCGGGCGACGAAGTGTTGCGCCATTTCGCGTCGATCGTGCGTGCGCGCATTCGCGAAGACGATGCGTTCGGGCGTATCGGCGGCGAGGAGTTTTGTCTTTTCTGCACGGCGGCGCGCATCGACGATGTCACCGCGCTCGTCGAGCGGCTGCGCAAGACCGTCGAGGCGACGCCGTGCGCCGTGCCCGGCGGCCTGCTGCATTACACCTTCAGCGCGGGCATTGCGATGTGGGACGGGCGCGAGCCGCTCGCATCGCTGATGGCGCGCGCCGACGGCCTGCTCTATGCCGCGAAGGTCGCGGGCCGCAATCGCGTGAAAGCGCCCGCCGCCGACGCGTTCGCCTAAGCCTCTTCGACGTCCGCGTATTTCTGGCGTTCGTCTTCCGGCTTGCTCATCCAGCGACGCAACAGACGCTTCTCGACGACGCGCCCGATCGTGAGCAGCGCGATCATCAGGATCATCGCGATGAACGCGAGGCTCCAGACGCCCAGTCCGCAGACGATGCCCACCGCCGCCGTCACCCAGATCGACGCCGCCGTCGTGAGCCCGCGCACGCGATTCTCGCGCGGATTCTGCAGGATCACGCCCGCGCCGAGAAAGCCGACGCCCGTCACGATGCCCTGCACGGCGCGCGACACGTCGGCGTCGTTGGAGAGCGTCATCGAGAAACCTTGCGCGCACATGGTCGCGATGCACGCGCCGAGCGACACGAGCCCGAGCGTCTTCATGCCGGTCGGCTTGCCGTGCAGATCGCGATCGATGCCGATGATGCAGCCGATCAGCATCGCGGCCAGCATGCGCAACACGGCGTCGGCGAGAATGGGATAGGGAAGCATCGCGTGTGAAAAGGTAATCGTAAGCCGGGCCATCTTCGCATGCGGCGCCGGCGCGCGCGCAATTTTGGCGCGCTAACGTGCCGGTTCTGCTTTATATCGAACGCAAAACGGGGAGACGAAGTGACTCAGATGCCGAAATTCACGATGGTCGATGCCGCGCCGACGCCCGTCGGCCCTTTCTCGCACGCAGCCGAAGCCGACGGCTGGGTGTTCCTCACCGGTCAGATGCCGACCGATCCGAACGACGACGGCGCGCCGTTGCCCGAAGGCGTCGCCGCGCAGACGCGCCGCGTGATGGACAACCTGATTCTCGTGCTGAACGGCGTCGGGCTGACGCTCGACAATGTGGTCAGCGTGCGTATCTTTCTGACCGAGTTCAAGCGCGACTACGACGCGATGAACGCGGTGTATCGCTCGTACTTTCTGCCGAAGCCGCTGCCGGCGCGAACGTGCATCGGCGTGACGGGGCTTGCGCGCGATGCGCTCGTGGAGATCGATTTCGTCGCGAAACGTCCTTGAGCGCGATTACTTCCGTTTCGACGCATCGACCCAGCGGAAAGTGAGATTGATGCGCTCGCCGCGCGCCCCCGGCTCTTTCGGCACGCGATGCACCCATTCGCGCTGCGTGCGCCCGCGCATCACGAGCAGGCTGCCGTGTGTGAGCGCGAGCGTGTGCGTCGCGTGCGTGCGCGCGTGACGAAACTCGAAGGTGCGCGTCGCGCCGAGACTCACCGATGCGATCACCGGCTCGGGCCCGAGTTCGCGTTCCTTGTCGGCATGCCATCCCATGCTGTCGAGGCCGCTGCGATAGCGGTTGAGCAGCACGCTGTTGAAGCGCGCATCGCAGGCGGCCTCGGCGCGCTCGCGAAGTTGCGCGACGGCGGGCGTCCACGGCTGCGGCACATTGCGGATGCCGGAATAGACATAGACCGCGTCCGGTTCGCCTTGCCACGCGGTCAGGCGCGGCAGCGGCACGCGACCGCCCGGCGTGGTCATCGTGTCCTGCTGCCAGGCGACTTCCGCGATCAGAGCGCCCATCAGATCGGAAGCCGCGTCGGCGTCGATCCAGTCCGGATGCCACGCGATGTCGGGCTTGGGAATGTCGTCGAAGAGATCGAACATGACTGTGGTGCGAGACGGCGGCGGAAGGAACGTTCACGATAGCAGAGCCGCCGGGCGGTGTGATTGCGGAGTCGTTTTCAGCCTGGAAGGGTCAGTTCGGCCTCTTATCTGCCCGCAGCCGTACATCGCCGCCATAACCGGACCACCCCCCAAGAGACCAGTCCGGCCACGATCGCATCGATGGCGAGCATCGACGCGATGTAGAGAAACTCGTAGTCCTGCACCTTCAGCATCCTGGCAACGCCGATCAGGATTTGCTGCTGATCTGCGGGTATTGGCAGCGGATAGGTGTGGACGTACCGCACCGCAAGCCGAAACAGACCGAGGAACAGAAGCATTACGAGCACTACGCTAAGGACACGTTTTCCCAATTGTCGTTACCTCGATCCAACCGTAAGCCTCGATGCGGCCCGCTCTGACGGAGATCTTCGGCGTGTGCAGCAGCGCATGCCGCAGCCTCTGAAAGTCCGCCCAACTCTCGAGTGTGATGCAGCCAAGCGAAATACCTGCGCCGCCGCGAGGGTGCAACCGGAAGTTGCCGCGGCGAACGCCATTGATCCACGTCCAGTCATCGACGGAGCCGTCATCCCGGTACAGCGCGAACCACTCACCGTGATTGCTTGGACTGTTTCGCACCCAATCATTCCATAGGTCTTTCATCCAGGCCTGCGCTTGCGAGGCCACGCCTCCGGTAGGCCGTGCGACGATCCAATACTTTCCTTCGGGTATCGGCCCTGCATCGGGCACCGCCGTGCAGCCGCCCCGGTTCTTGTATATGCCGTCCCCCGAGAATGCCTGGAAAACGCCGACTCCGAGCACCGTTAACGTCGCCCGCGACGTATTGTCGGCGACAAATTTGCCTTGGAGTGGCATGGCAGCACGCTTGTCATTTTGTGGAACCCACACAATGGAGTAAGACGGGCCGACCGGGAAATACGGTTTTTCTGAACTCAGAGTGCTTTCTTGCAGGGGTATCCAACGGATGCGCCGGCATGTTGGGCAACCCGCTGTGCTACATTGCCCCAATCATCTCAATAACGTCGTGCGAGGGTCGGAACATCCGCTTTGGCCTTTTCGCGCGACGACGGCAACGGGGAACTGCATGAACACCACCGCCCAAGCAAGCGGCGGCACGGTGCCGGGCCGCCGCATCCTGCTCGTCGACGACAGCGTCGATGCGGCGCTTGCCATGTCGATGCTGCTCGAAGCGCTCGGCCATGAAGTCCGCACCGAGCATGACGGCCCGCGCGCGCTCGCATCGCTCGACGATTTCAAACCGGATGTTGTCGTGCTCGATATCGGATTGCCGGGCATGAGCGGCTTCGACGTCGCGCGCGAAATGAGAAAGCGCGACGCGACCCGAAGCGCGCTGCTGCTTGCATTGACCGGCTGGGGCAGCGATGCCGATCGTCGCAGCGCGCTCGACGCGGGCTTCGATCATCATCTGACGAAGCCCGTCACCATCGCCGATCTGGAAGCGCTGCTCACGAAGCCCTGAGCGCGCTCACTCCACGCGCAGCCGCGCCATGTACGGAAGGTGATCGGACAGCCACGCGGTGTCCTGCGTCGGCACGAGCCATTCGACCGGCTTCAGGCCGCGCACGAACATCTTGTCGAGCGCGAGCGCCGGTGAGAACGCCGGAAACGTGCGGCCCGATTCGCCGAGCATCGTCGCGACTTCGCTCATGCCGAGTTCGCCGAAAAGCGGCACGGAGTCGTTGCGCCAGTCGTTGAAATCGCCCGCCAGCATGAGCGGACCTTCCGGCGCTTCCTTCGCGATCCAGTGCGCGATCCAGTTCATCTGACGCAGCCGCGCCTGCCGCGTCAACGCGAGATGCGCGCACAGCAATGTGATGGCCTGACCGGCGAAGGTCGCGCGCGCGACCAGCAAGCCGCGCTTTTCGAAACGATGCGCGGAGATGTCCCAGCGCCCGGAAAGATCGAGCGGATGCGGCGAGAGAATCGCATTGCCATGCCGCCACGACGGCTTGAACACGTTCGGTCCGAGCGCGATCTGCAATTCGAGCGCGGTGGCGATCTCGGTCGCCTGGCAATGCCAGACATCGTCGAGCGGCGCGTCGAACGGCTTGCCGAAGCCGCTCGCGAGCACGGGCTGCGGCATGCGCCGCGCCATCGCTTCCTGAAGAAAATAGACGTCGGCGTTGGTGGTCTGAACCCACCGTTGCATCGCGGTCCACGCGCGCAGGCCGAGGGGCGAGCGGCCCTTGTGCAGATTCCAGCTGACCGCCGTGAAATCCGGCGTGGCCGAATGAGCGGACGGGCCTGGCGGAAGATGTTCTGGGTTTCGCATGCGTTCTTTGTCTCGAGCGGCGGCCTCTTGAGTCTATGTCACCGCGGTTGTCATTGCGCCGCCGCCGGCGACCCCAGGCTCGCGCGTACCCGGTAGGCGAGCGACGGATTGCTGTCGATGAGCTGCCACTGCGCCCATTCGCCTGGCTTGAGCGCCAAGCCCGGATGCGATCCGCTCACCTGACGCGGCACCGGCGGCAGCTTGCAGCCCGAGGGCGATGCGCGCGAGCTATCGTCCTGCAAGGTTTCCTGCGCGTCGATGGCGAGCGTGATGTCGTCGGCGTTCGCGCGCGTCGGCGAAATGGTGATGGTGCGTTGCAGATCGATGTCGCCGGCAGGCTGATCCGCGCAGCCGACGCGATTCTGCACCTTGTTGTGATGCGTGTCGGTGCGCGCCTGTCCGACGTTCGTCGTGCCGGAAAACGAGTCGATCTGTTGTCCGTCGCGCACGACCTGCAACTCCCAGGTCACCGGTTGCGATGGCGCGGTCTGCGCCTGCGCGTTAAGCGCGGCAAGACCGGCGCCCGTCATGAGCGCGGCATTCAGAAAGACGGTGCGTATCGTTTTATGCATTGAAAGCGACTCCTGCGCGCGGACTGTTCGGATGGCGGCGCGGCTGGCGCGTCGCTGGATCGGCGTTCTCCGGCGAATTCGTTGTGACACGGCGGCGCAGGTACGGTTCAGCCAGACCGCGCAACACACAATTGTGGACGAACGAAACGAATCTCAACCTGGCCTGACGCGAAGCAGATTTCGAACCCGCTCGCCGCGTCGTCCGACGATGATACTCGCACGCTTTGCGCGCATCGCGATTAGCAGCACACGCGTTCGACTGCTCGCTTGCGTGCGGTTTTGGCGTCGATACACTGGACTCGTCGACCATAAAAATTGACGGGGTGTGACATGACGACGGCCGTGGTCAAACAGGAACTCGCAGTGGCATCGTTCAGCAAGGTCTACAGTCTCGACGATGTGGAGTCCGCGCTCAACGATCTCTCCGAAGGCGCGAACGACGCCTTGCGCGCCACTTACGAAAAAATGCTCAAAGTGGGTAATCTGCGTTTCTGCGTGAAGCCGAACCGCATGCCGTCGGTGGACGATCTCGCCGCGGATCTGCCGAATTTCGAGGAGCCGCTCGCCGATATCCGCAAGCAGATCGCGCTGTGCCTCGAAACCGACGATCGCCTCGAACTCATGCCGATGCTGCTGCTCGGCGAGCCGGGCATCGGCAAGACGCACTTCGCGAAGCAGCTCGCGCGGCTGCTCGGCACGTCGAATCACTATGTCGCGATGAGCTCGCTGACGGCGGGCTGGATCCTGTCGGGGGCGTCGTCGCAATGGCGCAATGCGAAGCCCGGCAAGGTGTTCGATGCGCTCGTGAACGGCAGCTACGCGAATCCCGTCATGACCGTCGACGAAATCGACAAGGCCACCGGCGACGCGCAATACGATCCGCTCGGCGCGCTCTATGCGCTGCTGGAGCATGACACGGCGCAGACTTTCGTCGACGAATTCGCCGAAGTGCCGATCAACGCGGGCAACGTCGTGTGGATCGCGACGGCCAACGACGCGCGCGCGATTCCCGAGCCCCTGATGAATCGCATGAACGTCTACGAAATTCCGCCGCCCGATCGCGACGGCGCGCGGCGCATCGCGCAGTCGATTTACGCCGAAATCCGCAATGCTCATTCGTGGGGCGCGCGTTTTCCGGAAACACTCGGCGACGCGCCGCTCGACGCGCTCACGCAGGCGTCGCCGCGCGGCATGCGGCGCGCGATGCTGAACGCGTTCGGCAACGCGCGTATCGACGGACGGCATCACGTCGAAGCGCGCGACATTCAGATCGACCGCAACCTGCGCAAAAAAGCGATCGGCTTCTGAAAGCGCGCCGTTCGCGAAATTGCCGGAAAGGCCGCCAAAACCTGTCGTTTTTGACATCTGGCGGCCAGATTCTTGCCTTTTTCTGAATTGCACCGGAAAACGATCTAATCGGCGTGCATTTGTTGTGTAACGCGCAATAGTCCCGAACGTAAAATAGTTGGGACAAATCTGCCGCGGAAGAAGACATGGATCGGATCGAGTGCGTAGTAATCGGGGCGGGCGTCGTCGGACTGGCGATCGCCCGCGCGCTGGCCAAGCGCGGCCGCGAAGTCATCGTGCTGGAGGCGGGCGAGGGCATCGGCATCGGCACGAGCTCGCGCAACAGCGAAGTCGTTCACGCAGGCATCTACTATCCGCGCGGATCGCTGAAGGCCGAACTGTGCGTGCGTGGGCGCGACATGCTCTACGCGTTCTGTCAGGAGCACGGCGTGCCGCACCGGCAATGCGGCAAGCTGCTCGTCGCGACGGCGCGCAATCAGGTGCCGCAACTCGCGGCGCTGGAACAGAAGGGCATCGAGAATCGCGTGAAGGGACTCGTGCGCATCAGCGGCGCACAGGCGGCCGAGATGGAGCCGCAACTTCAATGCGTCGAGGCGGTGTGGTCGCCGCTGACGGGCATCGTCGACAGTCATCAGTACATGCTCGCGCTGCAGGGCGAGGCGGAGAATCACGGCGCGAATATCGTGTTCCATACGCCGGTCACGTCGATCGATGCGCGCGAAGGCTGCTTCATCGTCGAGACGGGTGGCGAGTCGCCGGCGCGCTTTCGGGCGTCGTTTCTCATCAACAGTGCGGGCTTGCATGCGAACGAGATCGCGCGGCGCATTCGCGGACTGGACGATCGTCACGTGCCGCCGCTCTACTTCGCGAAGGGCAACTACTTCAGCGTGAGCGGACGCGCGCCGTTCGAGCGGCTCATTTATCCGATGCCGAACGAAGCCGGCCTCGGCGTGCATCTGACGATCGATCTCGGCGGGCAGGCGAAGTTCGGTCCGGACGTCGAATGGGTGCAGGCGCTCAATTACGACGTCGATCCGCGTCGCGCCGATTCCTTCTACGCCGCGATCCGCGCGTATTGGCCGGGTCTGCCCGACGACGCGCTTCAACCCGCGTACGCGGGCATCCGTCCGAAGCTGTCCGGTCCGGGCCAGGCGGCGGCGGATTTCGTGATCCAGGGCAAATCGGCGCACGGCGTGCCGGGACTCGTGAACCTCTTCGGCATCGAATCGCCGGGATTGACGGCATCGCTCGCGATCGCCGAACGCGTCGCCGACATGGCGCGCTGACTGTCATGCGACTTTCCGCCGTGCCTTATCTCTAACATTTGGCGTCGTCGACTCGCTTTCAGGTTGCTATGCTCGGGTATCGCCGTCGCCAAGAACGGCGCTATCCCCCAATACAACATGGAGTGAGTCACCATGAAGACATCACGTCGCACGTTTCTCATTACCAGCGTGGGCGTCGCATCGACGTTCGCGCTCGGCTCGAAAGCGGCCTTCGCCGCCGACGCCCCGAAAGTCGCTGAAAGCGATCCCACCGCGCAGGCACTCGGCTACAAGGAAGACGCGAGCAAGGTCGACAAGGCCAAGTTCGCGAAGTACGCCGCCGGGCAGGACTGCGGCAACTGTCAGTTCTATCAGGGCAAGCCGACGGACGCCTACGCGCCGTGCCCGATGTTCAGCAACAAGCAGGTCGCGGCGAAGGGCTGGTGCAGCGCCTATGTGAAAAAGGCATAAGCGCGGCTCGCGCCCGAGCCGAAGCGCGCCCGGCCGAAAGGCACGGCGCGCTTTTCTTCGTTCGCAATTAGCTTGATCGGGAGAAAAACCGTCTTTACACTCGCCAAGGAAAAAAGAGCCGCGCGTTCGCATCTTTAAAGCGCGGACACCCACTGACCTTGGGGGATCGCATGCCAGGAAGAGCATTGAACGCGCGCGCCGTGATGGCGGCGGTCATCGGCAACGCGCTGGAGTGGTACGACTTCACCGTGTTCGGCTTCATGACGGTCGTCATCGCCCGCGTGTTCTTTCCGAGCAGCAGCGATTATTCGTCGATTCTTCTGACCACCGCGACCTTCGGCGTCGCGTTCGTGATGCGTCCCGTGGGCGGCATCGTTCTCGGCCTGTATGCGGATCGCGCGGGGCGCAAGGCGGCGCTGACGCTCGTCATCGGACTGATGACGCTCGGCATTCTCCTGCTCGCGATAGCCCCGCCTTACTCGGCGATCGGCATCGGCGCGCCGCTCGTCATCGTGTTCGCGCGGCTGCTGCAGGGATTTTCCGCTGGCGGCGAGTTCGGCAGTTCGACCGCGCTGCTGATCGAAGCGGCGCCGTTTTCGAAGCGCGGCTTCTACGGCAGTTTCCAGATGGCGAGCCAGGCGGCGTCGCTCCTGCTCGGCGCGATGGTCGGCTCGGCGATTTCGCGCGGACTGTCGCCCGAAGCGCTCGATTCATGGGGATGGCGCGTGCCGTTCATCTTCGGTCTCGTGATCGGGCCGGTCGGGCTGTACATTCGCCGCAACATGGCCGACACCGAAGCGTTCCTGCACGCGAAGAAAACCGCGCGCCGCGCGACGCTCGGCGAAGTGTTCAGCACGCATG
>Ga0182736_1003066_pt1 | contig 11631 bp, 23 predicted proteins | sample eDN5th30CKraftBY_FD_128882 | JGI IMG/M metagenome (GOLD analysis project Ga0182736, IMG submission 128882) | Enriched backyard soil microbial communities from Emeryville, California, USA - eDNA 5th pass 30_C Kraft BY (version 2) (version 2) | ecosystem: Environmental > Terrestrial > Soil >...
GCCTCAAGGCGGGGAGGCCCTACACCCCTACTCCGGCTCCGCCCTGATGGCTGCCAAAGCACCCGGACCCAGCGCCGCCTCCAGCACGGCATCCACCTGCGGGAGATAGGACTCCCACATCGGGCGTCCTTCGAACTTGTGTTCTCCGGGAGTCCCTTCGAACTACAGAGTGCTCTTGCCGCTCTCTCGCGGGCTGTCTGGATGCGTTTTGCCATGAACCGAGGATGCCACGCCCCAGAACGCAAAAAAGCCCCGCCACCCTCTCGGGCAGCGGGGCAAGTGGTCTCCGAGGCGTTGTGAGCAACCTTCGGACTTGGAGGCCTTGCCGACCTTGCCGTCAGGGCGCGGGTTCGACAGTAAAAAGACCGTCCTCCTTCATGACCGCTTCCCAGCGACCGCGAGGATCAAGCTTCTGATTCATCGGCCCGAGCTTGGCGAGCGATGCCATCGGAATTGTGTAGCGGAAGCCGGGCCCGCCCTTGCGGGGGCGGATGATGGCTACGGCGGCCGCGCCGGCTGGCGCCTTCTCTGAGGCGATGGTCAGTGATCGCTGACCCACAGATGACGTCAGGGCAATGGCGATGCCATCGGCAAAGCAGGCGCAAGGTGCTTCGGCCCCATCATAGTAGGTGACCGCATACTGGCGCGGTTCAAGCTTGAGGCGTTCTTTGGCGTCCAGTCCGATTTTGATCCCCATGGGAATGAAAGAGCCGAAACCGCCGTGAACTTTCGTGCCTAGATCGACCCACTCATCGACAGTCTGCGCTTGAGCAGGAGCCGCCAGAGCACCAACCAACGCCGCAGCGGCTAAGAACCGTAGAAACATCCAACCATCCTTGCTTTCGATCCGGCGCCACAACCTAACTGGCCGGAAGCTAGTTTGGCCAGAAGACATCTACTAACGCAGAAAAAGCCCCCGCAGCCCGGCGAACCGGACCACGGGGGCTTTCTGAGAGGTTGCCATGAAAGGCACTCTCACAACGACCGCGGGCTCAATCCGTTCCTGGCAATTGCCGATACCGACCCGCCATGGCATGTGGTCTGCCCAAACAGCATTTTACGATAGCATCTGAATGACGAATCCCGGTTGGCAGAGCCTTCTCTCCGAAGCGATAACAGCAGATGGGCGCATTCTGGCGACATTACAGGACGCTCGTGAATTCATCCTCGACCAGCCCGTCGATATCCTGAAGCAGTCCGAATGGAGCTTGGCAGCGGACCTTCTGATGCGGGCCGCCAACTTCCGGGAGCCGGAAGTGATCGTAGCGCTAACGGATCAGATCAAAAAGGCACTGGCGGCCGAGCCTCTCCACCAACTCAGATAACAAGAACGGCCCCGCCCGGGTTTGAACCGGGATCGGCATCCTACCCTGAGTGCGGACGGGCGGTGTGCCTCAACGGGGCCTAGCTTCTTGCGAAGCATCTCTATTTTGGAGGCCCAGCCTGGACTTGAACCAGGATGAAGGACGGTGCCCCATCCTTTGCGTAACTTCCGCCACCGGGCCGATGCAGCATATTTCAGCAATAGCTTAGTAGGCGAAATATCATTTGATATGCTGATCTGGAAACCACTCGTTAAGGTAAACGTGCAGCGGCCATTTCAACGACGAGAAAGCCCCCGCAGCCCTTTCGGGCCACGGGGGCAAGTCTGGGAGGAAACGCCCAGATGGGCGACGGTCGGCCCGTAGGGCGGAACTCTATTTGCGCTGCTGGGCCTCCAAGCGGGCGAGACGGCGATCCATCTCACCCTCTGCGCTTCTGCGCATCATCTCGGCCACCTCAACCATGGCCTCGGCCGTGCGCTCCTGCGCTTCGGCCTGCCGATTGGTGGCTTCGGTGAGCTTCCGGACCTCGCGGACGAGGTCACGCGCGGGGACTTCCTCCCGCATTTCCTACTTGGCGGCCTCGGGCTTCATTGCGGCCAACATGCAGATGTTTGCCCGTCAACGGTAACGCGACCAAAGTCGACATAACATTCCAACATATTCAACAAATCTAGTTGACATTCTGTAATTATTGTTGTGAATGTTGATGGTCAGTCTGGCGGCAGGTGAAGAGTTCTCTCCCAAATTAAGGAAATAGAAGAATGTCTTTTGATGATCGATACCAGGACGGCCGCAACGGGCCGCTCACACAGTCGTTCCGGAATAGAATTGCCCAGTTCCGAAGTATTTTCACCCTTGCTGAGATTGGCGACGCAATCGGATTTAGTGGACCTTTTGTAAGCCAAATTCTGAATGAGACACGCCCAGCACGTGTAGACAGCAAGCATATTGAGCGCATCGTGAGGGCAGTAGAGGAAGCAGAGGCAACGCACGCGAAAACGCTCGGTCTTTCAGACAAAGCGAAAGAAACGCCCATTTCCACAACTGCATCTAGTGGTGGCCAAAAGACGCTCGACTACCACTTAACCGCCATTGACGCCTTGGGCTGGAAGATTACGGGCCTCGAACGCAAAGGCTAATCCATCTCCGCGAACCCTGGCGGCCACGATGGAGTTGGCCGCCAGGGTTCGAATTTGCAAAAAGGCATTCTAAGGGAGATGTCAGAAACGTCGGCGAGGGAGTCACTCCGCCCTCAATGTTTGGCGCGGGCCGCCGCGCGCCCAAGGAGGGCTTCGGACGGTGGAGCGACCCACCAAAACTTTAGGTCACCTCATCCCTCCCCCTCGTCCGGAATCCAGCCTCGATCAGACGATCCAGCCGCTTGTTGAGGCCGTCGAGCGCATCGACCAGCCGCTGCTCGGTCTTAGCCTGGCTCTGGACGAGCCGTCGCTCGACGTCCGCGATGGTGGTGTGAGCGACGAACTCCCGCACCGCCTGCTCACGGTAGAGGGAAAACTGGGCAGACAGCGCGGTGACCCGCTCATTCGCCTCATGGGCATCCTGGGTGGCCGCCTCAGCCTTGGTTTGCGCCTGGGATACCCCAGACCGCACCGGACAGCCTGTATCCCTGCGGGACCGCGACCAACATCTCATCCGGGATACCGCGTCCTACAAGCTCGTCAATAATTGCCGCCACGCCCTGCGGGTCGAGGCCGATACCGCCCGTCTCGGGCAGCAATCCCGCCTTATGGAGCCGCTCGACTATGTCGGCGACCTCCTGAATATCCTGCGTTGGTTCCTCGCAGAGCACGAGATCGCCGTCCGCGGCGAAATCCTTCAAGCGCTCCGCGATCTCCTTCCGCCGAATTAGGACGTCGCCCTGCGCCCATGCACGAGACCACACCAACCACTCTCGCGTTGCCTTGTCGCGCCCGATGACAGTGAGGCCGAGAAGATCGTCAAGACCGCCCCCGTCAACGCCTACCACCACCACGTCACAGCGCGCGATCAGGGATTCGAGCGTGATGCTATCGTCACCTGCCGCCGCCCAATAGTCGGCGCCGATCCATCGATCAGAGTGCAGGGCGAGGCCAATTTCGACATTCAGGTGCTGCGAGGCCCACCGGCGCTCCTCCTCGTCGCCCTTCTCCTTTGCGACCGCGTAATCCGAAACGAGGCGCTCAACCGTAATTGAGCGGCCAGCGTTCGGCAGGACCATCGGCCAGTTCGCCGGATCTCGCCACGCCCCGCCCTTCTGCATCGCTTCCGGGAACTCAAACAGGACAGGCAACAACCGCCCGTCCTTGATCCGACCGTCCCTCACACCCCGCGCATACTGAAGTTCAGCTTTAAAGGCCCCGGCCGGCGGCTCGTCCGACTGCGTAGTGATCATGACGAGCACCGCCTCCGGGTTAGGAAGCATGCCGCCCCTGATCTGACCTATAATGCGCGCGGCTCCATTGATCGTCGCCATCAAGTGGAGTTCGTCGAGGAGGATCCATATCGGCTTCGAGCCGGTTACAACCTTCATGTCGAAGGTCTTCACCTTGAGACGCGCCTTGTTCCTGCGATCCGTGATCGTCTTTGTGTGGTGCGCCACATGGAAGCGTTTCGAAAGGTATTCGTCGGCCTCGATCATTCCGACCGTCTGCTGAAACGCCAGATCCGCCACCTCCTGCGTCGGGCCGACATAAACCAGCTCAGCCCGTGGCCGAGAATTCATCAGGAACGCGGTCAGCGTCAGCGCGGCACCTCCCGTCGTCTTGGAGTTCTTCTTGGGCACGAGGGCCAAGACTTCCGGCACCATCCGCACGCCATCGACCAGGCTCCCGAAAATCGCCCGCACGAGGTCACGCTGCCATTCCCCCGCTGCCTCCTTCATCGTCGGCTGGCCGGGAACGTCGGGAAGCCGAAGCTTGTCGAAAATCTGAACGGCTCGGGCCGCCTCCGTCTGGTCGAGCGGCAATTGGGGTATCAGGGATATACCGGACTGGAGGCGCTCCTCCCAATCGGGACACGCAAAGGACCATGTCACTGGAGCAGCGATCCCCAATCGCTGGACTCGTGCGCGCTCTCGGCCTCCGCCTGGGCGGCTTCCTTTTTGCCAACCTTCGGCGGCTTGGCGCTCTTTCGGGGGGGCTGGGGCACCGCCCCCGCCATTTCCAAAAACTTATTCTGTGCCGGGACACTCCCGCCCATCGCAGACCGGTATCGCGCCATCATCACATCGGCCGTTTTCTTCGCGACGGCCACTTCGAGTTCCACGGAAAAATGCTTCCGAAGGGTTTCGTGGTGAATGTCCAGCGCAGCCGCGATTGCCTCCTGCGACATGCCCTGCGCCCGCAATACCTGCACCTTTTCGCGATCTTCGTCCGTGGGCGCGTATTCAGGACGGCCGCGACGTTTTCTGTCGGCCATGGGGATATTTTCTCTGGCTCGAAAAAAATCTGCGAATGAGGGGGCCGCGGGTCCGGGAGAAATGGGGGTCTGAACTTTCGACCCACCCCCCCTATAGGTTTCGGCGCTTGCCTTCGCTGGCCCAGAACTCGAGATGGTCCAAACGCCGTTGGAGGTCATCGACCTGCTGTTGCAGCAGATGGCACCGCCTTCGAAGTCCGAACCACGACCACATCTGAAGTCCGTAGAGCTCCCAGAGTCGATCAGGCGGCGCTGGCGGTCGATACGGTCGCATAGCCGTCACCTCTATCAGTCCCAGACCCCGCGTTGATGCAGTGATGCCTGCTCCGCGGCCTGCTTGACCGCGTCATGACAGGACTTGCAGAGGGTCTGGAGGTTGGTTGGATCCCAGAACAGCCGCTCATCACCGCGGTGCGGCTTGATGTGATCGCAGATCAAATGGGACGTCCGCCCTTCTATGCGTCCGCACTCCTGACAAGTGAACAGGTCCCGCTCGAACGTGGCTGCCCGGAGGCGCTGCCATTTCGCAGTCTTGTACCATGCCCGCCATGGCTGGGTCTGGGTGCGCTGACGATCTCTGCCCTTCTGGTCTGCTGGAAACCGCAGGGACCCACCATGCGTGGCCAGCCTGGGCTGGAGGTGGGACAGGCTGCGGCTCGCACCTCTACTGAGCCTGACCATTATAGCCCATAATCAGTAGTTCCGGAGCTGTGGATGGCGCGCATTCCGCATCCAGCCGACGTCATTCGGCTGTTTACGACTGGCTCCAAGGAGCTAACCTCTTTTGGTGGTGTCCGCTACAGGAGCGAGGCCACGGAAGCCGAAAACACCATAACCGAGATAGCACCAAGCACCGCCGCAATATTGGCTTTACGACGGTTCGCAGCGAAAGCCAGCCCCTGGAAGGCAACGACCATCGACGTTCCGGCAATCAGCGCTATTGAGCAGAGGGCAAAATGCATAGCGATTCGACGATCTATTCTCTCAAGCCACCTAAGAAGCGGTTGGCGGTTTTCCTCGACGGAACTTGGAATGCGGTCGGCACAAACACAAACGTCTGGAGGTTGCGTTGCCTGTGCGAGTCCGACTGCGAGGATGCAGCGCAACTTCGTTACTATGACGCCGGAGTGAATGGTGTTTTCGGTGGAGGCTTCGGCAAGGGCCTTAGCGACAATGTTCGGGAAGCCTACGATTGGATCGTAGAGCACTATGAGGACGGAGACGAGATTTTTATCTTTGGCTTTAGCCGCGGGGCATTCACCGCCAGAAGCCTCGCGGGGCTTATTGCTACCTTGGGGCTCCTAAAGCCCGGCGGCCCTTTAGGGGCTGATCAACTTTATAGCCGATATCGTATGGCCGATACCGACCGCACCATTTTCAGGCTTCGTGGGGGGCTTCCGGACACAACCAAAGAAGAGGAATTGCTACTAAAGTACTCCAGAGAAGCCGAGATTAAGATGGTCGGCGTTTGGGACACTGTTGGAGCGCTCGGCGTCGCGGTCCCCGGCCTACCAGGGATCGGATCAGCTAAGTTTCGGTTCCACCACACAGGTCTAAGAAGGCCTATTCAGAATGCGTATCACGCTGTCGCGATTGACGAGCACCGGAAGAAGTTCCTCCCTACGCTGTGGACTGTCCGGACACCTCCCGGCCAACCACCCTCACCGACGAGGCCTATCAGTAGCGTTGAGCAGAGATGGTTTGTCGGAGCCCATGCCAATGTGGGTGGCGGCTGCCAAAGTGACCTTCTTGCCCAGATTCCACTGAGGTGGATGATGCGAAAAGCCTCCGCGCTGGGGCTGCGGTTCCGTAACGACCTAGATCTGGATGGCTCCGAAGCGCTAGACAGTATCTCAGACTCTTACGCCGAATTTCTTCACGGAATCTACCGTTTCTTCTCCCGTCGTCACCACCGGCCGGTTGGTGCGGTCCCGCGCGTCGGGCCGGACGGCACGCATACCGTTGTTAACGAAACCATCGACACAAGCGTCTTTGAGCGATGGAGGACATTCTCCGACTACAGACCACCTTCACTAGTAGAGTGGGCGACCCGCTACGGTACTGACCCTGACACCTTAACCTATTCGGTAAGTGCTACAGACCCGGCTCGACCTATCGCAGATTAGAAGCAAAACCCGGCGCGGAGCAATCCAGAGGCGCCTGCTTGCCTGCGGCGCGCATGAGGTTGCCCATCCGAGCGATGCCGGAGGCGTCAACCTGAATGCTGATCATCGACTCGCCCCTGTCTGCAGTTTGGGCATAGGATCGCTCCGGGTTGGTGGAGACACCGCCCCGCGAACTGGAAAACCAGCGCGAAATTTAAGAAAGGAGGAAGCCCTATGATTAAGCTCATAGCGCACGCGTTCCTGGCGGCAGGTCATACCCTGCTGGCCTTGGACCGATTCCTCAGCCTGTAAGGCCGCAGAGGGTGCCAGCTTCGGCTAACCCCGATGGGACATCCCTGTTGCTGGCGGATTGGCCATGGTCAGAGCATGGCCACTTTCCGCTACCGCCGCCCCAGCCTCAGTTTCGCCGCCGCCATCCTGCTGGTCAGCGCCTTGGCGTCTTGGACCATGCTGGTGGCGATGAACCTGCCCTGCCGGGCGGCCGTCTTGACGTCCCCCGATTTCAGCGCTCGGATACCGGCCACGGTGGCCTGTCCGCGCTCTTTGCATTGGCAGGACATTTCTCGGGGGCATCCATGACTGAAGTCTTTGGGCGCATTCTCTCTCTGTTTGAGAGAATAAAACTTGACGCGGCAACTGCCGCCTATTTCCTGATCATTGCCGGCGCGCTGGTCTTGCTATCTCTTAGGTTCGACCTGATCAAATCGCCGCAACATCAGTTACTCGCCAACGATCTTGCTGTCGGGGCGCTGATACTAGGAGCCACCATCGGCTCGATCAGGTTGATTTCATACGCCATGAGCTGCCAGGCCGCCCGCACCGCAAAAGAGGAAACTGTTCGATCGCTGAAGGAGAATATTCGCTTTCTGGAATCTCATTCAGTTGTGATCCTCCTGCACGCCCTCTCCCAGCCAAATGGGCGTTACTCTTGCTTGGGCCCCAATTCCCCCTCAGAGGAGCGGTTGTTTGCCCTTAACTTGATCCGATCCGAAAGACTTGGAGGCTGGATAAAGGGCAATATGATGCGTGTGGCACCCCAGCTCTATGCTGTACGTTCGGACATCGAGCCTATCTTACATGAAATGGCAAGCGTATCCGGATTAAACACCAGAGATCCGGGGGCCATCGAGGAACTTCGAAAAGCCATCATTGAGGACGAGGCACCACGATCTCGGTTTGGCAACTACTAACCCTCCACCCCCAGCAGCTTCCGCCGCTTCGCCTCGCGTTTTGCGTGACGTTCGGCCTGCTTGTCGGCCCAGGAGAAGTCTCGGTTTTCGGGAAGGTCGCTGGGCTGTTCGCCGGGTGCCGACCATGAGGTAGGCGACGTGGGCAGTTCGTCCAGCGTAGGTGAATCTATAGGCTGATCGCCCATGATCTGTCTCACCCAGATTTCAGCGGGATAAGACCGCAAGATGACGCCCCGGCCAGCTTTCACCGCGATTTCCTCGAACGTCTCGTCCAACAGCCTATAGGCCGTCGCGCGGGACATCTCAGTAGAGTCTTTTACAAAGCGCGAGAACGACCGCCCGTTGACCTTACAGAAGGCCCATCCCCAGACGAGTTGTCTGGCCTCTGGGGTGTCGATGTACTTGCAATTCCAGTCCATCACCTCCAACAGACGCTGGTTCGCGGCGGAGCTGGTCGGCAGCCGCTTAAACCGCATCTCGCGCTCCTCTGCGAGGCGGGCTTGTCCCCAATGTGCCTGATCCTCAAACGTGTATTGATAGGCCGGCCATAGCCCGCTCTTGGTGCTCGGGCGGCTCTTGGCGTCCGGCCAGCGGTTGTCCGTGTCGGCAGCCTCCAGCCAACGAGCGCGGACGATATCGGACAGTCTCGGTTCAGACATCGAAGCGCCCCTGTCGTTGCTCCTCACCGAAGATCGGCAAGAGCTTCTTGAAGATCATCGTGCAGATGGCTGCGCGCGGCCGCGCCGCATTCCGGTTGCCCTTAGCGTCATGCCTGATGCCCGGGAGGTCGATCCGGTCGAAAGCCTCCAGCCATGCGAGTCCTTTATCGGCCCATTCAGGATGCGCCAGAATGAGGTCGGAGATGGCCCAGATTGTCGGCGCGACCAGTTCGCCCTTGTTGTTCTCGCTCTCCATGATCGTCCGCAGGACAAGGATCAGGTGGCCCTCCCCGTGATCGTGGAGGATGCGCTGCAATGTCTGTTCCGCGCGCGTCTGTCCCGGCCCCTGGTTTTGGTAAGGGCCGATGATCTCGATTTCGAGGTCTGCACAGATTTCGCGGACGCGGTCGGTCATGTCAGCCTCGACCAGACCGACCACGCTCCCCAAATCCAGAACCCAACAGACACACTTCCGAAGACAATCGCTACCCACATTGAAGCCGTGATCTTTTTCGTATTCGGCAGAGCTGGCCAGTGGTCCTGACTAACCAACATTTTTGGGTTGGCCATGGTCGAGTATACTTGAATTGCGAACGTCCAATTCCACCAAGTGGCGAATGCAGCGAACAGGGCCGCAATGATGCCAGCTCCAAACCAGAGAAGGCTGTCCATATATAGCGGAGACGGACCGCGCAGCGGCGCCTTACTTAGAAGGCCAACAACAGTACCTCCGTGAAGGAGATACAGAGTGTTGATAAGCCATTTTCCATACTCCGCCTGAATCGTTAACGCGTGCCTCTCCCGGGCCTTCATGCTTTCAAACACTGCCGTTGCTTGGCGCAGATATTCTTCACGTTCATCCATGTTTGCCCTCCTCGTTGCGCCGCGGCCCCCACCGGTTCGCCGCCCATTGTTTGATCCAAGTCATCAATTCCCACGAGATATTATCGCGCGTGGTATCGATGATGATCCAGCCGTATTCGCGCCAGATCCGGCGTTTTGTCTCCTCCGGGACTTCCCGGCTGTTGGGTGCGAAACGGCCGAGGCTCATCAGAAGTCCCCTTCCGCCACCTGCGCACAGGGAATGCCCCGCGCGCGCCAGAGCCGAACGCATCGCGCTCGATCCTCAAAGGCCATGATCGGCCGATATCCTACCGCCAGCACCTCGTCGAGCAATTCGCCTTTCACAATGTCGTCGTCGCGATGGTCGCCGAACCTCCGCATGAACAGGGCGTTGCCGCCCAACCCATGATCCGAGAGCCATTCCCGCGTGGAGCCCCGGACGTGGTCTGAGCGGCCTGTCACGAACACCAGTTGAGTGTGAGCGCGGAGGATTTTCGCCAACCCCACGATATGCTCGAACGGCTTGTCGAGGTGAATCTCCCCATACCATGCTCGGCGCGACGCCGCGTGCTGCGATGGACCGCTCCACCGTGCGGAAGCATTCAAGTTCCATGGGCGTGAGGCCGCCGATCATCGGAACGCCTGCTCGTTGGAACTGACTGCCCGCTGGATATCGCGCTCTGCCTTGGTCGGCGGCTTGGCTCGCGGATTATGAGCGCGCGCGTCGCACGACGGGCAATAGGGCTTTCCGAACTCTGTCGGCTGTCCGCAAAACGTGAAAGGGTTGTTGCCGGAAGGAAAATGACAGTTGGTCTCCGTCAACTCCATGAAGTCGATCTTCAAAGACCTTGCCGGTTCTGGCACCAGCGGCGGCGCTTGATCCTTCGGCATCGGGGCGGCTTTGGGCTTCCCGGTTACGGTGAGAATTGCTGGTGCAGCCTTGGGCTTCCTGCTGCGGTTCCGCTGCTGATAGGAGCCACCGCCCTTGTGCTCGGGCACATCGACACCAGCGGCTTTCAGCGCATACCGGCGAATGCCGCAGCGCCCCACCATGCCGATCACCGCGCTACGGGTGGTGCCCAGTTCGCGCGCAATCTCGGTGGAGGTCTTGCCCTCCAGCCAGAGCCGGGTGAGCAGCTTCTGACGCTCTACCGTCCATTCAACGAGCGCCTTAGCCATTCTCGGACTCCCGCGCTTCCATCTTGATGGCCCACGTCAGGAGTTGTTCCGCGGCGGCGAGAAGGCGCGCCGGCGGATAGACGGCAAGAAACTCGTTCCACTCCCGCAGCGTCGGAAGGCGGCCTTTGCTCAGCAGGCCGTAGACGGCCGTGATGACGTGGGATACTTCGCGCAGTTCGGCCGAGGTGGCGGAACTGGCACTCACGACGCCACCGCCTGGGGTGCGGCGACTGGTGCCGGCTCAAAGAACCACCGGTCATCCCAGGCAATGCCGCGCTCGTGCGCCGCGCTGCGGATCCGCGCCATTTCCTCCCGGCTGGGCTCCAACTCTCCGCGCTCCCAGCGGGAGACGGTGGCTTGGGTTACGCCGGCGATCTGGGCGAACGCGGTCTGGGTGCCGCCGAAGACATTTCTGCGGATGCGATACATCGGAAATGCGACGTCGGTTACGATAGCCGGGCGGCGCCCATCCGGTTTGGACGAGGCCCCCTCAAGCGCCCGAAGCCGTTGATGCATCCCCAGAAGCGCGTACACGATCAAGGCATTCGCCTACGACACCGACATGCTCAGGCAGGCATGGGAACGACCGGGCCTAGAGTTCGTGTCCACGATGGAGGCCGCAACGCCGTTCTGTCGGCTCCCGGCGACGCATCCGAATGGCGTGGAGAACGGCAGCTATAAGTGGCCGTCGCTGGACGAATGCGCTCGCATCCTCCTGAACGAGCCTTCCCGCACCGGCCACCACAACGCCTGGGGCGACGTCCAGCGCTGCAAGCGGCTCTATCACTGGCTGCGGGATCAGCGGGCATTCGAGAGGGCGGCGGCATGATGGCGCCATCCAGTTACCTCGGGCCAGGTGTCCGCGTTGGGCTTCTAACAATCATCGGAAGAA
>Ga0182736_1003068_pt1 | contig 11625 bp, 11 predicted proteins | sample eDN5th30CKraftBY_FD_128882 | JGI IMG/M metagenome (GOLD analysis project Ga0182736, IMG submission 128882) | Enriched backyard soil microbial communities from Emeryville, California, USA - eDNA 5th pass 30_C Kraft BY (version 2) (version 2) | ecosystem: Environmental > Terrestrial > Soil >...
CGCCGGTCGCGGTCAAGGACCTCGAGGACACGGCGGGCATGCGCACCACGTACGGGTCGCCGCTGTTCGAGGACCACGTCCCCGCCGCCGACTCGCTGCTCGTCGAGCGCCTCAAGCAGGCCGGCGCGATCGTGATCGGCAAGACGAACACGCCCGAGTTCGGCGCCGGCTCGCAGACGTTCAACCGCGTCTTCGGCGCGACCCGCAACCCGTACGACCTGACGAAGACGCCCGGCGGGTCCAGCGGCGGCGCGGCCGCGGCCGTCGCCGCCGGCCTGGTGCCGTTCGCCGACGGCTCGGACCTGGGCGCGAGCGTCCGCAACCCCGCCGCCTTCTGCCACCTGTTCGGGCTGCGCCCCAGCCCCGGCCGGATTCCCGACCACGGCCCCGGCGACCCGTGGAACCCGTTCCCGGTGCTGGGCCCGATCGCCCGCACCGTGCCGGACCTGAAGCTGCTCTACGCCGCCCTCGCCGGGCCCGACCCGCGCGACCCGCTGTCGCGGATCGGTCCGCCCGAGCTCGACGGCGCCGCGCCCACGCCGCCCCGCATCGCCTGGAGCGCGACGCTCGGCGGGCTGCCCGTCGAGCCGGAGGTCACCCACGTCCTCGACGCGCACCGCCGGGCGCTCGAAGCGCGCGGCTGGATCGTCGAGGACGCCGAGCCGGACTTCAGCGGCGCCGACGAGTGCTTCGAGGTCCTGCGCGGCGTCACGTTCGCGGGCGCGTTCAAGGCGATCCAGCATCAGCTCAAGCCGGTGCTGGCCGAGAACGTGCGCTTCGGCCTGAGCCTGACGCCGGAGCGGATCGCCAACGCGCTCGCGCTGCGGGGCGTGCTCTTCGCGCGCATGCGCGAGCTCCTGACCCGCTACGACGCGCTCGCCGCGCCGGTCACCCAGGTCGCGCCGTTCCCCGTCGAGGTGGAGTTCCCGACCGAGATCGCCGGGCGACCGATGGGCTCCTATCTGGAGTGGTTCCGCTCCTGCTCGCGGATCACGGTCACGTCGCACCCCGCGGTCGCGGTCCCGGCCGGCTTCACCGCCGCCGGCCTGCCGATCGGCCTGCAGCTCGTCGGCCGCCACCAGGCCGAGGGCGCGCTGCTGGCGCTCGCCGAAGCCGCCGCCGCGCCGCTCACCCCGCCGCCGCTCTGACATGCCCTGGCCGACGACGCCTCCCACCGCGACGCACCGCGCCGCCTACGCGGACGCCGAGCCGCGCTCGTTCTGGCTGCACCCGGCGCCCGCGCCCGCGCCCACGCTGACGACCAGCACGGACGCCGACCTGTGCATCGTCGGCGGCGGCTTCACCGGGCTGTGGGCGGCGCTGCACGCCAAGCGCGACGATCCCGGCCGCGACGTCGTCCTGCTCGAGGGCGAGACGGCCGGGTTCGGCGCCAGCGGCCGCAACGGCGGGTTCTGCGTGGCGTCGCTGACGCACGGCATCGAGAACGGGATCGCGCGCTTCGCCGACGAGATGCCGGCGCTCGAACGGCTCGGCCTCGCCAACTACGACGACCTGCGCGCCGACCTCGACGCGTACGGGATCGACTGCGACTTCGAGCCGACCGGCGACCTGCTGGCGCTGACCGACGACTACCAGCTCCCGTGGCTGGAGGAGGAGCGCGAGCTGCTGACGCGCTTCGGCCACGACGTGACGATCCTCGACCGCGAGCAGATGCAGCGCGAGGTCCACTCCCCCACCTACGTCGGCGGGACGTGGGACCGCACCGGCGCGGCCGTCCTGGACCCCGGCAAGCTCGCCGCCGGCCTGCGCGCCGCGGCGCTCGCGCGCGGCGTGCGCATCCACGAGCACTCCGCCGCCCACGACGTCACCGACGACCTGACCGTCCTGACCGCCCAGGGCCGCGTGAAGGCCCGCCGGGTCCTGCTCGCGACCAGCGCCTATCCCCCGCTGCTGCGGGAGATCCGCCGCTACGTCGTCCCCGTCTACGACTACGCGCTCGTCACCGAGCCGCTGACCGCGGCGCAGCTCGAGGCGGTCGGCTGGCGCCACCGCCAGGGCATCGGCGACGGCGGCAACCGCTTCCACTACTACCGCCTGACCGCCGACGACCGCATCCTCTACGGCGGCTGGGACGCCGTGTACCGGTTCCGCGGCCCGGTCGGCCCACGCCAGGACGAGCACGACCCGACGTTCGCGACGCTCTCCCAGCACTTCTTCCACACGTTCCCGCAGCTGGACGGCGTGCGGTTCACGCACCGCTGGGGCGGCGCGATCGACACCTCGTCGCGCTTCTCGGTCTTCTTCGGCACCGCCCGCGGCGGGCGCCTCGCCTACGCCGCCGGCTACACCGGGCTCGGCGTGGCCGCGACCCGCTTCGGCGCACGCGTCGCGCTCGACCTGCTCGACGGCCGCGACACCGACGCCACGCGGCTGCGGTACGTGCGCCGCAAGCCGGTCCCGTTCCCGCCGGAGCCGCTGCGGTGGGCGGTCGTGCAGTACACGCGCAGCCGGCTCGCCGCCGCCGACCGCGACGAGGGCCGCCGCGGACCGTGGCTGCGGCTGCTCGACCGGCTCGGGCTGGGCTTCGACTCCTGAGCCGTCATTCGAGCAGGCCGCGCCGCATGCCCTCCGCGACCGCGGCCGCGCGGTCCGACACGCCGAGCTTCTCGTACACGTGGCGCCGGTGCGTCCGCACGGTCGCGCCGGTGAGATACAGCGCCCGCGCCATCGCCTCGGTGGACATGCCACGTGCGACGAGCGCCAGGATCTGCCGCTCCCGGCGCGTCAGCACGGTCGCATCGCGACGCTCGCGGCTGCGGATGCCGGCCGCGACGGCGCCCTGGGCCTCGGGCGCGATCACGACGCTGCCGCGGACGACGCGCCAGATCGCGTCCTCCAACTGTTCCTGGGTGGCGAGGCGGGACAGATAGCCCCACGCGCCGTTGGCGATCGCGTCGTACGGCGCGACCGACGACGACGCCTCGCCGACGATCACGATCCGCGTGGACAACTGCTCACGGGTGACGGCGCGCAGCACGCGGTCCCCGTCCAGCCCGGGCAGGCCGAGCGCCAGGACCGCGACCTCGGGCTCGTCGGCACGGATGCGCTCGAGCGCCGACCAGCCGTCCTTCAGCTCGGCGATCAGCTGGAGGTTCGCCCGCTGCCGTACGAGACGCGCGAGTGCGTCCAGGTACAGCGGCTGCCCATCGGCGACCACGACTCGGACCAGCGCGGAAGTGACAGCAGCGGACATATCTCGATCAGCAAGGCAAATCATGACAGATTGCTCCAACTCCTTCGAGCAATACCGGTCGCTTGACGCGCGAGGTAGTTCGGTGGTTAGATCACTCGATGACTCGGCTTCACGAGGAAGTCGCGCGGTCGCTCATCGACGACATCGTCAACGGCGGCTACGCGCCGGGTGACTGGCTGCCGCGCGAAGTCGACCTCGCGCAGCGATTCGGCATCAGCCGTGGAGTGGCGCGCGAAGTGATCCACTCGCTGCGCCTGCGCGGCGTGATCGACGTCCGGCACGGCCGCGGCGCCTGGATCCTGCCTGAGGCCGACTGGAACCTGCTCGACGCCGAAGTGCTGCGGGCGGCAGCGCTCGCCCCGGCACAGCGCGCGCTGCTCGACGAGGTGCTGGAGTGCCGCGAGACGCTCGAAGCCGACGCCGCCGAGCTGGCCGCGCTCCGCGCCCGGCCGGACGAGCGCGCCGCGCTCGTGGAGGCGCTCGACGAGCTCGAGGCCGCGCTGACGTCACGCCGCGCGAGCGCGACCGAGCTGCGGATCACCGCCGAGGCGCAGTTCCACGACCGGCTCGTGGCCTGTGCGCGCAATCGTCCATTGCGGCGGATGCTGGCGCCGGTGCACCTGGCCCTCGCGAGCGCCCGGCACGTGCTGGTGCCGGGCGAGCTCACGTCGACGGCGCGCCAGCACCAGCAGATGGCGCGGGCCGTCGAGGACGGCGACGGCGCGGCCGCCCGCACCGCCGTTCAGCTGCACGCCCGCGAGCTCGCCCGCTGGTTCGCGCGGTCGGCCGACGGCGGCTGATCGCGGGTGGGGCGCCGCGCGACGCGGCGCGGGCCCCACGGAACGAGCAGCTACCGGCGTCAGAGCGCGATCGGCCAGAGCACGTCGAAGTAGCGGGCGAGCGCGCTCGCCGCGACGCAGTCGCCCTGGCGCCGTGCCAGGCCGGCGCGAGCGAGCGCCGCCACCGCCTCCGCGACGCCCGCGAGCGGCTCGTTCAGCCGTCGCGCGACGTCGGCGATCCGCTCCGGAACCGCTGGCGGATCCACCAGCAGCTCGAGCAGAACCAGCCGCTGGAGACGGTGCTCCCGGCTGCCGGGAATCGGCGCTGGTTCGATACGGTCCGTGTGCATGGGAGGTCACGCTCCTGTGCCGGCCCCGGGGACGTTCCAGCGTCGCCCGGGGCACTTGTCTTGATCGCGGAAACGCTATCGGTGGGGGCGGCGAATCGGCTCGGGAGCCGGCGCCGCGGCGGCGACGGCCTGCGCCGCCTCCACCACTTCCGCGGCCCGCAGGCCGTCGTAGAACGTGGCCGCGCCGGCGGGTTCGCCGGCGATCGCGCGAACGAACTCGCGGGCCGTGAGGACGAACGCTTCGCCCCACCCCATCCCGATTCCCGGGACCGGCCACAGCGCGCCCGGGTGATGCGGGCCGAGCTCGACCGTGCGCCCGCCCTCCAGGCCCTCGGGACCGCGACCGGACCACAGCTCGAGCCGGCCGCCCCGCCCCCAGGCGAACGACAGCGCGCCGGAGCGGCCGTGCAGCTCGAACGCGATGTCCGTGCGGTGGCCGGCCGCCGCCCAGCCGACGTCGATCGCACCCGTGGCGCCCGTGTCGAAGTCCAACCAGAGCTCGGCCGCGTCGTCGACGTCGACCGGCTGACGCCGGCCGTCGGCGTCCGCCCGCTCCGCGATCAGCGTCCGCGTACGGGCGGCGGCGACGCCGGCGATCTCGCCGACCAGCACCCGGGCGAGGTCGATCACGTGCGAGCCGAGGTCGCCCAGCGCGCCCGCCCCGGCACGGGCGCGCGAGAAGCGCCACGAGTACGGGTGCGCCGGATCGAGCCCGTAGTCGTGCAGGAACCGCCCGCGGAAGGCGACCACCTCGCCGATCTCGCCCGTGGCGACGAGGTCGCGCGCGTGCTGGACCGCCGGCCAGCACCGGTAGGCGAACGCCACCTGCGCGACCGTACCGGCCTCCAGCGCGGCGCGCACGAGGTCCGCGGCGGCCGCGGCCGTCGGCGCGAGCGGCTTCTCGCACAGCACGTGCTTCCCGTGCGCGAGCGCGTCGAGCGCGATCGGCACGTGCAGGTCGTTCGGCACGAGCACCAGGACCGCGTCGAGCCGCGGATCGCCGGTCAGCTCGTGCCAGTCGCCGGCGACGCGCGGGATGCCGAAGCGGTCCGCGAACGCCTGGGCGAGCTCCGGACGCTCATCGCAGACGGCGGCGAGCTCGACGCCCGGCAACGCCGAGCCCCAGATCTCCCGCAGCGCGCGCAGCCCCTGCACGTGCGGTCGCGCGATGAACCCGGCGCCGATGATGCCGATGCGGAGCACGTTCACGCCTCCGCACCGGAGATCAACCGCGCGAGCTCGTCCGCGGACCACGCGTCTCGCGTGCGCTCCGCGACCGACCGGCCGCGCGAGAGCACCACCGCCCGGTCGGCGACCGCCGCGACGTGCTGGACGTTGTGCGAGATGAAGATCACCGCCAGGCCCTGTGCGCGGGCCGACGCGATCGCGTCGAGCACGCGCTGGGTCTGCGTGACCGACAGCGCCGACGTCGGCTCGTCGAGGATCAGGACCCGCGCGCTGAAGTGCACGCCGCGCGCGATCGCGATCGACTGCCGTTCGCCGCCCGACAGCCCGCCCACGGGATCCCGCGGCGACCGGATCTTGATCCCGATCGCCGCCAGCGCTTCACGCGTCTCCTCGTCCGCACGCCGCCGGTCGATGCGCCGCAGCGGCCAGCGGCCGGTCGACACCTCGCGCTCGCGACCCAGGAACAGGTTGCGCCGGATGCTCATCAGCTCCACGACCGCGAGGTCCTGGAACACGGTGGCGATCCCGCGCGCGTAGGCGTCACGAGGCGAGGCGAACACGGTCGGCTCGCCGTCGAAGCGCAGCACGCCGCGGTCCGGCCGGTGCACGCCCGACAACACCTTGATCAGCGTCGACTTGCCCGCTCCGTTGTCACCGAGCAGGCCCAGCACCTCGCCGGCGCGGACGGTCAGCGACACGTCGCGCAGCGCTTCGACGTGGCCGAAGCGCTTGCCGACGTGCTCGAGCTCCAGCAGCGCGGTCATGCGTCCCCCGCTTTCGGGCGCGAACGCCCCGCGAGTTGGTTGACGATCACGGCCAGCACGACCAGGAGGCCGATGATCGCCGTGTACCAGTAGGACGCCACGCCGGCGAGCGCGAGCCCGTTGCGGATCATGCCGACCATCAGGCAGCCGAGGGCGGTACCGACGACGCTGCCGAAGCCGCCGTTGAGCCGAGCGCCGCCGATCACGGCGGCGGCGATCGCCTCGAGCTCGAGCCCTTGGCCGCGGTTGGCGTCGACGGAGCCGAAGCGGCCGGCCTGCATGACGCCGACCAGCCCGGCGCAGACCGCGGTCAGGACGAACAGCGTCACCCGCACGCGGTCGACGGGGACGCCCAGGCCGCGGGCGGCGCGCTCGTTGCCGCCGGACGCCAGGATCCAGTTCCCGAACCCGGTGCGTCCGAGCACGAACGTGAACGCCACCGCAAGCGCGAGGAACCAGAACGCCGAGGCGTTGAGACCGTTGGCGAAACGGTGTGAGAACGGCTCGAGCACGACGCTGTCCGGCACGCCGATCGGGAACCCGTGCGTGATCACCGAGACCACGCCGCGCCAGAACATCAGCGCGCCCAGGGTCACGATGAACGACGGGATCCGCAGCCACACGACGAGCAGGCCGTTGAGCAGCCCGACGGCCGCGGCGCCCGCCAGGCCGGCGAGGATCGCCGGCGCGGCGGGCAGCCCGAGGTTGGTCATGGCGTACGCGACGAGGACCGACCCCAACCCGAGCACGGAGCCGATCGACAGGTCGAACTCGCCCGCGATCATGAGCAGCGTGATCGCCATCGCGACGATCCCCAGCTCCGCTGCGATGGCCAGCGTCGACGCCAGCGACTCCGTGGTCAGGAACTGGTCGGCCCAGACTCCGAAGAACACGAACAGCGCCAGCGTCGCCACCAGCGCGCCGGCCTCGGGCCGGGCCGTCACGCCGCGCCAGGCGCGCGGCAGCCTGAGCGCGGCAGCCGTCACCGGATCCCGGCCTCGACGCCGGCCTTGGCCTGCGCCGCGTTGCTCTTGTCGACCACGCCGCCGGACACGTAGGTGTCGTTGTTCGGGATCAGCCCGTGGCGCACGTACAGGGCGGTGTTGACCACCGCCAGATAGCCCTGCAGGTAGGGCTGGAAGTCGATCAGCGCGAGCAGCTTGCCGTCGATCACCGCCTGGAGCAGCTCAGGCGTGAGGACGTTGCCCACGTGCATCACCTTGCCGGTCAGCTTCTGCTCGTCGAGCGCGGTGATCACCTCCTGCCCGGGCGGTGGCCCCATGGTCATGATCGCGTCCGTGTCGGGGTGGCTCTTGAAATACGAGCGGACGGTCTCGGTCGCCTCGGTGGGGTTGGTGGCCGAGATCTCGAACTTGTCGACGGGAACCCCGGCCGCCTTCATGACCTCGATGAAGCCCTGGCAGCGGGCCTCCAGGCCGGTGTTGCCGGCCTCGTGGATCGGGCAGGCGGCGCGCTTGGGCTTGCGCTCGGCGAGGATCCGCTCGGCCGCGGCGCGGCCGGCGAGCCCGTTGTCGTTGCCGATCAGCTGCAGGTACGGGATGCGCTGATCGCGCGGGCGCGGGTCGCCGCTGTCGACGGTGACGAGCGGGATGCCGCCCGCCACCGCACGCCGCAGCGGCTCGTCGGCCGCCTTGACGTCCGGGATGCTCGCGATCAGCCCATCGGGCTTGGCGGCGATGGCGCTGTTGAGCAGGTCGACGTACTTCTGTACGGAGAACTGCTCGGTGGCGAGCAGCTTGGTGGTGACGCCGACCTGCTTGGACGCGTCCTCCACCCCTTTGCGGAACTGTGCCCAGTACAGGTCGTTCGCGTTGCCGTGGATGACGGCGTAAAGGCGCAGGTCCGCCGAGGCGGCCCGAGCGGACGACGGTTGGTCGTCATTCGACTCACCACCACAGGCGGCGACGACAAGCGGCACGGCGACGGCCACAACGGCCGCCGCGCGCCAGCGATTGACACGCATCTCTCCTCCAGGATCGCGGTGCGGTCCAGTGATCTAATCACTCGACCGGCGCGCTGGGAACGATCGATTTCGTCCCTTATCCGTCGAGTCAACCGGCGGCGAAATGCAGCAGCGCGAGCCGCGAGCCGCGCAGCTCGTGGGCGGGCGTGCGGGCGCGGCTCTCCGCCTGGATGCGCGCTGCCGCCGCGCCCAGATCGCGGAGCAGCGCCGAGAGCTCGTCCCAGCCCTCGGTGTCGAGCTCGAGCGGGGTCCGCGCGAGGTGGACCCCCGGATCCTCTAAGCGGCCGGCGGCCTGGGCGTCGATCATGTCGTGCCAGATCGCCGCCAGGATCGCCCCGGCGAAGCTGCGGCGCAGAGCGGGCGGCAGCGCGAGCCACTCGTCGTCGTCGACCTCCGGCGGCACGACCGCGCGGTAGTAGTGCTTGGTCGCCCCGCGCTTGCGCTCGGTCCGGACGAGCTCGATCAGCCCGTGACGCAGCAGATGCTGCGTGTGGTAGCTGACACCGGTGAGCGGCTCACGAAGCGCAGCGGCGAGCTCAACCGGGCTGGTGACGCGATCGCTGTACGCCATCAACAGGCGCTGACGCAGCGGGTGCGACAACGCCTTGGCGAGCTGAATCGGCAGCGCTGCCGGCTCGTGTGGATCCATGCCAGACGAGATGGTTACAGGCCAGGCAATCGGCGCGCCGGTCGATCGCCTCCCAGCGCGTCTCGAGCGTCTCCATGTCGAGCAGCAGCGCGCGGCCCTCGGTGGCCGGCGTGACGGCGCCGAGGAGCAGGTGCATGACCTCCATGGCGAGCAGCGCCCCGATCACGCCGGAGGCGGGGCCGAGCGTGGTGGCCGGCGCCGGCTGCGCGCGGCGCTGGGCCGCCAGCTCGGCGAACAGGGGTGCCTGCGCGTGCAGCGCCGCTTCGTGACACGCGAAGCAGGCGCTGCGGCCCGGCACGTAGGTCGGGCCGATCTTGAGCACGGGCGGCGCCTGGCCGGCGGTGATGTACGGCACGCCCGCCTCCCGACACGCCTCGTCGGCCCAGCGCACGATGTCGTACGGCGGCCAATCGGCGGCGTGCACGAGCGCGTCCGCCCCGGCGACCACGTCGCGCAGATCCTCGGCGGACCGGATCCGCCGCGCGACGCGCGTCACGTCGCTACGCGGCTCGAAGCGCTCGACCCAGGCGGCGGCGCGCTCGACCTTCGGCGCGCCGACGTCGCCGGCGTCGTAGAGGATCTGCCGGTTGAGGTTCGACAGCTCGATCGTGTCGTCGTCGACGAGCACGAAACGGCGCACTCCCGCGGTGGCGAGCGCGCCGAGCGCCCAGGTGCCGAGGCCGCCGCAGCCCAGGATCACGACGCGCGCGTCCAGCAGCGCACGCTGCGCGGCCGCGGGATCGCCGCGCTCGGCGAAGTAGGGCAGCTGACGCGCGAAACGCTCGGCGTCGCCGGCTTCCAGTGGCGGCTGCGGAGCGCGCAGGACCAGCAGCAGATCGGCCGCCGCGAGGCTCTCGAGCTTGCGTGCCAGCTCGCCGGGCGTCACGTCCGCGGCCGCGCACAGCTCGTCCGCCGTCGCGGCGCCTGCGGCCAGGCGTTCCAGCAGGGCCCGATCGGCCGGCTCGGGCCGCGGCACCGCGAGGTCCGGTCCCGGCCCCGGCCGGATGAAGTAGAGCCGGCCGTCGGAGGCGGGAAACAGCTCCACCGACGGCCGCAGCCGAAAGACGGCGGCGGGACCGGCACGCGGCCCCGCCCCGGCCTCGATCAGGAGCCCTTCGCGTAGCTGGACTCCGGCGCGATCGTCTCGGTCGTGATGATGTCCATCCCCGCTCACCTCCCTTCTCCTCGCTGGCTGGCAAGACGAGCAAGCAGGACCGCCTTGACGTGGCGCGTCTCGTCGAGCTCCGGTTCGAGCTCGCCGTCGAGCAGCGAGCCGCACTCGGCCAGCAGCTCGAGACCCGCGCGCGCGAGCGCGCGGCGGACGCTCCCGGCGGGGTGATGGCGGTGGTGGTGCACGCTCCGCTCGCGCGCCCACCAGCCGTCGGTGCCCGGCGTCAGGCGGTCGATCCAGACCTCGGCCCGGCCGCCGGCGGGCAGTGCCGGCGAGCCGTGGCCGTCCAGGATCAGCACGCGCCGCTCGTCGGCGTGCACGAGCAGCGACGAGTACAGGCGCCGGAACGTCGCGAGCGTGTTGACGTCGAACACCAGCAGCCCGTCCAGCGCGAGGTTCGCGGCCGCTCCACGCAGCGCCGCCGTGAGCTCGGCTTCCGACTGCAGGTAGTTCAGCGCATCGCCGAGCGACCAGACGAGGTCGAACGTCCCGACCAGCGGCAGCGCCCGGAGATCCTGCTCGAGCAGCCGGGCGCGGCCGTCGGCCTTCGCGTTCGCGTGCGCGAGCATCTCGGGGGAGATGTCGCAGGCCGTGACGTCGTACCCGCGGGCGAGCATCGGCAGAAAGCTCTCGCCGGTGCCGCACCCGAGATCGAGCAGCCGGTTCCCGCGCAGACCGTGCTCGCGCGCCAGCCGCTCGAGGATCCCCGTCCACCGGGCATGGTCGTGCGCGCGCGTGAAGTCGTCGTAGAAGCCGGCGAACACGTCGTACGCGCGCGCGGCGTGGTCGGCGGCGGGGGCGCTCACGTGCCTCGCCATCCGTAGTCGCGCTGGCTCGCCCGCCCTCGCCGCTGGGCGTCCGCCGCGGCGCGCGCCGGCGGGCGGGCCGACACCTCGGCGACGCCGAGGTCCCAGAACGCCTCCGCGTCGAGCAGACCGCGGTACGGCGCGACGTCGACCGCGATCAGCACGGGGCCGTCCAGGTCCCGCGCTTCCCGCAACGCCTCGGCGAGTGCGTCGACGTCGCGAACGCCGCGGGCGCTCCACCCGAACGAACGCGCGTTGGCCACGTAGTCGATGTCCGTGTCCGTGAACTCGGTGCCGAGCGTCGCGCCGACCGTCGAGCGCTGGAGCGCGTGGATCGACTGATAGCCGCCGTTGACCAGCAGGACGATGGTCACCTTGAGCTTCTCCTGCACGGCGGTGGCGAGCTCGCCCGCGGCCAGCAGATAGGTGCCGTCGCCGATCACGACGTAGATCTCGCCCGCATCCGGATCGGCCATCCGGATTCCGAGCCCCGCCGGCAGCTCGTGGCCCATGCACGAGAACGCGAACTCGATGTGCACGCGCCCGCCGGGAACCGGGTCCCAGAGCTTGAGGAGGTCGCCGGGAGGGCTACCGGCGGCCGCCACCACCCAGTCCCCGGCGCGCGCGCCGTCGTTCAGGGTGCGCAGCACCTCGCCCTGTGACACCGGCTCGCCGTTCCGGGGCGCGATGTCGGCTGCGGCCTCGTCGCGCCAGTCCGCC
>Ga0182736_1003069_pt1 | contig 11623 bp, 18 predicted proteins | sample eDN5th30CKraftBY_FD_128882 | JGI IMG/M metagenome (GOLD analysis project Ga0182736, IMG submission 128882) | Enriched backyard soil microbial communities from Emeryville, California, USA - eDNA 5th pass 30_C Kraft BY (version 2) (version 2) | ecosystem: Environmental > Terrestrial > Soil >...
CACCTTCGTGGCGGTGGTGCCGATGTCGACGCCGAGGACGACGGGGACGGACGTGGCGGGGATGCGCCGCAGACTACGAGAGCGCCGCGGCGAGCGCCAGCAGCACCAGGCTGAGCAGCGCGATCGCGCCCCGCAGCGCACCGGCGCGCCGGGCGCTGCGCGCCAGCCCGGCGGCGAGCGTGGCGTCCCGCGCGGCACGGACCCGGAGCCGCGTCACACCGCGCGCCTGCTGCACCCCGGCGACGGTCACGAGCACCAGCGCGACGGCGACCACGACGGCGGCCAGCGCCGTGCCGTCCCAGCCGCGGCCGGCCAGCAGCACGCCGCCCGCGACCAGCGCGACCGCCAGCCCCGAGCCGCCCACCACGAGGTAGCGGCGCCCCAGCGCGCGGAAGAACGCCACCTGCGCGCCGCGATCGAGCTCGCTGCGCACGGTGTGCGTGACGACGGCGATCGCGACGAGCCCGCCGACCCACACGCACGCGCCCAGCAGCGCGAAGAACGTGACCACGGTCACCGCGCCGCGCTCCGCCGCGCGCGCACCGCGACCGTCACGGCGCACGCCAGGAACGCGACGATCGCGACCTCGTTGAGCACGCCGCCCCAGCGCCAGGCCGCCTGCGCGCCGGCGGCGTCGCCGAGCAGCCGCAGCGCCAGCGAGGCGTGCAGCAGCGCCAGCGGCCCGTAGAAGACCGGCGCGTACGGCAGCGCCACGCCGAGCACGGCGGGGACGATCACCGGCGCGTGCGCGAACACCATCGAGAAGACGAACCCGAGGAAGATCGCGTGGACCATCGCGTCGTACGCGAAGCCGCCGCCGCTGAGGGCGCCGTTCACCAGCCACACGACGCCCGCCACCGCCAGCCAGGCGTAGCCGGCGATCAACGCGACCGCCATGTAGCGGGTCGCGCCCGGGACGCGGATCGTGCGCCGCGCGACGTCGTAGCGCCACAGCCACGCCGCCTGGGCGAGCAGTCCGGCGCCGGCCAGGCGGATGCCGGCGTCGGGCCAGGCGCCGGCGAGCGCGACCCCGGCCACGAACGCGGCGACCGCGGCGAGCAGCAGCCGGCGCGCGCTCGCCGGCGGCTGCCGCAGGCGCGAGAGCTCCAGCCGCTCGCCGACGATCGTCAGCACTAGGAACGCCGCCAGCCACGGCACCACGGTCGTGATCCGCGCGCCCGCGAGCCACGCGACCGCGCCGACGAGCCACGCGGCGGCCCCGGCGCCCATCACGGCGTTGTGCCAGCTCGGCTGGATCCGGTGCACGGCCACGAAGACCGCGACCAGCACCGCGCCGCCGAGGGCCAGCAGCGCGCGTCCGACGTCCGCGGGCAGGCCGACGATCAGCCACGCCGCGCCGGCGGCCGCGGCGACCGGCGCCGCGTACGCCCAGCCGCGCCGCAGCGCGACCGCCCGCTCGAGCCCGATCTGGGTTCCGAGGAAGCCGAGCACCAGCAGCGGGCCGTGCTCGGCGGCGAGCGCCGGCCGCAGCGCCGGCAGGTCCAGCCCGAGCCGCAGCAGCCCCGCCCACAGGCCGGCCACCAGCGCGACCAGCGCGAGCGCGAGCAGCGGGAGACGGCGGGCGAGCCGCGTGCGGCGGGGCGCGACGGCGGTCACAGCGCCCAGCCGAGCGCGGCGCGCGCGGCGTCGCTCATGTCCTCGGGCCGCCAGGCGGGCTCGAGCTCGCAGGCGACGTCGAGCTCCGGTTGGCCCGGCAGCTGCCACAGGCAGGCGCGGATCTCGTCCTCGATGTAGCTCGACAGCGGGCACGCCGGCGTCGTGACCGTGAAGCGCACGCGGACGGCCTGCTCGGTCACGTCGACCGAGCGCAGGAGACCGAGCGCGACGATGTCCAGTCCGAGCTCGGGGTCGATCACGCCGCGCAGCAGGTCCCGCACGTGCTCGCCGGTCGCGGGACCGGTCAAGAGGTCGAGCACGAGGTGGTCGTCGGACACCATCGGCTAGTTTATACACGAAGGTTGGGAAAAATCCTTGACGAGGAGCACGCGATGCCTGCCACGACTCTCGACGTCCGCACCGAGCCGCCCGCCCGCCGCCACACGCTGATCTTCGACACGTTCGGCGCGCTCGCCGCCGGGGACGCGTTCGAGCTGGTCAACGACCACGACCCGAAGCCGCTGCGCTACCAGTTCGAGGCCGAGCACGCGGGGGCGTTCTCGTGGGACTACCTCGAGCAGGGCCCGGAGGTCTGGCGCGTGCGCATCGGCCGCACCGAGCGATGAGCGACGGGCTCTACCCGCCGGCCACCGCCGAGCTCGCGCGTCACCGCGCGGAGCTCGCGCCCGGCATCCACGACGCGTTCCAGGCGTTCAGCCGCGAGGTGTTCGCCGACGGCGCGCTCGACCAGAAGACCAAGCAGCTGATCGCGGTCGCGGTCGCGCACGTCACGCAGTGCCCGTACTGCATCCGCGGCCACACCCGCGCCGCCCTGCGTAAAGGAGCCGACGAGCGGGAACTCATGGAAGCGATCTGGGTCGCCGCGGAGATGCGCGCCGGCGGTGCGTACGCGCACTCGGCGCTCGCGCTCGACACGGTGGCGCAGCACTCGCACACGGGAGATGGACGATGAGACTCGACTACCAGAAGGCGTTCCCCAAGGGCCTGGAGGGCATGCTCGCGCTCGAGCGCGCCGTCCACGCCAGCACGCTCGAGCCGGCCCTGCTGGAGCTGGTCAAGACGCGCGCGTCGCAGATCAACGGGTGCGCGCACTGCCTGGACATGCACACCAAGGACGCGCGGGCGCGCGGCGAGGACGAGCAGCGGCTGCACGTGCTCGCCGCGTGGCGCGAAGCGCCGTTCTACAGCGAGCGCGAGCGCGCCGCGCTGGCGTGGTGCGAGGCGCTGACGCGGCTGCCCGAGACGGCCGCGCCGGACTCCGCCTACGACCCGCTGACCGAGCACTTCTCCGAGGAGGAGATCGCCGCGCTGACGTTCGCGATCGTCGCCATCAACGGCTGGAACCGGCTCGCGGTCGGCTTCCACGCGCCCGTCGGGGACTACGTCTCACCGTACTGATGCCCGCAGCATCCCCACGAGCGTCAGCGCCCAGGTCGCGAGCGCGAGCCAGAAGAACACGTGCGGGACGAAGTCCAGGAACTCGAGCGAGAGCGCGCCGGCCATCTTGTACGTCGCGACCGCGTACATCCCGAACGGGAAGACCGCGCCCCAGTAGAGGGGGTCGTACTCGAACGGCAGGCGCCGGAAGCCGTACCGCCACACGGCGAGGATCGCGATCATCGGGATCCACCAGGTGCCGGTCGCCCAGTAGAAGACGGTGAAGCCTTCGATGAACGGCAGCATCGAGTCCAAGAACGGCGCCGCCGGCGCGTCGATGATCAGCAGCGACCCGGCCAGCACCGAGATCGCCATCGCGCCCATGTTGATCCAGTACGGCGGCGCCAGGTCGCCCGGCTCGAAGCGGAAGAACATGTAGCGGTAGAGGATCAGCGAGATCAGCCAGATGTAGAGCATCCCGCCCCACAGCCACATCGACAGCGCGACGAAGTTCGCGTGCAGCCGGAGCGGCTGGCCCCAGTGGGCGGAGAGCAGGGCGATCAGCACCGCGATCGACTGCGTCGCGACCACCGCCAGCAGCCAGCTGCCGCTGATGCCGGCGGCCAGCGACGGCTTGTCCGGCTTGATCGTGAGCGCGGCGAAGATCGTGTACGTGAGCACGATCCAGAACGCCGCGGCGACGACCAGCAGGCCGGTCGCGATCGCGTAGTCGTGGGCGATCACGATCATCTGGGCGCCGAGCACGCAGGTGCCCGCGACGACCGTCAGGAAGCCGAACGCCCGCCGGTGGTCGGTCAGATCGGCCACGAGCCGGCGCCAGTGGCGGGTGGCCCGCACCGCCGTGAGCACGATCAGGATGGCGTAGGCGGCGACGTTGAAGGCCAGCAGCGCGACGTCGACGCCCGCCACGCCGAGCTGGTTCGCGCCGATCGAGATGATCCCGGTCGCCATCACGAGCGCGAAGTACGACGGCTCGAGCGTGCGGGCAAGGTCGTCGAGCGATCGGCGCATCACCGGCGACGATAGTGCGGCTGACGTCAGATGGTCGCGAGAATGCAGCCGATCAGGACGCTGATCGCCAGCGCGCCGATCGCGAGCCAGTAGAGCAGGACGCGGCCGGGCCGCACGGGACCCGCTCCGGCCGCGAAGCACGCGAGCGCCGCGAGCACGACCGCGCTGCCGGCCAGCACGACCCTCTGGCGGTCGACGAAGACGCCGAGCGCCACGGCCGCGATGCCGAGGTTCCAGAGCGCGAGCTGGGCGCGCGCGAGCCGGGGCGAGCCGCTGGCCCCCGGCAGCGCCAGCGGTCCCACGCCGAGCGCGAACTGCGCGACGCCGCCGACCAGGACCAGGTAGGCCGCCAGCCAGGAGCCGTGCTCGAACGGCGCGGCGCTGTTGACGGCGGCCACGAGACCGCCGGCGACGACCAGAAGCGCTGCCGCGGCCGCGAACGCCCGCACCTCGGTGCCGGCGTCCAGGCCGCGGATCTCAACGCTTTTCCCCATTCCCACTAGAAAAATACTTGGGCGTGAACGCACGCGCAAGGCCGCGGTCCGCCAACATGTCTGCTCGTGACCGTCGAGGAGCCCTCGTTCACCCCGGAGCTGTTCGCGTTCCTGCGCGAGCTGGCCGCGAACAACGACCGTGAGTGGTTCAGCGCGAACAAGGCGCGCTTCGTCGCCGAGGTGCAGGAGCCCGCGCTGGCGTTCGTCGAGGACGTCGGGATGCGCCTGCCGGAGGTCAGCCGGCACTTCGTCGCCGACGCGCGCACGTCCGGCGGCTCGCTGTTTCGCATCTACCGCGACGTGCGCTTCTCGCGCGACAAGTCGCCGTACAAGACGCACGTCGGCATCCAGTTCCGGCACCAGCAGTCGCGCGACGTGCACGCGCCCGGGTACTACGTGCACCTCGAGCCCGGGACCGTGTTCATCGCCTGTGGCACCTGGCATCCCGAGCGCGACACGCTGCACGCCATCCGCACCGCGATCGCCTCGCGCCCGGGACGCTGGCAGGAGATCGCGGAGGCGCCGTCGTTCCGGTCGGCGTTCCGGCTCGGCGGCGAGTCGCTGAAGCGCCCGCCGGCGGGGTTCGACCGCGAGCATCCACTGATCGAGGAGCTCAAGCGCAAGGACTTCATCGCGATCGCGGACCTGAGCGAGGCGGACGCGGTCGACGGCGCGTTCCTGGACCGGTTCCTGGAGCTGTGCGAGACCGCGGGGAGCTTCATGCGGTTCCTCTGCGACTGCACGCGCGTGCAGTACTGACGTCGTCTGGGGGGCGAGGTCGTCGCCCCCGGACCTATACGTGGACATGGAGACCCACCTCGCGCACGTCCAGGCCTTCGTCGAGCAACTGCTCGACACGGGCGGAACCCTGGTCCGGCTCGTCGACAACCTCACGGACGCGTTCGTCGAGCACGACGTCGAGCGCGGCCAGGCGGCCGCCGACGTCTTCGAGATGCTGGTCGGCACGGTCGGCATGCGGTTCGCCTCGGTCACGGAGCGGGACGTGACCCGCGCGGCCGAGCTCATGGACCTCGCGATGCAGAGCGTCCTCACCGACCTTCGACGCGCGCTCGCAGGTCGATGAGGGGGCGCGCATATTTATGCTCACCCAGTATGCTTGCGCACATGCGCACCACGATCAAGCTGGACGACGACGTGTTCAAGGCGTATAAGCAGCGCGCCGCCGAGCGCGGGACGACGCTCGCGCGGGAGATCGAGGACGCGCTGCGGGCGGACCTGCAGCGGCGCAGCGAGCGCGTCGCGCAGGCCCCGTTCGAGGCGCTGGTGTTCGCGGGCGACGGCTCGCCGGCGCTCATCGACGTCGACGACAACCGGGCGCTCTACGCGCTGATGGACGACGAGGCGCGGTGATCCTCTTCGACGTCAATGTGCTGCTGAACGCGCACCGGTCCGGGCAGGAGCATCACGCGGTCGCGCGCGAGCTGCTGCAGGACGTGGTGAACGCGCCGGCGCCGTTCGCGCTCTCCGAGCTCGTGCTCGCCGCGTTCGTCCGGATCGCCACCAACCCGCGGGCGTTCTCGGTCCCGACGCCGCTCGACGCCGCGCTCCGGTTCACCGGGTCGCTGCTGGCGCGCGCGAACGCGCGGGTCGTGCGGCCGGGCGAGCGGCACTGGGAGATCTTCGAGCGGCTGTGTCGCGAGACGCAGGCGCGCGGGCCGCTGATCGGCGACGCCCAGCACGCCGCGCTCGCGCTCGAGCACGGCTGCGAGTGGGTCAGCTTCGACCGCGACTTCGCGCGGTTTCCCGACCTGCGCTGGCGGCACCCGCTCGATGGGTGACGGCCGGGGTCAGCCGGGGTGCGGGCCGAACCGGTGGCCCGGCGTCCGCGGGCGCCACGGCAGCGTCTTGACGCGGATCAGGCTGCACGCGGTGTGCTCGCACGACGTCCGGTTCGGCGGGCCGTCGATGGAGCGCGGTGCGGCGCTGAGGTAGTACGTCGCGGTCGCGTCGCGCGTGGCGCCGACGATCAGCTGGCCCGCCACAGTGGCGCTGCGCGGGTGGGCGTAGTGGACGTCCGCCTCGGCGAAGATCGCTTGGGTGACGTCGCACGTCGCGCCGCTCTGGACCCAGAACGCGCCGACGCCCGCCGCCGTGGGCGTGAGCGGGCGTACGAAGCCGCACGCGCCGCTGATGTAGCCGCGCACCATCTCCTCGGAGCCCCCGCGCAGGGGGTCGACCTGCAGCACCCAGCCGGGGCCGATGCCGACGCCGACGTCCTTCGTGGCCCACGTGAAGGCGGCGGCGCGCGGGCCGAGGTCGAGCGTCTCGACGGCCGCGTGGGTCGGAAGCGGCAGGCGCCGCAGCGTCTGCTTATCGCGGAGCCAGAGCTTCCCGCCCGCGACGTAGGCGAGGCGGCCGCGCCACATGGACGGCCTGCGTCCCTCGGTCTTGAGCGCGCGCGGCCTGGTGGGGCGATCGAGGCGCAGTTGCATCACCCGGCAGCGCGCGTGGCACGCCGAGTACACGACCACGGGTCGCCCGTGCTCGTCCGGGCCCGCGTCGGCGTCGAACGTCGTGGCGCGTGGCGGGACCGGCAACGCCCTGAGCCGGCCCGCGTACCAGTCGTAGAGCCGGTACCGGTCGTTCTCGCGGCGGCTGAAGACGAGGTGGCCGCCGTACGCGGTGAGCCCCGAGACGCCGTCGCCGGAGGCGATCTCGCCGGTCCTTGAACCTTGCGCGGGAGCCGCGCCGGTCGCGAGCGCGAGCGCCGCGAGTGCCACCGTCCACATAGCGCCGACTCTACGCCGACCCGCGGGTTTCGCCATCCCCACAGGTGGACGTCAACCTCCACCAAGCGCGTCGAGGAAGTCCCGCCAGGCGCCGGCGGTCCGCGCTTCGTCGCCGGTGGCGTCGAGATCCATGAGCAGACCGCGCAGCGTCGCGAGCACGAGGGTCGCCAGCTCGGGACGGTGCAGGCTGGCCAGCCCTTCCTCCAGCGGCCCGAGCCAGTCGGTGGTGGCGACGCGGCGGAGGTCCGGCCAGAGTGGGCGGCCGGCGCTGTCGCGCAGCGGCACGATGTGGATCTGGTCGAACATGCGCAGGTAATCCGCTCCCACGCGCGGGCGAGCGTGCCCAGGTATGGCTCGCCCGGTCGGAGCCGCAGCATGTCCCCGAAGGCTTCGAGCTGGCGCTGCCGGGCGCGTCGGAGCACCGCGCGCAGCAGCTGGTCGCGGGTGCCGAAGTGGTAGACGAGCATCCGCGTCGAGACGCCGGCGGCAGCAGCGAGCGGACCCATCCGATCCGGCAGCCCGCGCTCGAGCGCGTAGCTGGTGCACGCCTCCAGCAGGCGGGCGTCGAGAGCGCGGCCGCGGCGCTGCCCAGCCGGGGGGCCGGCGCCGGCGGGCGCCGCCGGACCGGGTCTGCCCGAGGACGTCGCGGCCGTCCGCGAGCTGCTCGAGGCCCAGGACGAACCGACGATCGTCGTCGTCCACAGCTACGGCGGGACCGCGGCACGCCGGCCGAGCGGCAGCGTGAGTTCGCGCGCCGTGCCGATCGGGTCGTCGAGGTCGACGCCGGGCACCACCCGTTCCTCTCTCGGCCGGCGGCCGTCCGCGACCTGGTGCTCGGCCTCGCGAGCTAAGGGCCGACCGCGGACGCGTTGTCGACGACGAGACGCGGGCGAAGGCTCGACGTCATGCCGCGAGGTGCGCGAGCACGTTGACGATCGTCCCGCCCGGGTCCTCGACGAAGAAGCGCCGGACGCCCCACGGCTCGTCCCGGAGCGGGTAGACGACCCGCAGCCCGCGCTGGACGGCGGCGGCGTGGGCGGCGTCGACCGCCTCCGGGTCGCCGAGGTCGACCCCGAAGTGCGGCCGGGGATCCTCGAAGCCGGTCGGCGGGATGAGCACCTGCGCGCTGCGATTGGCCGGGGACGCGACGCCGACGATCGGGTCCTCCATGACCGCTTCGAAGCCGAGCACGTCGGTGTAGAAGGCGCGCGACGCGCCGGGGTCCTCCCCGCCGGCGTACGCGATCACCCGCCTCGGCGATGCGGTTTGACGTCGGTCAGTCATTGCGTCTCCCTTCTGGGTCCGCTGGAGTCCACTGCAGGTGCGCGAGCTGCCAGGGATCGCCCTCCTGCATCACGGCGGTGATGAAGGTGGGCGTGGCGGCTTGGTCGGCCGCGGTGGCGACCTCGGCGGTGACGGTGATGACCGTCGTGGCCGCACCGAGCACCCGGACCACCGGCTCGGTGAGGATCTCGTGGCGCCGATACGGTGGATGCGACGCGACCGAGTCAAGACAGCCCTGCTTGTCGATCGGCGCCGGCGCGCCGGGGAAGATCAGCACGGCGTCGGCGCGCAGGTGGCGCTCGAAGAAGCCCACGTCGGAGGTCGCGAAGGCGTCCAGGAAGCTGCCCATGCGCGCCAGCAGCTCACGCGTCCGCGGCTCGGCGGAGGCGGTCGCCAGCTCGGCCGCCCACGTGGTCGTGCGCAGCCAGGCCGCAAGATCCTCCAGCGCGCCGGGCCGCAGCTCGTAGGCGCGGCCGCGGCCGTCGGTGGCGACGTCCTTTCGTGCGATGACGTCGGCCTCGCGCAGCAGGTTCAGGTGCCGGGTCAATGCCGCGGGCGTGACGCCGGTCGCGGCGGACAGCTCCGCGGTGCGCAGCGGGCCCGCGATCAAGGCGTCGAGGATCCGCACGCGGGTCGGATCTGCGAGGAGCCTCGCCGTGGCTGCGGTGTCGGCCATGCGGCGAAACATAGTCGCTGCGGCGTATGTAATCAACGGCAGCGTAAGTTATATGTCCCCGATGAGACGCCCGAGCTATCCGCCTAAGGCCGATTTCCGCTGTACACGGAAAGGGGCGAAAGACAGGAACCACGCCCCTCCAGGCCAATTCCGAAGATCGAAGATCCGCTTATCATCTGGTTCCGGCCTCAGCGGATATACGCGATATCCGGAACAGCGCATACACTTTCACTGAATGCCGCCGTCCGATCGCCCTCCCGCCAACAAGCGCGACGTCGTCCGCCGCGTCACTGAGCTGATCGCCGATCGCCTGCCGCGGACGTGGACGAGCGACTTGCGCGAGAACGTCGTCAGCGGTCGCCGTCAAGCCGACGCGGTCCTGAGCGTGCGGGCCCCCGACGGCACTCGAGCCCTCGTCGTCATCGAGGCGAAGCGATCCCTTGAGACACGCGACGCGATACCGCTTGCAGAGCGGCTCGAGGCGCTCAGGGCGGAGTTCGCTGAAGGCGACGCCGTGGCTACCGGCCTCCTCGCGGCGCCCTACGTCAATCCCGCCACGCGTGTTCGCCTTACCGATCTCGGCGTCGGCTACGCCGACGCGACCGGAAATCTAAGCCTGCAGCTCGACCAACCTGCGCTCTTCCTGCGCGATGCCGGCTCGGACACGAATCCGTGGCGCGGCCCGGGCCGGCCTCGTGGGTCCTTCAAGGGCGGCACGGCCGCCCGGGTCTTTCGCGCGCTGGTCGACTTCGCGCCGCCGTACTCGGTACCCAAGCTTGTCCGCCTGGCCGGAGCTTCGCCCGGCGTCACGTACCGCGTCGTCGAGTTTCTTGAGCGCGAGGACCTCCTGCGCAGAGAGCCGCGAGCGGGCATCGTCGACGTTGATTGGCGCCAGCTGATCGAGCGCTGGAGCCGCGAATACGGCTTCGCGCTGTTGCCGTCCACGACCGCTTTCCTCGAACCACGTGGAGTCGAGAAGGCGCTTGCGAGGCTGCGCACCTGCGACTTGACGTACGCGCTCACATCGTCGAGCGGAGCTCAGGCCTACGCCCCATACGCGCCGCTGCGCGCGCTCAGCGTGTATGTCACGTCGATTGACGAGGCCGCCGCAGCGCTCGAGCTTCGTGTTGCGCCGAGCGGCGGCAACGTCCTCTTGGCGGTACCCGAGGACGAGGTGGCGTTCAAGCGGACGCAGCCCTTCGACGGGCTGGTCGTCGCCGCACCAAGCCAAGTTGCCGCTGACCTCCTCGGCGGGCCCGGACGCGCGCCCGAGGAGGGTCGCGTCCTGCTCGACTGGATGGAAGACAATGAGCACGCCTGGCGGCGATGACCTCATGGTGCTGGCTCGGCGTGTCCTGCTGGATGCGCTCGAGGCGCTGTCTGACCACCACGACGCGCTCGTGCTCGTCGGGGCGCAGGCGATCTATCTCCATACTCGTGCGGCGCCGATAGCCGTGCCGGAGATGACCAAGGACAGCGACCTGGCAATCGACCGGCGCCTGCTCTCCGACGACCCACTGCTTGAGGAGGCGATGTCACGCGCCGGGTTCAAGCTGGGCAAGCACCCAGGGTCCTGGCTCGGGCTGATGGACATCCCCGTGGATCTGATGATCCCCGAAAGCATGTCCGATCCGGGCGGCAGACGCGGCGGCCGGGTGCCGCCACACTCGAAGCGCGCCACCAGACGCGCATCCGGCCTCGAGGCAGCGATCGTTGATCACGCGCCGGCGCCGATCGCGGCGCTCGACGTGACCGACAGCCGAGTGTTCACCATCGATGTAGCGGGTCCAGCCGCACTGCTGGTTGCGAAGCTGCACAAGCTTGGCGAGCGCGGCCAGCGCGCTCCTGACCGACTCAACGACAAGGACGCGCACGACGTCTACCGGCTGCTCGTCGCGGTCGACACGGCGGCTCTCTCCGCGAACATCAAGGTGCTGCTGTCGAGCGATCTCGCATCCGAGGCGACGCGGGTCGCGCTTGACTACATGCGCGACCTCTTCGCCGGCGGCCCGGACGCCCTCGGATCCCTCATGGCCGGCCGGGCAGAAGGGCTCCTGGGAGATCCTGCCCTCGCCGCGCAGTCCGTAGCGGTGCTCGCGTCCGACCTCGTTCGAGCCGTCGGGCGCTGATCTCACACGTGCCGGCAGCCGGAACCGACAAGCGCGTGTCAGTCGCAAGCGAGCGTGACGCGCAGGTGCACGGCACCAACCGCGCTTCGATGTGCACCCCCTTTCGAACCAGCCGATCTCCTGAGCCAGGCCGGGATTGACGGAGTCCGTCAAGCCAGGATTTCATCCTGGGGAGAGGAAGGACTTCTGCGATGCCTGCCCCGAAGAAATACTCCGATGAGCTGCGTGAACGCGCGGTGCGGC
>Ga0182736_1003075_pt1 | contig 11607 bp, 7 predicted proteins | sample eDN5th30CKraftBY_FD_128882 | JGI IMG/M metagenome (GOLD analysis project Ga0182736, IMG submission 128882) | Enriched backyard soil microbial communities from Emeryville, California, USA - eDNA 5th pass 30_C Kraft BY (version 2) (version 2) | ecosystem: Environmental > Terrestrial > Soil >...
CCGGTGGCGTACTGGTCGGGCATCGTCGATGCGGATTCGACGACGCGCGAGCTGAAGTACACCGTGCCGGATTACTTCAATGGAACGCTGCGCGTGATGGCGATCGCGGTGACAGATGACCGCGTTGGCGTGCACGAGAGTCGCACGTTGATTCGCGGCGACTTCGTACTGTCGCCGAATGCACCGACGACGGTGTCGCCGGGTGATGAGTTCGATGTGAGTGTTGGCGTATCCAATAACGTCGAAGGCTCAGGCGCGAACGCCACGATTGCTGTGACGTTGGAAACGGACGCCGGCCTGGAAGTCGTGGGCGAGCCGAAACAGGATGTTGGTATCGCCGAGGGCCGTGAAGGCTCGGTGCGCTTCCGCTTGCGAGCGAAGGATGCGCCGGGTCCGGCGAATATGAGTTTCACTGCGCGCACGGGCAACGCGAGCGGCAAGCGAAAGATCGATCTCAGTGTTCGCCCTGCAACGCCGTTCATGACGCAGTTGAGCGCAGGCGTGCTGGAGAAAGGCGACCGTGAGATTCGCATCGAGCGGCAGATGTATCCCCATCACCGCACGCTGGAAACCGGCGCGTCGATGCTGCCGCTGCAGTTTGCGCATGGCTTCGTCGCGTATCTCTCGAACTATCCATACGCGTGCACCGAGCAGATCGTCAGCATGTCCATGCCAGCGGTACTGCTGACCTCGCGACCAGAATTTGGGTACGTGAAGTCGCGCGATGGCGCCGACATCTCTTCGCTGATCGGTGAGCTGCGCTCGCGCCAGACGGGGTCGGGCGCGTACAAGCTGTGGCCGGGCGGCAATGAAGTGGTCGAGTTCGTATCGCTGTATGCCCAGCAGCTGTTACTCGAAGCGGGCGAGCGCGGGCAGGCGATCCCGGGCGACCTGGTCGCGAATGGCAATACCTATTTGCGACAGGTCGCGCAGCGTGATGGCAACAATCTGACCGATGAACGGCAGAGCGCGTACGCGATTTATCTGCTGACGAGACAGGGTCAGCGCATGGCGGCGGAAATCACCGCGGCTCGCAAGCGGTTGGCGGAACGCTATCGAGGGCAGTGGGAGAAGGATCTCACTGCGGCTTGGTTGGCGGCATCGCTGGATTTGATGCGCCAGGAGCGGGATGCGGAGAGCTTGATCTCTGGTACGCGCTTCGATGCATCGGTCGATGAGCTGTACAACGATCCGATGACGCGCGATGCGCTGTTGCTATTCATCATCTCGCGGCACTTCCCGGAGCGGTTGAAGACGGTGCCGAGCGACGTGTTCACGACGATGGCGAAGCGAGTGACCGAGGGTTACTACCATTCGCTGTCGGCGGGCACGACGTTGCTCGCGCTTGATGCGTACGCCGCGGCGACGGAAGGTGCGGCGCGTAATCTAGCGATTGCGGAGGTGCTCAAGAACAAGAGTGTGCAGGCGCTGACGTTGCCGCAGGGCTTGTTCCCGACGGTGCCGTTCACCGATCAGGCGGCCGCACTGAAGTTCACGAACAACACCAACCTGAATGCGTACTACTTGATCGAACAGTCCGGCTTCGACCGCAAGCCACCGACGCAGGCGATCAAGCAGGGGCTGGAAGTGTTGCGCGAGTACACGGACAGCAGTGGCAAGCCGATCACGCAGGTGAAGATGGGCGATCAGATCGATGTGCACCTGAAGTTCCGAGGCTTGAAGCAAGGTGACTATTCCAACCTCGCGCTGGTCGATTTGTTGCCCGGCGGGTTTGAGCTGGTCGTTCCGACGGAAGCGGCGCAGACGCCGTTTGCCGAAGCCGCAGAGGGTCAGGAAGACGGTGAGTACGAGCAAGCTTATAACGGCTGGCAGTGCCAGATTTGCGTTGGCAACGTGAAGGCGTCACTGCACTACGCGGACATGCGCGAGGACCGCGTGGTGTTCTACGCGAACGCGAGTGGTGAAGTTTCGGAGATCGTCTATCGCATCAAGGCGACGAACGTTGGCTCGTATGTGACACCGCCTGCGTATGGTGAGGCGATGTATGACCGCAGCGTTGTCGGTCGATCGGCGGCGGGGAAGATTGAGGTGTCGCGGCCGTGATGCGAAGAGGCGTCAGTGGCTCGCAGCGGGAGGGTCAGGGAAGTCCTCCCGGCACCGCGACAGACGCCGCCCCTACGCTATCGCGTGGCGCGCTGCTGCACATTGCGCTGCGCAGTCCTGCTCCGCGCAAGCCCAGGGTGTACATCCATGTACACCCGCTCGGCGGAGCGAAGCCGTGCTTCGCTGAAAGGCACCGCCGAGCCCCTGTGGCGGCTAATGGACCAACATCCCTGTTGGATCCATTTGCCGGGAGGACCTCCCTGACCCTCCCGCTGCCGATGGCACCGTGGATGCGAGCGAGGTTGCCCAGACTTCGGAAATGGTCCCGCTATTTAGCCCGCAGTGGCAAATTGCCATCTCTCATTCAAGCCACCGTGGGCATAGTCTTGCGGGTCAGTTGCCCGCGACACTGTTCAAGAGCTGGCTCTCTCTTCCCCGCGCAAAACCCTCTTCATTCTTCCGCTGCCGTTAGCGCATCCGAGCTGGGAGTCAGCTGACATGCGTTGGCGGCGAGCAATCATCGCTGGCCTCGTGGCGGTCGCTCTAGCGGCGACGCTCGTCACGATTCGGCTGTGGCCGCGTGAGCCGCTGGCCGCGAAGATCGCTTCGTCCACGGCCATCTTTGATCGACAAGGTCGGCTATTGCGACTGACCTTGGCGAGCGATCACCAGTACCGGCTGTGGACATCGCTCGAAGACATCTCGCCGGAGTTGATCGAGGCACTGCTGCTTCATGAAGACCAACACTTCTACTGGCACCCCGGGTTCAATACCGCCTCGCTGATTCGCGCCGCGGTGTCGAGCTACTCCGGCGGCCCGCGGGTTGGCGGGTCGACGATCACGATGCAGCTCGCCCGCCTCATGTACGGCCTGAACACTCGTACCATCGGCGGCAAACTCGAGCAGATGGTCCGGGCCGTTCAATTGGAGCTGTGCTATTCGAAGCGGGACCTGCTCGAAGCGCATCTCAACCTGATGCCCTACGGAGGAAATATTCAGGGTGTCGGCGCGGCGAGCCTGATTTATTTCGACAAGTCCGCGAAGCGACTGGGACTCTCCGAGGTGCTGACCCTGGTGCTGATCCCACAGTCGCCGGCACGCCGCGCGCCCTCGCTCGACGAGCCCGCTGATCTCCGCGCCGCGCGCTTGCGTCTCTTCGCCCGTTGGGTTGAACAACACCCGGACGCCGCCAACTCCGCAGACTACATCGCCACACCGCTGCGTTACGCATCACTCCGCGATCTGCCCTTCGCCGCGCCTCATTTCACGAACGCAATTCTGCAACGGCCACGACCCGCGTCGATTCATTCGGTCAATACGACACTGGATCTTCGCTCGCAACGAACGCTCGAGCGCGTCATCACCTCCTACGTTCGCGAGCACAGCAACATCGGCATCCACAACGCCGCCGCAATGCTGGTCGACTATCGGGATCTGTCCGTGCGCGCCATGATCGGCTCGGCCGATTTCTTTGCCGCCGACATCGAAGGCCAGGTCAATGGCACGTTTGCCAAACGCTCGCCAGGCTCGGCGCTGAAACCGTTCATCTACGCGCTCGCCATCGACCAGGGTGTGATCCATCCGCAAACCGTGCTGAAGGACACGCCGACCGCGTTCGGTCCCTTCAACCCGGAAAATTTCGACGGCCGTTTCGTCGGCCCGATCACCGCGCGTGACGCGTTGATCCGTTCTCGCAATGTGCCGGCACTGACGCTCGCATCCCAACTGTCGACGCCGTCGTTCTATCAATTCCTGCGCGGCGCCGGCATCACCAGAATGGCGAGTGAAAAGCACTACGGGCTGGCGCTGACGCTGGGCGGTGGCGAAGTCTCGATGGAAGAAACCGCCACGTTGTATGCCATGCTGGCAAATCGCGGGCGCCTCGCACCGCTGCGTTATCTCACCGAGGAGCCCCGGGCCGGCGGCGTCCGCATGCTGTCCGAAGAAGCGAGCTTCATGACCTTGGATATGCTGCGCTCAGCGCCGCGGCCGGAGGATTCATTCGCCCGTCGACGCAGTGGCGTGCAGGCCGCGTGGAAGACCGGCACTTCGTGGGGTTTCCGCGATGCCTGGACCGCGGGCACCTTCGGCCCTTACGTATTGGTCGTGTGGGTCGGCAACTTTGACGGCCGGGGCAATCCCGCGTTCGTGGGCGTGCAGGCGGCGGCGCCGTTGTTCTTCCGTCTGCTCGATGGACTTGCAGCTCAGGAAAAGCTGGTCGAGCCCATCTATCGGCAGCCGCCGCGCCTGGAGCAAGTCGAAGTCTGCAGTGCCTCCGGCGATCTGCCGAATGCGGAGTGTCCGCAGGTGGTGAGCACTTGGTACATCCCCGGCGTGTCACCGATTCGCGTGAGTCAGATTCATCGACGCGTCTGGATCGATACCCGCACCGGCGAGCAAGCCTGCCCGCCGTACGATCCGGCATATATACGTAGCGAGGTCTATGAATTCTGGCCCACGGATTTGCTGCAATTGTTCGCTCAGGCGGGGATGCCGCGTCGGCGCCCTCCGCCACCGGCGGATTGCCAACGAGATGTTCCCAGTGGCACCGCGCCGCAAATCACATCGCCTGTCATCGCTGTGACTTACACCGTACGCAGCGGCCGTGTCGGCAGTGAAGCGATTCCATTGGCCGCCAACGCGGACAGCGAGGTGCGGCGCTTGCACTGGTTCGTCGATGAAAGTTACGTCGGGACCGGCACGCCCGGCGTGGCGATCGGCTGGCATCCGTCACGTGCCGGTCACTATATGGTGCGCACAGTGGACGATCGCGGCCGCGCCGACAGTCGGGAGCTGATCGTCGAGCTGGTTCGTTAATCAGGTCTCGCGGGAACCCATCGACGATTCGAGCGGAGCGGTTACTATTAAGCGCTCTCGCGGGTGCTGCTGCGTCCGCAACTCGTCGACCACAGGTAACCCCTAGCGCATGCACCATCAATCCGAGCTGATTGCCCTGATCGCCGTGGGCTTCGTGCTGGCCCTGGGATTTGGCTTTCTCGCCTCCAGGCTGCGCATGCCGCCGCTGGTGGGCTATCTGGTCGCCGGAATTGCAATCGGCCCGTTCACACCGGGCTTCGTCGCTGACGCGGGACTGGCGGGCCAACTGGCGGAAATCGGCGTGATTCTGCTGATGTTCGGCGTCGGGCTGCACTTCTCGATCGGAACCTTGCTCAAGGTACGCAGGATCGCGTTGCCCGGCGCAGTCGTGCAGATCGCGGTGGCAACGATCATCGGCTGGGGGCTGGCGCGGTTATGGGGCTGGAGTACCGGGGCAGGTGTCGTTTTCGGTCTGGCGCTGTCGGTCGCCAGTACCGTCGTTTTGTTACGAGCACTCGAGCAACGCAACGAGCTGGATACTGAACAGGGCCGGATCGCGGTGGGCTGGTTGATCGTCGAGGACCTGGCGATGGTGCTCGCGTTGGTGTTCTTGCCTGCGCTCGCACATACCGGTGCTGAGACCGGTCAATCCAGTCTGCTCAGCAGCCTGGGGCTGACGACGTTGAAGGTCGCGATTTTCGTGGCGCTCATGATGGTCGGTGGCCGACGGGTCGTGCCATGGTTGTTGGCGCAGGTCGCGCGCACCGGTTCTCGTGAGTTGTTCACACTGGCGGTGCTGGCCATTGCGCTCGGCATCGCTTACGGATCGGCGGTGCTGTTCGATGTGTCTTTCGCGCTCGGCGCGTTCTTCGCCGGCGTGATGTTGGCCGAGTCGGATCTCAGTCATCAGGCGGCGGAGAACTCGCTGCCCTTGCAAGATGCGTTTGCGGTGATGTTCTTCGTGTCGGTGGGCATGCTGTTCGACCCCGCGGTGATCCTGCGTCAGCCGCTGGATTTGCTCGGTGTGCTGTTCGTCATCATGGTGGGCAAGTCGTTGGCGGCTTTCGCGATCGTGATGGCGTTCGGTTACGCCGTGCGCACGGCACTGACGATTTCAGCGAGCCTGGCGCAGATCGGCGAGTTCTCTTTCATTCTTGCCGGCCTGGGCGTGGGGCTCGGCTTGCTGCCGGCGGAAGGTCGCGACTTGATCCTCGCGGGCGCGTTGTTATCGATCACTCTGAATCCGTTCGCCTTCGCGACCATCGAGCCCATCGCACGCTGGGTGAACGAGCGGCCCAAGCTGCTCGCTTTCTTTACCCCTAAAGACGGCAAGCTCGCGGCACTGCCGCGCGATCAGAAGGTTTCCAATCTGCGCAATCACGCGGTGATCGTCGGTTACGGCCGCGTCGGCAGCGTCGTCGGTTATGGCTTGCAGGCGCAGGGGCTCGAATACGTCGTCGTCGAGATGAGCCGTCGCGTAGTCGATCAACTGCGCGAGGATAAGATTACTGCGGTGTACGGTGATGCCACCGCCCATGGTGTACTCGACCTCGCGCAGATCGAGCACGCACGTTTGCTGGTCATCGCGTCACCCGACGGCTTCCACGCCCGCCGCATCCTCGAGCTCGCCCGCGTCAAGAATCCCAATATTGCGATCATCGTGCGCACTCACAGCTCTTCCGAGCTGAAATATCTCATTCGCCAGGGCGTCGACCGCGCCGTCATGGGCGAACTCGAACTCGCGCTGGAGATGACGGACTACGCGCTTCGCAGCCTCGGTGTGTCCGAAGAGCGCTGCAAGGTCCTCACGCAGTGGTTGAGAACTGAGGGAATCGCGGGGACACCGAAGGATCCGGGGGCGTGACGCGCTGAGCGTGACCTATTTGGCTTTCGCGATGTATTTGACGCCTGGAATGGGCGCGAAGTCAGCGTCCTGAGTCCAGAGTACCGCATCCCGTGACGTCGCTGTGGCCAGCATGATGCTGTCCGCCATGGGCAAGACCAACTTCCGAGAAATCCGTGCCGCATTCAAAGCCAGTGGCGCGGTCAAGCTAACAACTTCGCATTGATGCATTAGGGCCGCCGCTTGCAACGCTGCAGCCTCATCTCTTTGCTGCAGGATCCGCTTGAAGACCTCGTAGATTGAAATCGTAGGTACGACGAGCTCCTCGATTTTCTCCAGCACTGGAGCGAAGAAGCCAGCATTCGGCCCGTCTGCGAAATACTCCAGCCAACCTGAAGAATCGACCACGTTCATGCGCGGTCGAGATCTCGTTTCACCGTGGTATCGATTCCCTTGAGCATGCCGCGTGCTTTGCGCATGGGTCGCAGCGGGATGAGCTCGATGCGATCCTGATATTGCAGTGCCTGGATACGCTGGCCGGGCTTGATGCCAAGGGCATCGCGAATGACCTGCGGGATGACCACCTGGAACCTGGGTGAAACGGTAACTGTCGTCACGTGGCTTCCTCGAGTCGGTGAGCGCTTTACGGGCATGGTGGAAGCCTCTCGTTGGGATGTCCAGTGATTCTGAGTCCGACGCTCCGCGGAGATTGCTCGCGTTTCGTCACGGACACCTTACGACGACTGGCAGGGAGCGCAAGAGAGCAAATTCGCGCAATCCCGCTGCAGAGGCGCTCACCGCAACAGAGCGTGCAGGATGATCGTTGGAAACAACGTGAACAGGCCCGAGAGCGCGATCGAGAGCATTACCAGCAAATAAGTCGCGACGCTCATCAATGCGACGACGACCACGCCGGCGACAGCAATGACGACCTGCAACCACAGCGGCATGCTACGCGGCGGAGATAGAACGACTGTGGCGCCCATTCGACCCAGGGCCTTGAGGCGTTTGTCATGCGGCGGATACATGGACACGCTCGAGCCGCTGAGCAGGCCGCCGCGATGGGCGCCGCCGGCGATGAGCATGTGAGAGCACCAGGCGGGAAAGCTACCACCGTTACCAAGTTCGCCGAGGGCGTCGTTGAGGGATTGGGGATCGCGAGTGAGCTGTACGGCGATGGCGTCGGCGAGATATTTGCGACGGCGCCAGATCAAGGCGAGCAGCGGTTCCAGAAAGAAACTGCTGATCATGCCGCCAAAGAATCCGCTGATGACGAGCGGGCCATACAGCGGCATGCGAATCCACTCGCGCCAGGTGAGCTTGCTCGAAGTGTTCCCACCCGACGGACGGCTCTGGGCCTGGCCGAATGGATTGATGAGCTCGAGGATCAAGCGCGAATCCGCACTCGACGCGCCTTGCTTCAAGGCCTCACGCAGCGTTTGCCACAGTCGGGTCCAGGCGGGCGGATCGACGATGCCATCGCTGAGCCGCGCGACCAAACCAAACAGACTCAGCGCCTGAGCCACACGCATCCCCTGCACCACATCGCCGTTGGCGATGAGCCCGATGAGATGGCCCGCGACCGCCTGCATCTGTGCGCGATTCAGCTTTTCCAACAGTCCTGTGGAAACCAGCACGGTGACCGTTGCGTCATCTGGCCCGAAAACGGCGGCGTTGACGCTGGGCGTGTCGATGATGGCGACCTTCGGCATCTTGATGTTGGCAGCGATGGCCATCTCAGCAACGACGTTCGCGAGTCGCTGCTCCTCCAGCACGCTCGGGCTCGGCACTCGTAGCGCCAGTTCCTGCACACCACCCGCCTCCGCCTCGCGCACGATACGTCGCAACGTCAGCAAGACCATCAGCACAGCAATCAGACCAGGCACCGCCGCGATGAACGCGAGATACAGCCAACGACTCGCAGGCAGAGTCTCGATGTGATCACTGACGCTGCCCAATGTCTCCAGCACCGTACCCAGCAGATCGGGCATCGGCACGAATAGATTGATCACGTCGAGCAGCAATCCGATCAGCGCATAAAAGAGTGGCGCCGTCAGCGTCGCGACCACGAACGCAAGGATCGCAATACAGACGCCAGCGACCGCACTCACCTGCCACGCCGCGCGACGATGGCGCGCAATGGCGACAAAAAAGCTTTCGCGCTCATCCGCAGTCCAGACGGGAAGCTCGGCCGCCGACATGTCACTCCACCCAGTTGAACGAGCGCGTCACCGCTTTTCGCCAGGACGAATACAGGTGCCCGCGATCTTCCTTGCTCATGCGTGGCTGCCAAGTGTGAGAAACAGCCCAGTTGCGACGTAGATCATCGGTGCTCTTCCAATAGCCAGTCGCGAGGCCCGCGGCATAGGCGGCGCCCAACGCCGTTGTCTCGGTCACTTTCGGCCGCACCACACTCACATCCAGAATGTCCGACTGAAACTGCATCAACAGCTCGTTCACGACCATGCCGCCGTCCACGCGCAGCTCCTGCAATTGAATGCGGGAGTCCTGCTCCATCGCCGCGACCACGTCGCGCGTTTGATAAGCCGTCGCCTCCAACGCGGCGCGAGCGATGTGCCCGCGATTCGCGTAACGCGTCAGCCCTGTAATCACACCGCGTGCGTGATCTTTCCAATAAGGCGCGTACAGCCCGGAGAACGCCGGCACGATGTAAACGTCGCCGTTGTCCTGCACGCTGGCCGCGAGCGCCTCGATCTCACTGCTGTTGCGAATCAGGCCCAAGTTGTCACGCAGCCATTGCACCAGTGCGCCGGAAATCGCTATCGAGCCTTCTAACGCAAAGCATGCGGGATTCCTGCCAAACTGATAGGCGACGGTGGTCACGAGACCGGCCGCCGACGACACCGGTTTGTGTCCGGTGTTCATGAGCAGGAAGCAGCCGGTGCCATAGGTGTTCTTGGCCTCACCGGGCTGAAAGCAGGTCTGACCGACCAGGGCCGCCTGCTGATCGCCCAGAATGCCGGCGATGGGCACCCCTTTGAGCGGACCATCCGCAACTGCGCCGTAGACCTCGCTGGACGAGGCAATTTTCGGCAACACGCTGCGCGGGATCGAGAACGTTTGCAGCAGCTCTTCTTCCCATTGCAGAGAGTTCAGCCCCATCAGCTGAGTGCGGCTCGCATTCGTTACGTCGGTGAGATGCAGGCCGCCCTTCACACCGCCGGTCAGGTTCCACAACACCCAGGTGTCCATCGTGCCGAACATGAGATGCCCGGCAGCGGCGAGCTCCCGGGCGTTCGGTACATTCTGCAGCAGCCATTTCAGCTTCAGTCCGCTGAAATAACTCGCCAGCGGCAAACCGGTGAGTGCTCGGAAGCGATCCTTGCCGCCCTGCCCCGAGAAGTACGCGACCAGCGGATCGACGCGAGTGTCTTGCCACACCAGCGCGTTGTACAAAGGCTCGCCAGTGCGACGATCCCAGATCATGGTCGTCTCGCGCTGATTGGTGATGCCAATTGCGATGAGATCCTTGGCCGTGAGCTTTGCGGATCGCATTGCTTCGGCAATCACCGCGTCGGTGTTGCGAGCGATATCGGTCGGCGAGTGCTCAACCCAGCCGGGCTGCGGGAAGATCTGCGGATGTTCCTGTTGAGCACACGCAACGATGTTGCCGGCCTGATCGAACACGATGAAGCGCGTGCTGGTCGTGCCTTGATCGATGGCGCCAACGAAGGAGCTCATGACGCGCCTCTCTCGATAGCCGGCAACATGAACACACGGCGTGCCTCGGGCGAATCGAGCTGCGCTTTGCTGTAGCACCGCGAGATCGGGCCGTTGCGGTGATCGAGCAAGTCCGGGCGCCGCTGAATCATTGCCTCGAACGATTCACCCGCCGGCGACCGCAGGCACAGCTCCTCGTTCAGCAGCATCAGATAGGCCCAGGTCATGGTCTCGTGGTACTTGCCCTGCGCGCCGACCGCGGCAACGTAGTCCTGCAAATGCCGGCGGAACTGCAACGCACCGTCGGGAAAACCCTCCCGCTGCAGGTAGCTCCACGCGAGCGACAGATGCAGCCGATGACTGAACTGCGCCGGATCGAGCGAGCCATTCTCGAAGGCGACCAGGATGGGGTCTGCGACGCCGGAACGCGCCGGTAGCATACTCATGAGCGATTCACCCCCACTGCGACGTTGGCCGGTTGAATAGCACGAAACCGGACTAAAAAGGGGACAGATCTATTTTCGTCGAGCGACGCAGGCCGCTGCCGCGGCGGTGCACGGAAAATAGATCTGCCCCCTTTTTTAGCCGATCAGGAACTCGCGCATGAATTCCTCGCCCGGCAACGGACGGCCGAAGTAGAAGCCCTGCAGCTCGTCGCAATGATTGGCGCGCAGGAAATCGATCTGCTGCTCGGTCTCGACGCCTTCGGCGACGACCTTCAGGCCGAGGTTGTGGCCGAGCGCGATGATGGCTCGAACAATGGTCGCGTCGTCCTGATCGTGGCCGATGTCCTGCACGAACGAGCGATCCACCTTCAGTCGATCGACCGGAAACCGCTTCAGATAGCTGAGGCTGGAATAACCGGTGCCGAAATCATCCAGCGCGATCTGCACGCCGAGGTCGTTGAGCTGGCCGAGCATGGCGATGAACTGATCGGCGTCGTGCATGACAGCGCTCTCGGTCAGCTCCACTTCGAGATAACGCGCCTCGAGGCCGGTCTCGCTCAGCACCTCGGCGATGGTCTGCACCAGGTTGTCTTGTCGAAACTGTCGCACTGACACGTTCACTGAAACGACGAACGGCGGCAGTCCCGCATCTTGCCACGCCTTGTTCTGAGCGCAGGCCGCACGCAGCACCCACTTGCCAATGGGCACGATCAACCCGATCTCTTCCGCGATGGGAATGAATCGTGATGGCGGCGA
>Ga0182736_1003078_pt1 | contig 11599 bp, 11 predicted proteins | sample eDN5th30CKraftBY_FD_128882 | JGI IMG/M metagenome (GOLD analysis project Ga0182736, IMG submission 128882) | Enriched backyard soil microbial communities from Emeryville, California, USA - eDNA 5th pass 30_C Kraft BY (version 2) (version 2) | ecosystem: Environmental > Terrestrial > Soil >...
AGCTCGCCGCGCGCCAGCGCCGGCTTGAGCATGTTGCCCGCGTCCATCGCGCCTTCGGCCTTGCCCGCGCCCACCATGGTGTGCAGTTCGTCGATGAAGACGATGTTGCTGCCGTCGTCCTGGGCCAGCTCTTTGAGCACGGACTTCAGGCGTTCCTCGAATTCGCCGCGGAACTTGGCGCCGGCCAGCAGCGCGGCCAGGTCCAGCGACAGCACGCGCTTGCCGCGCAGGGTCTCGGGCACTTCGTCGTTGACGATGCGCTGCGCCAGGCCTTCGACGATGGCGGTCTTGCCCACGCCGGGTTCGCCGATCAGGACCGGGTTGTTCTTGGTGCGGCGCTGCAGGATCTGGATGGTGCGGCGGATTTCGTCGTCGCGGCCGATGACCGGGTCGAGCTTGCCCTGGCGGGCGCGCTCGGTCAGGTCCATGGTGTACTTGGCCAGGGCTTCGCGGTTGGATTCGCCTTCGGCGGCCGAGACGTTCTCGCCGCCGCGCACGGCGTCGATGGCGGCCTCAAGGGCCTTTTTCTGCAGGCCGGCCTCTTGCAGGATGCGGCCGGCCGGGCCCTTGTCGTCGGCCAGCGCCAAGAGGAACAGTTCGCTGGCGATATAGGTATCGCCGCGGCGCGCCGCTTCCTTGTCGGTGCGCGTGAGCACGCCCTGCAGGTCGCGGCTGACCTGGACGTTGTCTTCGCCCTGCACCTGCGGCAGGGACTTCATGGCGCTCTCGATGGCCGACGGCAACCGGTTGACCGCTACGCCGGCGCGCGCGAGCAGGCTGCCCGCGCCGCTGTCGGAATCCGAGAGCAGGGCGGAGAGCACGTGGACGGGCTCGATGTAGGGGTGATCGTTGCGGGCGGCCAGACTCTGAGCGTCGGCCAGGGCTTGCTGGAACTTGGTTGTCAGTTTGTCGAATCGCATAATGGTCATTTGGCTTGTTGGGGAGCCTGACCGATACGTGCCGGCGGGCTCGATAAGCTGAATATGCGGACGGATGGGAGAATTTCAACACCCTGCCCGCGCCATGGTTTTTTTCGACGTGCAGCAACAATCTGACTTATGAGCATATACGTTTTTGTCTACGGGACGCTACGCGCGGGCGAAATCAATGACCTGGCGCAAGCCGCCGCCCGGCGCCGGCTCCCCCCGGCCCGCTACGTCGGCCCGGCCAGCGTGCCCGGCCGCCTGGTGGATTTCGGCGACTGGCCGGGCCTGATCCCGGTCGCGGACGGCCGGCGCGTGCGGGGCGACGTTTTCGAGGTGGAGCCGGCGCTGATCGCCCTGATGGACGAAATCGAGGAATACGAGCCCGGAAAGCCGTGCTGCTTCGTGCGGCGCGAGGTCGCCGCGCGGCTGGAATTCCCCGGGGAAGGCCCGCCGGAGGGGCCGGAATCGGGCGGTTCGCTCACTTGCCAGTACTATCCCATTGATCCGGCGCTGCGCGGCGAGGCGGTGGACGTCGCCGCCGACGACTGGATCTGTTACCGGCGCGCGCGGCGGCTCCCGGGGTGCCCGTAAGACGCCCGTAGTAACAACGGACTACAATATCAGTTGTCTTCATGCTTTACACCCATTGCCGGCCCCGATCCGGGCAATGGGCACTATAAAGGTCATCGTATGCAAAAACGGGTTCCCGTTGCCCCTGATGCCGCCCACTGTTCCACATGCATGCTGGGCCATGTGTGCGTGCCCGTCGGCATGGCGGCCGCTGAAGTGGAAAAGCTGGACGAACTGGTCAAGGAGCGCGTGCGCCTTGAAAAAGGCAAACCGCTCTATTCGCTGAACCATCCGCTCGACGCGGTCTACAGCGTGCGTTTCGGCAGCCTCAAGACGCAGCTGGAAGACGCCACCGGCCAAATCCAGGTCACCGGCTTCCACCTGCCCGGCGAAATCGTCGGCATGGACGGCATGCTCGATGGCAAGCACGTTTCGACCGCCGTCGCCCTGGAAGATTCCGAAGTCTGCGTGATCCGCCTGGCCGACATCGACCGCGTGGCGACGCATCTGCCTGCCCTGCAGCAGCAGTTCCGCCGCCTGATGAGCCGCGAGATCAACCGCTCGCACCAGATGCTGGCCTCGCTGGGTTCCATGCGCTCCGAGCAGCGCCTGGCCGCGTTCCTGCTCAACCTGTCGCAGCGCTACGCCTCGCTGGGCTATTCGTCGACCGAATTCGTGCTGCGCATGAGCCGCGAAGAAATCGGCAACTATCTCGGCCTGACCCTCGAAACGGTCAGCCGGCTGTTCTCGCGCTTCGCGCGCGACGGCCTGATCAAGATCAACCAGCGCGAAGTGCGCATCCTGGACCTGCCCGCGCTCAAGCAGCTGCTGGGCCAAGAAGGCTGCTGATCGTCCGCCGCGCCATGCGCCGCGCGCCCGTTCTCCCCATGCGCCAGGCGCGGCGCGGCCTGGCCGTCGGCGCGGCGCGCGGCCTGTCCGCCATGCTCGTCCTGGCTGCCGGGCTGGCTCCCTTGGCGGCGCAAGCCCAGACTCCCCTGCCCGACCCCTACGATTACGACGAAACCGTGCCCGCGCCCAAGCGCGCGGTGCCGCTGCGCTGGCAGACCGTGGAGCTGGGCAAGCCCGGCCATCGCTACAAGATGCCGGTCTACGCCAACCGCAAGCTGGGCAGCGACGATCTGCGCGACATCAAGCACGTCATCGTCGTCATCCACGGCGTCAAGCGCGACGCCGACCGCTATTACGAAACCATCGACGAACTGCTGGCGCGCAACCCCCAGCGGGCGCGCGACACGCTGATCCTGGCGCCGCGCTATTCGGGCTCCATCGACTCGGGCTTCGGCGGCATGGCGGCCTGGCGCAAGGCCAGCTGGGAAGATGGCGAAGACAGCGTGCAGGCCGCCGGGCGGCCGGCGCCGGTCAGCGCCTTCCAGGTGCTCGACGACCTCCTGCGCAGCCTCGACGACCGCAAGCGCCTGCCGGCCCTGGCGGGCATCGTGCTGGCCGGGCATTCGGCCGGCGCGCAGCTGGTGCAGCGCTACGCGGTGCTGAACAACGTCGACGGCCCGCTGCGGCGCGACGGGCTGACGCTGCGTTACGTCGTCGCCAATCCCTCGTCCTACCTGTACCTGACGAACGAGCGGCCGCGCGCCGACGGCAAGGGCTACGCGCCCTACGAGCGCGGCATCTGCCCGACCTACAACCAGTACAAGTACGGCACGGACAAGCTGCCGTCCTACGCGCGCGAGACCGACGAATCCCGGCTCTTCGTGCGCTATGCGGCGCGCGACGTCACCTACCTGCTGGGCGGCGCCGACAACAACCCCGAACACCGCCTGCTGGACAAGACCTGCGGGGCGGAAGCGCAGGGAGCGACGCGGCTGGCCCGCGGCACGGGCTACGCGCAATACGAATACGTGCTGGCCGGCCGCGGCGCCAAGCCCGTGCCGCTGCACCGGCACGCCTACGAGGTGTCGGGCGTCGGGCACGACAACAAAGGCATGTTCGGCTCGGTCTGCGGCACGCGCGCGCTGCTGGGCGAGGACGCCCGGGCCGCCGACGGCGCGGCGCCTTGCGAGGCCATCAAGCCGCGCGGCAAGTAGCCAGGCCAGCGTCACGTCAAACGATGCGCACCACGTAGTCGGGCAGGGGCGGTTCCGGCAGCACGGCCAGGGCCTTGAGCTGCGGCGGGGCCCGCTTGCCGGCGGCGCGCAAATGGTCGGCAAGCGCCTCGGCCGCCTGATCGAAGCGCCCGTCGCACAGATTGCCAACGATGCGCGCATATTCAGCCACCACGACCGGATTCACCGGCTGCCGGAACATGCGGCAGAACAGCTGATTCACGATCAGCGGCAATTCACATAGCTTCAGGAAGCGATGCAACTTGACGTTCTGATGATGCGCAAGGCAGTCGACGTGGATCTCACGCTCCACCGCCAGCAGACTCTCCATGTCCAGGGCCTCGGCCGCCAGCTCGCGGCGCAACCCAGCCAGGGCCGCGGGATCCAGCTTCGGTCCGCTCAGGCGCAGCGCCTCGGGCGCCAGCAGCAGGCGCAGTTCGAAGTCCTGGGAAATGGCGCGGGCGGTCAACGGACCGGCGCGCCAGGACGAATACACGTTCTTCTCGACCAGCCCGCGATCCACCAGCCGGCCGAGCGCTTCGCGCACGGCGGCGCGGTTGACGCGGAAGTGCTCGGTGGCGCGAGTCTCGTCGATGCGAAAGTGGCCGAACACCACGCAGGTGGAGATCGCCTGCTCCAGCTGTCCGTAGATGCGCTCGCTTTCCGAGGGGATGTAGATGGTCGCGTCGGGTACGTCCAGACCGAGCGCGGCTTCGTCGATGGGCAGGCGCTGGGGCGATGGCTCAACGCCGGGCGGAGCCACTAGATAGCCGCGGCCCGGGAACTTGCGCAGCAGGTCCTCGTCGTGCAGCATCTCGAAGGCCTTGCGCACGGGCACGCGGCTGGTGCCGAACACCTTGGCGACCGGCCCTTCCAGCAACACCAGCCCGGCGGCCACGCGCCCGTCCAGGATGGCCTGGCGCAGGCGGTTGCGGATCACGTCGTAACGCAGCTCCCGCGGGCCCGCGTCGGCCGGCGACGCCGCAGCAGCGGGCTGGCCGGAATCTTGGAGCGGGGACGAGCGCGGTGCTGTTTTCATCGTTGTGGCGCGGCCGGCCGCCATTGCCGGGTCGATGGTCAATCGGTGCGCATGAACTCAGTCCATTTCCGGACCAGATAATTGTGCTCGTCCATGACGGTATTCCATACCGCCACGCGGCTCATGCGCCGCTCATACGAGCCTCCGTCGCGGACGCTGCCGCGGCGCACGAGAATATTACCACCCGTGCCCGGCAGGTCTTCACGCGCCGGCTGCCCGCCATACCAGTAGTCCCACTCGGCCTCGCCGAGGTACGCGCGACTGCGTTCGGGGTTGGCGATGTAGAATCCCTGGCGCGCCATGACCGCGCCAGCCCGGCCCGACAGCCACCAGTTCAGGTAGCGGTAAGCGGCGTCCAGCATCGGGCCTTGCAGCCGGCTGGAAATCCCCTGGCCGCCATACCAGGCGCGATAACCCTCCGCCGGACTCGCAATGCGGCAGTCCAGGCCGACCCTCACATAATCGTCGGCGGCGGGCGACCAGTTGCTCTGTATCGCCACGCGCTTGCGCGCCATCAGGCTCGCAGCCTCGGCGCAATCGCCCCAGAAGCCGGCGAACAAACCCATCTTTTTCTTGGCGATCAGCAGCTCGATCATGCCGTCGATCTCTTCGATGCTGAGATTACCGATGTCGTCGAAGTGCATTTCACCGCTGGCCTGCAACGCCAGCGCCACGTCCAGCGCGCCAATGGCGGCGTCGGCCTGCAACGCCACCCTGCCCTCGCAGCGCGGCGACACCAGCCAGGCCCAGCTTTCAGTCACATCGCCGATCAGCCGGGACAGTTCCGCCGGCAGATAGGCGAAACTGTCGGCGTTATGGGTCAACGGCAACATACTGATCCTGCCACTGGGCGTATCGCCCAGCGTGCCGTCTGCCTGCACGTACAGCCGCGTCACGGGGTTGCAGCCCCGCCCATAGCGTGCGCCCGGCGCCAGCCGGCCGGACCTAGGCAGCGCGTTGATCTCGTTCCAGTGCGCGATGCGGTCGGTATCGATGGCCTGCAACGCGCCGGTCGGCCACAGGTAATCGATGCTGTGGAACCATTGGTCATAGACATCGAAGCTGCCCGGCTCGATCACGGCCTGGCGCTGGGCGTCGAAACCGGTCAGCACCTGGTATTCGATGGCCATGCCCAGGTCCGCCTCGGCGCAGCGGCGCAGCGATTCGAGCAGCGTCACCGACGTGCCCAGCACACGCAGCGCCCTCTGTCTTGGGGGCCTTGTCGATTTGCCTTGCGAGCTCATGACGCACCTATTGTGAATGTGAATGGCGGTCCTGCCCGGCCATTGTGTAGAAATGCTCGAACTGACGCCAGGACTTTGTCACCGCCTCTTCGTCCAGCCCCCGTGTGATGAACACCAGCCGCGAGCGGCGGTCCTCGCCGGGCCAGGCGTCCAGGTGCTCGGGCGGGTGCATCAGGTGGCCCATGCCGTGCAGCATGACGGGACGCACCGGCCCACCGCCTTCGGGCGCCACGTCCAACAGTCCCTTCAGGCGCAGGATGCGGTCGCCGTGGCGATGCATCAGCAAGGTCAGCCACAAGATCAGCACAGCCCAGCGCAAGGGACCGTCGAAGCACAGGCAGAAGGCGCTCGCGCCGTCCGCCGCCGCCGGCGCGTCCTCCGGCGTTCGGCCGGGCGTGCCGGCGCCGATCCGGCGCAGCCATCGGATGTAGTCTGCCGCGGAGCCGTCCGCGTCCGCGGCCTCCCCCGCAGCCAGCCAGCCGTCGGGCTCGCAGGCACCGGGCCGCACCAGGTCGATCCTGTGCGCCAGCGGGTTCAGGTTCGCCAGCATCGCGTCGAGCGCGGCGGTTTGGCGCGCGTCGGCCAGATCCGTCTTGCTGAGCCATAGCGTATCTGCCGCCGCCACCTGCGCCGTCCATTCCGCGTAGCGCTCCCGCTGGCCGGGCGCGTTCAGGGCGTCCACCACGGTGGCAACGAAGGCCGGACGGAAGCGCTGGCGCAGCCGCGGGCTGGCCAGCAGCGTGCCCAGCACGGGGCCGGGCGCGGCCAGGCCCGTGGTCTCGATCACCACACGCTTGAATGGGGGCAGTTCGCCGCGCTGGCGGCGCTCGTGCAGCCGGATCAGCGCGCCTTCCAGCTCCCCTCGAATCGAACAACACACGCAGCCGTTCTCCAGCAGCAGGGTGTCGGCGTCGATCTCGCCCACCAGCAGGTGATCCAGGCCCACCGCGCCGAACTCATTGATCAGCACCGCGGTCTCGCCGCGCTCGCCGCCGCGCAGCCAGCGCTGCAGCAGCGTGGTCTTGCCCGCGCCCAGGAAGCCGGTCAGGATGCCGACCGGCAACACGCCGGTTTCAAACCGCGTCATGGCCCGCACCTTCCTTCGCGGCCGCCGGCCATGGCATGTCCAGCGGATCCAGGGACCGACCCAGCAGCTGTTCCGCCGCCGCCCACAAGCCGCCCAGGTCCGGCAGCAACACGCTTGCCCCCGTCGGCCCGGACAACAGATAGGATTGCCCGTGCAGATCCCGCAGCTCCAGCCGGAACAGCGCCAGCAGCCGGTTGGCCTGCGCCGCCTGCAGCACGCGCTCGCGGCGCGACTGTTCGGGCGGGACATCGGCGCGGCTCCAGTGGACCGCGCCTTGCAACAAACCGCACATGCCGCACATGGCAGATCTCCATTCAAGGCATGACGTCGCCGGAATTCGGCCCGAGCACTTGCCCCACGTAGAGGTTGCCGCCCGGATCGGACGCCAGCAGCACCGCGCTGGGCGCGACTTCCTCGGGAAGGCCGAACCGTCCGAGGGGCAGGCCGGCGGCCTTCTGCGCCTTCCAGCTGTCGCTGATGGCATCAACCAGCGGCGTCTCGATCGGTCCGGGCGCGATCGCGTTGACCAGCACGTTGGCCGGCGCGACCTCCAGCGCCAACGACTTGGTGAAGCCGATGACGCCGGCCTTCGCCGCAGCGTAGTGACTGAGTTCCACGCCGCCCTTGATGCCCAGCTGCGAGGCGACGTTGATGATCCGTCCCCACCGCTGCGCCGCCATGTGGGGCACGGCCCTGCGCGAGCACAGGAACACGCTGCGCAAGTCGACGCGCAGCATATCGTCCCACATCGCGGCCGGCATGTCGGCGCACAGCGACTGCGTCAGGATGCCGGCGTTGTTCACCAGGATGTCGATGCCGCCATACGCATCAACGCAGGCGTCAATCGCCTGCCCGGCAGCGGCCTCGTTACTGACATCGCCCGCTTGCACCAGGGTGCGCACGCCGGCCTCGCGGCAACGGACCGCCACCGTCTCGGCCCGCGTGTCGTCCAGGTCGGCCAGTAGCAGATCCGCGCCGGCCCGGGCGTAGGCCAGCGCGATGGCGGCGCCGATACCGCTGCCGGCGCCCGTTACCACGGCGCGCCGTCCTTCCAGAATCTTCGTGTGCATGCAAGCCTCTCTTTCGTCGATGATGGCGCCCGGCCCGCGCGCGGTCACACATGGGCGCGACGGGTCGAAGCGGGTATGCGCTGGTCCATCCTAACCGGGCCAGCGCACGGTCAGCCCGCCGTCGGCGACCACGGCCTGCCCCGTGACATAGGAAGCGTCGTCGCTGGTCAGGAAGCGGATGAGCAACGCAATCTCGCGCGCGCTGCCAACGCGCCCCAGCGGAATGCCGGCCGCCGCGCGCGACAAGCCTTCCGGACCGAGCGAATTGACCGGATCCAGCGATTGGGGGGTCTCGATCAAACCAGGAATCACCGCGTTGCACCGTATGCCGCGGGGCGCCAGCTCCATCGCCACGGCGCGGCACAGGCCGGGCACGCCGGCCTTGGCCGCCGAGTAGTGGACATGCTGCTCCCAGCCATACACGCCGCCGGCGATGGACGAGACGGCGACCATGGCACCGCCGTCCGCCATATGCCGGGCCGCGGCGCGGAAGACGCGCATCACGCCGCCCAGGTCCACATCTATCATCTCCGTCCATTGCGCATCGCTCATCTCTGCGAGCGCGGCCTGGCGCAGCAGGCCGGCGTTGGCCACCGCGTAGTCCAGCCGCCCGAAGTGGGCGACGGCCCGCGACGCGCATTCTTCCACCTGCTCGGCGCGGGTCACGTCGACCGGCAGCATCAGGCACTGCCCGCCGGCCGCCTCGACCTTGGCGGACGTCGCGGCCGGATCGTGCGGAGCGCCAGGCAGGTAGCCGCCGACCACCGCCACGCCGGCCTGTGCATAGGCCACAGCCAGCGCCTGGCCAATGCCACTGGCCGCGCCGGTCACCAGCGCCACTTTGTCGCATGCATGCATGGTGGTCTCCTATTTCACGGTTTTCGGATCGACATGCGGAACCAGCAGCATGACGATGCCGGACAGCAGGCAGGGAAGCGCGCCCCAGTACAGCGCCGCCTCGACCCAGTCCCCGCCGCGCGAGAGCGCGTAGGTGCAGCCGAAACCGGCGGCGATGGCGCCGACCTGGCCGAAGGCATTGACGAAAGAGCCCGCGGTGGCCCGGATCTGGTTGGGAAAACTCTCACCCACCAGGAACAGCACCGCGGCGTATGGGCCGATCAGGAAGAACAGCCCCAGCGAATACAGGGGAACGATGCGCCAGAAATCGCCCTGCGGCGCCTGCAACATGGCGTAGAACGCCAGTCCGCCCAGCACCCAGCCGATAGCCACGGCGTTGCGCCGGCCGATGCGGTCACCGAGCCAGCCATGGAACATATAGCCCAAGAAGCCCGCCATGTTGGACACGATCAGCACCTGCAGCGCGTTGGAAAAATCCACGCCCTTGCCGGCGGTGCCGCCCGAGCCGCCGAGCACCGATGTCCCCAGCACGGCGAACAGCACGATGGCGAACCAGTTCAAGAAGAAGCCGAGCGAGAGGGTAAGGGTCGGCCGCAACGACGCGCCCTTGAAGATGGCCGCCACGCCCTCATGATGCTGGCCGTCCAGATCGATGCCATGGACCACGGCCAGCGAACGCGCCTGCGGCTCGTCGCCCGCGGCGCGCAGCTCGGCAATGCGCCGGGCCGTGAGGAACTGCGGCGTCTCGATCAGCCTGCGGCCCAGGATCACGATGACGATCGCGGGAAAGGTGGCGAACACGAAGGACAGCATCCAGCCGCCGCCTACGCCGAACCAGCGTTCGCCCAGCGGGTAAAGCACCGCCACCAGCGCAGCAGTCAGCACCGCGCCGATAGGCCAGCCACCCTGCACCAGCGAATAGATGAAGCCGCGCCGCTTGCTGGCAGCCGGATCCACGTGCGCGACCGCGAACAGCTCGCTCAGGTAGGTAGCGTTGATGCTCTGCTCCGCGTACCCCAAACCCGCCAGCGAGCGCACCACCACCAGCAGCACGAGGCCCACCGCCGCCGACATGCCGATCGCCCATCCCGCCAGCGCGGTCAGGCCCGAGCAGATGGCGGCCCCGGCCACCGCGATGATGATGCCCTTGCGGCGTCCGAGCCTGTCCGCGACCGGCCCGATGCCGAACGCCACCAGCGCCGTGCCCAGGGTGACCCAGGTGTTGAGGCTGGCCAGGCGGTCGGCGCTCCAGGCGAAATGCTCGCCGAGCTGCGGCAGCAGCGTGCCGAAAAGAATGAAGTCGTAGACGGCGAAAACCCAGGCGAAGAAGCATACCCAGGTGGCGTAGTTCACTTGCTTCCTGGTGACGATGGGCGGCGTCCACTGCGCCGTGGCGCTGCGCGCGGAATCTAGGGTATCCATGAGGTCAGGTCTGCTGTAGGTAATAAGGGCCGGGGCGGCCCGGATGGGTCGGTCACTTGCGCGGATGGCGTCGCAGGAAGTCGTCGGCGATCTGGTCGCAGGTCGCGAAACGCACGCCGTCGTGGGACTGGAAATGTTCGATCAGGCGCTCCAGCATCAGCAGCACCTGGGGCCGGCCGGACACGTCCGGATGCAGCGTGATCGGAAAGACCGCGTAGTCGTGCTCGCGATAGACCCAATCGAACTGGTCGCGCCACATCTGCTCGATGTCGCGCGGGTTCACAAAGCCATGGCTGTTGGGCGCCTTCTTGATGAACATCATCGGCGGCAGGTCATCCAGGTACCAGTTGGCCGGGATCTCCACCAGCGACGTCTCCTGGCCCCGCTGCAGCGGCTTCATCCAGGCATCGGGATGCTTGGCGTAATCGATCTTGGTCCACTTGTCGCCTACGCGCACGTAGTACGGATGGAAGTCGTTGTGCATCAGGCTGTGGTCGTACTTGATGCCTTTCTTGAGCAGCAGCTCGTTGGTGATCGGGCTGAACTCCCACCACGGCGCGACGTAGCCGGTCGGCGCCCTGCCCGCCAGGCGGGTGATGACCTCGATGCTCTTGTCCAGCACGACCTCTTCCTGCTCTGGCGTCATCGCGATCGGGTTCTCGTGGCTGTAGCCGTGGATGCCGACCTCGTGCCCGGCGTCCACCACGGCCTTCATCTGATCCGGGAAGGTCTCGGCCGAATGGCCGGGAATGAACCAGGTCGTCGTCAGCCCGTACTTCTTGAACAGCTTGAGCAGGCGCAACGATCCGACCTCGCCGGCGAACAAGCCGCGTGAAATGTCGTCGGGCGAATCCTCCCCACCGTACGACCCCAGCCATCCGCTCACCGCGTCCACATCGACGCCGAACGTCACGAATATCTCCTTGGCCATGCCTGCCACCTCCAGTCGTTGATTGGGAACCTGAGCCGGCGGATTTCCGTCCAGTTCCGACTCAATATGTATATTTCCATCAATATACATATTTAGCCAGATAGTACTGAGTCTGCCTGGGCGTGCCATTGGGGTGATCCCTAGCGAAAAGGCGGTCAGTAGCGCAGGCGCGTCATGGCCGGACGGAAACCCGCGGCATCAGCCGGGCGTGCAATGTGGCCTCGACAAGCGCAAGATGGGAAGCAACTCTGTCGCACACCCGCTCGCCCTTCATGGCCTTCCTGCTGATCTGCGGCGCGTGGGTCTTCACGGCGGGCTATACGTCCATCAACGCGGTGGTGAAGGCCGAGCTGTTCCCCACCAACGTGCGC
>Ga0182736_1003079_pt1 | contig 11596 bp, 12 predicted proteins | sample eDN5th30CKraftBY_FD_128882 | JGI IMG/M metagenome (GOLD analysis project Ga0182736, IMG submission 128882) | Enriched backyard soil microbial communities from Emeryville, California, USA - eDNA 5th pass 30_C Kraft BY (version 2) (version 2) | ecosystem: Environmental > Terrestrial > Soil >...
CCTTTGCAGCGACTACCATTTAAGTAACGCCATCCCGCCATTGTTGCGATGTCCGCGTCACGTTTTCGCCGTACCGCCGCCGCGCTCGTCCTTGCGTCGGCGATGAGCGCCTGCACGATCACCCCGCCCCCCAGCGTCGTGGCTGCGCGCGCGCCCGCGCCGGCCGTCTCCGGTCAAACGCTCGACGAGTACAAGGCGCGCATCGCGCAGCGCATCTTCGAGCGCAATCCGTCGCTCGTGCTGAAGGGCACGCCGCAAGCGATGCTGCGCTCGTTCGTGCTCGTGTCGTTTACGGTGGATCGCGGCGGGCGGCTCGTCGAATCGTCGGTGTATCGCACCAACGGCGATGATGAAGCCGAAGCCACCGCGCTCGCCTCGCTGCGTCGCGCATCGCCGCTGCCCGCGCCGCCCGCGCGCCTTTTGAACGGCAACGGCCAACTGGAGCTTTTCGAAGGCTGGATGTTCAACGACAACGGCCAGTTCCAGCTACAGACGTCGCATTCGCCGCAAGCCACGACCATCGATTGATTGGCGCTCCGCCGGCACGCTCGTTATAATTTTTTTTGCACCCCGGCCGGACCCGCTTCCGGCGTGGCCTTCGCCTCGCGCTCACCCCGCGCGTCCGGCGCAGCGCCCGAGCGCAGCCGAACTGCGCCGCGACACCGCGCGCCACTCACGCGCCGTCCAACCCTGGCTTCCCGCCATTGCATCGCAATCCCTACAAAAAGCTGACGCGCGCCGGACGACGACATCGTTCGTCATTCCGATCGCTCTTGCCCGGCGATGCGCGCGACAATGCTTCGCACCAAGGCAACACGACAACGGAGACAACATGGCCTCACCCTCGCTTTCCGCCGCAAAGCCCGGCGACGGATCCCAAAGCGCTTCCCGCGTGATTTTCGCGAGCTTCATCGGCACCGCGATCGAGTTCTACGACTTCTATGTCTACGCGACCGCCGCCGCGCTCGTCATCGGACCGGTGTTCTTTCCGCACGACTCGCCCGCCGCGCAGGCGCTCTCGGCGTTCGTCACCTTCGGCATCGCGTTCTTCGCGCGGCCTATCGGCTCGTTTATCTTCGGACACTTCGGCGATCGCATCGGCCGCAAATCGACGCTCGTCGCCTCGCTGCTCGTGATGGGCCTCTCGACGACGCTCATCGGCTTCGTGCCCGGCTACGATTCGATCGGCAGCGCGGCCCCGATCCTCCTGTGCATCCTGCGGTTCGGCCAAGGCATTGGGCTGGGCGGCGAATGGGGCGGCGCGGCGCTGCTCGCGACCGAATACGCACCGAAGGGCAAACGCGGTCTCTTCGGCATGTTTCCGCAGCTCGGGCCGTCGATCGGCTTTCTCGCGTCGAACGGTCTGTTCTTCGGTCTCGCGCTCTCGCTCTCCGATGAGCAATTCCGCAGCTGGGGCTGGCGCGTGCCGTTCATCGTGAGCGCGGTGCTGGTCGCGCTCGGCCTGTATGTGCGCCTGAAGATCGCGGAAACGCCGGCGTTCCGCGCGGCCGTCGAGCGCGAAGAACGCGTCAAGGTGCCGGTCGCGACGCTGCTCGGGCGCCATCTCGTGCCGACGCTGCTCGGCGCGTTCGCGATGGTCGTCTGCTACACGCTCTTCTATATCTCGACGGTGTTTTCGCTGTCGTACGGCGTGGCCAAACTGCATTTCGCGCGCGAGACCTTCCTCGGCCTTCTGTGCCTCGCCGTGGTGTTCATGGCGCTCGCCACGCCGATCTCCGCGATCGCGAGCGACCGTTTCGGACGCAAGCCGGTGCTGATCGTCGGCTGTCTGCTGGCGATCCTCTCCGGCTTCGCGATGGCTCCGCTCCTCGGCAGCGGCGACACGATCCAGGTCGCGCTCTTCCTGACGATCGAGCTCTTCCTGATGGGCGTCACGTTCGCACCGATGGGCGCGCTCCTGCCCGAGCTCTTCCCGACCAACGTGCGTTACACGGGCGCGGGCGTCGCGTACAACCTCGGCGGGATTCTGGGCGCATCGGTGGCGCCGTACATCGCGCAATTGCTCGCCAATCGCGGCGGGCTCGCGTGGGTCGGCGGATATGTGTCGGCGGCTGCGGCGGTGAGTTTGATCGCCGTGCTGTGTATGCGCGAGACGCGCCACATCACGCTGGAGTAAGCACGAGAGAAACCGGCGCGCTCAGCGATCGCGCCGGTTCGTGGCGTGCGCCGGGACCGGCCTGCCCTCGATGACGGGCATACGCGGCGCCGGCCGCTCGACGCTCTTCGCACGCGCCGCTTTCGCCGCCTTCCGATCCGCCCAGAAGCGCGCGAGCGCAAGCAGGCCGACGATGGCGATGCCATCGGCGATCAGCCCCAGAATCCAGTGCGACGGATACCGCCCGAGCCCGAGCACGCCCATCGCGCGCAGCGCCGAATCGAGCACGAGCGACACGCATGTGCCCGCGATGAAGCACACGAGCCCCTGCTGGCCGATCGTGACGACGCCCGGCAGCCTGCGTGCGAGCTTGCCGACCCAGCCCGCATACACGCCGCGCGCGACGATCCACGCGATGGCGGCGAAGCTCACGATGCGCAGCGTCGCGAGATTCTGCTTCATGTATCCCGGCGGCGCCTGCGTTTCGAGGAAGAGCTTGGCGAACGCGAAGGTCAGCGCCAGCGCGATCGCCCCGGCGGTCAGCCAGCGCGCGAATCGGCCGGCGTGGAATTCGTCGCTGATCGGCTGCACGCGCGCGAGCACGCCGGTCATGAACATCAACTGCCACGCGAACGGATTGAACGACCACGCTTCGCCGTATGTGCCCGGCAGGAAGCGCAGCAGCGGCATGGCCGCGAGCCACACAAGCAGGCTGCCGAATATGGCGATGACGGGTTTCCTCTGCGCGAGCGGCACGATCGCCGGGACTGCGAGCGCGAACACCGAATACATCGGCAAAACCGCCGACAGATACGGCTGCTGACGCAACAGCACGATATCGACCGCAAGGCCGAACGGCCGCGTGAGAAAGTTCGGCCACTCGGTGTACTGGACCATCGGCGTGTCGACTTGAAGCGCCATCAGGATCGCGCCGCCGACCAGCATCAGAAACGCCGTGAACAGATACGCGCGATAAATTTCCCAACTGCGTTTGAAAAAGCGTCGGCGGGCGGCTGAATCGCTACGGCGAGTCGCAAGCGCCGTATAAGCCGCCGCCGACGCATAACCTCCGAGAAACACGAAAACTTCGGCGGAATCGCAAAACGCATACTGGTGCAGCGTAAAGCGCGATAGCACGCTTCCCGTTATATGGTCGACCGCGATAATGAGCAGCACGATTCCTCGAAAGAAATCGACTTCGAGAGAACGTGTCGTCGGGGAAGTCATCTGGCGAATGCTCCACGGACCTGCGGTTTCGGCGCGCCGCCGGACGGGCTGGCGCGCATACGCGGTTTGTACCTGCTCCGAAAGGAAAATTCCCTTAATCAACGAGTATTTAAATTAACACTCGGTGCCAGTCGGCAAGCTGGCGGCAAAATGACTTTTTTGTCCGCTTTCCAGCAAATATGCCGCTGCCTATACTCGAAACAAGTTCGACAAAAACGATGCGCGGAAAACTTGTGCCGCGAACCAGAAGGAGGCCGGGCATGCGTATTCATGTTGAGAGCGCTCATCTCGTCGCGATGATCGCCATCGCGCTTTCGACCGCGTTGCTGCTCGCGATCAAGTTCCGACCGGCGACATGGCGAGGCGTGCTCGTCGAAGCCGTCATCGCGAATGTCGGCGCGATCCTGGCCGTGCTCGCCTTCGAAGTGCTGACCGCCTGAGCCGCGCGCGCCGGCATCAGACGCCGGACCTACAGAAAAATTTCAAATCGGTTGAACTTTCCCCCGCGCGGGCACTCTGAGCAGGTAATGCCGTTCGTCGGATCGCTCGTCGAACCTAACGCACGGCTCTCATCTCCTCTCCGCTCCTGCTGCTTATGGCGGGAGCGTTTCTTGGGCGCCCGGCGAAAGCCTCGCGCCTGTTCTTTTTTCTGGCCCCGGAAAACGCTGATCGACCGCGCATCGGCGGCGTCGAAATGACACGCGCAAACGATAACGCGCCAAGCAAAAGAGCCAGAATCCCGAGACTCTGGCTCTTTCGATAAACGCGGCGCGCAAGCACGCGCCGCACGCGGCATCACGCCTGCGGAATTTCGATCTTCACTTCCAGCACTTCGAGATCGTCCTGACGTTCGAGGCTGACTCGAATATCGTCATCGGAAATCTTCACGTACTTCGAAATCACGGCAACCAGTTCCCGTTGCAACGCCGGCAGATAATCGGCGGCGGCTTTGCCACCCGCGCGCTCGTGCGCAATGATCAACTGCAAGCGTTCCTTCGCGACCGTAGCGGACTTCTTCTTCTCGCCCAGCAAAAACGAAAGAATCGACATTGCGTCCCCTTACTTGGTGCCGAAGATGCGTTGCAGCAAACCGGGCTTCTGATAATCGGTGAAGCGCAGCGCCTTTTCCTCGCCGAGGAATCGCGACACCACGTCCTTGTACGATTCCGCGACATCCGTGCCATCGAGATGCACGGCCGGCAAACCCTGGTTCGATGCGTGCAGCACCGCTTCCGATTCCGGAATCACGCCGATCAGATCGATGCGCAGGATTTCCTGGATGTCGGAGAGCGACAGCATTTCGCCCTCGCTTACGCGCTTCGGGTTGTAGCGCGTGATGAGCAGATGTTCCTTGACCGGTTCCTTGCCTTCGATCGCGCGCTTGGTCTTCGACGACAGAATGCCCAGAATGCGGTCCGAATCGCGCACGGACGACACTTCCGGATTCGTCACGATGAGCGCTTCGTCGGCGAAGTGCATTGCCATCAGCGCGCCGGATTCGATGCCCGCCGGCGAATCGCAGACGATGTACTCGAAGTCCATCTTGATCAGCTCGTTGATGACCTTCTCGACGCCTTCGAGAGTCAGCGCGTCTTTATCGCGCGTTTGCGATGCCGGCAGGATGTAGAGGTTCTCGCACTTCTTGTCCTTGATGAGCGCCTGATGCAAATTCGCTTCGCCCTGGATGACGTTGATCAGGTCGTACACGACGCGGCGTTCGCAACCCATGATGAGGTCGAGATTGCGCAGACCGACGTCGAAGTCGATCACGGCCGTCTTGTGGCCGCGCAATGCGAGCGCCGATGCGAAGCTCGCGCTGGTGGTCGTCTTGCCGACGCCGCCCTTTCCCGAAGTCACCACAATGATTTTTGCCATACAAGTACCTTGTGTTCGTCAATAAGTCCGCTTGCGTTGCCTGCGAGCGCGCGCCAAGGGCATCGGGCGCGCGGATCGATGCAACCCGTCAGGTCAGACGCAGCGGTTCGATCATCAGTTTTTCTTCGTTCAGCCAGATCTGCACCGGCTTGCTGAGCACGTCGGCCGGCAGCGGGTTCTCGGTCGTTCGATAGATGCCCGCGATGGAGATGAGTTCCGGCTCGAGACAGGTGCAGAAGATGCGCGCGTCGAGATTGCCGTGCACGCCCGCGAGCGCGCGGCCTCGCAACGGCGCATAGATATGGATATTGCCTTCGGCGATCACTTCGGCCCCGTACGACACGAGCCCGAGGACGATGAGATCGCCCTTCGCATAGACCTGCTGCCCCGAGCGCAGCGGACGATCGATGATGGTCGCCGGCGCCGGCAGCGCGGGCGGCGGCGGCGTGTTCGCGACCGCGGCTTCGATCACCGCGGCAGCTTCGGTGTTGGGCTTCGCTTCGTCGACGGAGGGCTTGGGCGCGCCGCGCCGGTCACGTGCTTCGAGAACAGGCAGGCCGCCCGCGTTCGCCCATTGAATCGCCCACGTCTGCTCGGGCAGCGCGACGATGCCGATCGGACGCATGCGGACGTCTCTCAGCACCTTTTCCAGATCGGCAAGCGCGACACGTTCGCCTTCGGCGAGACGGCGCACGTCGATGGCGACGACATCGCCTGCGAAAAATTCGGGAGTCGCTTCGAAGCGCCGCGTGAGTTCAGTGCGCAGGGCATCGAGGTCGGGAGTCTTGACGACGAAGAGAAGCGTGTCGACGGAGCCGCTGCGCAGTTCGAAGAAGGGCGTTTTGTTGAGCGACATAAGAACGGCCAAAAATTTTGCGTATTTTACAGGCGTTGTCGCACACGGCCATAATTTTTAGGACCGATTTCAGCTATCGGAAACGAGAAGTGCGTGCGACGAACGCGCACGACGAACATGCGTGAAGCGAAGACGAAGCCGAAGCGGAGGCGCCTCAGTCGTCCTCTTCGGGATGCATGTGGCGCACGAAGAGCGACTCGGCTTCTTGCTCGTGAGACGGCATCGCGCGACGATCGCCGGTGGGACCGAAGCCGAGGCGCTCGTAGAAGCGCACCGCGGTGCGGTTCTCCTCGGATATCCACGCATGCACCTCTGCGACGCCTTGCTGCGCGAGCCATCGCGACGCGACGTTCACGAGCAGTTCGCCGCCACGCAGATGCCGCACGGCCGGCGCGACCCACAGCGCGCTCACGAATGCGCGCTCGTTCGGCGCCTCTTCGATGTACGCGTGCACGAGACCGCAAGGATGGCCTTCGGTGTAGAGCAGAAACGTCGCGAGCCGGGGCGAACTCGCATGCAGCGACGCGGTGTCGTCGAACGACGACGGATCGACGAGCAGCGCATCTTCCAGCGTTTCGCCGAATGCGTATGGCGCTTCGCGCAGCGATGCCGTGCGAAGCTCGCGCAAGACCGAACCTTGTTGCGCGGCGATGCGGCTGACGGTCAGTGAGGGACTCATGCGGGCGCTCATGCGGACAATTTCTCTCTGGCTTTCAGGCGGGATACGCGTGCGGCTCTGTCGGCCGGTCCGGCGCTCGGGCCATCGGCATAGCTTCAACCGAACGGGCGAACCCGTCAATTCCTAAATCCGGGAAAGTGCTTTACAACGCACACGGCATGGCGAACGCGCGCTCATGGCGCTGCATAGCTGCCCGTGCCATCCGGCCACGGCGTGAGCACTTCGAAGCCGTCGTCGGTCACGGCGACCATGTGCTCCCACTGCGCGGACAACGAGCGGTCCTTCGTCGTCACGGTCCAGCCGTCGCGCGACTGCTGCGTGCCGGCGCGGCCCGCGTTGATCATCGGCTCGATCGTGAAGACGAGGCCCGGCTTCAGACGCAGGCCCGCGCCACGCTGACCGTAATGCAACACTTGCGGATCTTCGTGATACACGCGGCCGATGCCGTGTCCGCAATACTCGCGCACCACCGAGAAGCCTTCCCGATGCGCGACGCTTTGAATCGCCGCGCCGACGTCGCCGAGCGTCGCGCCGGGACGCACTTCGCGCATGCCGGCGACCATCGCTTCGTAGGTGGTTTCGGTGAGACGGCGCGCCTGCTCGCTCGGTGTGCCGGCGTAGTACATGCGGCTCGTGTCGCCGTAGTAGCCGTCCTTGATGATCGCGACATCGATGTTGATGATGTCGCCTTCCTTCAGTTCCTTCGCCCCCGGAATGCCGTGGCATACGACGTGATTCACCGACGTGCAGATCGTTTTCGGAAAGCCCATGTAGCCGACGTTCGCGGGCACGGCCTTCAGTTCGTTGACGATGAAGCGATTGCAGATGGCGTCGAGTTCGTCGGTGGTGACGCCCGGGCGGACGTATTCGCCGATCATCGCGAGGACTTCGGCGGCCATGCGGCCGGAGATGCGCAACTTTTCGATGTCGGCGGGTGTCTTGAGGGTGATGGCCATTGAGCAATGCGAATGGGTTCGTGCCGCCTCGCGCGCGCCTTTTCGCCGATGTTCGACGCAGGCGGCGCGCGAGGACAATGGGCCCGATGATAGCACTCCCGCGCAGCCTCTCCGCTCGCGGAGGCGCATCGGCGCTGCATTTCGAGCCTTCGGGCGCGTTGTTTGTGCGTGCGTCGCCGTCGTCGTTCGATCTTGTGATGAGCGACCGTTTGTGTTTTAGTGGCGCGACTTCTGACCTGCCGGAGTGTTATGAACCTGCATCGATCTGCTTCTCTTTGCGCCGTGCTGTCGGGCGTCGCCACCCTCGCCGCCTGCAGTTCGACGAGCGATCCCGAACTGCGTGCGTCGAAACCCGTGATTCATGTTTCGTCGGCGCGGCCTGCGTCGGATATATCGAGTTGTCTGCAACGCATGATTCCGTCCGCGCAGACGCGACGCGATCAGGGCTCGACGGAGTTGCTGGTCGGCTCGAATGCGTGGCTCGTGACGCTCACGCCTTCGGCTTATGGATCGATCGTGAAGGTGCAGCAGTCATCGAGCGACGATGGCGGCGTGCCCGAACCCGAATTGCGCTTCGATATCGCGAGGTGCACGACCTGAAGACGCGCTCCGCCTCGACGAAGCGGAGCCGCAAAAGCAAAACCCCGCAAGCCTTTCGACTTGCGGGGTTTTTGTGTCTTGGCGGAGAGGGTGGGATTCGAACCCACGGTACGGGAAAACCGTACGCCTGATTTCGAGTCAGGTACATTCGACCACTCTGCCACCTCTCCGTCTACCCTTGCGGGTCTTCGTGAACTGGTCGTTGCTCAACGAAGAACGAAAGTATATCGAACCCTTTCGCGCTTTCCAAGCCCCTTTTTGAAAATAAACATCAGGCCGACGCGGAAACTTCGATTCTTTCCGCGCCGCGCATGTACGGACGCAGCACTGTGGGAATCGTCACCGAGCCGTCCGCATTCTGGAAGTTCTCCAGCACCGCGACGAGCGTGCGGCCGACCGCCAGGCCCGAGCCGTTCAACGTATGCACGAACTCCGGCTTGCCCTGCGCATTGCGGAAGCGCGCCTGCATGCGACGCGCCTGGAACGCCTCGGTATTCGAGCAGCTCGAAATCTCGCGATACGTGTTTTGCGCCGGCAGCCACACTTCCAGATCGAACGTCTTCGCCGCCGAAAAGCCCATGTCGCCGGTGCACAGCGTAATCACGCGATACGGCAGTTCGAGCTTCTGCAAGATCGTCTCCGCCTGGCCGACCATCTCGTCGAGCGCGGCGTACGAATGCTCGGGCGCCACGATCTGCACCATCTCGACCTTGTCGAACTGATGCTGGCGGATCAGGCCGCGCGTATCGCGCCCGTACGAGCCCGCTTCGGAGCGGAAGCACGGGGAATGCGCGGTCAGCTTCACCGGCAGCGCGTCGGCTTCGAGGATGCTATCGCGCACCGTGTTGGTGAGCGAGATCTCCGACGTCGAGATGAGGTACTGCGTGACCGTGTTCTCGTCGCCGCCTTTCTCGACGCGGAACATGTCGTCGGCGAACTTGGGCAGCTGGCCCGTGCCGTAGAGAATCTCCGGATTCACGATGTACGGCGTGTACGCCTCGGTGTAGTCGTGCTGCTCCGTATGCGTGTCGATCATGAATTGCGCGAGCGCGCGATGCAGCCGGGCGATCGGCCCGCGCAACAGCGTGAAGCGCGCGCCGGAGAGCTTCGCGCCCGTTTCGAAATCGAGACCGAGCGGCGCGCCGACATCGACGTGATCCTTGACTTCGAAGTCGAACGAACGCGGCGCGCCCCAGCGCCGCACTTCGACGTTCTGCGTCTCGTCGTTGCCGACCGGCACGCTTTCGTGCGGCAGGTTCGGCACGGTCAGCATCAGGTCCGACAGACGCTTCTGGATCTCATCCAGCTTCGCCGCCGATTCCTTCATCGTGTCGCCGATGCCGCTCACTTCCGCCATCACCGCCGACGTGTCCTCGCCGCGGCCTTTCATCGCGCCGATCTGCTTCGACAGGCTGTTGCGGCGTGCCTGGAGTTCTTCGGTGCGGGTCTGGATCTCGCGACGCTCGGCTTCGAGCGCGGCGAACGCGGCGACGTCGAGCGTGTAGCCTCGAGTGGCGAGACGCTTCGCGACGCCGTCCAGGTCTTTGCGGAGGGTTTGGATGTCGAGCATGGCGGGGCTGCTTTGTTAAGTAATCGGAAACGCCGATTTTAGCGCACGGTCATCGCGCGCCGGGCGGGATCGGCGAAACGCGGCGAGCGCGCGCGCGAAACGAACCGCGCCGGTTTCAGCGCTTCTTCTCGTCGCGATGCTCGCGCCGCCACGCATCGTCGAGTTCGGCGAGACGCGAGAGCTTTTCGCCGATCTTCCCTTCGAGTCCGCGCGGCGTCGGCTTGTACCAGTACGGATCGCGCATGCCGTCGGGCAGATAAGTCTCGCCGGCCGCGTAGGCGTCGGGCTCGTCGTGCGCGTAGCGATATTCGTGGCCGTAGCCGAGTTCCTTCATCAGCTTGGTCGGCGCGTTGCGCAGATGCACCGGCACGCCGCGCGACTGATCCTTGCCGACGAAGCGCCGCGCTTCGTTGTACGCGTTGTAGCCGGCGTTCGATTTCGGCGCGACGGCGAGATAGATGAGCGCCTGCGCGAGCGCCAGTTCGCCTTCGGGCGAGCCGAGCCGCTCGTAGGTTTCGGCGGCGTCGAGCGCGATGCGCGCGCCGCGTGGATCGGCGAGGCCGATGTCCTCCCACGCCATCCGGACAATGCGCCGCGCCATGTAGCGCGGGTCCGCGCCGCCGTCGAGCATGCGGCAGAACCAGTAGAGCGCCGCGTCCGGATTGCTGCCGCGAACCGATTTGTGCAGCGCGCTGATCTGGTCATAGAACGCGTCGCCGCCCTTGTCGAAGCGGCGCAGGTTTTCGGCGAGCGCGCTGCCGAGCAGTGCGCCGTCGACCTCCGTCCGCTTTTGCTGCGCCGCCGCGCGCGCGACGATTTCCAGATTGTTCAGGAGCTTGCGGCCGTCGCCATCGGCGGAACCGATCAGCGCGTCGCGGGCTTCGTCGGTGAACGTGAGGCCGCCGAGTTCCTTCGTTGCGCGTCCCAGCAGTTCCTTGAGTTCATCGGCGTCCAGACTCTTCAGCACGTACACCGCCGCGCGCGACAACAATGCGCTGTTCACCTCGAACGACGGATTCTCCGTCGTCGCGCCGACGAACACGAACAATCCCGATTCGACGTGCGGCAAGAACGCATCCTGCTGGCTCTTGTTGAAGCGATGCACCTCGTCGACGAACACGAGCGTCTGATGCCCGTTCGCGCGATGAATCTGCGCCGTTTCCACCGCCTCGCGAATGTCCTTGACACCGGACAGCACCGCCGACAGCGAGATGAACTGCGCGTGAAACGCATCGGCCATGAGACGCGCGAGCGTGGTCTTGCCGACGCCGGGCGGGCCCCAGAGAATCATCGAATGTGCCTCGCCCGATTCGAAGGCGACGCGCAGCGGTTTGCTCGGCCCGAGCAGATGCTTCTGGCCGATCACGTCGTCGATGGTGCGGGGGCGCAGGCGCTCCGCGAGCGGAACGGTGCCACGGTTTTCTTCGAACATGTGCTGTGCGATGCAGATTGACGCAGTTGGGTGGATCGCGGCGATAATCTCGCGCTTCGGCAAAGGCGCGGCGCGGCCGCAGAATCGGGTCATTATGACAGCCTGAGGGCCGCGACCAACGCGGGCCACGCCTGAACAATCCATATAAGGACGCAATCCGATGGGGCAAGAGCACACCACGAACGCCGCAGCGCACGGCGAAACTTCGACTTACGCGCCGCTCACGCCGGTGCCGCCGGAGCGGCGCGCATTCGGCACGGGCGACGCCTTCGCGCTCTGGTTCTC
>Ga0182736_1003083_pt1 | contig 11582 bp, 11 predicted proteins | sample eDN5th30CKraftBY_FD_128882 | JGI IMG/M metagenome (GOLD analysis project Ga0182736, IMG submission 128882) | Enriched backyard soil microbial communities from Emeryville, California, USA - eDNA 5th pass 30_C Kraft BY (version 2) (version 2) | ecosystem: Environmental > Terrestrial > Soil >...
AAGTTCGACTACAACTATGCCTACAAGTACATGAACTATTACTACTACCAGTATGGCGGCGAGCTTCCGAAGCTTGAGGCAAAGGGTGGGGACCGAAAGACGGATGAGCAAAAGACCGGGACCTTCGTGGATCGTATGGCTCGCAGCGTCCGCAACGCTGCTGCTCGTCTCGGTGACCGGCTTAAGCCGGTCAATTGAGGCAGAGGCACCCGAAGCCGCCCTTCGGCTCAACCCGCTCAACACTGACGCGCGGGTTGCCTGGCTGTTGGTCTATCCGCAATTGTCGGCGTGATTTCTTGCGCAAGAACTTAATGACCCAATGGCAGTCGCTATCTTTTACTTCCGTCTCCGCCAATGGATCTAACAACTGAGGGGACTGAACCCGTTGTAAGCGGCAAGGAGACCCCATCTGGCGAAGCGGCTTAGGGGTCAGGTATCGGTAGCAGACACGATGATTTGCTGTGAGCTTCTATGTCTGAGCCTAGTTCTGGAACTAGAACTTTCCATATGATCGAGGCTGTTGCGGGTGCACCTCGGCAGCTTCGTCGGCGCTGGTCGGATGAGTTCAAAGCGCGGGCGGTGGCAGAGGCACTGGAGCCGGGTGCGAGCGTCTCAGCAATCGCACGTCGGCTCGACATTCATCCGTCGCAACTGTTTAGCTGGCGTCGCTCAGTCTTGGGCCCTCGGGAAGGTAACACGGAGCCAAGACGTCGTGAGGCAGGCACTGCCTCAGCGGGCGACGCCGTAATCGAAGTTCTGATTGGTGACGTCATTGTGCGCGCACGCGCAGATGCTGACGAGGCGCATTTACAGCGTGTGATCCGGGCGGTGCGTTCGGCATGATCCCTGCGGGTGTAAAGGTGTTCCTTGCCAGCCATCCTGTCGACTTTCGTAAAGGGCCGGATAGCTTGCTGTCGCTGGTGCGAGACGCCGGCAGTGACCCGTTCAATGGCTCGCTTTATGTCTTCCGGGCGAAGCGGGCAGACCGGGTCAAGATCGTCTGGTGGGATGGATCAGGTGTCTGTCTCTATTCCAAGCGGCTGGAGAAAGCGCAGTTCTGCTGGCCGCGGATCGGCCATACTCGGGTGCAGCTCAATCACGCCCAGCTTATGGCGCTTGTTGATGGCATGGACTGGAAACGGGTCCGATCGGTGGCGATTAAGCCGCCGGAGATTGTTGGGTAAAGGTCTGCGGCGAAGTGAATCAACCGCCTGAAAGGGCAGGAAAACCAGAGCAAAATATGCTCTGGTAGACCTCATGACGCCACCCGATCTCCAGCTCCCGGATGACGTAGAGTTGCTGAAAGCCATGGTGCTTGCCATGGCCGACAAGGCGGCGCGAGCCGATGCCCTGGAGAGCGAAGTCGCAGATCTGAAGGCGAGAAACGCCGATGCTGATGAACGCATCGAACGACTGACCCAGATCCTGAAAGCCTTCGATCGGGCCCGCTTCGGCCGGCGATCGGAAAAGCTTGGGTCCGCAAGCATTGATGATGCGCAGCAGGCATTTGTGTTTGAGGAAATCGAGACCGGCATCGCCGTCATCCGGGCCCAGGTCCACAAGGGCGCGGCCCATCCCGATGGCAAACGTCTACCGCGGCCGCGCAAAGGCTTCGCGCCCCATCTGGAGCGGGTCGAAGTGGTGATTGAGCCGGATGAACTGCCCGAACATGCTGGCAAGCAGAAGGTGCTGATCGGAGAAGACGTCTCTGAGCGATTGGACGTGGTGCCGGCAAAGTTCCGGGTCATCGTCACTCGCCGGCCGAAATATGCCTTCAAAAACGAAGACGGCGTCATCCAGGCATCCGCGCCCGCGCACATCATTGAGGGTGACATTCCGACGGAAGCGCTCCTCGCCCAGATCGCCATCTCTAAGTATGCGGACGGCCTTCCGCTCTATCGGCAGGAAGCGATCTATGCTCGCGACAAGGTCGAACTCGACCGCAAGCTGATGGCGCAATGGATGGGCAAGCTCGGCTTCGAACCCGATATCCTGGCCGACTACATCTTTGCTGAGATCAAGAAGGCGGAGCGGATCTTCGCTGACGAAACGACGTTACCAACGCTTGCACCAGGATCCGGATCAGCAAAGACTGCCTGGCTATGGGCCTGTGCCAGAGATGATAGACCCTTTGGCGGCAGTGGTCCTCCCATGGTCGCCTACCGCTTCGAAGATAGCCGTGCTGGCGATCGTGTCGCCCGGCATTTGAACGGATATCGCGGCATCCTCCAAGTCGACGGGTATGCCGCTTACAACAAGCTCGCTCGAGCTGACGGCGGCAATGGAGGCGTAATATTGGCCGGCTGCTGGTCCCATAGCAGGCGTAAGTTCTACGAGCTCCACGCGTCGGAAAGCTCGAAGATTGCGACCGAGACGGTGGAGCTGATGACGAACCTCTGGCAGGTTGAAGAGGCGGTGCGCGGGCAAAGCTCTGACGCCCGTGTCGCGGCACGTCAGCAGACATCTGCGGCCGTCGTCAATGAGCTCTTCGACCTTTGGCAGAGGACCTTGCCGAGGATCTCTGGGAAATCGAATCTCGCCGAGGCGATCCGTTATGCCACCTCGCGGCGCTCCATCTTCGAACGCTTCCTGACTGATGGCCGCATCGAGCTCGACTCCAACATTGTCGAGCGCGCCATAAGGCGTCAAGCAATCACGCGAAAGAACAGTCTATTTGCCGGAAGTGATGGCGGTGGCAGAACCTGGGCAACAATCGCCACGCTCCTGCAGACCGCGAAAATGAACAACGTCGATCCGCAAGCATGGCTCACGCAGACCCTCGAGCGTATCGCCAAGAGCTGGCCCAGCAGCGAAATCGACGCTCTCATGCCCTGGAACTACGCCCCCTGAACGGCCTCGGCTTGCCGCTTACAACCCGTTGCTATGCCGGGGATTCTCAAATAGACGAGGCAAATGGATTTGCATTGGTACGATTGCAAGGATTTTATCGTGAATGCTCTCGGGCTGCCGCGCCCGCTTCTTCATGCCCTGTTTGGCAGCTTGATTTTCGTGGCGCTCTTATGGATCTTCGCCAAGATCAAATATCGTTGGTTATATGCGCTGCTGTCTGTGGCCATTATTGCAGTCGCAAACGAAATCGCGGACGCGTACGATATGGTCAGGTGGGTTGGTAGTATCAACACGGTCGACACGATCCAAGATATTATTCTAACGATGATGGTGCCTGCCCTTGTGGTTGCTTTTCGAACTGTCATCCAACGACGGAAAAGCTTCAGCAACTAAGTCACCGATCTCTTCCTACCACTTCGGATTGCATTCTCCTCGCATGGTTGTGCGCTCCCTGAGCCTATGCTTGATCTGGCACCTCCAATAGCGAAGCGATGGCTGCAGACTAGATAAGCGCAATCAGGAGCAGCAGAAATGTGAGCACTCAATCGCCACCCCGCAGAGCGACCGGCGCGATCAATGGCGTCAACGATGTCGTAGCGGAAAGCTGCCCAATCTTCGGGCTTACGGGCTGGCCGGTGAATCGTTGTTCCTGGTCGCGACCGCAACGATCCCAGCCACAGCACCGCCACCAGCTATCCCCAGAACTATGGGGTTAATTTGAGGAGCAGATCCAACGCTCTGGCCTGGAACGGTGTTGTTTACGGCCACGCAGAGCGACTGATCCGATGCGACGAGGCTTGCAGCAGCCTGGGCACCCAGGTTCAGTGAGCAGCCCCCGACTGACAGTGTCGCCGAGGAACCAGGTCCCGTCTCGATCTGCGAACCAACAGCAAGAGGCGTACCAGCCGTGGCCGGAGTCCATCCATTTGCGCCAAGCACGTTCACAGAACCAGATAACGCAGAGAGCCGTCCGACGGATTGGCCAGCAGGAAGGCTGGACAAGGGTACTGAACATCCGCACTGCTGAGCATATGCCACACCGGCACCACCGCCGATAACAAGGCAAAGACCAATGGCCACACGCGCGCCGAGCGCACCCACCTTCGGCACAACCGTGGAATAAACAGTCATGGAGCCCCCATTCGGATCTAAAACCGAAGCGTTTGATATCGAATTCAAGCAGATCATGCAACCGGTGTCCATACGGTACAAAGTCACGGAAGCACCGTTGGTACCCTTACGGTCTGGATGTCGGACCATGGAAATAAACCTATCTGGCAGCTCGCCCCTTGATTCATGGCAAGCGCTCCAAGCCCATCAAAAAAACCTCCCTTGCTTCAGTGCCAGGATGATCAATGCGGACCTTATAAATGGTCGTTCGGGCCTACTATAGTTCTCGCGATCTGCGATCCATGGTGAGTTCACGGGACGATGATACCCCCGCCTTTGCTGTTGTTCACCCACTTCACGAAGGGCACGATACCTGTGCGGTAGGGTTCTTGAACCCAGGGTCGGAAAGCGGCGAATTGTCGCTGAGGGCGCCCTAGATGAAGTCATTCGGGGGCAGACCTGCTCTCGTACGTTGGTGGGTCTCTTTCCCGGAAGCTCCTTGCCCAGGCCATGCAGGTGACACAGAGAACGCCAAGGACAAGCCACGGACCGTCAAGCGCCCGTATGTTATCACGTCCGGCAGCCCTTCAATTTCTCCTTACGGAAAACACGAACGCTTCGATCAGTAAGGCAAGGATAGCCCCGTAAAACGCGCTTTGGCCTAGTCCCTGCACCAGTCGCGTCCATAGCTCTGACTCCTCAACCCTTGGAGGCAAGGTGACTAACCTTTCATCTGATTGCAATGTGACTGATGGAGGTAATCGAGGTGGATGTCTCCAGGCTAGCTTAGCCAAATGTTGGTGGCTTACCACGCTTTCTTGCTAGGTCTGCCGCTCCTCCGAGCGATAAGCTTAGTATGAAATCATGTATTTCCGATAATAGGCAGCATCATGATTGCCTGCTCGTTGCCATCAATGCTTTACTATTCTTTCCGTCACACGACGAGTTATTTTTGGGAGGCTTCTTCTGTCATCCCGTGTAATAGTTTGTGATCCTCCAGTTCCAGTCTAGACCTTTGTTCGCCGTTTTGTTTGTGCACTTAATGTCCGAGTTGCGACCCTGCTGACTGGCGGGGCAGCAGGTATGAGGTAGGAAGAGCGGATCGCCGAATGACTTTATCGAGGCTGGAAAGCCAGCAGATCAGTGAACTTCTCAAGAGTGGGGACTTTGATGAAAGGTGGTATGTAGAGCGGTATCCTGACGTCGGCCTTTCGAACCTTTCTCCCGCAGAGCACTACATAAGGTATGGAAAGCCTTTGGGGCGGAAGGGAGCAGAACACGGCCGCAAGCCACGCTCTGTATCCGTCTCGCTTGAAGCCAGTGACTTTGACCGGGACAATGTCCGCAGCGTGTTCGACCTGGCGCAGGCCTATTCCATAGGGCCAATACCGTCTGACGACCCAGATACCGGACCGCTTGTCAGCGTAATCATTACCAACCACAACAATGCTGACTTCTTAGGGCCCGCGGTCTATTCCGCGCTATCCCAGACCGGTATGCGAACGGAAATCATAGTCGTAGATGACGGAAGCTGCGACAGGTCAGCGACCATCATCAATGATATTTGCGAGCGCTTCCGCAACGTCAAGGCCATCGCTTTGCTCCGCAATTTCGGGAGCTATTACGCACGCAATATGGGCGTGAAACAGGCGAGCGGTGACTTCGTTGCGTTCCTGGACAGTGACGACATCATGCATCCGGAGCGCATCGAAAAACAGGTAGGCGCACTGCTTGCTCATCCTGAAGCATGGGGTTCGAGGTGCAGGCTCCGGCGATGGACAGCTGATTTCAGCAGGCCATTGACATCACCGATCCTAGGGGAGGTTTCGCTCGTTCTGCGTCGAGAGGTTTTTCAGAAGCTGGGATATTTCGACACGGTTCGTTTTGGTGGAGACTCTGAATTCAGAGAACGGCTGCAAAACGCTTTTGGCAGGTCATGCTTGGCTGACGTCCCAGAAGAGCTGTATTTTGCCCGTGTGGTTGGCACATCGCTAACTCTAGATCCGCAAGACGGGACCTTTGTTCAAACGGAAAGCGCACTCGATGCACAAGTCGCTACTTCTCGACAGAAGTACGTGCAAAATTATTCGGAGTGGCATGCGAAGGTAGGCAACGGCCTCACCTCCCCGGCCGTAAGTTTTCCACTCCATCAGCGGCCGTTTGAGCTAGGAAGCTCGACCCAAAATGCGTCCGCAAGCTTGGGAGTCCGGCGCGTTGCGACCATGGCGACATTTCCTGCGAGAAGGGAAATATTCAAAGATGCATTGTCAAGCATCATAGACCAGGTTGACGAGTTACATATTTACTTTAATGACTACGATAAAATACCAGACTTTCCCCGAGATAGCAGAATTCACTGCTATCTCGGCCAGGATTGTTCTGGTGATTTGAAGGATGTAGGGAAATTCTACCAAGTTCCAAATTTAAGCAACTGTTATCTTTTTACAATTGATGACGATTTAATCTACCCTTCCGATTATGTCGACACTCTTATACACTATATAGAGCTTTTTAATCGCAGGTGTATCGTCGGGGCGCACGGCGTCATTTTTCCTGACGAGAAGCTCGGTTACCTTGAGAACCGCGACGTTTTGCACTTCAGAGAAGCCACACATGGACGTTTTGTGGATTTATTAGGAACAGGTGCCCTAGGCTTTCACTCATCGGCCATCAGCATACAACCGGAGGACTTCAAAAGTCTCGGTTTGGCAGACCTGTGGTTTGCAGTGGCCGCTCACTCACGGGATGTTCCACTCTTTGCAGTCCCCCACGAGAGCAATTGGATGAAGCCTTTAGAGGATCGCGGCCCAAAGCTATACGAGAACGCCAAGGAAGACCGCTCGGTAGCTGATGGAGCATATCATCAATATCTCCGCCCCCTTGTTGAGGGGTCGAATTCCAGACGCAGAATTTATGATTTTCTCAACTGGTCCCAGCGGGGAAATTCCTATCTCACTTTGGCAGGCCTCCGAGCCACTATTGATACGGCCAATGAAAAGTTTATCCCGTCGGTGCAGGCGTCACGGGAGTTTGAGATCAAGACAGTCGAACCAGTGGTCAGGCCTGCCGCGTCCATTCATTTCCATGTCATTGTGAATGGCTGGAATTGTGAAGCGTATGTCTGGCCCTGCCTTATGTCGTTGGCGAACCAGGACATCGGGAACTACACGATTGATTACACCATCGTCGATGACGGATCGGATGATGCAACTTTCCAGAAGATATGTTCGTTTCAGCAGCTCCCTGCCGCGAGGGTCCTTCGGATCGGGTCGAATTTGGGGCCCGCGCATGCGAGAGATGTGGCGATACGCAATGTGACGGACCCCAACACAGTTATCGTTTTGGTGGATCTTGACGATCGATTGGAACCGGATGCGTTGTGCACTGTGGCTGATCGTTACCTCCGCAACCCTGATTGCATGCTGACTATCGGCAATTGGCACGACCAGGCAGGAAACATAAACCCTCAAGGTTTCTATTCAGAGCTAGAAATCGATCGTCAGATGGTTCGCGAGGTTGAGCTCTTCAATGCAACAGCTCTCCGTACATTCCGGAGGAAGCTGTATGACGCAGTAACCAAAGAAGATTTGGTCGGACCCGAAGGTGAGTGGCTGCAAACCTGTACAGATGTTGCAATCATGTACCCACTTCTAGATCAATGCTACGCCAGGAATGTTGAATTTATAGAGAAGCCGATCTACGTCTACAATCGTGGGTTAAGAGGTGGGACCCTTGCGCGTTATGGGAAGCCGCACAAGGTGGAACGCCTTAACCTGTTGAAGGCACGGCCACGCAAGCCGCGATTTTCGGGAGAGTGAGGATGGATCAGGAGCAAGGGCCATTGCCTGACGACCAAATCTCACAACTTAAAGCTGAAATTAAGAAACTGAACGAAACCCTGTCGGTGGTCACATCAGCCTACACTGATAGAGCCAAGCTGATCTCGTCCGTTGAGAGCGAGCTTCAGAAAACGAAAGACGAAGTTGCTTCCTTACATGACAAGATAAGATCGTTGCAGACTGAACTGAAGGCTGCAGAGGGCGAAAATGCCAGATACGCCAATGAGGTGTCCCGTCTGATCGCTATGATTGAAAAAGGAGGTCCGCAATCGGACGAATACAGGAGAAAGTATGAAGCGGTTCTCCGTAGCACCTCCTGGAGGATAACTTCTCCCTTGCGAAGCATGGCTCTCCTGCTAAGGCACCGGAAACATTGATTTGGTAATTCGCTACAACAACCCTGAGTGGCCAGAACTAACTTTCCCCAAGGAAGAAGGGGAGTATGTCAAAGCTGCTTACCGGCGCGCGAACACAATCTTGGAGTATGGCTCCGGCGGTTCAACCAAACTCGCTGCCGAGTTGCCAGGGAAAAGGGTCTTTAGCGTTGAGAGTGATCTTTTGTGGGCGGTTCGCTTGCAAAGACGCATCGATGAAATTGCAAAATCCCCGACGTACATACACTATGTTAACATTGGTCGGACAGGTTCTTATGGTCGGCCCATCAATGATGAGATGTGGCGGCACCACTATCAGTACGCAGCGTCGATTTGGCTCCTGCCCTTTTTTTCACATCCAGATGTGGTTCTGATTGATGGCCGACTTCGAGCAGCCTGTTTTCTTTTTGCGGGTCTTTCAATCACCCGCCCCACCACCATTCTCTTTGACGATTATGCCGGCCGGCCTGCATATCACCGAATTGAGCACTTCGCCAAACCCTCAGAACTTGTCGGGCGGATGGCAGTTTTTGAACTGGAGCAACCGATTCAGGCTTCTCCTATGGCGCTTGCATGCCTCTTGGAGTTCTCGGGCGAGATGACCTATGCCGGTCAGCCCATATCATACGAAAGGTCTTAGAAGCAGCGTTCCCTCGTCTTATGGTCTGGGCTCTCCAATGTGCAGCATCATTGCCTTAAGACAGATAGCCATTGCGTCCATCCTGGCATTACCACCATCCCCTTGCCTGGATGGCCCTTTACCGCATTTCGACTGAGTTGTCCAAAGCCGCAGGTTGTTGGCACCCGTATCACCGTCTTCGTGATTTCCCAAACACCTCTTGTCAGGCATGGCAGCTGTCGGCACAGTTGATCCAGGATTGCAGAGGTGTGAATGCGGCAGGATATTCAGTTTCTGCGTGGCTGGGCAGTTTCGATTGTCGTGCTCCAACATGGAGGCCTAGGGCCCACGGCGGGCTACCTCGGCGTTGATATCTTCTTTGTGATCTCTGGTTACCTGATCACTCGTCTTCTGCAGCGGCAGATCGAGTCCGGAGACTTCAGCTTTGTTGAATTCTATCTTCGCCGGGCAAAGCGTCTGCTCCCCGCCGCCTTCACAACCTTTGCGCTGACAGCCCTCGCCGCTCCGCACTTTCTGACCAGCATTCCGCTTGCGGAGTTCCGAGAGCAACTTCTCGGGGCTTTGACGTTCTCTGCAAACATGGTGCTGTACGGGCAATCCGGCTACTTCGACGGCGAAGCTGAGTTCAAGCCGTTGCTTCACATCTGGTCGCTTTCTCTCGAGGAACAATATTATTTTCTTCTTCCGCTGCTCCTGTTTCTGGTCAAGCCACGCTTCTGGATCCACCTTGCCGTGTCGGCACTGATAGCAAGCCTGGGCCTGTGCTTATATTTCCTGTCTCGGGATCCGAGTTTTGCCTTCTACGCTCTTCCCACCCGCGCATGGGAGCTTTCAATCGGATCCTTCGTTGCCCTGGCGATGTGGGACATTCGAACACCTCGTTATTGCCGGCTCGCATTCTGGCCGAGTTTAGCGATCGTGGTGGCGGTACCATTCTTACCTTCCACCTTGCCCCATCCGAGCCTGGATGCAGCGCTCGTATGCATAGGGACCGCAATCATCATCATGAACGGTCGGCAGTTCTTCAATGCCTATCCATTTCGCGTCGTGGCAAGGATTGGGGACGCATCATATTCGCTGTATTTGGCTCACTGGCCGGTTCTGGCATTCCTCAACGCCGCTTACCTTGGCGAGGCTCCTATTCAGGCGCGTGTTGTAGCTTTGACTTTGGCTATTGGGCTCGGGTTGGGGCTATACTTCCTGGTGGAACGGCCAGTTCACAGGGCTCGGTTTCGCCCATCGGCCCTGAAAAGCGCGCTGGCCCTCCTCATGGTAGGAGCTTGCATCTACTCCATACCGCATGTCGTGAAAGAAGCGACTGGCTCATCCGAGACAAACTTTGAGCGATTGCGCCGACCCAACTACGGGCTGGCATTCGCATGTAACCAAAGGACTACATTTAAGCTGCTACCTGAATGTATTTCCGCTCCAAACCAAGCTCCTTCCGCTGTGCTGTGGGGCGATTCCTTGGCTATGCATCTAGCTCAAGGTCTCGCTGCGAATGCTAAGTTAACCTTCTTTCAAGCCACCAGGAGTTCATGCCCGCCAGCAGTTGGATACGCACAATTTAACAATGCAACTCCATACAATGCTGAGTGGGCGCGCAGTTGCATCGAATTCAATTCATCAGTTCTACAATATCTCACTGAAACCCCATCGATTAAGACCGTCATCTTAGGAAGCACATTTTCCGGCTTTTTGGCGAACCCACCTTGGCAGGCCGTTGTACAGGACCCCCGAGGACGTTTCGCCATAGAACCAATAACTAAGGAAGCCTCGCTGAATATTCTCACGAACACCATAGGAGCCCTGCGGAAAGCAGGAAAAAGCGTTGTGATCTTTGCTCCTCCTCCGGCCGGCAGAGTCAACCCGAGTGAATGCATTGAGCGCAAGCTTACCGGCCTCCCTACATTCAACGAACTGAACTGTTCCATATCGCGAACGGACGATCAGCGAAGGTATGGGAAGGTCATGGAGATATTGGCGTCGGTATCATCACTAGCGGACGTGGAAGTAATTGACCCCCGTGACTGGCTTTGTACAGAACAATTCTGCGCTACAATCACTGAGAATATACCGCTATATAGAGATCTTCTCCACCTATCGAACTTGGGATCGGTTCATCTGGGTCAGCAGCACGACTGGACGGGTCTTGTACAGAAGAAGGCAAGATGATCCCGTATTCGCAAGGCAAGCTGGAACTTTGACCATGGTGCTGAAGGCAAGGCCGCGACACGACCCACCTCGTTGCCTATTTGGCTAGAACAGCCCGGCAGCAAACTGGCGACAGCACACCTTAAGTGTTCAGCGATTCATTTTCGGCATCTCCTGCCGACCCAGGTCTCCCCAATCTGCGGCACAGAGGTAGGTATTGAAAGTGGCGCGTCCACTTCGCCAGCACGATCCTTCAAGCAATTTTATCAGATGGCTGAGGAGATATCCTCGGCGACTGGCAATCCTAGGCCCCCACTGGTGCATGCTAGAGCATCGAGCAACTCGCTCCTGTCGCTGCCTGCTTGCGAAAATTTTTGTCTATTCCACCTAGATATTACAAACTGTTTTGGTGTTTACTGCACTTTCCACTCAGTTTTTGCCTTATTTATTGTGTATTAAGGATATTCAGATGGAAAGTTTAGTCCACCAATACCTAGGCTCAGGACCTATTAATTTGAGTTGAGATGTGATTCACGGTTTCTAGAAGGAGACCGTGATGAGTGATTTGTTTCTGCTGAGCGAGCGCCAGATGGCTCGGATCGAGCCGCATTTTCC
>Ga0182736_1003084_pt1 | contig 11573 bp, 14 predicted proteins | sample eDN5th30CKraftBY_FD_128882 | JGI IMG/M metagenome (GOLD analysis project Ga0182736, IMG submission 128882) | Enriched backyard soil microbial communities from Emeryville, California, USA - eDNA 5th pass 30_C Kraft BY (version 2) (version 2) | ecosystem: Environmental > Terrestrial > Soil >...
GAGGGCCGCGCACAGGACTTCAAAGTCGAAGGGCAGCGAGGGCTTTGGCTGCGCGTTTCATCCTCCGGTGTGGCGTCGTGGTCGCTCGTCTACTCGGTGAAGGGGCGGAGTGGCGTTCATAGCTACGGGCTTGGACGCCTCCCCGACACCACGCTCAAGGATGCGAGGGAGATGGCCGGCGCTTGGATGCCGAAGATTGGCCAGGGGATCGATCCGCGCGACGTGCTTCGTCAGGAGCACGAGCGAAAGGCCGCTGAGAAGACAGCCCGTGAGGCGGAGGCGGCGGCGAAGGCTGCTCGCATCACCGTTGCTCAGGCGGTCGAAGCCTTCACGCTGGCCAAGCACAAGAACAGGACTGCCGGCGATCTGCACTACATCTTCGGTCCGAATGTCATCGCCGACTATGGCACCAAGGCTCTCGTCGACCTCACTCGCGCGGATATCGAAGCGATCCACGACAAGGTTCTCGCCCGCGGCTCCGGGCGACAGGCCGACAATGTCCTGGCTCACGTGCGCTCTCTGCTGTCTTGGGCGATGAAGAAGCGGCACGTGAAAGAAAACGTCGCATCGCGCTTTGAGCGGGCTGTGGCCCACGGCGAAGGCATCCGCGACCGTAAGCTGGCCGCGCACGAAGTGAAGGCGCTCTGGCTGCTGCTCGATCGGGATGACCTTGGCCTCGCGCTTCCCATGCGCACGATCATCCGCTTGGCGATCCTCTTAGGGTCGCGCGCAGGCGAACTCGCTGGGATGCGACGATCGGAGCTCTCGGCGGACGCACGCTTCTGGTCGATCCCAGCAGAGCGAATGAAAGCGAAACGCCCGCACATCCTTGCGCTTCCGCCAGCCGCCCGCTCGATCATACTGGAAACGCTCGCCGAGGCTGATGCGAAGGTGGGCGCCGAGAGTGATGAGCCGGCCGACAAGAAGCAGCATCTCTTCGCCATGAAGAACGGCAAGCCGCCGCGATCTACCTCCCTGTCGCATGCAATGGCGAAGTTGCAGGCGCACCTCTCCTTTCAGGACGCGGAAGGCAATCCAAGTGCCTGCAAAATGCACGATCTCCGGCGGACGGTCGGCACTGGACTCCAGCATCTCGGCGTGCCGATGGATGTTGTAAAGGCCATTCTCGCCCATAGCGCGCTCGATGACGTGACCCGGACCCACTACGCACAGTCATCGCTCGGTCGGGAGGTTCACGAGGCGCTGACGCGGTGGCAAGCCACAGTGACGGCCATGGTGCGTGGGGAAGATCCGTTCGCAATCCGAGAAGAGGACTTTGCCGAGAAGGAACGTCGCATTCTCGGACAGGATCAGGCCGTCACCGCTGAGCGAGCAATCTCACCAAATGTGGTCCCCCTGCGCACGGCGAGTTGAGCCTTCTCATTCCACTAAACTTTGACCCGACTCACTATTGCATGTACCGAAGTCACATTCTTTCATGGCGGACGGGGAAGCGCCGTGACAATTGCAGTCTGCTATGTCTCGCCGGAGGGCGTCGTTTTTGGCGCAGATAGCACCTCTACATGGACCCCATCCGCTAACCACGCGCTTCACTTCTTTAATCACGGCCAGAAGATCTTCGAGATTGGTGATGGTTCGACGCTGGCCCTGGTGACTTGGGGGCTAGGCGGGCTTGCAACAGGAAGCCATCGCTTTGAAGCGGCGTTGCTTTCGGACAGCTTGGTCGCAAACCCACCCGCAAGCGTGGAAGACGTAGCGCGTCGATTTATTGATCAATTCTGGCCTAAGTACCAATCTTGCTTTGGAGCATTGGCGCAGCGACATGCTGACCTGTCGACAAAGCCGCCGCCGGGCGATCCGTCCCCCGCCGCACGATCGCAAGCTGAGGATGCTGAACTCAAGGAAATCTTGCAAAGAGCGCTGAGTTTGAAGGTGGGCTTTTGTGTGGGTGGTTATCTGCTAAGCGACCGGGTACCTACGGCTTACGAGATACAGTTTGACATTCTCGGCACCAAGCCACTGCCGCGAAGCCTAGGATCTCACGCTGCCATGTTTTGGGGCGTCCCGAACATGATCCATCGCCTAACCTTCGGGATCGACACTCAGCTTTTCGATCAGATCGCAAGATCGTCAAAGTGGACTGGGACGGATCAAGATCTTCTAGACATCGTTCGGCCATTTAGATTGCCGACAGCACCCCTACCCGTCAGGGATGCAGTTGACTATGTCTATACATGCATACACAGCACGATCAGGGCGCTGAAGTTCTCAACCATACCGCAAGTCTGTGGCGGCCCGGTCGAAGTCGCTGTAGTAACGGTAGACAGAAAGTTTAGGTGGGTGAAGCATAAGCCATTGAGCTCAGCTATCCACGATGGAGACGTCTAATGGCCAAGGATCAGGCAAAGAGCGCTGCCGATCTGTTAGTACGTGCCGCTTCGACGAAAGGCAGCGGAGAGCAGGTGGATCTGTCAGCACAGCAATCTCGCGCCGAGCGCACGTACGAACTTCTGGGCGACCCTACCAAAGGCGTGCGCCTCGACATGAACCCGGTGAACTCGCGAAATATGCTGTGGCGTGAATAAACGCTGGCATTTCGCTATTGCGAGTCGTTCTTCTCCGGCCCCGCTTGCACGATCCGAAGTCGGTCCCCGTCGATCGGGCGTATCAGCTCACGTGCTTCGTCCGGTGTGCCCATCAGCCATGCGTCTCGCTCCTCGTCCGTTGTGAGCAGCACCGGGCTTCGCTCGTGATTGATCGAGGCCGTCGCCGAGTTCGGCACAGTCGTCATGAAGCTGTAGACGTCGAGCACAACTGGCGGCCCGTCTTTCTTCACCGGGCCTCGATACCGTTGCCACAGGCCTGCGAATGCGAACAGCGGCCTTGGCTCGTCGCCCTTCAGCGCGAACCAGTGCCACGTCGCTTTCGCTCCTGCCGGCCGCCCATCATCGGGCTCGCAGAATGACGTCGCTGGCACGAGACACCGCCACCGCTGGAATGAGTTGCGCTAGAAGGCAGCCATCACCTTGTCGTCGCGAGTGTTCGTCACGCGTCGCGGTGCTCTCCCTGGCTGCGGATACACGAAGCCCCAGCTCAGTTCGACAAGCTCCCGCTCGCCATCTTCGGCCAAGCGAACCACGGGCGCCGAGTAGCCGGGAAAGATCGCATCTCGCGGCGCGATGTTGGCGGCCCGGTTACTGCTGACTTTGAACAGCTGCCGGACGGCATCAACGGCGCGAGTATGGCTATACAGATTGCACAAAGATCGCCCCTTGTGTTCCCTCTTTGTTCTGGGTCAGATTGCGCGGATCACTATCCAACGGATGGCAGACCGACCCGTGACCGCCATCGACCATCAGCGCCGTGAGGCCGTCAAGCTGCTCGAAGAGATCGGCTATCGGTGGACCGGAGAAGACTGGGAGCTACCTCCGGTCTCAGGGCTCATTCCCGGACGTCGCCCACCGTCGTCGACCTTGGCAACATGATGTGCGCCGAGCTGATGCAAAACCTCGCCAAAGATGCCACCGCCACAGAAGGACAGAGCCGCGGTGAGTGGCTTGCCGAGGCCTGGGATCTTGAGACCGGCTTTCTCTCTCGCCATTCCGCGCAGCCAGAAATGTGACCGCAGCATGAGCCGCCGCAGGAAGGGGGAACTATCCAACCGCGCCATTGACGAAAGATGGCCACATCAGGTGGCAATCCCGAACAACCAACACTCAGCCCAGCACAAAGCGATCATTGCCTTCTGCTCGGGCAAGGATCAGTCGCCGCTCGGTCACACCTACGTTGAGGACGGTCAATATCAGGACGTCCTTTGGTTTGGGAGAGCAGAGGATGCGCAGGAGTTTGCTGCGCTGTTTAACGGGCGGATCATTGACCCGAAGACGCGGCCTAGATGGCCTTCAATTGCACGTCATCGTTCACGTCGCCAGCCGAACATCTGATCGAGGGCGGTTCTCACTGCGTCGGCCTCGACTTCATTGGCAGTCGCGACGCATATTTTGGCGTACTCCGGCTGTCGACAATGAGAGAGCGCGATGAAGCTCAGAGCGAGCCTCTCCACATTCGGAGCCTGTATCCAGATCGCGAATGCTGCCCAGGCCAGATAGAAAACGCGCATCAAGCGATACGCGATCGACGACCGTCGAGGCGATCGGTGTGCCCGGAACTTCGCCCAGACGGATAGTCCGATCGCGGCGCTACCGGTCAGCATAGCTAATTGATAACCAGCGTGTGCCATCTCGAGGAACAGAGACCTCGGAATTGGAAGTGACCAGACTTGGCTTGCCGCGGTCAACGCAATACCAAATATTGCTCCACAAGCGACGGTTAAATAGCTGGCTAACTCGACAGCCGTGGCAATCAACACGTCGGATAGTTCCGGATCCTGATCTTCTCTCATGGCGCGAGATTGTAGTGATAAAAAAAGCTCGAATAGTAGTGAGTCCGGACCGTCCACAATGATATTGGGGACAACGGTCTTCGGCGATTGCCGACTCTGCCACCCTTTGCCAAAGGGTTGGAAACGAGAAAGCCCCATCCGTTGGGGACAGGGCTCATCTCGTTCGGTGAAAGCTTGGCGGCGGCACCGAAAGAGTGATGGATCGATTAACCGCTTCGGCATTTTTACGCAAGCCCCCGCCATCGCTTCACCAACAGCTTTCGTGTGCTGTTGTGTCAATGCGTGACGTTCGCTGGGCGGTACAGGCGAGAGCCCAGACGCGGCGGTGAACGGTGCGAAGGCGGCTACCGAGGGGACTGGACAAGCCGCGGGCCAGATCGAAAGAGCGACGGCCTTACCAGCAGGGATGCTCCCTGAACGACATCGCGCTCAACCTCTGCCCTGGCATCGGGCGCCGAGGGCCGTAAGCGACGGGCTCGTCTCAAAGGGCAAGCACGATGCCCGGCCAGATCCTCACCGAGGTACACCCTCGGCGTAGGGCGATCTGTGCCGATTGCTCCGGGTCTGAACTCAAGGGCATGCAGCGCTGATGGACTGGGGATGGAGGTGAAGGTGAAAGATGAGCTTGCGAGTATGCTGACCGCAATAGGTCCGTTGATCAGCGTCGCGGGGGCTGCGGCCAGCTGGTATTGGGCACACAAGCGGTTCCGGTGGGACGCAGGCAAAGAGCTGGGGACATTCCGCGCCGAGACCTTGAGCTTGGTCCAGAACGCCATCCTTGTCACAAACGATACTTGGCGCAGAGTGCGTTTCAATTTCTATCGGGACGCACGAGATGAGTGGCAGTCCAACTTCCGGGCTTGCGAAGGGCTTCTCGGAAACAAGGCGAGAACGGAGCTGCGGCGGCTCAGCAATGGATTTAATTACTTCGAAGAGGCCTTTCTCCGAATGCCGATGGGTGGACTTGCCTTTGCCGAGTGTCGACGAGCAGGTGATCACGAGGATCAGCACTTCGCATGGAGCGATCCAGAAACGCCATCTGAGCATCCTGGCTTCTTGCCGAAAGAATACGAAGTAGACTTCTTCGCATACCTGAAGCGGATCAGCGATGATCCCCACTTTATGACGCGGTAAAGCGGCGGACGCTCCCGCGTAAACGCCCGCCGCCTTGGCTTCAACAGCCGCCGGCTCGCCAACAGGAAAAGCTACCCGGCCTTCCACGGCCACCTACACAGCCGCAGGTCCAATAGGCCCCGAAGGGCCGTTCCTACCGGCCGGTGCGCCGGATGCGATCTTGAATGTCGATGACGTTCCGGCGGACCATGGCCTGATAGTCGCCGGCCGCCTTGTTCGCCGCGGCCTTCGGATCGAGACGGGCCAAGATGTGCGCCTTCGCGTCATCGCCCATGGTCGCTCCGCTGGCCTGCACGGCCGCCCGCGGATCGTACGGTTTGGGCTTCTCGCCCTGCATCTCCGCGATGATTGCAGCGACCGTCTGCTGCATGTCAGTCAGCGGTGACGTGTCGCGCTCGCGAGCCTCACGGTTTAGCCGGGCGAGGATGACCATGCGCTCCGGCTCGGAAAGAGCCTTAGGCTCGAGGCCAAGCCGGAGCGCTTCCATGTCGATCACGATGGCGGTCGCCTGCGACCGACGCTTGTCCTCCATGGCGGCGTGGTAGTCAGCGATGATCGAAGATACCTGTCGGTCGGGATTATTCTGAAAATCGATCCTCGCTTCGACGTCAGATGCCAACGCACAAAAGGCATTTGGATCCCCGTCGGCCCCGAAGAGATAGTGCTTGCCGTCCAGATTGCCGACCGTCGTGGCCTTTCCATTGATCACGATCGTCTTACCAGTCATTGGCCCGGGAGATGCGGGCTTCCGGTTCAGGGGAACTATGTAACCGATGTCGCTGCTCATGTTGGACGATCCCTTATCAATGTTTGACGTCGTCGGCCGTCGGCGGCTCGCGAAGGTTGGGATGCTTGACAGCGATATCGATGAGATAGGCGAGGACCTTGGCGATCGTCACATCGTAGTTTTCTTGGGTCCACTGATCTCCAGGCAGTTCATGCTGCATGACATCCATGCAGAGCGCGGCGATTATGTCTTCGAAGACCGTTGTGGGATCGCGGGATGTGGCCCACATTCGGGCGAAGCGCCGCTCGATTTCGTCCTTCGGCAACTGCATGGCGTCGATGTATTTGGCCACAGCGAGGTACTGATCATCTTCCTGAGTGATCAGCGCATAAAAGAGGTGCAGGTCTCGGTACCAGTGCGGCTTGTCGATAAATCTGAGGGTCATTGCTGCTGCCTCGCGAGAATGATGCTGAGGTGATGACGCACAGCCTCTTCATGCGGGCTGGCGCTCGAAGATGATGCCGGAGCGAACGGCACTGCCGTCGCCGCCTCGGGCTGGCACATCTCAAGGTCCAGCTCGGTGATGCCGGCGCCGCCCATGGCAGCAGCGAGAATGCGCTCGGACGATGCGAGAGAGGCTTCGTCGCATTCGGCCAGAGCTTGGACGGCTGCCGCGAGCTGCGGGTGATGACGATGCGGCAGCGCGAGGATCGCCGCCGCTTCCGGTGAAGGTCGCTTCATCAGTGTCTCCAGATTGTCGAAAGCGGTCACGAGCGGTGGAACGTGATGGCCGTTCGCTTGCCGCAGATGGCGCGAAGCCGGGCGATTTCCTTTCGAAGCTCCGGCAGTGACCCAGCCGAATATTCGACCCAGTAATCACCGTGCCGGATCTGCACGCGCCGTTGCCCGCTCATGAGAAGAGCAGCAGCGTTCTCGAAAAATTTGAGACGCGAATGCGGATCGTCCGGCAGGCTGAATTCCTTGCGCTTGGTCATTGGCTGTTCCTCGTCGGCGCGTTGGGCCAGGGCAGATCCAGCCCCAACTCCTTCAGCAAGGCCGCGTCGGCGGATCGGTTACGGAACGTCGTTTCCGTATCTCGCCCGAGCGCGGCGATCTCGTCCGTGTGGGATGACAGGCCCCACTTGATGCGCTCGATGGCCGCCTTCGTCGCCTTCAGCACATCCGGATCTTCTATCGATGGACCGCGCAGCTCGACCTTGATGTGTCGGCGATGCTGCCTAAAGTCGGCGAGCTTGTCCTTTGGGGCGACGCGCGCCGGCCATGGCAGTTCGCCCTTGTCGATCAGTTCCTCTGCGACGTTCCAAAGTGCCCATTCGACCATGGGTGCGATCAGCACGCCGCGACGCCGCTCCATGATCGCCCGAGCTTCCGATGCAGCGACCTTAAGGGCCGAGTAGCTGGCTTTGTCTTTCAGGCCGTGCAAGGTCTCAGGCGCCAGTCCGAGAGCCCGAGCGGCTTCGGCCAAACCGAGCCGAATGATCGCTTCATATTGATCGAAGGCGGCCTTGCCAGCGTGCATGTCCAGCCGCTCGCCGGTCGACAGATGCACGATGCGCCCGCCGTGCCCGAGGCGAAGATGCGCATCAGCCTTCTTCAAGGCCTCGTGCCAACTGACGCGCGACTGCATCATCGCAGCAAGTGGATTCCCGTCTTCGCCGCCGATACTGCGCGCAACCGCATCCGACGGCAGATCCGACGTCACCACACCGACGATCGTTGCAGCGATGTGCGCTGCGAGCACCGCCGCATCATGCGTGTTCATCGATTGCATGATGGCGCCGATGGCAGCGCCGAGCGGTGAGATCCCACGAATGGCACCGGGCTCAGCATCGAACGTATGCGAAACTAGATGCTTGCCCGACGAGAAGACCGGCACCCGGATCGTGTCGCGATGACCGGGAAGCGGGCGGAAATGATACGCCAGCGCCCGCCCGCGAGTATCGAACTCGACGCCGTCCCTCACTACAGAGCGGCGATCCTGCCATATCGGCGGTGTCCAAAGGCGTGTCGGATCGATGAGATTGACCGCCGTCCTCCACGTCGAATTGGCCTTCTCGCCGTAGTCGATCACGGCAATCACATCACCGGTTGCGAGAAAGGACCGGACTGCTGCCGATTGCAGCGCGCCGAACTTGAACCTGCCCTGAGCATCGCAAGCGCGAGCATCGTCGGCCCACTCAGCGAACCGTGCCTCAAGAGCCCGAGCCCACGTCTTCGCGAACGGATCCGACCATCCGAGCGCGTGAGCATCGGGCGTGATCGACGGCTCCAGGCCGTGCGCACCGACGGTCCAGGCGCAGTTGATCTCGACGCCGTACTGAAGGAAGCCGCTTTGCGTCAACATGTGCCGGGCTGCCCTGGCCACGGGCGCGTGCGCGATGCGAATCTCCGGATCGATGCTGCGCACGTAGGGGCTAGCGTGCACAACGGGCCGCGCACTATCCGGATGTCGATCCAGCCACCCCATTGACGCTTCCGGCCGTTGATCGGCGACATCTGAATGCGGGCGAATTACCGGCACGCGAACGAGCGCCGTCGAAGCGTGCAACGGCTGAGGCGCCCCGGCCATGCCGAGGGCCTGTTTCAACTTGTCCCACATGTTGGTCTCCTAAGCCGTCGCCGCGGCCATACGCGCTGCAAGGGCTGCCATGTCCGGCGCAGGCGTCTTGACGCTGCCGGTGCGCTGCAACCGTTCAAGCCGAGCGGAAATATCGAAGTCTGCCGAGTAGCGCGCAGCGAGCGCGAGCACGAGTGTGTCGAGCACTTCGTTGCGGCGCTCGCCCCTCTTCAATCGCCATTCGACCTTTACGCCGCCGGTCGTCTCGCGCTGCACCTGTTCCTCAGCGGTGGCCCATCTCCACCAATGCTCCGGGAAATCCTTGCGCGAGTGAATGCGCCCGGCACCTGGATCGGCCATCGCAAGGCCGGACAGGACCTGCGCTTTGCCGAGATCAACGCCGACGAGGAAGAACCTCGCCAGCGAGCGCGTGATGTCGCCGCCGCGGGTCCACAATGCACGGCCTGAGCCTGCCAAGCCCTTCGTGGCGAGCCATCGCTTGCCGCGCGCCCGGTGCTTCTGGCTGAACTCGTAGACGGCCTGCGTCTCATAACCTGCATCGATTGCGACGGCCTCGACCGGCAATGTACCGCCACTCGGCAGCCGGAAGGTTTGCTCGAGAAGTCGTGCCATTTCCTCCCACGTCCGCGGATCACGAGCCTCGCCCTGGATCTCGTGCCATTGCAGCGGCCAGCCTTCGTCGCCGTCGCCCCAGGCAATGATGGATACCGCAAGCCAGCCGGCCTGCACGTCGACGCCAGCCGTGATGAGGGCCGCTCCGAAGGGCACCTGCTGCCCGGGATAGTCTTCGGCAAGATCCTTCACCTGTTCGGCATCGGCGCCCTCGCCGATATTGCTCTCGAAGGGCAAGCCCAGCCGTGTGTTGAAGAACGGCGCCAGCTTGATCGAGCTGCCCTTGGCTGCCTCGAACTCCCGAGCGAGATCGCCGAGCTTCAGCCAAGGCGAAGACAGACCGCGGAATCGATACGAGACAACTCCGGGCATGCCGGTCGCCGTCGCGATCCACCGGCCGCGCTGCATCATACGCCACCGCTGACCGTCATCGAGCGCGAGCCCGCAGCACGACGTCACGTAATGTGCGGTCTCCGGCGCCCCGGGCGTCCAGTGAACGTTGTCCCAATCGGGCACGAACTTGCTGCCGCAGTCGCAGAGCCAATGCCAGTCGCGCTGATCACCCTCGGCATGCAGCCCTTCGATCCGGCTCGCACCGGCCTGGGTGGGCGACGACATGGCGATGAACTTCCGCCGCACGAACGTCGTGGAGCGCGCGCGAAGCAGGCCGATCGGGTCGCCTTCCTTGCGCAGCGAAACCGGAAAGCGGTCGACCTCGTCGGCGATCACGAACCGGGCGGGATGCGAGGCGAGCGACGACGGCGAGCCGGCCGACACGATCACGAGCCTGCCGCCAGCGAACTCCTTCATGCTGCTGTTGTTGATGGTGCTCCGGGCTGTCCGTGAACCGAAGCGTTTCCGCAAGTCGGGCGTCGCGTCGATCGCTGCATCGAAGCGGGAAGCGACCGTCATTGCCCCGGCATCGCTCGGCGCCGCCCAGACGATCGTGCACGGATCATGGGCAACGGCCCATCCCGTGGCATTGGCCGCGCCTTCGGTCTTGCCCGACTGCGAGCAGCCGGCGATTACGATCGTATGCACGCTGTCGTCGTTGACTGCGTCGAACGGCTCAACGAGATAGGGCGCCCGATCATTCGACCAACGCCCAGGTTCAGCGTTACCCCGCGGGATGATCCGACACTCCGCAGCCCACTCGCTCACCTTGACATCGCTCGGCGGCTCGAAGGCGGAAAGAAGATCACGGGCGAGCGAGGCCGCAGCCGGTGCAAGCTCAACCCGCTCCATCCGCGATCTCCTTGATTGCGGCGCTCATGCCGGCGATTTCGGTCCGAACAGCATTCAGGACTTCCCGTGCGACAAGCTCGGCGGCGGCGGCATCGAGCCCCACAACACGCGGTCCGATCTGCGCAGCGGCGCCGTCCAGGCGTTCCAGCACGATGGTCACGACGGCACGGCAAGCCCGATAAGCATCCTCAGTTCGGATTAGCTCGCCTTGTTCCTTTTGTAACGCAAGATGCTGGCGCTTCGCCGCCACAATTTCCCGCGCTGCCCTTGCCTTAACCAGCGAGCTTTCTTGCATGCCGCCGCCGACCTTGTTGCCCGACACGGCCTGTCCCCCAGCTATGCCCTTTAGAACAGCATCCGGATCGCGTGAGACCTCCCATGCGGCCTTGCATTTCTCGACGTTGAAGCGGCCGTCGCGCTCCGCTCTGTAGAGGCCCCGCGCAATGTGCTTTCGGACCGCCGTCTCCGACACGCCGAGGCGCCGAGCGAGGTCGGTCTGATTGACTAGCTCGGCCATGTGCCCCCTCTCACCTCGAACCGGTTCGATTTCGGTTCGATGTTGGTTCGAAATTGTCGATTAACCGATTGGCGAACCTTAAAAAACGGCGTTCCAGAACTCCAAAAACGCGGCCGGGTTCGCCCGCATAGGGCAAGCACTTCCGATACAATCCTTTTTTGCCCGCAGACGGTCCAGGCACAGGCATCTGGCCTGCCCGCTCGCATGGCGGCCGACATCGCGCGGCGGCACTGGTCCAATGGGCACAGCCTGCTTATGTCGCCATGCTCATCCGGACTACTTCATAGCATCAACGCTATGCCGCATAATTTGCGCGCTGGCGGACAAATGCGAGACGTCAGGCACAATCCTTGCCGCCAACAAAATGCCCGCCAGC
>Ga0182736_1003086_pt1 | contig 11572 bp, 8 predicted proteins | sample eDN5th30CKraftBY_FD_128882 | JGI IMG/M metagenome (GOLD analysis project Ga0182736, IMG submission 128882) | Enriched backyard soil microbial communities from Emeryville, California, USA - eDNA 5th pass 30_C Kraft BY (version 2) (version 2) | ecosystem: Environmental > Terrestrial > Soil >...
ACGACGACCGTGTGGGTCCAGACCTGCACCTCGCGGCCGAACTCCCGGCGGGCCATCTGCTTGTAGCCCTCGACCTGCGCCCGGATCGCGGCCTCGTCCTCGGACCGCACGATGACGAAGCACAGGTCGGCGTGCTCGGCGGCGAACCGCATCCCGCGCGGCGACCCGCCCGCGTTCATGATCGGCACCCGGGTCTGGACCGGCTTGGGCTGCGAGACGCCGCCGAGGACGTCGAAGAAACGGCCGTGGAAGTCGAACTCCTCGGTCTCCGTCCACAGCCGGCGCAGGACGGTCAGCCACTCCTGCAGGTGGTCGTAGCGCTCGTCGTGCTCGCGCAGCGGTGCGCCGAACATCTCCAGTTCGGGCCGGTTCCAGCCGCCGACGACGTTGAGCGCGAACCGGCCGCCCGAGATCAGGTCGATCGTCGCCGCCTGCTTGGCCGCGACGATCGGGTGCAGGGTGGGGGCGTGTGAGGTGGCGAGCACCCCGATCCGCTGGGTCGACGCCGCGATCCCCGCAGCCCAGGTGAACGGATCCATGACCATGCCGGACGAGTGCTCCGGGCGGTTCTCGGGGTAGCCCTTCCACCGGGCGAACGGAACGACGGTCTCGAAGCCCGCGGCTTCCGCGGCCTGCGCGGTGCGCACCGAGCGCTCCCATGAGGGCGACGTGTGCCGCTCGGGCGCCAGGGTCTGGGAGGCACCGGTCCCGTTGGTGCAGAACAGCCCCAGCTTCAGGGCGTTCGTGCTCTCGACCAGTGGATTCATGGGCGCGAACCTCCTCGTTCGGGTGTTTCCGACGCTAAGGCCGCGGGGCTCATAGTTCCAATACCAGCTCTTCGATGTGCGCATAGGTCCACCCCTATGCATCTGACCGTTTCTGTTGGTCGGGGCTGCAGCTACGGTCGGACCGGTGTTGCGGGCGGCGCTGGTGACCCCGCTCTCCGGTCCACTGGCCGGGTACGGCCGGGCCGGGGCCGCGGCCCTTGCGCTGTGGGCAGAGGCGTTCGCCGGGCGGCCGGCTCCCCGTCTCGTCGTCCACGATGCCCACGGGGATCCGGCTGCGGCGGTACGACGAGCAGAGGCGGAAGGCTTCGACCTCCTCTTCGGGCCGTACGGCAGCAGCCCGGCCACTGCGGTCGCGCAGGCAACCTCCCGGCTGATGTGGAACCACGGCGGCGCCCGGATGTCACCGGGCCGACGTGTGGTGAGCGTGCTCGCACCGGCAGCCGGCTACTTCGTCGGTGCCGTCGACGCAGTCCACGCCGCGGATCCCCGGGTCTCGAGCGTGGCCCTCCTGCACTCGCGAACCGGTTTCGGCCGCGACGTCGGCGCCGGCGCGGAGCAGGCGGCCACCCGCCGGGGGCTGACGGTGGTCCGGACGGCCCTCCCCGCCCGCTCACCGACGGCCGACCTCCTGCTCGTGGCCGGCAGCTTCGACGACGAGCTCGCCGCCGCCCGCCGCCTGCTGCCCGGGGAATGGCGGGCGGCCGCGTTCGTCGGTGCGGGTGTAGAGGAGGTGCTCGCCGCGCTCGGCCCGCTGCGCGAAGGGCTGCTCGGCCCCGCCCAGTGGCTCGCCTCCGCCGCCCCCGAGCCCGACGAGGGCCCGACGGCCGCCGAGTTCGCCGAGCGGTTCCGCCGCCGGACCGGTGCCGAGCCGCCGTACCCGGCCGCCCAGGCGTTCGCGGCGGGTCTGATCGCCGCGCGCTGCCTGCGCGATGCCGGCGACGCGGCTGACGACGCCCTGCTGGCCGCGGCGCGGGGGCTGGACTGCACGACGATGTTCGGCCGGTTCCGGCTCGACCCGCAGACCGGGCTGCAGGTCGGCCAGCAGGTGCTGACGGTCCAGTGGCAGGACGGCGTCCGCACCGTCGTGTGGCCGCCGGATCGTGCACAGGCGCCACTGCGCCATCCACTTCGTGCACCGTGACGACACCGGTCCGCGGGGCACCTGCGTCGGCGATCGTCACGCCCGGCCGGCGACGCGGGCCGCGAGCACGGTGCGGGCGAGGACGTCGTCGGGTGGTCGTCCCGCGAGCAGGGTGGGTACCACGTCGACCCCTGGTCCGAGGGCTCGGACGGCGTCGCCCTCCATGGAGTCCGCGGCGTCCAGGACGAAGCGCCGGCAGAGCCGCCCGTAGTAGGCGGCCACCGCGGTGGCGGTCGGCGGAAGGCCGAGCGAGGCGAGCAGCGCGGCTCGGCTCGTGGCCCGCAGGCGTTCGCCGGGATCGGTGATCGGGACCCGGGAGACGATCGGTGACACCGCGACCACCGGCGCATCCGTCGCGAGCAGCGCCTCGCGGATGCCGGGCACCGCGAGCACCGGTCCGATGCTGGCCACAGGATTGCTGGGCGCGAGCAGCACCAGGTCGGCCTCGGTGATCGCCGTGACGACGCCCGGTGCCGGTCGCGCCCGGTCCGCACCCGAGTGGACGACCCGGGCCACCTCGGGCGTGGCCTGGTGCCGTACCAGGAACTCCTCGTAGTGCAGCGTCGCGCCGTCGGTCGTCTCGACCAGCGTCGTGACCTCGTCGTCGGTCATGGGCACGACGCCGGCCTCCACACCCATCGCCGCCGCAAGCCGTTCGGTGACCTCACTCAGCCGCGCGCCCTCCCGCAGCAGGCCGGTCCGCAGCAGGTGGGTGGCCAGGTCCAGGTCGCCGAGGTGGAACCACACGTCCCGGCCCAACCTCCGGAGTGCGGCCATGCACCGGAACGACTCGTCCGCGAGCCCCCACCCGCGCTCCACGTCCTGCCGCCCGGACAGGGCGTAGAGGGTGGTGTCGAGGTCGGGGCAGATCCGCAGGCCGTGCAGCCACAGGTCGTCGCCGGTGTTGACCACGATCGTCAGCTCGGCCGGGTCGAGCACGCGCAGCAGGGCACGCCAGAACCGTGAGGCGCCGATGCCGCCACCGATACCGACGACGCCGCGGCTCATCGAACACCTCACCTCTCCACCCGGTCCTCCTCGCGCGCGGACGGCCGGCGCGCTCCTGCCCACGGGGGGACGCGGTGCGGCCGAGCCGGCCGCACCGCTCGTGTTCCGTCAGTGCCAGGCGGCCATGTGCTCACGGATCTGCGGCGTGACGCTCGAGCCGTCGTAGTACTTCTCGTAGAAAGCCGGGTCCACGTGGTGGATCACCGCCCCGAAGTTGCACTGCATCGGGTTGAAGTAGACCGGGCACTGACCGTAGGTCTGCACGCAGTAGTCGAAGTACGCCACGCATGCCTCGACCGCCCAGTCGCTGACCTGGACGGCCGGGCTGTCGACGATGTTGCGCACCACGTCGGCCGTGAACGGACCCTTGTGCGAGAGCATCCAGTTGTCGTCGCCCTTGGACATCGTCCGCCCCAGGCCGTACTTCTCCTCCATCATCGCGGTCACCACGGATCGCGCGTCCGGGTACTTCTCCGACGGGATGTAGGTGGCCTCCTTGACGCCCTTCATCCCGAAGGTCTTCAGCGCACCGCAGGCGAGTGGCGCGCGCTCGTTGAGCGGTTCGTGCCGGAAGCCCAGCCCGCGCGCGACGTCGGGGAAGGCTCCCATCAGGACATCGTCGAAGAAGCCGCAGAAGATCCAGTTGCCCAGCCCCATGGACTCGGCGGCCAGGCGCATGTTCTGGACGTAGGAGCCGGGCGGATACGTCTCGACCTGGAAGATGAACTGCTCGAACTGGCTGATCGTGATCGGGAACTCGAGCCGGCCCTCGGTGACCCACTCGGCGGTCCCCGCGGGCTCTCCGGTCCTGTCGTCGGTGAGATAGATGTGCCAGGCGTCGAAGATGTTGAGCATCACGCTGAAGTACAACCAGCCGTGGTCGGTGATCGGGATGAACCACGTCGTCCCCGGACGGTTGACGTTGTACTGGTACGGGCCGAAGAGCGATGCGTTCGGCGCACCCGGGACCCGCAGCGCCCAATCGATGTCCGGGCGCCCGTCCATGATCTTGTGCATGCCGGTCCGGTACCAACCCAGGATCTTGTCATAGTCCTCCTCCCCCTGGATCTCGACCATCCGCTCCCGCTCGTCGCCCGGGTTGTAGATGAACGCCCCCTCGTCCTTGATGATCAGCAGGTCGTGCGCGAACGAGTTCCCCGGCGCGGCCGCGGTCCGTCCCGCGATCCCGACCAGCTCGTGGAATCCCCCGGTGCTGGCGATGTCCCAGTGCGCCATGCCGTTCGGGCCGCAGGCCGACCAGGCGACCATGGCCTCCTCCACCTCGGTCAGCGGCACGACCGGGTGCTCGGAGACGAAGGCGAGCGGTCCCTTCGGCTGGTACAGGCGCCGCCCGGCGGCGGTGGTCTCCTCCTCGCCGCTCTCGATCTGGTAGCCCATCGCCACCCGCCGGCTCCGCAGCGTCGCCAGCAGTTGCGGGAGCGATCGGGTCTGTTCGAAGAAGGCCTTGAGCTGGCGGTGTTCGTCGTCGGTCGTCGCGCCGGGCCTCGTTGCCGTCGTCGTCATGAAAGTCCTCCACCGCATCATCGGACGCAGGGGCGGCGCCCCGGCCGGCCTGATCCCGGTCGGGCCACGGGAGGGTCCTCAGGACCCGCAGGGAGCGCTCCGGCCTCCGCGGAGCTGGTCCCGCGCCGTGCCTGGCCGTCCCGTCTACAGCGTGTCGCCGGTCGCGAACGGCGACAATGGAGGTCTTCGCCAAGGTTCGGTGGAGGGGTTGTGCCCGCGGCACAGCACCCGCGCCCTCGCCGTCGGCCCGTGCGGCTCAGTCCCGGGCCAGCGCAGCCTTCACCCGCAGTGCCAGCTCGAGCACGAACCGGTCGTCGACGTCGCGGAGGTTGACCCGGAGGGCCTCCTGCACCTTGGCCAGCCGGTAGCGAACGGTGTTGGGGTGGACGTGCAGGCTCGCAGCCGCCCGCTCCAGGTGGCGGTCGGTGGCGAGGTACGCGTCGAGTGTCTTGACGTACTCGGAGCCGCCCGCGGCATCGGCCTCCAGGAGCGGCCCCAGCGCGTCGTCGACCATCGCCTCCAGCGACTGCCGCGTCGAGCTCCCGACCAGGAACCCGTAGAGCCCCAGGTCGGCCACGGACAGCACGACCTGATGGCGGTCCCGCCGGCGAGCGAGGTTCAGCGCGAGGGCGGCCTCGGCGTAGGAGTCGGCGTAGTCGTCGGGCCGGACGCAGATCCGGCCCAGTCCCGCGGCGAGGCCGTCGGGCTCGCCCGCCGGATCGCTCACGACGTCCGTCAGCACCCGGCGGACCTGCTGGCGGTCGCCCGTTCCGGCGGCGAGGAGGACGACGACGTCCCCGCCGCGCGGGACGAGGACCGAACCGGGGCAGTGCCGCCGGAGCCCGTCCTCGACCCTGCTGAACGGGCTCTGCGGGTGCTCTCGCGTGACAGCTCCGCACCCCTTCCCGCCGGGCGACTCCCGGAGCCCGATGCAGGCGACGTAACGGGGAACCCGGAGGTCGACGCCGAGCAACGCGGCCCGGGCCAGCATCCCCGTGCGGTCGCCGACGCGGCCCTCGAGCAGGTCGTCGAGCATCTCGTGGTGCACCCACCTCTCGCCGCGCAGCGCGGCGCGCCCACGCAGCAGCTGCAGGGCGATGAGGTCGGCGCTCACCTCGACGAGCGCGGCCTCGGCGGGCGTCGGGCGTCGGTGACCACGGACGCGGAGCGTGCCGAGATCGTCGCCGACCCGGGCCCGCAGCTGGACCGGCTCGCCCGCCGCCCCGCCCGAGGTGGCCGCCTGGAGCAGGTCGTCCGCCGGACCGAGCAGCTCGACGTGCATCTGCAGGTGCTGGGCGAGCACGGCGAGGCCGGCGCCGACGTCCTCGCTGTGGACGAGCGCGCCGACGGTCGTGCGCACGACCTCGAGATCCCGGGCCGCCGCTCGCGACCCGCGCTCGGCCTGCTCGGCGCGCGAGCGTTCCCGCTGGTGCTCCCGGATCCGGGCCAGGGCCACGGCGGTGTCGTGCGCGACCCTGCTGACCAGCCGCACCTCGTCGTCGGTCCAGTCCCAGGGGACGCGGTGGGTGGCGTAGAGGACACCCAGGATCTCGGAGCCCGTCATCAGGGGGGCGCACACCCCGCCGCGGATTCCCTCGTCGTCGATGATCCGCTTCATCACCGGCACCCGGCGGGGGTCGCGGCGGTAGTCCCGCACCGAGATGGTGCGGCCCTCCTTCGCGACCCGCCCCCCGACGCCGTGCCCGACCCGCAGCCGCCACAGCGCCGGCATCTCGGCGGTGCGCAGACCGCTGTGGGCCGCCATCGTCAGCACGTCGCCCTCGGTGAGCCCGCACCAGCTCACCTCGGCGCCGACCACCTCCCGGACGACGTCCACGGCGGCCTGCGCTGCGGCGCCGACGGTGTCGGCCCCCACCAACCGACGCAGGAAGCCCTCCACCGGCGACGGGTCCCGTTCGGCCGAGCCCGCCCCGGCCCCGACGACGTGCCTGTTCAGCAGTGACGGCACGGATTCACGATAGGCCGGTCGCGCGTCCGGTGGTACCGGTGCCGGAGCGTGCGTGTGTGCGGTCCTGCCAACGAACGGTGGCAGGTTCGGCACGGGCGCACATTGCCCTGCCCTGTGACCCGTGACACGGTCGCAGGACGGGACCGTGGCTCGTGAGGAGGCAGCGATGGCCCGGGCGCAGGGAGCCGTCGAACAGCTGATCCGCTCGCGGGTCGCCGACCATCCGGACGACACCTGGCTGAAGTGGCGGGACGAGGAGGTCCCCTGGCGCGACGTGCTGTCCCTCGCGCAACGCGCCGCGAACGGGCTGCTCGAACTCGGGGTGCGGCCCGGCGAGCGGGTGGCGATCATGATGGCGAACCACCCCGACTTCATCTGGGTCCACCTCGGGGTCCTGCTGATCGGTGCCTCGTCGGTGCCGGTCAACATCTCCCAGCGCGGAGCGACCCTCGCCCACATCCTCGCCGACTCCGACGCCACCGCCGTCGTCTTCGACGAGGACCTGCGCGATGCCGTGCTCGCCGTCCGCTCCGACCTGCCTGCCCTGCGCCATCTCGTCGTCCACGGTGGCCAGGTGGGCGGCGAGGTGGACTGGGACGTCGAGCGGCTGCTCGCCGGCGCCGACCGGGAGCCGGACGTCGAGCTCGCGGAGCCGACCGGTGGCGTGGGCATGATGTACACGTCGGGAACGACCGGGCCGCCCAAGGGCGTCGTGGCGACCAACTACGACCTCAGCCCGATCACCACGCTGCTGGAGGCGTCCGGTGTTCGGCCCGGCGAGACGATGTACACGGGGCTCCCGCTGTTCCACGGCAACGCGCTGCTGGTGTCGATGCTCGGCTCGATCTTCATCGACGCCCGGCTCGCGCTGGCTCCGAGGTTCACCGCCTCACGGTTCTTCGACGACCTCCGCCGCTACGACGCCGCGGAGTTCAACACCCTCGGCGGGATGATCTCGATCCTGCTCAAGCAGCCCCCACGGCCCGACGACCGGGACAACCCCGTGCGCGTCGTGCTGTCCGCGGGCTGTCCGCCCGACCGGTGGCGGGAGTTCGAGGAGCGGTTCGGGGTCCGGATCATCGAGTGGTTCGGCATGGTCGACTCGCCGGGCATCCTGCTCAACGACGCGGGCCGGGTCGGGTCCATGGGCCGCTCGGGGGTGTCCGGCGTCGAGTTCCGCGTGGTCGACGACGACGACCGACCCGTCGGCCCGGGGACCACCGGCGAGCTGGTCTTCCGGCACCCCAAGGGTCGGATGACGACCTACCACAAGCTGCCGGAGGTGACCGACGAGGCGTATCGCAACGGCTGGTTCCACTCGGGCGACCTCGCGAAGTACGACGGGGACGGGTTCTTCTACTACCGGGGCCGCAAGACGGAGTCGATGCGCAGGCTCGGCGAGAACATCTCCGCCTGGGAGATCGAGACCGTGGTCAACGCCCATCCGGGAGTACTGGAGAGCGCCGCCCACCCGGTGGCGTCCGAGCTCGGGGAGCACGAGGTCAAGGTCTGCGTCGTGCCGCGGCCGGACGCGTCCGTGACGCCCGCGGACATCCTCGACTTCTGCGTCGGCCGGATGGCTCGGCACGCGATCCCGCGGTACGTGGAGTTCCTGGACGAGCTCCCCAAGACCGCCACCGAGCGCAACCAGTACGCCGCGCTGCGGGCCCGGGGCGTCACCCCGACGACCTGGGACCGCGAGCAGGCGGGTTACCAGCTGCAACGTTCGTAGCACGCGCAGGACGGAGTTCCGGATGACCGAGGTCGACATCGTCGGGACGGCGATGACGCGGTTCGGGAAGTTCCCGGACAGCACGGTCCGCTCGCTGGCCGAGGAGGCGGTGGCCGACGCGCTGGCGGACGCCGGGCTGACCGCGGCCGACGTCGGCATGGTGTTCTTCTCCAACGCCGTCGCCGGGATCATCACCGGCCAGGAGATGATCCGCGGCCAGGTCGCGCTGCGGCACACCGGGCTGCTCGGGGTCCCGATGGTCAACGTCGAGAACGCCTGCGCGTCCGCGTCCACCGCCTTCCACCTCGCGGTGGGCGCCGTCGCGTCCGGATCGGTGGACGTGGCGCTGGCCGTCGGCGCGGAGAAGATGACCCACGAGGACAAGGCGCGTTCGTTCGCCGCGATCGGCACGGCCGTCGACCTCCTCCAGCTCGACGACCTCAAGCGGTGGACGCGCGGCGGGTCCGCCGGCTCGCCACTGCCCGAGGAGGCCGAGGACGACGGCGCGAAGCGCTCCTTCTTCATGGACGTCTACGCGGCCAACACCCGCGCCTACATGCGGGCCACCGGAGCGACGGCGGAGGACTTCGCCGAGGTGGCGGTGAAGAGCCACGAGCACGCCGCGCTCAACCCGAAGGCGCAGTACCGCTCGCCCGTCACCGCTGAGGAGGTCCTGGCCGCCCGGGTCGTGTCCGACCCGCTGACCCTGCTGATGTGCTCCCCGCTCGGGGACGGTGCGGCCGCGGTCGTGGTGTGCTCGGCCGAGCGGGCGCGGCGGCTGGGCGCCCGACCGGTGCGGGTGCGCAGCTGCGAGCTGGTGTCGGGCACGGACCGGTCGGGGGACGAGCCCGGGGCCGTCGAGCGCGCCGCGGCCCGGGCCTACGACCGCGCCGGGGTCGGCCCACAGGATCTCGACGTCGTGGAGCTGCACGACGCCGCGGCACCGGCGGAGTTGATCACCTACGAGGAGCTCGGCCTGTGTGGACCCGGTGAGGGTGCGGCGCTGCTGCGCTCCGGCGAGACCCGCCTGGGCGGTCGCCGGGTGGTCAACCCCAGTGGGGGGCTGCTGTCGAAGGGCCATCCGATCGGGGCGACGGGAGCGGCCCAGCTCGTCGAGCTCGCCGACCAGCTCCGGGACCGGTGTGGGCAACGGCAGGTGCCCGGTGCCCGGGTGGCGCTGGCCGAGAACGGGGGCGGGTTCCTCGGTGCGGACGCCGCCGCGATGGTGGTGACGGTGCTGTCGGTGTAGGGCCGGGGAGCTCGATCCGGCACGGAGGAGAGGACGAGTCATGGAGTTCAAGCAGGTCGTCGGCGATCGGCGCACCATCCGGTTCTTCGAACCCAACGAGCCGGTCGAACCCGAGAAGATCCAGGTCATGCTGGAGGCGGCGAACCGTGCCTCCCGGGCTGTCAACGCCGACTTCATCAAGGCGATCGTGTGCTACCGCGACGAGCTCTCCGACGACGTGCGCGAGCAGCTCAAGACGCCCACCACGACCGTGCAGCTGGACCTCGCCCCCGTCGCGATCTTCTGGTACGGCGACCTGACCTTCGCCGAGGGTGCCCAGGACCGCCTCAAGGAGCTGACCGACCTCGGGGCGCTGCCGGTGACCCACGGCTGGTCGCACGCCTACGTCGACGAGGTCGCCTACGCCCAGGTCGTCGAGCCACTGTCCAAGGACACGACGGCCAGCATCTGGGCGGTCTCGGTCGAGTGCGGGCTCGCCATCGCGCAGGCGATGCTCGCCGGCGTCGACGAGGGCCTCGGCGTGGGCCTGCACGCCTTCAACTCGGCGGTGGCCAAGGAGGCACTGGGGGTGCCCGACACCTGGCTGCCGATGTGGATGCTGCTGGTCGGCTACCCGGCCGAGGACCGTCTGGCGGGCGGCCAGCGGCCCCGTCGACCGCTGTCGGAGAGCTACCACCGCGGGCGGTACGGCACACGCTGGGAGGAGATCCCCGAGGTGACCGAGCGGCTGAAGAAGGAGGGGATGATCCAGGAGCCGATGGACGCCGAGGCCCGTGCCAGGGAGGTTCAGGCGCTGGCCGAGCGTTTCGGCCTCCCGCTGTGACCGAGGCCCTGCGGGCCACGGACCCGGTGCGGCGGTGGTTCAGCAGCGCGGGACACGACCGCCGCCCTCCCGAGATGCAGGAGCACTACCTCGACGTCCTGGACGGGTTCTGCCGGCACACGGGGAAGTCCCCGGACGAGCTCGTCGCGTTCTGTTTCCTGCGCCGGCGGGCGACCGGCGAGCGGTTCGTGAGCGTGAAACGTCGCGTCACCGTCAACGAGTGGATCGACGTGTTCGTCTCCGAGCAGGGGTGGACCGGCAAGGACGCGGTGGTGACCGCCAACATCGTCCGCGGGTTCCTCATCCACAACGGTGTGCTGATCCAGGGCAAGGTCTGGACCGGCGGATGATCCTTCGCAGACACCGGATCATCGGTCGACGGGGCCGGCGCTCGCGGCGGAGCGTCGGCCTCGCCGACCGGGGGAACCTCGCGCCGAGCACCGGATCGGTACGTCTGCCGGCGCACTGTCGGAAGGATGGATCGAGGCCGTGGCCCTGCCACCGGTCCCGATCTTCATCAGCGGGGAATCCGCCTGGTCAGGGTGGAGCCGAGGGGATTCGAACCCTGACCCCTTGAGTGCCAGGCACTTCGAGTGACGAGCTGACGCGTGCCCGACCCGGCTGACCACGTGCCGGGCGTCCACGCGTGTCCACCCTTGTCCCTGCCGCTCCGCTGCGGTTGTCGCTCAGTTAGTCACTCGGGTCTCTGCGATCCCCGGGGCGTGTCATGCGTCAAGGAGTTGGCAGGGTTTGATCTTGATAGAGCTGGGCTCAGCACATGTACGTTCAGGCTCCGGCTACTGGGATTTTCACCGTACGGGGTACCTGCAACACTGCAGGTCACGGTGGTGCCGCTCGATCAGGCTCGTCGGCGGGCGTTCGGTTGGTTCCTCAGCGGACGCAGTTCATGTTGCTGCTACCGGTGTCGTTCTCCGAACCTCGCTGGCAGCCGGATGTCTCGGTCAGGTGGTCTGCCGACGATGAGCACGGTGATGGCGAGGCAGATCGCGGCGTCCGGTGGTCGTCGTTGCGGTTGGCGCCCTCGATCGCCCAGCCCAGCGGGATCTTGTGGCGTTCGACGCCGAGCGACCACTTCCAGCCGCATCTGCCCCGGTCGCAGGGGTTGGGGCCGGTTCCTTCACCGGTGTCAGAGACCCGGTGTTCGAGGATTGCTTCGATGTCACCAACGACGCCCCCGTGGTGAGGCGGATCAAGATTCCCCAGAACACCAACCGGTCGGGCACCCGTGGCCGGTGGCAGCCAAGCGGGTGGACTGCCGGAACTCAGGAGTCGCCGCTCACCGACCGATGCCGACGTGGCCGATGGGCCTGCGTTCCG
>Ga0182736_1003087_pt1 | contig 11572 bp, 10 predicted proteins | sample eDN5th30CKraftBY_FD_128882 | JGI IMG/M metagenome (GOLD analysis project Ga0182736, IMG submission 128882) | Enriched backyard soil microbial communities from Emeryville, California, USA - eDNA 5th pass 30_C Kraft BY (version 2) (version 2) | ecosystem: Environmental > Terrestrial > Soil >...
GTCCGTTCTCAATCCGGACGAGCAGGAGGCGCCCTCGTGGGAGCGAACAGCGGCGAGGCCGTTGAGGTCGGTACGGACGTGGTCGTGATCGGTGCCGGGCCGGGTGGGATCTGCACCGCGATCCAGCTGCGCCAGGCCGGGATCGAGGACGTGGTGGTCCTGGAGAAGTCCGCCGGCGTCGGCGGGACCTGGTTCAACAACCGCTATCCAGGCCTGTCCTGCGACGTCCCGACCGACCTGTATTCCTACAGCTTCTTCCTCGACCACGAGTGGGAACGACCGTTCGCCACCCGCGCGGAGATCGTGGAGTACCTGGAGGCGGCCGTCGACCGGTTCGGCGTCCGGGACGCGATCCGGCTCGACACCCATGTGGTCTCGGCACGATGGGACGACGAGAGCGCCCGCTGGACCATCGTCGACTCGCGGGGCGGGCGCTGGATCGCGCGGGTCCTGGTGGGTGCGGTGGGCATGTTCAACGAGCACGTCGTGCCCGCCATCCCCGGCCTGGACACCTTCACGGGGCCGGTCACCCACACCGCGGAGTGGCCGGACGCCGATCTCGGGTTCCTCGCCGGCCGCCGCGTGTCGGTCGTCGGGACCGCGGCCAGCGCCACCCAGGTCGTACCGACCATCGCCCCGCACACCGGGCACCTGACCGTCTTCCAGCGCACGTCGAACTGGGTCTTCCCGAAGGACCACGGCCGCTACACGGAGGAGGACAAGCGCAGCCGCCGTGTGGACCGGTCGGTCGTCGAGGCGGGGCGTGCGCAGGCCGCCCGCGAGCTGGACGAGCTGTTCGCCGACCTGAACAACGAGGCCAAGACGGCCGAGCAGGCGGCCAAGGCGCTCGCCAACCTCGACACCGTCCGAGACCCCGCGGTCCGGGAGGCCCTGCGCCCCACCGCCCAGCTCGGCGCGCAGCGGCCGCTGCTCTCCTCGGAGTTCTACGAGGCCTTCAACCGGCCGGACGTCACGCTCGTGACCAGCCCGATCACGGAGGTCACCGCGAACGGGATCCGGACCGCGGACGGCCGGGAGCACCCGGCAGACCACATCGTGCTCGCCACCGGTTACCACGCCCACAGGTTCCTCTCGGTCGTCGACGTCGTCGGCCGCGGTGGGACCGCGCTGCGCGACCAGTGGGCCGAGGGGGCCTACGCCTACCTGGGCATGACCGTCGAGAACTTCCCCAACCTGTTCATGCTCTACGGGCCCAACACCAACGGCGGCTCGATCATCGACAAGCTCGAGACGCAGGCCCGCTACATCGTCGGCAAGACGGTCTACGTGCTCAAGAACGATGTGCGCGCGATGGAGGTCCGGCCCGAGGTCGTCGCCGCGTACAACGCGCAGGTCCAGGCCGACATCGGGGCGGTGCGGGCCTGGCAGGTCGAGGGCAGCCGCTACTACCGCGCACCGTCGGGCCGGGTCGTCACCCAGTGCCCGTACACGGTCGTCGAGTACGACCGGATGACTCGCGAGGACGATCTCGCCGCCTTCACGGTCACCCTCGCGGACCCGTCATGACCGGCGCGGCGAGCAGGACGGCTCGTGAGGCGCAGGATCGCGCGCACGCGATCCTGCAGGCGGGCACGCGCGGCTTCCTCGCGACCCGGACGGCGGCCGGCGGTGCCGTCGTGCACCCGATCTCGGTGTTCCACCGCGCGGACGGGCTCTGGATGAACACCTACCTCAAGTCCGCGAAGGCGCGGAACATGATCCGCCACCCGGCGGTCGCCGTCGTGGTGGTCGAGTGCGGGGCAGGCGCGCCGCGCCCGCCCGGTGTGCTCGTGCGCGGCCGGGCCGAACTGCTCCCGGAGGACGCGGACCCGCCTCCCGCCACCGTCGAACCCGCCTACCTGCTCCCGGGGGTGACGGCACCCGTCCCCGGCGACCCCATCTGGTCGCTGAACGGACGGCGGCGCTGGTTCCGGGTGCCCCTGACCGACGTGACCCTGCTGGAGGCCACCGATGCCCAGGCATGACGTCCGGATGACCCCGGCCGAGGTCGACGCGTTCGTCCAGGACGAGGAGGCCGGTGTGCTGGCGCACCTCGACGAGCACGGCGACCCCACCGCGATCCTGGTCGGCAGCCGCGGGCTGGGGACAGGCGTCGCACTCACCGCGGCCACCGCGCGCCCCCTCCCGCCCGACGGCACGCAGGTCTGCGTGGCCTACGAACGGGAGCCCTCCTACTCGGGCGTGCGAGCCGCCCTCGTGCTCGGGCGCCTCGCGGGCGACCACGTCGTCGTGGACCGCACGATCAGCTTCGACTTCGGCAAGATCCCTGCCCCCGTTCGGGAGGACGACAACTGATGGCCGGGGACCGGTACACCATCGCCACCGACATGGGTGGGACGTTCACCGATCTGGTTCTGGAGGACCGGTGGACCGAGCGGGTCCACATCGTGAAGAGCCCCACGGTGGTCGACGACCCGATCCGCGGCATCCTCGCCGCCGTCGACCTCGCGGCGGCGGAGATCGGCATCGGCCGACGGGGCCTGCTGGCCGGGACGGACACGTTCGTGCATGGGACGACCCGGGCGCTGAACGCGATCCTGACCGGGACGACGGCCCGGACGGCGTTCCTGACCACGCGTGGGCACCCGGATGTCTTGTTGTTCCGTGAGGGTGGGCGGGTGGATCCGTTCGATTTCACCCGCCCGTACCCTGCTCCGCTGGTGCCGCGGGCGTTGACCTGGGAGGTCACCGAGCGGGTCGGGGCGGACGGCGCGGTGGTGACGGCGTTGGACGAGGCGGCGCTGGTCGCGCAGTTGCGGGAGGTCGTGGCGGCCGGGGTGGAGGCGATCGCGGTGTGTCTGCTGTGGTCGGTGGCGAACCCGGTGCACGAGGTGCGGGTCGGTGAGCTGGTCGAGCAGCACGCGCCGGGTGTGCCGTACACGCTGTCGCATCGGCTCAACCCGATCGTGCGGGAGTACCGGCGGGCGTGTTCGACGGTGCTCGATGCGTCGCTCAAGCCGTTGATGACCGCTTATCTGGAGGACATGAGGCGCCGGCTGACGGGGGAGGGGTTGGCGGGGCGGTTGTTGATCGTGACCTCCGGGGGTGGGGTGATGGACTCCGCGGCGGTGGCGGCGGCGCCGGTGCACGTGATCGGGTCCGGTCCGGCGATGGCGCCGATCGCCGGGCGCGACGTGGTGGACCGCACGACGGGGCATCAGACGGTGTTGGTCACCGACACCGGTGGCACCAGCTACGACATCGGCGTGGTCCGTGACGGGGACGTGTCGTTCACCCGTGAGTCGTGGCTGGGTGCGCCGTATCTGAGTCACATGACCGGGTTGCCCTCGATCGACATCAAGAGCGTCGGGGCGGGCGGGGGCAGTATCGCCGCGGTTGTGTCCGGGCTGCTCACCGTCGGCCCGCGTAGTGCGGGGGCGCGGCCGGGTCCGGTCTGTTACGGCCAGGGCGGCACGGAACCGACGGTCACCGACGCCGCCGTGGTGCTCGGCTACCTGGACCCGGAGTACTTCCTGGGCGGGCGGGTGACGCTGGACATCGCGGCGGCCGAGCGGGCGATCGCGGAGCGGATCGCGGCGCCGTTGGGCTTCACGACGGTGCAGGCCGCCGCGGCGGTCATGGAGTTGGCGACCGAGCACATGGTGCGCGCGATCGAGGACACCACGGTGGCCCAGGGTATCGATCCGGCCGCGGCGGTGCTGGTCGCCGGGGGTGGGGCGGGCGGGTTCAACGCGGTCGCCATCGCGTCGCGGCTGCGCTGCGCTGCGGCGGTCATCCCGGACACCGGCAGCGTGCTCAGCGCGGCGGGGGCGGCGATCTCGGATCTCTCGTCGGATTTCGCGGCGGCGTGTCCGGCGAGCACGCAGGAGTTCGACCACGTCCGGGTCGGGGCGGTGATCGACGGGCTGGTGCAGCGCGCGAGGGAGTTCGTCGCCTCGACCGGGGTGGCCGGTGAGCTCGCCGACGTGCGGTTGTTCGCCGACGCCCGCTATCCGCACCAGGTGTGGGAGGTGGAGGTGCCGTTGCCGACGTTGCGGATCGCTACCGCGGCGGATGTCGAGGCGCTCGCGGAGGCGTTCCACAAGATGCACGAGAAGCTGTTCGCGATCAGCGACCCTGCCTCGGTCGTGGAGGTCGTCGGCTGGCGGGTCCGGGCGTCGTGCCGGACCCGCAGCACCCCGCTGGGTCAGGTCGAGAGCGGTCCCGCGCGGTCGCGGGCACCCCGCAGCCGGCCGGTCCACTTCCCGGGGCACGGCCGGGTGCAGGCCACGGTGCGCGCGCACGACGACATCGCCCCCGGGGAGGTGGTCGCCGGTCCCGCGATCGTGGAGACGCCGGTGACGGTGGTCGTCGTCGACCCGGGCGCGACCGCGACCCGGGCCTCGACCGGAGCGCTGATCCTGCGGCGGAACGGAGCCGACCGATGACCCTCGACGGACTGCAGCTGGCCGTGCTGACCAGCCGGATGGAGCAGGTGGTGCGGGCGATGGCGAACACCCTCGCGCGGACCGCCCGGTCCGGGGTGATCAACACCGCCCGCGATTTCTCCTGCTGCGTGCTGACCGGGGACGCGCAGCTGCTCGCGACGGCGGAGTCGTTGCCGGTGCACGTCATGCGTGGGCCGGATCTCATGGCCGCCTACACCGCGCAGCAGCATCCGGACCTGCGCCGCGGGGATGCCTACCTGCACAACTCGCCCTATCACGGCAACTCCCACGCCGCGGATCACTGCATCCTCGTGCCGGTGGTCGACCCCGGGGGCCGGCACCGGTTCACGGTGCTGGTGAAGGCGCATCAGGCCGACTGCGGTAACGGGACGCCGACGACGTACTCGACCTCGGCCGTCGACGTTTACGAGGAGGGTGCGCTGATCTTTCCCGCGGTGCGGGTGCAGCGTGAGTTCACCGACGTCGACGACGTGATCCGGATGTGCCGGATGCGGATCCGGGTGCCGGACCAGTGGTGGGGCGACTATCTGGCCATGGTCGGGGCGGCGCGGATCGGGGAGCGGGAGGTCGAGAAGCTCGCCGCCGACGTCGGCTGGGACGAGCTGGACCGCTACGCGCGGGAGTGGTTCGACTTCTCCGAGCAGCGGGTCGCCGAGGCCATCGCGGGGCTGCCGGGTGGGCGGCTCACCCTGGGCGGTGCGCACGATCCGTTCCCCGGGGTGCCCGACGGGGTCCCGGTCTCGGTGACCGTGGACGTCGACCCGGCCGCGGGCCGGGTGAGCGTGGACCTGCGGGACAACCCGGACTGTCAGCCGTGTGGGCTGAACCTGACCGAGAGCACGTCGGCCAGCTCGGCGCTGGTCGGGGTGTTCAACTCGCTGCCGGTGTCGGTGCCGGCGAACGCGGGCAGCCTGCGGCGGGTCGAGGTGCTGTTGCGGGAGAACTGCGTCGTGGGTATCCCCCGGCACCCGGCCAGCTGCTCGGTGGCGACGACGAATGTCGCGGACCGGGTGACGAACCTGGTGCAGCGGGCGATCGCCGAGCTCGGTCCGGGGGTGGGGATGGCCGAGGCCGGGCTGGTGCAGCCGCCGGCGTGGGCGGTGATCTCCGGTGTCGACCCGCGCGCCGGTGGGACCCCGTTCGTGAACCAGATCCTGTTCCCCGGGGTGACCGGTGGGCCGGGGTCCCCGTGGGCGGACGGTTGGCTGACCTTCGGGCACGCGGGCAACGCCGGGATGATGCTGCGTGACAGTGTGGAGATCGACGAGATCCACCATCCGATCCGTGTCGCGCAGCAGCGCATCCTCCCCGACACCGAAGGGGCGGGCGCGTTCCGGGGCGCGCCGGGCGCGCTGGTCGAGTACGGGCCGACGACGGCCCCGTTGACCGTGAGCTACGGCAGCGACGGCGCGGTGCATCCGGCCGCGGGGGCCGCGGGTGGCACCGCGGGCGCGGTGGCTCGGCAGCTCCTGCGCCGGGCCGACGGAACGCTGCAGGAACTACCGGTCAGCGGGCTCGTGGAGCTGGCGCCGGGGGAGACGGTGGTGTCGGAGAGCTGCGGGGGCGGCGGCTACGGCCCGCCTCGCACGCGGGACGCGGCCAGCGTGGCCCACGACGTGCGCGAGGGCTGGATCACCCCCGGGCGGGCCCGGGAGGTCTACCGGGTCGCCGTGCGCGACGGGCAGGTGGACGAGGCGGAGACCAGCAGGCTCCGTGAGGGTGTGAGCGAGGAGTGAGATGACCACGAGTGTGACCCCCGAGTCCATCCTGGCGGCCCAAGGGCTACCCACCAGCGACAACCACGAGCTGCCGACCTCGGCGCGGACCTTCGCCGACGGCGGCCGGTTCCGGCTCGAGGTGTCCGGCGTCGAGCGGCTGTCCAACCTGGAGGTGCTGCTGACCGAGGCCAAGCGCCACGACGTCTTCATCCACCGGATCATCTCCTTCGGCAGCGGCGCCACGCTGCTCGACAAGGGTGAGTTGCGCGCGTTCGGGCAGCTCGCCGCGGAGAACGGCATCGAGGTCGTGGCGTGCCCCGGGCCGCGCGCGGGCTGGGACTCCGGCCGGCAGCTGACCAGCCGCGAGGGCATCACCACGGGCAAGCGGATCCGTGGCGTCGACAACATCCGGTACCTGCTGCACGACGTCCTGCGGATCTTCGACGCCGGACTGCGCGGGCTGCTGGTGATCGACGAGGGCGTGCTGGACGTGCTCAACACGGCGCGTGCGCGCGGCGACATCCCGGAGGACGCCTTCTTCAAGGTGTCCGTCTACGCGGGGCACGCCAACCCGGCGTCGGTGCGGGTGCTGGAGCAGCTGGGCGCCGACAGCGTGAACCCGGTGGGCGACCTGAGCCGGCCCGTGCTCAGCGCGATCCGCTCGGTCGCCACGGTGCCGCTGGACATCTGGGCGATCACCTTCGACTCCTTCGGCGGCATGACCCGGCTGTGGGAGGCGGCCGACATCGCCCGCGTCGCCGCCCCGGTCTACTTCAAGATCGAACCCGGTGAGTCCGAGGAGGTCATGTACAACGGCTACACCGACGCCGAGTTCCACGACCGGCTCGTCGTGCACAAGGTCCGGCAGGCCGCGATCCTGCGCGAGCTGGCCGCCACCGTGGACTCCGGTGTGCGGATCTCCCCGCCGCCCGCGGGCTGATGGGCGAGCTGCGCAGTGCCCGCTGGTTCTCCGGTGAGCACGTGCCCGGGTTCGTGCACCGCACCGCGATGCGGGCGTCGGGGTTCGCGCGGGCGAGTTTCGACGGGCGCCCGGTGGTCGGGATCTGCAACTCCTGGTCGGAGCTGATCAGCTGCAACCTGCACCTGCGGGCGCTCGCGGACAGTGTGCGCCGCGGGGTCCTGCAGGCCGGCGGGGTGCCGGTGGAGTTCCCGACGATCTCGTTGGGCGAGCAGCTGATGAAGCCCACGACGATGCTGTTCCGCAACCTGATGGCCATGGACGTCGAGGAGTCGCTGCGCGCCTACCCGTTCGACGCGGTGGTGATGCTCGGCGGCTGCGACAAGACGATGCCCGCCCAGCTCATGGGCGCGGCCAGCGCGCAGGTCCCGACGATCGTGGTCCCGGGTGGGCCGGCCAACCCGGCGACCTTCCGCGGGCGCCGGATCGGGGTCGGCACCGACCTGTGGGGCTACGTCGACGACGTGCGCGCGGGCCGGATGTCGCAGGCCGAGTACGAGGCCCTGGAGGCCTCGGCGGGCCCGTCGGTGGGGCACTGCCCGGAGATGGGGACGGCCTCGACGGTCTCGGCGGTCGTCGAGGCCCTGGGCATGACCCTGCCCGGCGCGAGCGCGGTCCCGGCCACCGACGCCCGGCGCAGCCACGTCGCCGAGGACTGCGGGCGCACCGCGGTGCGCCTGGCCGAGCAGGGTGTGCGCCCGTCGCAGATCCTCACCGCGGACGCCTTCCACAACGCGATCGCCGTGCTGGTCGCACTGGGCGGGTCGACGAACGTGATCCTGCACCTGCTCGCGCTGGCCGGGCGGGCCGAGGTCTCGCTGGGGCTGCAGGACTTCCACGACATCGCCGCGACCGTGCCGTTGATCGCGAACGTGCGCCCGGCGGGGGAGCACCTGGTCGAGCAGCTGTTCGAGATCGGTGGGCTGCCCGTCGTGCTCGGCGAGCTCGCGCCGCTGCTGCGCCTGGACGCGATGACGGTGAACGGGCAGACGCTGGGGCAGAACCTGGCCGAGGCCCCGCCGGTCGACGGCGAGGTGGTCCGCCCGCTGTGCGATCCGGTGCAGCCACCGGGCGGGCTGGCCGTGGTCCGGGGCAACCTGGCCCCCGGCGGGGCCGTCGTGAAGTGCAGCGCAGCCAGCCCGGAACTGCTGGTCCACGCCGGGCCGGCGCTGGTCTTCCACGACATGGACGACCTGCGCACACGCATCGACGATCCCGACCTGCCGGTCACCGCCGACACCGTCCTCGTGCTGCGCAACGCCGGGCCGGTCGGGGGACCGGGGATGCCCGAGTGGGGTGCGTTGCCGATCCCGCAGAAGCTGCTGCGCGAGGGTGTCCGCGACATGGTCCGGGTCTCCGACGCCCGGATGAGTGGCACCGCCTACGGCACCACGGTGCTGCACGTGGCCCCGGAGGCGGCGGTCGGCGGCCCGCTCGCGCTGGTCGAGGACGGTGACGTGATCCGGCTCGACGCCCGCGCCGGTGTGCTGCACCTGGAGGTCGACGACGCCGAGCTCGACACCCGCCGCCGGCGCCGGGCCGGGGAACCGGCCCGGGTGGCCTACCGGCGCGGCTACGGCGCGCTCTACGCCGAACGGGTCACCCAGGCCGACACCGGCTGCGACTTCGACTTCCTGCAAGGACGATCCAGCGAACCCGCCGCCGAGCCCCACGGAATCTTCGACGGCTGGATCGGTGGCTGGTGAGTGCACCCTCGACGCGGGTACGCGCCCTGGGGGCCCTTAGCTGCTCGCTCCGACCGTCGGAACGATGACACAGGTCGGAACCGACCAGTTCGGCTGATACTCGGCCGCGACGCCGAGCCGCCCCGTGAAGCCCGGGCAGGGGGTAGGACGAAGGCATGAGGAACCGCAGCACCGAGGTCTCCGCTCGCCGACGCCGCGCGGTCCGGCCCGTGGCTCGCTCGTCGGAATCGGCGCCACCGTCGTTGCTCATGACATGACGCGACACGGGCCCGCGCCGGACGCGTTCGCAGGGGTGATGGCAACAGGAATCCTCGCCGTCGCGGCGAACAGCTGCGCCGCACGTCCGCTCGCGCTCGTCCTGTTCGGGATCGCGGCGGCCGCGTTCGTCGGGCTGCTCGGGTGGGTTGTGGTCGGAGCCGGCGGCGGTGTCCGCAGGATGCGCCAGGAGTCGCTGGCGCCGGACGTCGTGCTGCGGGCGTTCACCTTCGTGGCAGCGGCCACGGTGCTGGCCACAGCGGTGCAGGGGCTCTTCGGGGGTCCCTCATGGGCGGTGGACCTCCTCGGGGGAGCGGGATTCGCGGCCTGGCTGGTGCTGCTACCACTCGCCGTGCGCGATGTCCGCGCGCGACGGCCGCGGGAGTTGCGCGACCAGGTGCACGGCGCGTGGCTGCTGGTCTCCGTCGCCACCGCGGGCCTGGCCACCGTCGTCGCCGACCTGTCCGTCCGCCTGCATGCCGCCGTACTGCTCGCCGCGGCCGCGGCACTGTGGCTACTCGCGATACTGCTCTACCTGCTGCTCGTCGCCCTGGTCGGGTGGAGGCTCACCTCCACACCCTTCGTGCCCGCGGAGGTCACCCCGGACAGCTGGGTGTTGATGGGCGCGCTCGCGATCAGCGCCCTGACCGGCGACCACGTGCAGCAGGCGCTCGCCGCGCTCCGGATCACCACGGGCGCGGAGGTGGCCCACGGGCTCACCGTGGTTGGTCAGGTGGCGGCGCTGGCGTGGATCGTGCCGCTGTTGGTCGCCCAGGTGTGGACGGCGGGGAAGCTGCCCGGCTTCCTGACCTACGACAGAACCTGGTGGGCGGCGGTGTTCCCGCTGGGCATGCTGTCGGCCGCCTCGTCCGCGACGGCTCGGAGCTGGCCGCTGGCGGCCCTGACCACGGTGGCGCTGGTGCTGTTCTGGGACGCGTTCGCCATCTGGGTCGCGGTGGCCACCGGGCTACTCCACCGCGGCGCCCGCCTCCTGCGACGGCCCGCCTGACGTCCGCATCGACGTCGGGCGCCGACGCCTCGACTGGTGGAGCAAGCGGGTAGCGCGCCGGCACACTCCTACGCACTGCCGGTAGTCGCTCGTATTCGATCTGGTGCTATTCAGGCTGTTGGCCAGGTCGGCGGTGGGTAGCTACTAGGTGTACCCGGCCAGGAGATTGGTGACGATCTGATCGTCTCGACACACGGTCGGGACAGTTGAACAAGGGAGAGCCCCCGAGTGGGGTGTGGCTTGTCGTTACGCCCGCCTGACCGTCCACGTACGACACCTGCTCATTGAGCGCGTCCTACCGCGCCGACCAGATCGCCCGCCGCGCAGCGAAACGCTCACGCGGCGGACGACCTCCCGGGTTCGACCCGGTCGTTTACGCCGGCCGCAACGTCGTCGAGCGCTGCTTCAACCGCCTCAAACAGTTCCGCGACCTGGCCACCCGCTACGCCAAACGCGCCGCCTGCTTCCGAGCGGAGATCGTCATCGCCGCCGCGGTGTTGTGGCTGCGCACGGACTTACAGGACACGCCCTAGCCGCCGACGATCTCGTCCTCACCCCGAGGTCACCACTGGCTCGTCACCGATGACGCCGCAGGCGGAAACGAGGTTGTGCCGCGCCGTCCGGCAGCTGAGGACGAGCTGCCGTGAGCGCCCGCAGGTCTCGATCCGGTAGCGGCCCAGCACGATCGGCTCGCCGTCGATCCGCTGGTGGCCGGGGCCCGGCGGTCAGCTTGCCTCTGACCTGCCGGCCCTGCTGGTCCGGGACCTCGACGGCAACCCGATCAACCTCTTCACACCGATCACCGAGGCGGCTCGCACCATGTTCGACGTGGTTCGGCCCCGCTTCCGGTCGAGCCACGAGGACGCACGACCCGGGACCGTCGGATCCGGGCGACCCTCGGCAGGGCGGTCGCCGTGTGGGTGACCCGCCCTCGCGCGGAGGAGCGGCGCGGCAGTTGGCTGTCGGGCCTGCTCCGCCGCGTCCGCTCGGCCTCGCCATCACCCGCGACCGTCTCCGTCAATATTAGCTGACATGTTCAGGTGTTGGGAGGAACGTCGTCGTCTATCGTGTCAACCGTGCGTGACAGATCGGGAGGCGTCGTGGATGCCAATCTGGCGTTCGACGCCCTCGCAGATCCCATCCGGCGGGAGATTCTCGGAGTGCTCGCGGCAGAGGACGAGTGCAGTGCGGGGGCGATCGCCGACCGCATCACCAGCGTGGGGCGCAGCGCCGTGTCGATGCATCTCAAGGTGCTGCGTGTCGCCGGCCTGGTCAGCGAGCGTCGCGAGGGACGCTTCCGCTTCTACTCGATCGACTCCGCAGGCTCGGCCAGGGACGTTCTCAGCCTCCTCCACAACGTCTTCCGGGCTGGCCTGCAGTCGGTGGGAGGCGCCGTGCCGGACGACGAGCTGGATGGTCGGCGCGCAGTGCACAATCCGGGCACTCCCTGACGGCAGAATCTGTCGTTCCCGCAC
>Ga0182736_1003092_pt1 | contig 11556 bp, 9 predicted proteins | sample eDN5th30CKraftBY_FD_128882 | JGI IMG/M metagenome (GOLD analysis project Ga0182736, IMG submission 128882) | Enriched backyard soil microbial communities from Emeryville, California, USA - eDNA 5th pass 30_C Kraft BY (version 2) (version 2) | ecosystem: Environmental > Terrestrial > Soil >...
ACGGTGCTTGCTCCCCAATGCGCAATTGTCCCGCGGGTCCCGGCCGTGGACAAGCGCATCGGGCCAACATGGTGAAAACGCCGGTGGCGGCGGTGGCTCGATGCGCGAGGCGCAAGCCTGCGCCTTCGCCATTACGTAATGGTTAAACCGCAGGCGGCGGCTACCGCGCCGGCCGGTCCATCGTGAACAGGCTCTCGATCACGGCATATTCGTTGTAGCCGCAGCGGGCGATCGGCTTCATCGCGGCGGTATCGAGCCGGCCGTTGACGATGAAGCGGTCGTCGATATGGACGCCGACCACCTCGCCGAACACCACGTAACAGTCGGCCGGATCGCCCGCGGCGGTTTCCATCGGCACGATCTTGACCAGCCGGCATTCGAGCGCACAGGGGGAAGCCGCGACCCGCGGCGGGCGCACCAGCCGCGACGGCGCGGCCGCGAGCCCGGCGCGTTCCATCTCGTTGACGCCGCGCGGCAGCGGCGCCGACGTGGCGTTCATCGCGTCGCGCAAGTCCCAGGTGGCGAGATTGCAGACGAACTCCCGCGTCTGTTCGATAAAGGCCACGGAGTCCTTCAGGCTCTCGCTCGAGAACATCACCAATGGCGCCTTGGCGCTGCCGACGGCGTTGAAGAACGAGTAGGGCGCCAGGTTGATACGGCCTTCGAGATCGATCGAGGTGATCCAGCCGATCGGCCGCGGCGAGACGATGGCCTTGAACGGATCGTGCGGCAGCAGCGCGCGGTCGCGCGTGGCGGGTTCGTAGAACACTAGCGGCCCGCGCCGTAGCGCGTGACGATGTCGTCAAGCTTCGGCCGATCGCGGTCTTCCGGCGGCCGGGCCGGGCGGCCGATATGGACGAAGCCGGCGATGCGCTCGCCGGCGGCAAGGCCGAAGGCCTCCAGCACGCGCCGGTCATAAGCGAACCATTCGGTCAGCCAGCTTGCGGCGAAGCCCATGGCGTGCGCGGCCTGCACCAGGCTCATGGTGGCGGCGCCGGCCGACATCAACTGCTCCCACTCGGGAATCTTCGGATGCGGCGCGGCCTTGCTGACCACGGCGATCACCAGCGGCGCGCGGGCGAGCCGGTTGCGCTCGAAGGCGCGCTGCTCGTCGGTCGCATCCGGCCGGTCGGCGCTGAAGACGGCGGCGATGGTCTCGCCGGCCGCCAGCCTTGCGTCGCCCTCAAATACGATGAAGCGCCACGGCGCCAGTTTGCCGTGGTCGGGCACCCGGGAGGCGATGGTCAAAAGGGCATCGATGTCGGCTTTCGACGGCGCCGGGCCGGTCAATTCCATCGGTTTGACCGAGCGGCGGGACTTCAGCAGCTGCAGGGCGTCGGGCATCGGGACCTCATCCGGTGAGCGGCTGCGCTAGCATGGCCCCGCGGCCCTGAACAAGGGCAGGCAGGCGGGACGGATGGCTTGAATTCGCCGCGATTAGGGCCGAAAAAGCCCCGGTCATGAGCAGCGCATTTGTCACCGCCGCGATCCGCGGCCGGCTGTGGCCGGTCTTTGCGCTTTTGATCGCGCTGCTGGCCGGAACGCCGGCTATCGCGCAGTCGCCGGGTCAAAGCTCGCTGTTTTCCAACACGCCGTCGACCGGTCTGGTCGGGCCGGGGCAGGCGCCGTCCCGCGAGGGTTTCAGCCGCGGCGGCCCGCCGGGCACGTCCTCGCTGACGCCGTTTCCCTCGGAGACGCCGGGCCAGATCGCGCCGCTGCCGATGCCGATGGTGCCGGCCGGCCAGGTGGCGCTGGCGCTGTCGGCGCGGTTCGGCAAAGACGGCCCGCTCATCGGCGGCGGCCTGCACTGGCGCGTCTACGCCGCCCGGCGCGACGCCGGCGGCAATTACCGTCTGGTGCGGGAGGAGAAGGCGGCGCCGGCGCCGACGCTGGTGCTGCCGGCCGGCAAATACATCGTGCATGTCGGCTTCGGGCTCGCCACCGCGGTGCGCCCGGTGACGCTGCAGGGGCCGACCGTGCGGCAGGAGTTCGATCTGCCGGCCGGCGGCCTGCGGATGGAGGGCCGGGTCGGCGATGCCCGCGTGCCGCCCGGGCAGATCTCGTTCGACGTGTTCAAGGGCAGCCAGTTCGACGGCGGCGAGCGGCGGCCCATTGCCGAACATGTGCAGACCGGCGCGGTGCTGATGGTGCCGGAAGGCACCTATTACATCGTGTCGAATTACGGCGACGCCAATTCGTCGGTGCGGTCCGACATCCGCGTCCAGGCCGGCAAGCTTACCGACATCTCCGTGACGCATCGCGCGGCGGCGATCACGCTCAAGCTCGTCGGCGAGCAGGGCGGCGAGGCGCTGGCCAACACCGCCTGGTCGGTGCTGACGCCCGGCGGCGACGTCATCAAGGAATCGATCGGCGCGTTCCCGCGCGTCATTCTCGCCGAGGGCGAATATCGCGCCATTGCCCGCAACGAAGGCAAGGTGTTCGAGCGCGACTTCAAGGTTGTGACCGGCGTCGACGGCGACGTTGAAGTGCGCGCGCAGTAGCCATTGCGCCTTGCGCGCGGCCGCATTGAACCGCCGCAATAAAAACTTCGCAATTTAAGTGCTAATATCCTGATACTCGCTGAATTTTCGGAACTTTTTCAGCGGTTCGGCGGTTGGAATACATATGCTTACGCAGCCTATTGTTCACGACGTCCCCGACGTCGCTATCGACGTTTTCACGCGGCTTGATCCTGGATCGATCGCTCTTCTATTCGACGTGGATGGCACGCTCATCGATATCGGTCCGTCGCCGTTCGAGGTCGACGTGTCCGCGGAATTGCTGGCGTCGCTGGTGCGGCTTTACGAGCGCACCGAGGGCGCGCTGGCGCTGGTCAGCGGCCGGCCGATCGTCGATCTCGACCGCCTGTTCCGTCCGCTGAAACTGCCGATCGTCGGCGGTCACGGCGCCGAGATGCGACTTCATAACGGTGAGGTGTTCTGCGCGGCCGGCGATCTGCCGGACGAGATGCGCGGCCTGCTGGCCGGCGTCGCGCGGCCGGACTCCGGCATCGTCGTGGAAGACAAGGGCTACTCCGTCGCGCTGCATTACCGCAAGGCGCCGAAGGAGGCCGAACGGATCCGCAAACATATCGCCGCCGTGCGCGCCGGTTTCCCTAGCGAGGCGACCGAGCTGCTGCTCGGCAAGGCGATGTTCGAGGTCAAGCGTCCCGGCATCGACAAGGGCTTCAGCGTGCGCGAGCTGATGCGGCGCGCACCCTTCGCCGGCCGCACGCCGGTCTTCATCGGCGACGACGTGACCGACGAGACGGTCTTCAAGGTGATGCCGGATCTCGGCGGCAAGAGTTTCTCCGTGCGCCGCCATTTTCCCGGACTGTCCGGCATCTTCGATTCGGCCGCGCAGGTGCGCTTCGCGCTGCAGCGGCTGGCGAGCGGATTGCCGCAGCCGGTCTGAGCCGCGTCACGCGCCTTCATCGCGATTAGCCGGCCCGCATGACAGGTGCGGCAGAATGCACATTCATAATGGAACTTCGCTCCGGCGTGGCCGTTATAGGTGGTGCCTGAGACGGGGGATTATCGATTGCCGCGCCTGCCATATCGTTGCAATGTAACGATGACGTTTTTTGCCGGGCGCATCAGCCGATCCCGGCCGGTCGATGACAAACGTCCCTTCGGGATCATTTCGCGAGACGCGGATTCTACGGTCCTTCGATTTCAGGAATGAATTTGACGGCATACGGGCCGTGACAGGGATGGGGAGATCGGGATTTTGGCGCGACTTGTCGTAGTTTCGAACCGCGTTGGCGTGCCTGAGAAGGGCGCGCGGGCGGGCGGACTGGAGGTTTCGATCCGGCCGGCGCTCAAGCAGCGCGGCGGCATCTGGTTCGGCTGGAACGGCAAGTTCACGGACGGCGAGCCGCCGCCGGCCGAGACGGTCGAGCGCGACAACGTCGCCTACGTGACCATGGGCCTGAACAAGGACGACTACGAGGAATTCTACAACGGCTTCGCCAACCGCGTGCTGTGGCCGATCCTGCATTACCGGCTCGACCTGGCCGAGTTCACGCGCCGCGATCTTGGCGGCTATTTCCGCGTCAACGAGTTCTTCGCCGCCAATCTCGAAAAGGTCCTGCGGCCCGACGACATCATCTGGGTGCACGACTATCACCTGATCCCGCTGGCGAAGGCGCTGCGCGAGCGCGGCCACAAGAACAAGATCGGCTTCTTCATCCACATCCCGTTTCCGCCGCCGGAAATCGTCACCGCGCTGCCGAACCATGAGCGCCTGATGCCGGCGCTCGGTCATTACGACCTGGTCGGCTTCCAGACTGAAGTCGACGCCACCAACTTCTCCCGCTATTTGGCGAACGAGTGCAATCTCCGGCGCATCGACGGCGACACCTTCGAGTTCGAGGGCCGCGCCGTGAAAGTCGAGGTGTTCCCGGTCGGCGTTGAGACCGACGCGTTCTCGCGGCTGGCGCGCCGGGCGATCGAAACGCCGTTCGTGCGCGACGTGCTCGGCAGCCTGTCGGGCCGCGCCATGATCATCGGCGTCGACCGGCTCGACTACAGCAAGGGCCTGCCGGAGCGGATGAACGCCTTCGAGCGCTTCCTGACGATCTTCCCGGAGTGGCACGACAACGTCACCTATCTGCAGATCACGCCGTTCAGCCGCTCGGCGATCCCCGAATACGCCGATCTCGGCCGCGCGGTCGGCGAGGCGGTCGGGCGCATCAACGGCAATTTCGGCGAGGCGTCGTGGACGCCGCTGCGCTACATCAACAAGGCGCACAGCCGCACCGCGCTCGCCGGCCTGTACCGCGCGGCGCGGGTGGGTCTGGTGACGCCGCTGCGCGACGGCATGAACCTGGTCGCCAAGGAATTCATCGCGGCGCAGGACCCTGAGGATCCCGGCGTGCTGGTGCTGTCGCGCTTTGCCGGCGCGGCACGCGAATGCACCGCCGCGCTGCTGGTCAATCCGTTCGATCACGAAGGCGTCGCGCTGGCGATCAATCGCGCGCTGTCGATGCCGCTCGAGGAGCGGCGCCAGCGTCATGCGGTCAACTACAAGGCGCTGCTGCAAAGCGATCTCGGCGGCTGGGCCGAGCGCTTCCTGGGCGCGCTGGAGACGCCGCCGACGCGTACCAGCGCACCGCCGCCGATGCGCATCGCGGGCGGCCGGTGACAGTCAGGCGTGCGCCTTGATCTAGGTCAGGTCCGGCGACGGGCGCACCTCTATGATACCGACGATCAACCGCGAGGTCGCCGTCCATGCGCCGCATCGTTTCCGGTCTGCCGTCGTTGATCGCGCTGACGATGACTTTGGCGATGCCTGCAAGCCCCACGGCCGCCGCCGATGCCGATAACGGCGAGGCGTTGGCGTCTCGCTGGTGTGCGGCGTGTCATGTGATCAGCGCCACCCAGCGCAACGGCAGCACCCAGGCGCCACCGTTTTCCGCGATTGCCAATCGGCCGGGTTTCGATGCCGCGATGGTGGCGCTGTTCCTGCTGAACCCGCACCCCCGAATGCCGGACATGAACATGTCGCGCGCCGAGGCGGCCGATCTGGCCGCCTATATCGCTGCCCAGGCAAGTCGTTAGCGGGTGGAGGGTGGCGTGGCCGGTGGTTTTGCCGGGCCGGGCAGGCAGCTCAGCGAGCCGATGGTGTTGGCGCCGTATTGCACATAGCCGCTCGGCGTCGGCGGCGTGTGCGCCGCGGTGATCGGCAGGTAGATATAACACAGCGTCCCATCGACCGGATCGCGCCAGCGCTGGATGATCGTGTCCTGCAACGGTCCGGCATATTGCCGCTCGAGCTGCATGCGCGGCAGTTTCGACCAGTCCGTCTGCTGTGCCCGTGCGACGCCGGGCTGAATGCTCGCGAGAAGAGCCGCGATCCCACCGGCGCAGACGTGTTTCATGACGATCGTCACCATGCGAGTTGCAGTCCCATGCGGCCGCCGACCTGGGTCTGGTTGATGCCGAAGCCGAGCGCGCCTGATGCGACCAGGTTGTCGCTGAGGCGCACCGCGCTCTGCAGCGCGAAGGCGTTCTCGCCGGCAAAGGTGCCGTAGTTGATACCCACCGCATATTTTCTGTTCTCCGGCAGGCTGCCGCCACCCATGGCCATCGCCATGGCGACGCCGGCATTGGCCCGGTCGACCCGGCGATTGACGGTGTCGACCTGCGCCTGAAGCCCCGACACGCCGGCGGCGACCGCATTGAGCTGGCCGACATTGACGGCATCGGTTGGCGCGACGCCGGCCGCGACATTGGTGATGCGCCGTTCCTTGCCGGCCACGCCGACCGACACGGTGTTCGCCGCATTGGCGATGGAGCCCGCGCCGATGGCGACGGCATTGGCGGCGGTCGCACTGGCGTTCGGGCCGAGCGCGGTGGCATTGCTGCCCGAGGCGCTGGCGCCGTCGCCGTAGGCTGCGCCGCCGTTCGCGGCAAAGGCGCCCGCGCCGACCGCGACCGAGCCTGTCGCGGTTGCGCCGGCGCCGATAGCGATGGCGCCAGGGCCGCTGGCGCGTGCGCCATTGCCCTGCGCGATGGCGTTGGCCGCGGTCGCCTGTGCGTTTGAGCCCAGCGCCAGACCGTCGTCGCCCGAGGCATTGGCGCCGCTGCCGATCGCGACGGCGTTGGCGCCGGTGGCGGTGGCGGCGGGGCCGGTCGAGTTCGCTTTCACGTACGTCGAGTTGCCGGCGCCGATGCCAGCCACGGTGCTGGTGAGCGTGGCGATGTCGCTGGTGTTCTGCGCCACCTGTTGATTGGTCGCGTAAAGCTGGCTGCCGTTGACGGCGTCGGTGCTGGAGGCGGAGAGGGTGCCGGCCGTCACGCCGGTCAGCGTGCGGGTGCCGGCGGTGCCGGTGAAGTTGACAGAAGTGCCGTCGGTCGACGCGCCGACCGTGATCGGCTGGCCGGCCGCGCTCTGCTGAACGAGGCCGATGGTGCCGCTGCTGATCTGGGTTTGCAGGCCGCTCAGGCCGTTGTCGACCGCGGTGAAGGCGCTGCCGACATTGTCATAGGACGTGCCTTGGATGGTGTAGCTCGGCGCGCTCATCGTGCCGGTCGCGGTGTCGAAGGAAGCGCCGAAGGCGGCGGCGACGCGCTGGTTGGCGCTGTAGAGCTGGCCGCCGGTGACGGCGTCGGTCGAGCCGGCGGTGATATTGCCTGCGGCGACGTTGACGATCTTGCGTTCGCTGCCGACAGCGCCGACCGAGACGGTGTTGGCGACATCGGCGATTGGATCGGATCCGAGCGCGACACTGCCGATCGCGCGAGCCGAACTGCGGGCGCCAATCGCCGTGGCGGCCTCGTTGATCGCCTCGGCTTGAGAGCCGTAGGCACTGGAAATGTAACTGGTAGCCTTTGATTGGTGGCCGAAAGCGCTGCTGTAGACGCCTGATGCGGTACTGTAAGGGCCGATGGCGATACTTTGATTGCCCTCTGAAACGCTATAGACGCCAAATGCGATGGCAAGATTCCCCGAAGCGCGCGCATTCTGACCGATAACGATGCCCGCCAATCCAGTGTTAGCGTTGCTGTTGCCAATCGTGATCGTGCTCAATGCGTTCACGGTGTTGCTGTTTCCGACGATGGAAGATCCGGAGGCGCTGTCAGTCGAGGCGATGGTGTTGTTGGAGCCGGAAACGTTGATGTTGTTGCCCCGGCCGCCTGAGCTCGCCGTGTTGATCTGATTGTTGTTCCCGGTAATGAAGCTGCTGGAGCCGTTGACGGAGTTGGAATTGCCTAAGCCGTAGCTGCCAGTACCGTTCACCGTCTGCCCGCTGCCGAAGGCGCCGCTATTGGTGCCGGTAACGCTGTTGTTGAAGCCGACCGCAACGCTGCTTCCACTGTCGGCGTTGATCCGCGACTGGTTGCCGATGGCGATGGCGTTGGCGGACGTCGCTGCGACGAAAGCCGCATTGCCGCTTCCCGTCGCGGCATTGCCGCCGATTGCGATGGAGTTGTTGCCGAGGGCCTGCGTTCTGACGCCGAGCGCCGTGCTGGCGGATCCGCCGGCAGCGGCCCCGTAGCCAAAGCTCGATCCATTCGCTCCGGCTGAGGATGAGGCGCCGGCCGCCGTTGCGTAGCTCGCATTGGCGCTGGCCGCCTGGCCAAGTGCCAATGCATTTGATCCGTTCGCTTTGGCGCTGTGGCCAAGGGCGGTTGCATTCTCCTGACCGGCTGAGGTGACGCCCGCTTCCGCAGCAGTACCTACAGCCGTAGCGTTCTCGTTCTGGTACGCGCTTGCCGCCCGGCCTAAGCCAACGCGGTCTCCGTTTCCGCCCGCCGCCGCTCCGCCGCCGATCGCAACCGAGCTGTTGGACTGAGCTTGTGAGTAGACGCCGAGCGCGGTCGTAAATCCCCCACTCGTAAATGCGCCGGTTCCCATCGCCACCGCGCCGTCCCCATAGGCGAATGCGTGGTCGCCGAATGCGGTTGCCGGATAAGCGCTTGAATTCGGAGCGCTCGCGATTGAGTTTAGGCCACAAGCGATGTCAAACGCTCCGATGGCGTTTGCGCCCTGGTTTCCGCCGTTGGTGAACTCACATGTCACGCCCGCGAAGGCAGGATGGGAGGGGAGCGCGGTACCCGAGACGACAATGACCGCTCCTGCGGACATCAAAGCGGGCAACGAGACGACTGCGGGGTAGAGTCTCCGGGCCAGAATGGTCCGGCGGATGCTGACCGACGTCGCCGCCCCGCCGCTAGACGCACGAGCGGCTCCACGCATGAACATCCGTACTACTCCTGCCGGCTTTTCGTACCGTTCGGTGATGCGTTAGCGTGCGCGAAGCCGGGTGACTTTAAAGAGTGGGAACTCGCAAGTGCGCAGGCGCGATGCGTGACGCGCCGTTCACTGCAAGGATGACTTTAATGTTTGCCAATCTGCTGTCACGGGCATGGCGTCCCAATTCTTGCCGCATTGTCTCAACGCGTTTAGAGTAATCGAATTGGAACTTTCGGTTGCGCCATGCCGAAAGCAGAGGAAACGGATTTTTTCGCTCCATGAGCTCAGAGCCCATACCCCTTATGGTTTTCGACACGTCGGCTCTGCCTCCGGGAAAAGGCCGCGAGATCTGGGAGCAAAGCCAAGGCCGTTTTTTTGATCTGCAGGATCAAGGCGCGGCTGACTCATTCTGGGCCAACATAAACGTCTGGAATATCCACGGCCTCATCCTGACCAATGGCGAGTTCAGCGGCGACCGCCTGCTGCGCACGTTGCGCCGGGCCCGCAGCGACGGCTTCGATCATTATACGTTTCTGCTGCACCGGCGCGGGCAGTGGACCGCCAGCGATGGCGAACGTCAGGTGACGAGCAATCCGGGCCGCGTCTGCTCGATCGATTTCGCGCGGCCGATCCTCAGCGAGGTCGCCGACAACGACAGCCTGACGCTGACGCTGCCGCGCGATTTTCTCGACGAGGTGCTGCCGCCCTTCGATATGCATTGCCTGTCGCTGGATGGCGTGCGCGGCAGCATGCTCTATGATTTTCTGACGTCGCTGCCGCCGCGCGTCGGCCAGACCAACGGCCCGGATGCCCCGCATCTGGCGCAGGCGATCCGGCACATGCTGGCGGCCTGTCTCGCGCCGTCGCGCGATGCCGCCGACCGCGCGCAAAGCCAGATCGACGGCGTGCTGCTCCAGCGCGCCAAACGGCAGATCGACGCCCATCTTCATGATCCGGACTGGGGGGCGCAGGAGCTCGCCGCCGAACTGCGGCTGTCGCGCTCGACGCTGTACCGGGTGTTCGAGCCTTATGGCGGCGTCGCCGAATGCATTCGCGAGCGGCGGCTGGCGCGCGCGCATATCCTGCTGGCCAGCCAGGACAAGCGCCGCACCATCGGTGAGATCGCGTTGAGTGTCGGGTTCCTCAACGACACGTCGTTCAGTCGCGCCTTCAGGCAGGCCTTCGGCTACTCGCCGCGGGAAGCGCGCGAGGCCATCGCCTCATCGGCGGCGCTGATCGGCGAGCCGGGCGGGATCGCGCGGGACGAAAAGGTTATCGTGCAGTGGATCAACCGTCTGCGGCTGCCGACCGCGAAAGTGCTGACCTGAAAACCGGCGTCGGCGAGGCCGGCGCGAACGAACCACGTGTCCGCGCCGGCATAACCTGAGCGGTTAACCCGCCGCCTTCGCGCGCTTGATGTCCGGCGGCGTCGCCTCATCGACGAGCAGCTTGAGCGCCTCGTCGAGGCCCATCACCTGGCTCTTGTCGGAGCCGAGACGGCGGATCGACACCTGCCGCGTCTCGGCTTCCTTCTTGCCGACCACCAGCATCACCGGCACCTTGGCCAGCGAGTGCTCGCGAACCTTGTAGTTGATCTTCTCGTTGCGCAGGTCGCCGTCGGCGCGCAGGCCGAGCTTGCGCGCGGCCGCAACCACTTCGGCGGCATAATCGTCGGCGTCCTGGGTGATGGTGGCGACGATCGCCTGCTTCGGCGCCAGCCACAGCGGCAGATGCCCGGCGAAGTGTTCGAGCACGACGCCGAGGAAGCGCTCCATCGAGCCGCAGATCGCGCGATGCACCATGACCGGCGGCTTCTTCGAGCCGTCGGCGGCGATGTAGAAGGCCTCGAACCGGTCGGGCAGGTTGAAGTCGACCTGCGTCGTGCCGCACTGCCAGTCGCGGCCGATGGCGTCGCGCAGCACGTACTCGAATTTCGGCCCGTAGAAGGCGCCTTCGCCGGGGTTGATCGCGGTCTTGATGCGGTTGTTGCTGGCGGCGATCTTTTTCAGGACGTCCTGCATCACGCCTTCGGCGTGGTCCCAGGCTTCGTCCGAGCCGACGCGCTTTTCAGGCCGCGTCGATAGCTTGACGGTGAGGTCGCCCTCGAAGCCGAAGTCGGCGTAAGTCGACAGGATCAGGTCGTTGATCTTCAGGCACTCCTCGGCCATCTGCTCTTCGGTGCAGAAGATGTGCGCGTCGTCCTGCGTGAAGGCGCGCACGCGCAACAGGCCGTGCATGGCGCCGGACGGCTCGTAGCGATGCACGATGCCGAACTCGGCCATGCGCAGCGGCAGGTCGCGATACGACTTCAGGCCGTGCTTGAAGATCTGCACGTGGCCGGGGCAATTCATCGGCTTGATGGCGTAGACGCGCTCGTCCTCGGTGTCGTCGCCGGCCGAGGTCGCCTGGAACATGTTCTCGCGGAACCAGCCCCAGTGGCCGGAGGTCTCCCACAGCGACTTGTCCAGCATCTGCGGCGCGTTGACTTCCTGATACTCGCCGCGCAAGCGCCGGCGCATATAGGCGACGATCTCCTGGAAGATGGTCCATCCGCCGGCGTGCCAGAACACGGTGCCGGGGCCTTCCTCCTGGAAATGAAACAGGTCCATCTCGCGGCCGAGTTTGCGGTGATCGCGCTTCTCGGCCTCTTCCATGTTCTTGAGGTAGGTGTCGAGTTCGTCCTGCTTGGCGAAGGCGGTGCCGTAGATGCGCGACAACATCGGGTTGTTGCTATCGCCGCGCCAGTAGGCGCCGGCCACGCGCATCAGCTTGAAGGCGTTGCCGATCTTGCCGGTCGACGTCATGTGCGGACCGCGGCACAGGTCGAACCATTCGCCCTGCTTGTAGATCTTGAGC
>Ga0182736_1003095_pt1 | contig 11553 bp, 3 predicted proteins | sample eDN5th30CKraftBY_FD_128882 | JGI IMG/M metagenome (GOLD analysis project Ga0182736, IMG submission 128882) | Enriched backyard soil microbial communities from Emeryville, California, USA - eDNA 5th pass 30_C Kraft BY (version 2) (version 2) | ecosystem: Environmental > Terrestrial > Soil >...
ACGTTCGCAGCCAAGGTGATCTTGCCGTCCGTGCCCACCACGAAGCGGTTGCCCGGGTTGGCACCCGTCGTGCCCGACAGATGGTAGGTCACCGCCAGCCCTTCCGGATCGGTCGAGCCGCCCACCGTCACGATCGTGCCCACCGTGGCCGCGTTCGCGTTCTCGGCCACCGACGGCGTGCCGGTGTAGCTCGGAGCGTTGGGCGCCTCGTTCACGTCCGTGACGTAGACCTTGATCTCCTGCGCGGTCGAGGACAGCGCCGGGTTGCCGTTGTCGGTGGCGATCACCTTCAGGCGGTAGAACTTGCCGATCGCATCCTGCTCCAGGCCCGCGCCCTGCGTCGTGGTGACCGTGTCCTCATAGTTGAGGGCCGTCTTCACCTTGATCTGCTTGGTGGCGTTGTCGATCTCGAAGTGACCGGCGCCGTTGAAGTTGGGGTCGAAGGCATAGGTGATGCTGGCCGCCGGGGTCGCGTCGTCCGTGGCCGTCAGGGTGCCCACCACCTGGCCCACGCCCAGGCTCTCCGCCACAGTGTCCGTGACATCATTGTCCAACCGAATCGTGTGCGGCGCCGCGTTGGCGGGCCCTTCGTTCTCGATATCTTTCAGAATGGTGTCGAAAACCAGCTGATCGGTCAGGTTAGAAGAGCTGACAGCCCCCGTGTAGAACTTGAACGTAATTTGGTTATGCCTAGCACCACCGGCTTCAGGGAAATCAGGGAGATAGCCGAAATTCTCATCCTCATAATCCATGAGGGTGGGGCCGCCATTCTTCACGCGAATAAACCAGCCAGTCTGAGTCACGCCATCGTCGTCGACGAAGCTTCCGTTCCAGAGTTCATAGCGGTTGGCATAAAGGTTGGCAGGTTCGACCACGAGGTTCATGTTCGCCGGATTGCCCGCGAACCCTGTGACCTTTCCGACTATCGTTCCGCTTGCAACGTTCTCATTCATATAGATCTGGGAACTGCCGGGCTGGGTATTCTCCTGCGCACCGCCGTTATGCTTGACTGCTGTAATGGTAAGACTGGCCATGATCTGCCCCTTAGTAATGATATTAGGTTTCATTTATCAAAGGTACGCTCCCTTGGCAAGAACAACCAAGGGAGCTCTTGGCTACGGAACGAGGAAGAAGTCGTCGAACTGCAGCAAGGGTCGGACACCGTTTACAACACCGATCCGGGCGAACAGGATGCTGGCCCCGCCATTGCCGTTCGGGTCGTAGTAGAGGCCGCCATCGGTGGTGTTGTAGATGATGCGGTCATCCGCATCCTGAGACACGCCCGTGGTGTTCACGACAAATGCCCCGGCGGCGAGCACCGTGTTGGCCGTGCCCGCCTGCGCGAAGATCGAGAGATCGAGATAGATCTTGTCCCCCTCATCACGCTTGAAGTCCGCAATCAGGTCCACGTTCCGCCCAGTAGCTGACGTGTTCAGCTGCGAGTCGAACAGGAACACGTCCGCGCCTCCCTCGCCGGTCAGCGTATCGATGCCGCCGCCGCCGCTCAGGGTGTCGTTGCCGCCATGGCCGTTCAACCGGTCGCTGCCGATGCCGCCTCGCAGGAAGTTGGCGCCATCTGTGCCTTCGGCGCTCTCGACCAGCAGGTTCTCCACGCCAAGCGTGATGAGCTTCTGTACAGCTGGATTGACATTGTCGCTCACCGACACAGTGAACGAGATCTCGCCGGTAGCCAGCTGCTCGAAGTCGATCTTGCTCGGATCCAGCACCTGGATTTCCCGTCCGACCAAGGCGAAGGCCCCCCCGCCATCCTCCACAAGCGTGTAGGTCAGCGTATCGGGGCTCTCGTCATCGGCCGAGAGTAGTCCCACCGTTTGCCCAACCCCCAGATGCTCGCGAACAAAGGCTGATGAAAACGCTATGTTCGTCGGAGCCAGATTTTCCAACGTCGCACGAACCGTCACGGTGCCGGTCATGCCGTCATCCGGCGTGTCGTAGACGTCATCCGTCACCGTCAACGTGAATTCCGTATCCACGGGATCACCACCTTCATCGATATTGGTCGGATCGAAAGTCAGGTTGTGAATGATGTAGGTGAGCTCGTCCGCCGTTCCGATGAATGTGTAGGTGGCGTTGTCGCCGTCCGGCTCCATCCCGGGCAGGATGACGCCGCTGCCGTCGACGATCCCCAGCTCGCCGTTGTTTCTAGCGAATGAGATCACCAGGACTGTCTGCTGCCCTTCATCGTTCGTGACCGTCATATCCATGAACGGCTTCACCGTGCCGATGTTCGCATTCGCGTCCACTACTGTTTCGACATCGTTGATTGTCGGCTTTTCATCCCCTCCGCCGCTATCCTCAACCGCCTCGGACACCACACTGATGTTGGTGTTCTGAGCCTGGGTGTTGCCGTCGCTGATGGTGATGGTGAAGTTCGTGGTCACCAGCGATCCAAGGGGATCGTCCGGGCGGTTAGCGGCGTGGAATTGGAGATTGCGCACCGCATTCTGCACGTCCTCGATCGATCCCGTGACCGTGTAGATACCGGTTAGCTCGTCGTAGGTGCCGATTTCGTAGTTCTCGAAGAAGCCTTCGTCGGCGTCATCGAGAGCAATCGTCACCGTGACGGTGTCGCTGTCCGGATCCCAGAAGGTCACGTTCGCGAAGGGCAAGACGGCTCCGTCGTCGCCTATCGGGAACGAAACGGGCTCATTCACCCCACGGATCTCAGGCGAGACGTCCGAGGGATCGACCACGTGCGTGATCTCGATGTGGATCGTGCTCTCGGTGAAGGCGCCGTGGCTGTCCACGGCCCGCACCAGATAAGCAAGATCGGGTGTCTCCTGATCGACATCGGCGTTGAGCACCTTCACGACGCCGTTGACGATCTCGAACCGGTTGTCTTCGCTTATCGCATGCAGGGCGTCGCCGTACCAGAACCCGACCGTGACCGCATCGTCCAGATCCGGGTCGATTATGGTCAATTCACCCACTTCGAAACCGGCGTCAGCCGTCTCGTCGATCGTCTTCAGGGTTGCGCCATCATTCCAGGTGGGCTCCATCGGGGCGCGGTTCACAGTGCCCGGTACGCTTCCATCGGTCGTGTTCACCGTGGCCGTTGTGGTGAATGGAGGATTGTACTGATCCTGAACCGTGATCGTGAACACATGCGGACCGATCACGCCGACGACAGGATTATCGGGATCGTAATGGGCAGGATCGTAGCTGAGGGCCTGCAGGACCCCATCGAGATCATCCGCCTTACCGGTGAATGTGAGGGTGATGATGTTGCCCGACGTCGTCACACGAACCAGATCAGGATCGAAGCCCGTCAGGCTTCCCAAGCTGCCATTATAGGAGATCTTGACCGTCAAGTCGTCATTGTCGGCATCGGTCAGATCAAGGCCGCGGAACGGCAGGACGGCGTAACCGTCGTCCGTGGCCGGCGTCAGCTGCGTTCCTTCCATGAACGTCGCCGTCGGCTGTGCGTTGGCCCCGTTGTCGCCGTGCGTCGTATGCACCGTCACCTGGGCCGGAACCGGCGGATTCGTGGCGTCCTGGACTGAGATGTCGAAGACCGTGTCCAGGCTCTCTTCGTCTTCCGCCAGCGGGTTAGGATCGAAGGACAGACCGTGCAGGAACTCGTCCAGATTGTCGGCCGTATCCATGACGATGTAGGTGCGGATGCCGTTCACGAGCGACGTGATGATCTGCCGCGAACCGAAGCCGGAGAGCTCACCGGCCGCCTCGCTGAACCTAATGGTCAGGATAAGCTGGTCATCCTCGCTGTCCGAGATGTCGATCCCGCGGAACAGGTAGACGGCGGAGCCGTCATCTGTCGCCTGCGTGATCTCCGTATCCGGAGCGAACTCGATCGTGGGCGCCTCGTTCGTCAGGCTCTCCCCACCGTTGGCCGTCTGGACGATCACCCCGCGGAACACCGGGCCATGGGTCGAATCCTGGACGGAGATCGTGAAATGCGTCTCGTTCGGCGTGTTATCATTCGGGTTGAAGGAAAGCCCACGCAGGATCGCATCAAGATCGTCGGCCCTGCCGGTCAGAACATAGGTCCGGATTCCATTCGTTTCCGTCCACGTGCCCGGCAGCCCCGCTCCGCTCAGTTCGCCTTCAAGCATCTCGAACGAGATCGTCAGCGTCAGCAGGTCGTCATCCGCATCGGAGATGTCGACGCCCCGGAACGGGAACACCGCGGGTCCATTGCTCCAGGCGGACGTGGTCTCCGTGCCCGGGATGATGTCGATCGTGGGCTCCGTATTGTCGCTGTCGTCTCCGTTAACCGTATGCACCGTCACCTGGTCGGAGACCGGCAGGTGAGAGGCATCGTTCACGCTGATCGTGAAGACGGTGTCATAGGCTTCATTGTCGGCCGAGCCGTTCTGCGGGTTGAAGGTCAGCTGATGCAGGATCATGTCCAGAACATCGGCCTTGCCCTCGAACCGGAAGGTGACGGTACCGTCGGAATTCGGGATAACAGTGGCGGAATCCGCCCCCTGAAGCTGATCGGCCGTTCCCAGGAACGTGATCGTCAGCACCAGATCGTCGTCCTCGGCATCCGAGAGGTCCACGCCACGGAACGGATAGACGGCGAGGCCGTCGTCCGTCGCGTTGGTCGTTCTGGCTTCCTCCGCGATGAACAGGGTCGGCCGCACGTTGCTGCCCGCCTCCGTCAGCACCGTCACGGTTTCCGGCGCGTCGAGGACGGCATGGAGGTTATCCGTCAGGGTAAAGGTGAACGTGGTCGTGACGATTCCGTCGATAGCGATATCGTCGAACGCGTCGAAGGTGACGCCAGCGAGGAAGGTCTGGAGAGCCCCCTTCTTGCCGACGAAGGTATACGTCACGTAGCCGTCGGCGTCAGGTGTGCCTTCCAGGACCGAGACGGCGTCGGGAATGGAGTCGACGTTCCCGAGGATCCCGTGCCCGGCGAAGAACTTCACCGTCAGGGTCAGTTCGTCGTTCTCGCTGTCACCCAGCTCAAGTCCGAAGAAGGGGTTCACCACACTTTCGGGGCCCACGCCGTTGTCCACAATGACGTAGTCTTCGTACTCATCAGCGACCGTCAGCGTCGGCGCCTCGTTGGCCGGCGTGTCGGTGATGGTGACCGTCTGCGGCTCCGAGGACACTTCGTCAGCGTCTATGACGACGACGGAGAATTCGGTCATCCTGTCATCCGAGCCCTCATACTGATCATTCGGATTGAAGGTCAACTGCTGGATGATGGCATTCACCAGATTGAGCGTTCCCTTGATCGTGAAGGTATTGGGATCGTTCAGCGGATCATAGAAGTAATGGGTTCCCAGGTCTCCCAAGGCGCTGGTGAGGGTGCCGTGGCTGCCGTCGAAGCTGATGATGACCGTGATCTCGTCATCCTCCTCGGCGTCGGCATCCACGACGGTGAAGTTCTCGAACGGGGCGACCGTTCCCGTATCGGGGATCGTCTGGTCGGGATCGCCATCGACGACGATCTCAGGCGCGATGTTCTGATCCGAGGAATCGGCGATATGGATGACGATCCGCCCCGTCGACGTGGCGCCGCGAGCGTCGATGAGGATGATGTCGTATTCCCGGTCCTCACCGCCAGGAGCAACCTGGATCGCGTCAGGGTTTTTGACGACAACCCTGAAGCCGTCGACGCTGTTGCCGACGATCTCGAAGGCATCGTCGCCACTCACCGTCCCCGTTCCCGAGGTGAAGCGGATCAGATAGGCATCACCCTCGAAATCCTGTGCCACCAGTTCTCCGACCTCGTCGCCGGCCTGGTACCCCTCATGAATCTCGGTGTTTGTCATAGCCTGGAAGGCAGGACCTTCATTCACGTCGCTGACGTTGATCCTCAGGGCGCTGACCTCGCCCAGCTCCCCCGTCCTCGGATCGACCGCACGGACATAGACCGTGTAGTATTTCTGTCCATTCGGCAGGGACTCGTAATCGAGCGACCTACCATGCGTGACCCTCAGATGCGTGCCTTCGATTGTGAACAGACCGTTGACGCTCGCATCCGCGCCGCGATCCGGATCGAATACGAACCTCGATATAGTCTCTTCATCGGGATCGAACGCCGTCAGGGTGCCGATACTGCTTGCATTCTCCTGCACATTCGCGAAGAAACTTTGATCGGTGAAACGGGGCTCATAAGGCGCGTATTCGACATCGACGATCTCAATTCGAATGGTCGAGATCTTCTCGGACGCTCCGGCGCCGATCAGAGGGTCGGTTTCGACCGCTCGAACCTTGATCTCCACCCATTTGTTCCCGCCCCCATCTTCGAAGAAGCCGTCCGTGCCATCGTTGGGAACATGCTTGTAGAGAAGCGCATCATACATCTTGATCCGCCCGAACGTCTTCCCGTCCGGGCCGGTCAATGTTTCGATGTAGAAAACGTCGCCGCCACCGGACACGATCTCGTAACGCAGCGGCCCGCCGATTCCGTCATCCGTCGAGCGGACATCGACAACCAGATCCGAAAGTACTCGATCGTAGACAACGGGCAGGCCGCCGATGATTGCCGGTGCGCTGGCGCTGTAGTTAAGGATGATTCCATCGCCGAGATTTACTTCTTCGATATTGGCCAGCTTGCGGGCGTCGTAGTACTGCACCGATACGTAGGCCTTGTCCCAACCTTGGTTGGTACCGTCGTACTCTCTCGTGTCATCTCTCACGTCGTCGACATAATAGGTGTCGTCGCCGCTCGCGCCGATCATCGTGTCCGCGCCGGCGCCACCCCTGAACGTATTCCTTCCGTCATGGCCGACAAGGAGGTTGTTCAGGGCGTTCCCGGTGACCTCAACATCACCCGACCCGAAGATCGTGATGTTCTCGACGTTGGCGATGTTGGCGATGCTGAAGGAAACATAGGTCGCGATCGAGTCGGTTCCTTCGCCTGCTCGCTCAATGATCGTATCCTGGCTGTCGGCCCAATAAACATCGTCGCCGACGCCACCTTCGAGCCAATCCATTCCATCATCGCCAATGAGGGTATCGTTGCCGATCCCGCCGTAGAGCTCGTCGGGACCGCCTCCGCCCCAGATCTTGTCGTGCCCCTTGCCGCCCGTCAGCTTGTTGGTACCGGCACCGCCATAGAACGTATCGTCGTGATCCGTTCCCGAGACGTTCATGATCCCGCTGAACGTATCCACGTCGCCATTGGCTTTCGTAACCTGCCTCGTATTCAGGTCAACGACAACAGGCCCGTTAACGGTACCGTAGTGGAGAAAGTCAGACACCGAGCCGACAAAAGTATCCGAGCCGCCTGACCCATAGAACTCGTTTACGCCGGTACCGCCTATGAGGGAGTCCGCGTTTGCACCGCCATATATCGTGTCGTCTCCGCCACCTGCATCGATAGTAACTCCGAAAACGCCGTTCACCGTACCGCGGATAGAATCAGCACCTGATCCGGTTGTCACGCGGAAGACGTTTACCAACCTGTCTGTTTCCGATCCGAGTGTCGCGGTGCCCGCTTGGAGATCGATGACCCAATTCCCATTAGAATTGCCAACTACAGACCTTTCCATGTCATAGCGGACGTGACCACCGTCGAGCGTGTCATTTCCTAACTCCCCGACAAGGTAATCTTCCCAGTGCCCTACTAGGATGTCGTCCCCACTCCCACCCACCAGAGTGTCGATCGCATTATCGACTCCATCAAGGGAGCCATACAGGAAGTCAGCGCCGCGAGATCCTGATAAAGAGTCGGAGCCCGAGCCACCGTCTAGAGTCATTCTACCAGCAGCATTGAAACCGGTATTCGCCCCCTGAAGCGTATCGTTCCCCGCGCCACCGCGGATCTCAAATCCTTGGGAGGTGGAGGTAGAAACACTAATCCAATCCCCCCACCGAGAGCCGATAAACCGCCCAATGTAGCTGGCACCCGTATCGATAAAACGATCGGTATCGCCCCACGTATCGAACGCACTCATTGCGCCAATGGTCGACCCATTAGGAGGCGTCGTTGGTTGTGCCGTATAATTGACCCTTACCCCCAAGCCGCCAGTTTCTTTACCATAGTCGACCGTGTTCCAGCCACCGCCACCGGCGATCGTGTCCGCACCCTGCCATCCCGTCAGCACATCGTTATGATTGTCGCCATAGATCTGATCGGCCTTTATTGATCCGATGATGGTGTCGTTGCCATCGTTGCCATGGAACACCCAGGTATCGCCTGAGGGTGGCGCACTGTCATGGTAGTCAAAGTAGTCGTCGTCCGGATCTCCAGGAACAGGCTGGGTCCCGAGCGTCCCGAAGTCGCTGGAAGACGAGGCTTGCGAGCCACTGCCCGAGGCGAGCGATGCAGTCGAGGCATCCGTCTCACTGGAGGATGAAGAAGCATCAACCTTGGGCAGAGCGGTCGGCTCAGGAGCAGGATCCGCCATGCTAACCTTGGAAGCCTCATCGGCGGCAGCCTCATCGGGCGATGCGGGCAGGACATCCACCACGATGGACCGGCGCCCGTCCTGCTCGTCCGTCAGAAAGTCGAGGACCGGCGTCACGGGCTCCGTCCGTCCCGCATCGCCCGGAAGCGCCTCGTCAAGCACATTGCCGACATTGATGGCCTCGCCGGTGACCTGATCGAAAATGGGCTTATTCATGGTGACGTCCCCTTCTGTCCTCTTGCAGACGCCCGAACCCCACGGGAATTCAGGCGAATGTTACAATATTAAGATGATTTAAGGACAATCGGAGCCGGCTGACAGCTCTCCAATCAGAGAGGTGCCTGTGGGGATCTTGGGAAGACGGATTATTTTCAGAAGCCAAATGGTCGGGCGGTTCCACACCGAAACTTTGTTATTCCGTTAAGGAACCCGAGCATATGCAGCTGGCTGCGCGAGCTGAACCAAGTCGCATTCTCAAGAAGTCGAGACTATGAGTTGAAGTATCCGGCGAAGAGGACAGAGCAGATCGACCAAGACTGACAGGATACTCCGCTTTACGTGTGTTCTGGCTGTCTCATGGCGCATTATCTTGCGTAAGCGCATGTTAGAATTGCAGATATGCAAACAAAAGATATTAACCCAAAAGTCACTTTTGTAACGAGAAACGCCCGAATACAACCCTAGGAACAAGAATACTATCTAGGGTGGCAGAGATTCCGCTCTATGCGAATGTGCAAAGATGCACGACAAGGCCACATGCGGCTCCAGCCTTCTCCTGAGCCAGCGCAACGGCTTGGTCACGTACCAGGATGTCGAGGTGAGGACCGCCTGAAGGGCTTCCCGCGCCGCGTCATGTTGCGCGACCAATGTCCGCACAACCGCCTCATGCTGCCTAGCGACCAGCTGTGCCTCAGTGACGAGCGCGGTGCGTTCGGCATTAAGCGCGTCGCGTTCCTGGATAAGGGCCTGTTGCTGTCCGTACAGATCCTGCAACTCGATCCTGCTGCTCGCGAGCGACTGGGTCATCTCTGTAAGGGAATGGGCCGCCGCACGGCGGGCGTCCTCGAGATCGCGCCACATTGTCTTGAAGGCGCGCTCCCTGAAGGCCTCACGTTCCCGCGGGTCGGCGAACAACTTGGCCGTGGCGGCAAGTTCCGCCGCGCGATCCGAGAGAGACATGGGAGCACGGTCGAAGGCTCCGAGCTTGACGCCCTGAACAGCAAAGGCTGTGCCGAAGGTGAGATCGTCCCGGATCAGGAATTTGCGCCACATTGGGCAAGGGAGTTGGTAACGGATAAGGCGCTTAATTATAGCCTGTACGGGCAGATGATGCGTTGGTCGATCAAAGGCCTTCGCCTATCGAACCCTCAACGTAATAATCCGCTGGAATCGAGACAAAATTGCCCCTGGACGCCCTGTATTCCCGACCGGCCGAGGACAAAAAAGCAAAAGCCCCGCATGGGCGGGGCTAAGTGCCTGAAACCTTTGGCGCTCCCTAGGGGACTCGAACCCCTGTTTTCGCCGTGAGAGGGCGACGTCCTAGACCGCTAGACGAAGGGAGCTAGCAAGGTTGAGGCCGCTCGTATAACCACCCTTCGGAATCCCTTCAAGTCCTTTTGCTGAAAAAAGCGAACGGCGCAGGTGAAATGAGGATGCGGTGAACGACGCGACACGCCACGAATGGCTCTTGGAAGACGACATGCCGGCCGAACGGCTGGACCGGGTGCTGGCGCGCCTTCAGGCCGATCTGTCGCGAAGCCGCCTGCAGGCGCTCATCCGCGACGGGCAGGTCGCCGTCGATGGGGTGACGGCGCTCGATCCGAACTGGAAGGTCGTCGGTGGGGCCCGGATCGCCCTGACGGTCCCGCCGGCTGTCCCGGCCGAGCCCGCCGGCGAGGCGATCGATCTCGTCATTGCCTATGAGGACGACGACGTGATCGTCATCGACAAGCCGGCGGGCCTCGTGGTGCATCCGGCGGCGGGTCACGATTCCGGCACGCTGGTGAACGCCCTCATCGCCCATTGCGGGGAGAGCCTGTCGGGAATCGGCGGCGTGAAGCGGCCCGGCATCGTCCATCGCCTCGACAAGGACACGTCGGGGCTCCTGGTGGTGGCCAAGAACGACCTCGCCCATCAGGCGCTGGCGGCGCAATTCGCCGACCATGGCCGGACCGGCCCCCTGGAGCGTGCCTATCTGGCGATCCTCTGGGGCGTGCCCGAGCGGCGCCGGGGAACCGTGGAGGCGGCGCTCGCCCGCTCCACGCACAACCGCGAGAAGATCGTCGTGGTGGGCGAGGATCGCGGCCGCTATGCCATCACCCATTACGAGGTCCTGGAGGGCCTGCCCCCGGCGCAACCCATCGCAAGCCTCGTCCGCTGCGAACTGGAGACGGGACGCACCCATCAGATCCGGGTCCACATGGCCCATCTCGGCCATCCGCTCCTGGGTGATGCGACCTACGGGTCCGGCTTCAAGACCAAGGCGAACCGCCTCGCGGATCCGCCCAAGGAGGCGCTGAGCGCCCTTGGCCGCCAAGCGCTGCATGCCGCGATCCTTGGATTCGAGCATCCGCGCAGCGGGGAATTCCTGCGCTTCGAGAGCCCCCTGCCCCCGGATATGGCCAGGCTTCTCAACGCCTTGCGGGCGGAGATTTAGCGTCAATCGGTCGCAAAATCAGGTCACGCTGGCACCCTTGCGAGTCTGGAGCGTTCACCACGTCTTGAAGCCTGACGCCTCTATTCGGACACGGTTGGACCGCTTATATAGGGGGCAGGGTGACCGGCCATGGAGGGGGTCGCCCCAGGCTTGCCTCGTGGTGAGGGAGCCAAAGGAGGAGAAAAGATGGCTACAGCGCTTCCGGTGCTTGCCAATGAAGGGGGCCTTTCGCGCTATCTCGACGAAATCCGTCGCTTCCCCATGCTTGAGCCGCATGAGGAATACATGCTCGCCAAACGCTGGCGAGAGCATGGAGATCGCGAAGCGGCCCACAAGCTCGTGACATCACATCTGCGCCTCGTCGCCAAGATCGCCATGGGCTATCGCGGCTATGGTCTGCCGATCGGCGAGGTCGTGTCGGAAGGCAATGTCGGCCTCATGCAGGCCGTCAAGCGCTTCGAGCCCGACAAGGGCTTCCGCCTCGCCACATATGCCATGTGGTGGATCAAGGCGGCCATTCAAGAGTACATTCTGCGGTCCTGGTCC
>Ga0182736_1003100_pt1 | contig 11545 bp, 15 predicted proteins | sample eDN5th30CKraftBY_FD_128882 | JGI IMG/M metagenome (GOLD analysis project Ga0182736, IMG submission 128882) | Enriched backyard soil microbial communities from Emeryville, California, USA - eDNA 5th pass 30_C Kraft BY (version 2) (version 2) | ecosystem: Environmental > Terrestrial > Soil >...
AACCACGCCTCGAACTACCTGCCGCTCGCGGGCCGTCTACCGAAGGATCGCGACCGCATCGTCGCCACCATCGACCGCGCCCTCGCGGGCGACGTGGCCCTACGGCCGGAGTGGCTCCGCGGGCTCTGAACCCTCGGGCGGCCGCGCGGCGTACAGCAGGACCTCGTCCGCGTCGCTCGGCTGGAGGCGCCTTCGTCCCTCGAGGCGAAATCCGAGCTTCTCGAGGAGCGCGATCGATCGGTCGTTCCCCGGCGAGACGATCGCGACGACGCGCCGCAACCCGAGCGCCCCCCACGCGTGGCCCAACACCGCCGCCGACGCTTCTGCCGCGTAGCCGAGGCCCCGGGCCTGCGGGAGGAAGGCGAAACCGAGGTCGATGTCCTCAAGCGTGTCGCGCTTGATCAGGCCGCAGATCCCCAGCGGCGCTCCCGTCTCCCTCGACTCGACGCAGTCGAGCCCGAAGCCGACCCGCGCGTACATCGCCATGGGACCCTTGCGCAGGTAGGCGCGTGCGTCGTCCAGGGTGCGCAGGCCGCGGTCGCCGATGAACCGCTTCCAGTCGGGATCGTTGACCAGCTCGAGGATGAAGGCCGCGTCGCGTTCTTCGAGAGGGCGAACCCTCAGTCGCGGTGTCTCGATCATGTTCGGCGTCATAGCAGGTGAAATTCGCATGGATTGGGGATTCTCGCTCTGTTTCCGTACCTTCTACTTCGCGCTCATGGACCCTGGTGGATGGAAGAGCCCCATGAGCCAGTCCACGAGCACCCGGACGCGCGGGTTCGTCCGATCGTCGCGGTGGTGCACGACCCAGGCGTCCCGTTGCGGCACATCCGTCTGCGGCAACACGCGGACCAGCCGCTGCGCCTCGCCGACGGCGACGTTGAGCACCGCGAGACCAAGACCGGCCTCGCACGCACGTACGAGCGTCGTGGTGGTCGAGGCCCGCAGGACCACGCGAGGTGCCAGGCGCCGCATCCAGCGGACCTGCGGGTACGCCGCCCCTCCCTCTTCGTAGTCGAGCCAGTCCTGGTTCGCGAGGTTGCGGCCCGTGACCGGAGCCGGACGTGACCGCAGGTAGGCCTCGCTCGCGAAGATCCCCATCGGCAGCGGCGGCAGGCGCTTCGCGATCAAGTTGGGAGCGTCGGGACGGACCAGCCGCACCGCGACGTCCGCTTCGCGTTTGGAGATGTCCAGCACCCGCACGTCCCCCACCAGGTGGACCGTCAGCTCGCGATGCCGCGCGCGGAGAGAAGGCAGCGCCGGGACGATCACGTAGTTGAGGACGCCGTCTCCAGCCGTGAGGCGGACCGTTCCTTCGACGCGCTGATCGGCGCCGCGGGCGATCCGTTCGATGCCGTTCGCGTCCTCCTCCATGCGCTCGATGCCCGGAACGAGCGCCTTCGCCGCCGGCGTGAGGCTGTAACCGCCCGGACCGCGGCGGAGCAGCGGCACCCCCAGACTCCCCTCGAGGGCGCGAAGCTTGCGCCCGATCGTCGTCGCGTCGACTCCCAGCGCCCGTGCGGCGCGGGCGTGGCTCTGGTGGCGATGGACGGCGAGCAGGACCCGCAGGTCGTCCCAGGATGCGGCCGTCCAAGGGGGCTGGGTCATGCAGGGTCTCGCGCAAGCTGCGAAATTGCAGGTTCGACATGCGCATCCTGACACTTTTGCAGCGACCGCCGCGAGCCCAGAATCGCCCGCATGAAGACCTGGATCTACGACGAAGCCATCCGACTCGACTCGCTGCGCATGATCGAACGCCCCGATCCCGTCCCGGGACCGCACGAGGTCGTCCTGAAGATGCGGGCGGCGTCGCTCAACTACCGCGACCTCGCCATCGCCCGGGGCCTGTACCCCTTGGGCGTCGGCGCCCCGCTGGTGCCGCTCTCGGACGGAGCGGGCGAGGTGGTGGGGATCGGCTCCGAAGTGACGCGAGCCCAGGTGGGGCAGCTCGTGTGCCCCACCTACGTGCCCGGCTGGATCGATGGACCGCCGACGCGACAGAACGGCCGTCGTCGGCTCGGTGGCCCCTCCGACGGCGTACTGACGGAGTACATGCTCGTGGACGAGGAGGCGCTCGTGGTGGCGCCGCGCCACCTCGCTCCGGAAACGGCGGCGACGCTTCCCATCGCGGCGGTCACCGCGTGGGAGGCGCTGTACCGCGGCGGTCCGCTCGCGCCAGGCGACACGGTGGTGGTCCTCGGCACGGGAGGCGTCTCCCTGGCGGCCATTCAGCTGGCGCACGCAGGGGGCGCCCAGGTGATCGCCGTGACGAGGGACGATCGGCACGTCGGGCGCCTCCGGGATCTCGGCGCCCACGCCGTCGTCCCCAGGGGCGAGGGCGACTGGCCGTCCGACGTCCTCGCCGTAACCGGCGGCCGCGGAGCCGACGTGGTGATCGACGTGGTGGGGGGCCCCTCGGTCGCGCGATCCATCGCCGCCTCCCGCGTCGCAGGCCGGGTGCACCTGGTCGGCTTCGTCGCCGCGCCCTCCGCCACCATCGACACCTTCGACGCCATCCGCCACGCGGTGACGGTTCGCGCCGAGTCGGCAGGCAGCCGGGCGACCTTCGAGCAGATGAATCGCGCCATCGACCTGCATCGCATCACGCCGGTGGTCGATCGCGTCTACCCCGTCGGTGAGATCACACGGGCGTTCGATCGGCTCGCCGAGCGCGGCCACTTCGGAAAGGTGGTCGTCACCCTGCCGTGAACCTGGCCCGAGCGTCGGCTGCCTCCTCGCGGGGATGAAAAGCAGCTATTCGGTGTTCGATGCCGTCGCGCGCTCCTCGGTGGAGATGGAGACCGCCTTGCGGTTCACGAACTCGAGGATGCCGTCCCGCGCCAGCTCGCGCCCGTAGCCGGAGCGCTTCACGCCGCCGAACGGGAGGCGAGGATCCGACGCGACCATCGCGTTGACGAAGGTCATGCCGGCCTCGAGCTCGTTCACGAACCGCTCCTGCTCCGCGGGATCCTGCGTCCACACGCTGGATCCGAGGCCGAACTCCGTGTCGTTCGCCAGGGCGATCGCCTCCTCGACGCTCTCCACGCGGAAGAGCAGCGCGACAGGCCCGAACACCTCCTCCGACCACGCGCGGGCGTCCCTGGGGATGTCCGCGAGGGCCGTCGGGGCGTAGAACCAGCCGCTGTCGCCGACGTTCGTTCCGCCGGCGAGGACGCGCGCCCCTCGTCGCACGGCGTCGTCCACCTGCTGCGCCACGCCGTCGCGGATCGCCTGTGTGGCGAGGGGACCGATCGTCGTCTCCTCGGACATCGGATCGCCGACCTTCATCTTCGCCAGCTCGTCGAGGAAGCGCTCCTGGAACCGTGCGTAGACGTCCCGATGGACGATGAACCGCTTGGCCGCGATGCAGGACTGGCCGGCGTTGACGTTCCGGGCGGCGACGGCGACCTTCGCCGCTGCGTCGACGTCGGCGCTCGGCATGACGACGAAGGGATCGCTGCCGCCGAGCTCGAGCACCGTCTTCTTGAGCAGCTTCCCCGCGAGCGACGCCACCGACGAGCCGGCGGGAGCGCTGCCGGTCAGGGTCGCGGCCATCACCCGCGGATCCTCGAGCACCTTCGCCACCTGGCGGTGCCCGATCAGCAGCGTCTGGAAGGCCCCTTCCGGAAAGCCCGCCCGCAGGAGGACATCTTCGATCGCGAGCGCGCACTGCGGCACGTTCGCCGCGTGCTTGAGCAACCCCACGTTGCCCGCCATCAACCCCGGCGCGACGAAGCGGAAGACCTGCCAGAAGGGGAAGTTCCACGGCATCACCGCGAGGACCGGACCGAGCGGCAGGTTGCGGACGAACGCACGAGCGCCGCCGGTATCGATGGGCGTGTCGGCGAGGAGGCGCTCGGCGTTCTCGGCGTAGTACCGGCAGACCCACGCGCACTTGTCGACCTCCGCCCGCGCGGCCGAGATGGGCTTGCCCATCTCCTCGACCATCAGCCGGGCGAGGCGATCGCGCTCGGCCGCGAGGACGTCGGCCGCCCGCGCCATCGGCTTCGCGCGCTCCGAGAGGCTCGTCCGTTTCCAGCGCGAGAAGGTGTCCGCCGCGCGGGCGAGCTTCCGTTCGAGCGCGGCGTCGTCCAGCTCCTCAAACGTCCTGACCGTCTCTCCCGTCGTGGGGTTGATCGTGGCGATGCCCATGCGCCCTTCTCCTCGTGGGACTCGACTTGGAATCCTTCGCACGCCGCCGGTGGATCGTCCAGGTCGCCGGACCCCGTCGCGTCGATCAAGATGCGCCGAAGTCGACGATGCCCTCGGGGAAGAGCCGATCGATCGGGCCGTCCATCCACGAAGCGTAGGCGGCATCGTCCGCGACAGGCACGCGCCCGTACTTCGCTTCGAAGAACTCGCCCCAGTCTGGACGGGATCCGTCCAGGTCCTTGAAGCCGTACTCGCGCGAGAGGCCCCACGAGCTGTGCACGCGGCCCTCCTTCGCGCGGACGTTCGGATCCGCCGCGAGGGCCGCCACCGCCCGCCCGACGAAGCAGGGCGACTCGGAGGCGGCGAAGTCCGGATGGACCGCGATCGCGTCGCGCCACGTCTCCTCGGTCACGCGGTACAGGTCGAGCATGAACTCGGAGCGCAGGTAGCCGGGCGTCAGCGCCAGCGCCGTCACTTTCGTCTTGCGCAGCTCCCGCGAGAGGCCGAAGGCCAGGCGGATCACCGAGATCTTCACGAGGTCGTACAGAAGGTTGCCGCGGAAGCCGAAGCCGTCGCCGTCCGTGATCTCCACCAGCAGGCCTCGCTGCGATCGAAGCAGCAGCGGCACGGCGTGTCGGCTGGTGAGCACGTGGGAGAACACCGCCCGCTCGAGAAGGACCCGTGCGTTCTCCGCGGTCGTTTCCCAGATCCGCTTGCCCCACTCGATGTGGGCGTCGCCGCCCCACACGTCGTTTACCAGCACGTCGAGACGCCCCGACTCCCGCTCGATCCGGGAGCAGAGCTCGGCGACGTCTGCCTCGACCGTGTGATCGGTGCGGACGGCGATCCCCCTTCCGCCGCGGGCGGTCACGCGCTCGGCGGTCTCCTCGATCGTCTCCGGCCGATCCGCGCCGCTCGCGAGGCTCCCGCGCACGCTGCGCCCCGTGCACCAGACGGTCGCACCTGCCTCGCCCAGCATCTCCGCGATCCCGCGCCCTGCGCCGCGGGTCGCTCCCGCCACCAGCGCCACCTTTCCTTCCAACGGCTTTCCCATGGGTCCTGCCCTCCTTGCGCCCAGAAGGTTGCGCGTCCCTACCTGACATCTCCTGTCAGGATTTGCTGATAGGGTCCGCTCCCGTGCGCGCCGATCGTCTCGTTCGACTGCTGATCCTCCTCCAGAGCCGGAGCGGCTGGACGGCCGCCTCCCTCGCGGAGCGACTGGAGACCTCCGAGCGTACGATCTACCGGGACCTCGACGCACTCTCCGGATCCGGTGTCCCCATCCGGACGTTGCGCGGGCCGGGCGGCGGCGTCTCCCTCGTGGACGGCTTTCGCACCGAGCTCACGGGGCTCACCCGCGCGGAGGTCCACGCGATCGCCACCGTCGGCGAGTCGCCCGCCCTCGGCGACCTGAACCTGCGCGTGCCCCTGCGCGGCGCTCTCGCCAAGCTCGGCTTCGGGCTCCCGCCAGCGCAGCGGCAGGTCATCGAGTACGCGCGGCAGCGGCTGCACGTCGATCCCGCGCCGTTCTTCGCGCAGCCGGAGCAGGCACCCCATCTCGAGACCCTGCGCGAGGCGGTGTGGCAGAACCGGCGGCTCCGCGTCTCGTACGTCGACTTCGACGGGAAGCGCTCCCGCCGCACCCTCGATCCCCTCGGTCTCGTGGTGAAGGCCGACCGCTGGTACCTGGTCGCGCAGACGTCGCGCGGACCGTCGGTGTTCCGCGCGGCGCGGATCGAGCGGGCGGCGATGATCGACGAGGACTCCCGGCGGCCGGAGGGCTTCGACCTGCCCACGTTCTGGCAGCGGTGGGGCGCGCGGTTCGCAGAGAAGCGCGCGAGCTTCGAGGTGCGGCTGCGCCTCGGCGAGGGCGCCGCCGCTGCGCTCCGCGCTCTCCGTCCGCGGACAGAGCACGACCGCATCGTAGCCGGGGAGGTGGTCGTCGACTTCGAGCGCGAGGCGATCGCGATCTCCCAGCTCTGCCTGGTGTCGGACGGCATCGAGGTGCTCGAGCCTCTGCAGCTGCGCGAGCGGCTCGGAGCGATCGGAGCTGCGCTCGTCGCCGCCCACGGGAAACGCGCGCCAGGAACGCCTGCTCGACGCGGGGAGGGCCCCCGATCGGCACAGACCCGGTAGGGGCGTGCCTGAAGCCGGCGCGGCGCGCCCGCGGGTCCAGCGATCTGGCAGCATGCGCCGATGGCATCGTGGCGGATCGCGGCGGCGACGGGCGTCGGGCTCGTCCGATCGGGGGCTCACCTCGATGCTGCATGAGCATCCGTTCCTCGACGCGGCGGTGCGCGTGGCGATCGCGTTCCTGCTCGGACTCCCCGTGGGCTTCGAGCAGGAGAAGCGGACCCGCTCGGTGGGGCTGCGCACCTACCCGCTGCTCTCTGCGGGCATCTGCGGTTTCCTGGTCACCGCCCGCGGAGACTCCTGGGGGGCGATCGAGCAGGCCGACGTCATCTACGGCGTCCTCAACGGGATCGGGTTCGTGGGAGCCGGAGCGATCGTGAGGTCCCCGCAGGCCGATGCCGCGAGCCTGGGCGTCGCGGTGAGCCTGTGGGTGGCAGGAGCCATCGGCGTGGGAGTGGCGTACGGCGCACCGCTGATCTCGGCAGCGCTTTCGTTGGCGACCGTGTTGGTCTTGTGGGCGCCGTTTCTCCATCGACGGGTCAAGAGGCGGTCATGACCGGCTGGGCGGAACTTCCAGGAAACCTGTTGGACCTCGCCGTCGCGTTCCTGCTCGGCATCCCCATCGGATGGGATCGGGAGCACCGCGGCTGGGGCCCCGGTCTGCGTACCTATCCCCTGCTCGCGATGGGAGCTTGCGCGTACATCGAGATCGGCGAGATCGCGTTCACGGACCACATCGAGGGGCAGGCGCGCGTCTTCCAGGCGCTGGTGAGCGGGATCGGCTTCATCGGCGCAGGCGCGATCATCAAGGGGCGCGTCGAGGTCTACGGCCTCGCCACCGCGGTCAGCCTCTGGGTGACGGTGAGCGTGGGCGTCGCCTCGTCCTACCAGCTGTACCCCCTCGCCGCCGTGCTCTCGGCGACCACCCTCGTCGCGCTTCGGCTCCTCAAACCCCTCAAGATCCATCCAGAGGAGGCAGACCGGAACCCCGTCGACCCCAACCAGTCGAGCTGACTTGGAATGCGTCGGGGATCCTTGACATGTCGGATTTATCCGACATAACGTGCGGCGCATGACCCAGATCGACGTCTTCGCTGCCCTCTCGAACCCGGTCCGGCGCGAGATCCTGATGCGCCTGCGCCTCGGGCCACAGGCCGCGGGGGACCTCGCCCAGGGCTTCGACATCGGACGGCCCGCGATCTCCGAGCACCTGCAGGTGCTGCGCAAGGCGCGCCTCGTGCGCGAGGAGCCGCGCGGCCGCGAGCGCTACTACCACCTCGATCCGCGTCCCCTCGGGGAGGTCGAGGCGTGGATCGAGGCGTTCTCGAAGTACTGGAAGAAGCGACTGGCAGCACTCGAGGAAGTGCTGAACGAGGAGGCGAAGAGATGAGCGAACCCGCCGCGATCCGCTTGGATCACTACTACCCCCACCCACCCGCAGCGGTGTGGAAGGCCCTCACCGATCCCGAGCTGCACGCGCGCTGGTGGGCGGCGGGCGACGTGAGGCCGATCGTCGGCCACCGCTTCGAGCTGGACATGGGCCCCTGGGGCAAACAGCCGTGCGAGGTCGTCGCCGTCGAGCCGGAGCGGCTCCTCCGCTATCGCTTCTCTGTGGGGCGCCTGGACACGTTCCTCGACTGGAGGCTCGCGCCGGAAGGCGAAGGTACCCGCCTCACGCTGACGCACGAAGGCTTCGATCTCGACTCGCCGATGGGGCGGCAGGCGTTCGAGGGGATGAAGCCGGGCTGGCCCAAGGTGCTCGCGCGGATGGAATGCGTGCTGTAGCCAAGCTCGGCCGAATCATGAATTTCTTGGGTCGCGCTTTTCGTGCCGCCCGGCGAACATGCGACCAGGAGGATGCGTCATGAGCGACGAGATCGTGAAGGAAGCAGTGCTGCACGCTCCGCTGGCCAAGGTCTGGGACGCGATCGGCGACTCGAAGAAGCTCGGGACCTGGTTCGGGATGAAGTTCGAGGGTCCCTTCGTCGAGGGTCGGACCGTCGAGGCTGCGATCGCCATGACGCAGGTCGACGACGACGTGGCGAAGCATCAGGAGCCCTTCGTGGGACTTCGTTGCGACTTCGACATCGAGCGCATCGTCCCGAACCGACTCCTCTCGTTCCGTTGGCCCCACGGCGCCCAGGTGGGGCCGGCGGCGCCGAAGACGCTCGTGTCCTTCGCCCTCGAGGAGGTCCCGGGTGGCACCCGCCTGACCATCACCGAGACGGGCTTCGACGCGCTCCCGCCGGAGCTGCGGGCCAAGGCGTACACGGACAACGAGGGTGGCTGGGAGATCCAGCTCACGCTTGTCGCCAAGTACTTGAGCCGTGGCTGATGACCGACGCGCCCAAGCCAAGAGCCGACGGAGTTTCCCGCGAGGATCCTGCGGTGGTCGCGTTCGTGCGCGATCTCGACCACCCTCTGCGCGCGGACGTGGAGAAGGTCCGCCGGATCCTGCTCGGCGCGGATCCCGCCATCGCCGAGGGGATCAAGTGGAACGCGCCGAGCTTCCGGACCACCGATTACTTCGCGACCTTCCATCTCCGCTCGCGCGATCGGATCCAGCTCATCTTCCACACGGGCGCAAAGAAGAAGACGACCGCCGAAACCGGCGTCGACGTTCCCGACCCGGCCGGACTCCTGAAGTGGCTCGCGAGGGATCGCTGCATGGTCACGCTCGGCGCGGGCTCCGCGATCGACGAGAACCGCGAGGCCTTCGAAGACCTCGTCCGAGCGTGGATCCGCCGGATCTGACGATCGCCTTGCGTCAGCCCTGATCGGCGAGGCGCGGCGGGGGCTTCGCTTCGGTTCCGAACCGCGCGGCGTACTCGGCGTTCAGGCGGGGCCAGCCGAACTTCATGGCCTCGCCGGCCACGATGCGGCCGATGGGATCGCCGGCGAGGAAGTGATCCAGCACGTCGAAGCAGATGTGCCAGCCGGCGGCTCCCATCGAGATGTACGCGCGGTCGATGCAGTGCCAGAGGCACAGGCGCGTGCCGTCGCCCTTCGGCTCCAGCTCCCAGCGGAGGTCCTGTTCGCCCCAGCGGTACTCGAGGAGCCGCGGCTCTTCGGCCCGCGTCACGCTCGTCTGGGAGACGTGGGTCTGCGGCGTCCCGACCGTGGAGAGCTTCGCCGGTCCGACGACGCCCAGGTCGCGGTCCGCGTCGAAAGGCGCCCACTCGCGCAGGTGCACCGGATCGGTCAGCGCCCTCCAGACCTTCTCCGGCGGGTGCCGCAGATCACGGACCATCACCAGCGCCCACTTCTCGCCTTCCTTGCGGACCTCGGCGTCGCCGGCGGGCCCCGGCGCGTACTTCTCGCGGCTCATCGCTTGCTCCCTTTCTTCTTCGGCTGGGCGTCCATTCGATCGAGGTGGCGCTCGAGCGCATCGAGGTGCGGGGCCCAGTAGCGCCGGAAGGGCGCGAGCCACTCGTCGACCTCCATGAGCGGCTCGGGGCGAAGCCGGTAGACCCGCCGCTGCGCGTCGACGCGGGCCTCCACGAATCCGGCGTCGCGGAGGACCCGCAGGTGCTTCGACACCGACGGCTGCGGGAGGTCCAGCTCGTTCTCGAGCTCGCCGACGGATCGCTCGGCCGACAGGAGCAAGCCGAGGATGGCGCGGCGGTTCGGTTCGGCGAGGGCGGCGAAGGCGGATTCCATGACGTTCATATGCCTACTGCGGCATATTTCGTCAAGTCCCCCAGCCCTTGGCCTTAGATGCGCTCGAGGATGGTGGCGATCCCTTGTCCACCGCCGATGCACATCGTGACGAGCGCCGTCGCCTTGCCGGTCCGCTCGAGCTCGTCGAGCGCGGTACCGACCAACATGGCCCCCGTCGCACCGAGCGGATGGCCGAGCGCGATCGCGCCGCCGTTCACGTTGACGCGATCTGGATCGATCTCGAGCTTCTGGATCGTCTGCAGCACCACGGCGGCGAACGCCTCGTTGATCTCCCAGAGATCGATGTCACCCGGCTGCATTCCGGCCGCCCGGAGCGCCTTGAGGCTCGCAGGCGCGGGGCCGGTCAGCATGATCAGCGGCTCGCTGCCGATGGTCGCGACGGAGCGGATGCGGGCGCGCGGCCGGATCCCGTGCGCACGGACGTATTCCTCCGAGGCGATCGCCACGGCCGCGGCGCCATCGACGATGCCGCTGGAGTTTCCGGCGGTGTGCAGACGCCGGATCTCCCTTGCCTGGGGGTAGGCCGCGCGGGCGATCTCGTCCAGCGTCTCGCCGTCCGGGCCAACCACGGTGTCGCCGAGCGTGCCGAACGACGGCTTCAGCGCCGCGAGGCCCTCCTTCGTCGTATCGGGACGGGGAAACTCGTCCCGGTCGAGGAGGAGCCCGCCGGTGAACGGATCGTGAACCGGCACCAGCGACTTCGCGAAGCGACCTTCCGCGGCCGCGGCCGCGGCGTGGCGCTGCGAGCGCACTGCGACTTCGTCGAGCTGCTCCCGCGTGAATCCCTCGAGCGTCGCGATGAGGTCCGCGCTGATGCCCTGCGGAACCTGGAACACGCGCCCGCGGAGTTTCACGTTTCCGCCGTCCTGCCCGCCACCGTCCGCGCCCAGGCCGAGCTTCGACATGCTCTCCACCCCGCCCGCGACGACGAGCTGCTGCGCGCCCGAAGCGACTCCCATCGCCGCAAAGTTGATCGCCTGGAGGCCCGAGCCGCAGAACCGGTTGAGCGAGACGCCGCCGACCTCTTGGGGCCAGCCGGCAGCCAGCACGGCGTTGCGGGAGACGTTGGCTCCCTGCTCGTTCACCTGGGAGACGGCGCCTGCGACGACGTCGTCGACGTCCGAGACCTCGAACCCCGCCCGCCCGGGCAGCACCCGCAGGACCGTCGCCAGGAGCTCCTGCGGGTGGACGCCCGCGAGCGCTCCCCTTCCGATCTTGCCCCTGCCCCGAGGCGTCCGCGCCGCGCCGATGATGTAGCTCTTCATGTCGTGCTCCTCCTTACCGACCAGGATGGCGGTGCGGCGGGCCCCGAGCGAGTGGCAGGATCGACAATCTTCGGTCTATTCTCGCCAACGTGATCACGCACCTCGTCCTGGACGGCGTCGCAGAGAGCTCGCTCGGCGTCGCCGTCGACATCGTCACGTCGGCTACGCGCCTCGCCGAAGCGGGCCTGGCGAAGCTTCCGCGCCGGATCGCCGGACTCCGACAGCGCGTCGTCTCGCTCGACGGGCGGCCGGTGCTGTCCGGCTCGGGTCGCGTCGTCGCGGTAGACGGAAAGCTGAGCCTCCGCGGGATCGGC
>Ga0182736_1003102_pt1 | contig 11542 bp, 12 predicted proteins | sample eDN5th30CKraftBY_FD_128882 | JGI IMG/M metagenome (GOLD analysis project Ga0182736, IMG submission 128882) | Enriched backyard soil microbial communities from Emeryville, California, USA - eDNA 5th pass 30_C Kraft BY (version 2) (version 2) | ecosystem: Environmental > Terrestrial > Soil >...
GAAACATCCTGCGGAAATAAAGTGCGCAAATCGGCGGGCGCGGGCTTTGTGAGATCGAGCGCAAGCGCCGGCAACACATCGCGCATGATCGAAGCCTGCCCCTTGCGGAGCGGGTGACCCATGCGGCGCCCATAAAAGGCGCCGCGCGTTTTGCGTTCGGGAATTTTGTCAGCCATGCGCGGACCTCCGCGCGGCGGGGTTACTTCACCGCGGACTTGAGCTTGTCCGTGAGATCCGTCTTTTCCCACGAGAAGCCACCGTCGGCTTCCGGCTCGCGGCCGAAATGGCCGTAGGCGGAAGTGCGCGCATAGATCGGCTTGTTGAGATCGAGATGCTTGCGGATGCCGCGCGGCGTGAGATCCATCGATTCCGCGACAGCCTTTTCCAGCTTCTCTTCGGCAACCTTGCCGGTGTCGTGCGTGTCGACATAGATCGACAGCGGACGCGCAACGCCAATGGCATAGGCCAGCTGCAGCGTGCACTTGTCGGCAAGGCCCGCGGCGACGATGTTCTTGGCAAGATAACGCGCGGCGTAAGCGGCCGAGCGGTCGACCTTGGTCGAGTCCTTGCCGGAGAACGCGCCGCCGCCGTGCGGGGCCGCGCCGCCGTAAGTGTCGACGATGATCTTGCGGCCGGTGAGGCCGGTGTCGCCGTCCGGTCCGCCGATATAGAACTTGCCGGTCGGGTTGATGTGCCAGATCGTCTTGTCGGTGATCCAGCCCTGCGGCAGCGCCTGGTGCACATACGGCTCGACGCGCTCGCGCACCTGATTGGACGTCATGTCCGCGACGAGATGCTGGTGCGAAACGACGATTTCGCGGGCGCCGATCGGCTTGCCGTTTTCGTACTGCACGGTGACCTGGCTCTTGGAGTCGGGGCCGAGCACTTTCTCGGTGCCTTTATGGCGTGCTTCGGCGATCAGGCGGAGAATCTTGTGCGCGTAGTGGAGCGGCGCCGGCATCAGCTCGGGCGTCTCGTTCGTCGCGTAGCCGAACATGATGCCTTGATCACCCGCGCCTTCTTCGCGGTTGGTCGGCTGCTGCGCATCGACGCCCTGCGCGATGTCGGCGGACTGTTCGTGCAAAAGAATCTGGATGTCGACGGTCTTCCAGTGGAAGCCGTCCTGCTCGTAGCCGATGTCCTTGATGGCGCCGCGGATGACCTGCTCGAGCTGCTCGGCCGGAATCTTCGGCCCGCGCGTTTCGCCGGCGATCACCACTTTATTCGTCGTCGCGAGCGTCTCGCAGGCGGCGCGGATCTGCCACGGGTCGAGACCCTGCTTCGGTCCTTCGCGGAAAAACAGATCGACGATCTCGTCGGAGATCCGATCGCACACTTTATCCGGATGACCTTCGGAAACGGATTCGCTGGTGAAGAGATAGTTCTTACGGGCCACCGGAGATACTCCCTGAGAAATCGAAAAGCTTGGGCGAAAAGCTGACGCAAGGCGCCCGCGACAAACGCGCACCTTCTCGCAAGTTCTACACGCCGCGGTCAAGCGCGGCGGTAATTCACAGCGATCAGCGGGTTTACGGCGATTATTGAGTTTAAAGGCCCGGCGGGCGGCGAACTAGCGCACGCCTTAGCTTTCGTGATCTTCGGCGACCATGGATTCGACGAGATCGACGATCCGCCGCCGCACCTTCGGATCCTTGATTTTCATGAAGGCCTTGGTGAGCGCGAGCCCGTCCGAGGTCGCGAGAAAGTCCGAAACATAAGCAGGCGAGGACGGTTCGGAAAAACCGCTGCCGCCTTCGGCGGCGTCAGGAACCGGCGCGCCTTCGAAGAAGAACGACGGCGGGACCGAAAGCGCCGTCGCGATCTGTTGCAGTCGGCTCGCGCCGACGCGATTGGTTCCCTTTTCGTATTTCTGAATCTGCTGAAAGGTGATGCCGAGTTTTTCGCCGAGTTTCTCCTGCGACATGCCGATCATCATGCGGCGCATGCGCACACGCGAACCGACATGCTTGTCGATCGGGTTCGGAGCTTTTTTCGTCATTCTCGTCTCCGGCCTCTACTTGTGTTTCGCGACGATGAGAGACGAAGCGAACGATTCAGTTTGACGGGCAATTCAGTCTGACGGGGATGTCATCTGGCTGCAACCTTTAGAATTGCAGCGCGTGCGCAAGTCAATACGTTTTGTCGCGCTTTCGCATAGCGCGAACGCAGAAAAACGCGAAGCACAGTGCAAGCAGAAGCGCGGGTGCGTCGCGATACCGCGCATAAAAGGTAGGCTCTATAGGCATCGGCAGTGCGGAATCGAGAACGCCATCGTCACCGAGCGGGATCGTTTTCAAAATTCTGCCGGCGGAATCAACGATCGCTGAAATTCCATTGTTCGTTGCACGAACAAGCGGCAGGCCTTCCTCGACGGCACGCAGCCGCGCTTGTGCAAGATGTTGATACGGCCCCGGCGTTTTTCCGAACCACGCGTCGTTCGAGACATTGAGCATCCATGCCGGACGCGGTCCTTCGGGCATCACCGCGCCGGGAAAGATCGCCTCGTAGCAGATGAGCGGCGCGGCCGGCGGCAGGCCGGGAATGTTCAGCGTACGCAGTTTTGCACCTGCGGTAAAACCGCCGCGCTGGCGCGTCAGTTGTTCCAAGCCAAGGCTCTCGAGAAAACGCTGGAACGGTAAATACTCTCCGAACGGCACCAGATGCACTTTATCGTAGGTCGCGACGAAGCCGCCGTCGGGCCCGACGACGCGGATGCTGTTGTAGTAGCGCACTTGCTCGTTCGGTTTCGGATCGTCGTAGCGCGCTGCGCCGGTGATGAGATAGGCGCCCGGCGAAATCAGCTTCGCGATCCGCGCCAGCATGTCGGCTTCGCGCTCAAGAAAAAACGGAAACGCCGACTCCGGCCAGAACAGATGCGTGACATCCTTCACGCCCTGAATCTCGGGGCTCGTCGCGCGATCGCTGATCGAGATATAGCGATCCATGATCTCGTTCTTCGCCGAAGTGCGGAAGCGCTCGTCCTGTGTGAGGTTCGGCTGCATGATGCGCAGCCGCGTGTTCGGAACGAACGCCGTTTCGATGCTGGAGAGGCGATAGGCACCGAACGTACCGAGGGCGGCGAGCGTACAGAGCGCGGCGGCCGGCATCACGAAGCGCTGCGATCTGTCGATCAATGTCGCGGGGCTCGCGAAGATCGCGAGCGCGATCAACGTGAGCCCCCACAGGCCGACATAGGCCGCGCCTTGCGAGAACACGCCGATATCGCCGAGCGCGTAACCAAAACTGTTCCACGGAAATCCGGTCAGCACATGACCGCGCAGCCAGTCGGCAGCGGCAAATGAAAGCGCGAACGCGAAAATGCGCGCGGGAGATGCGCTCCACATCGCGCGCGCGGCAAGCGCAGCGAGCGCATGGAAAATCGCCAGAAACATCGGGAGGCCAATCACCGCGAACGGCATCAGCCAGGCGAACTGCTCGGCATCGACAAGGAACGCCATGCCGATCCAGTAAAGACCGGCGACGAAATAACCGAAGCCGAACCACCAGCCGGTGAAGAACGCCGTGCGCAATCCCGTCCGGCCCGCACCCGCGCCGTCGAGAAGCCAAATCAAGACCGGCAGCGTGACGAACAGCACCGGCCACAGATTGAACGGCGCCATCGCGAGTGCCGACAGCGCGCCGGCCGCAAACGCAATCAGTCTGCGCCGCCAGCCCCATGCAAGCACGATGCGGTAGGCGATATCCGCGAGCTTCATCCGAATCACCAGCTCAAATTCGAGCTAGACGCTTTTATCAGAAGGTGGCGCGGATATGGGCGCGGCGGCGGGCGCGGACGTTTCGTCGCGGCGCTTCCTGGCCTCGCGCTGCGGCCGCCGGTAGATGCGGATGCGCTTGACGCGGCGCGGGTCGGCGTCGAGCACTTCAAGCTCGAAGTCGGAAGGGCCTTTGAGAATTTCGCCGCGCACCGGAATGCGCCCGGCGAGCCCGAAGACGAGGCCGCCGAGCGTGTCGACTTCTTCCTCGAGCGCCTCGCTCGGCGTGAAATCCTCGCCGATCGCGGCATGCGCGTCTTCGAGGCTCGTGCGGGCGTCGGCGATGAAGCTGCCGTCGGGCTGCGCGACGATCGAGGGCGCTTCCTCGTCGTGCTCGTCCTCAATGTCGCCGACGATCTGCTCGACGATGTCTTCCATCGAGACGAGGCCGTCGGTGCCGCCATATTCGTCGATGACCAGCGCAAGATGCGTGCGCGTCGCCTGCATCTTCACGAGAAGATCGATCGCCGGCATCGAGGCCGGAACATAAAGAAGATGACGCACGATCTTCGCGGACGAGAGCGGCTCGTGCATGTTGACGCCGCCGGGGCTGATCTCGGGCGCGGCATCGGAGCGTTCGGTCAGGTACGCGACGATATCGCGGATGTGCACCATGCCGATCGGATCGTCGAGCGTGTCGTTATAGACGACGAGGCGCGAATGGCCTGCGCTTGCGAATTCGCGCAAGAGATTGCCGAGCGTGACGTCCTGCTGCACGGCGACGATGTCGGCGCGCGGCACCATGACGTCGCCGATCCGGCGCTCCTTGAGGCTGAGAATATTCTGCAACATCGTGCGCTCGGCCGGCGAGAATTCGGTTTGGCCGCCGGGCTGGTGTTCCTCCAGCACTTCTTCGAGGTCGCTTCTGAGCGAGCCGGAACCGCGCCGGAGCAATGTCTTGAGGCGTGCGATCCAGCCCTCACTATTGCGCGCTTCCGTGCCGTCCGGCGCGTTATGGCGTTCCGGGAGGCTCATGCACTTTCCTTCATGCGTTCTCCTCGGCGACCGACGCATAGGGGTCGGCAAAGCCAAGGCTCGTTACGATCTTTGTTTCGCGCGCTTCCATCGCTTCGGCGTCGCGCTCGTTCTCGTGGTCGAAACCGAGAAGATGCAGGACGCCGTGCACGACGAGATGCGTCAGATGCGCGTCCGGCCGCTTGCCCTCGTCCGCGGCTTCGCGATTGAGCGTCTCGCAGGCGAGTGCAATGTCGCCGTAAAAGCGCGCGCCGCTTTCGGTTTTATCGTCCGACGGAAAGGAGAGCACGTTGGTCGGATTGTCCTTGCCTCGATAAGTGCGGTTCAGCTCGTGAATTCTGGCATCGTCTGTAAGGAGAATGCTGACTTCGCCCTCGCTGATTTTGGCATCGCTAAAGGCCGCTTGCGCGGCGCGATGAGCGATCAGTTCGGCACCTAGGATTCGATGCCAACTCTCCGCTTCGACGGCGATGTCGATGGTGACGCTCACGGCCTGGTTGCGGGTTTTGCGCCCGCTGCATCGTAGGCGCTGACGATGCGCCCGACGAGTTCATGCCGCACGACGTCGCTCGCCTCGAACGCGACATGCGCGATGTCGGCAAGCCCCGGCAGCACTGCGATCGCTTCGACAAGGCCGGATTTCTGTCCAGGCGGAAGATCGATCTGCGACGGATCGCCGGTCACCATCATCCGCGAATTTTCGCCGAGCCTCGTGAGAAACATCTTCATCTGCATCGACGTCGTGTTCTGCGCTTCGTCGAGAATGACGGCGGCGTTGGCGAGCGTCCGCCCGCGCATGAAAGCGAGCGGCGCGATTTCGATGTCGCCCGATTGCAGGGCGCGCTCGAAAATGCCGCGGTCCATGAGATCGAAGAACGCGTCGTAAATCGGCCTGAGATAGGGATCGACCTTCTCGCGCATGTCGCCCGGCAGAAAGCCGAGCCGCTCGCCGGCTTCGACGGCGGGGCGAGAGAGCACGATGCGATCGACTTCGCGCCGCTCGAAAAGATGCACGGCATGCGCGACCGCGAGCCACGTCTTGCCGGTGCCGGCCGGGCCGCTGCCGAAGACGAGCGTGTTGTTCTGTAGCGCCCGCATGTATTTGTCTTGTCCGGCGGTGCGCGCACGGACGAGGCGCTTGCGCAGACGCATCTCCGCGAAATGGCCGTGATGGCCCGCTTCGGCGTCCGGCTGCGGCGCGTGCGTCACCTGGCGGATCGCGCCTTCGACGTCACCATGTGTAATGTGATGGCCGCCCTTGAGCTGCTTGTAGAGCGCGCCGAGCGCGCGGCGCGCCTGCTGGCAGGCTTCGGATTCGCCTTCCAGCGTCACCTTGTTGCCGCGCTGGTCGGCGGTGACGCCGAGGCGGCGCTCGATCAGCGCGAGGTTCTCGGCATGCCGCCCGAACAGCGCCGAAGCGAGCTTGTTGTCGTCGAATTCGAGGACGAGCTCGGCGGGTTTCACGCGTGTATCGGACCAAGGCTTGTCGTGCGAAGGCTTGTCGTAGGCCTTTTGACGGTTCGTTCCGGGGTCGCGCAAATCAGCCAGCTCCCGCCGCGGCGAAGGCGCGCGGCTCTCCATGATAATCCGATGCGAGGCTCACCAGTTCCCCGAACAGGCTGTTCGAGCTGATCTCCGTGATTCGCACCCTGGCGACCTTGCCGATCAGTTGCGAAGGTCCCATGACCTGCACCGGCAGAAGATACGGCGCGCGGCCCTGAATCTGGCCCTCAAGGCGTCCGGGCTTTTCAAACAGCACGTCGAACTCGCGGTGCTTCAGCGCGCGGTTGAATTCCTGCCGCTGCGCTTCCAGCAAATCCTGCAAGCGGTGCAGCCGTTCGGTCTTCACGTCTTCGGAAATCTGGTCGTCCATGTCGGCAGCACCCGTGCCGGGGCGCGGGCTGTACTTGAACGAGAAGGCCGAAGCGAATTTCACCTTGCGAATGAGATCGAGCGTGTCCTCGAAATCTTCTTCCGTCTCGCCGGGGAAGCCGACGATGAAGTCAGACGACAGCGCGATATCGGGACGCGCCGCGCGCATGCGCGCGACGATGTCGAAATATTCGTCGCGGCCGTGCTTTCTATTCATCGCCTTCAGGATGCGGTCGGAGCCCGACTGCACGGGAAGATGCAAAAACGGCATCAGCTTCGGCATGTCGCGATGCGCTTTGATGAGATCCTCGCTCATGTCGCGCGGATGGCTCGTCATGTAGCGGATGCGCTCGATGCCGCGCACTTCGGCGACGCGCTCAAAAAGTTGCGCCAGCGTCCACGGCATGTTGTCCGGCCCGTCACCGTGATAGGCGTTGACGTTCTGGCCGATCAGCGTGACTTCCGCGACGCCGGCCGCCGCGAGATGCTCGACCTCGGCGACGATCTTGTGTACCGGTCGCGAAAGCTCGTTACCGCGCGTGTAAGGCACGACGCAGAACGTGCAGAACTTGTCGCAACCTTCCTGCACGGTCACGAACGCCGTCACGCCGCGCGCGCGGATGTTCTTCCGCGCAGGCTGCGCGAGATGATCGAACTTGTCCTCGACCGGAAATTCGGTATCGACCGCCGCCCTGCCGCGCGCGACCAGCGCAGGCAGGTGATGAATGTTCTGCGGGCCGACGACGAGATCGACATGAGGCGCGCGGCGGCGAATTTCTTCGCCTTCGGCCTGTGCGACACAACCGGCGATCGTCACCGTCATGCGGCGGCCTTCGTCCTCGGCGGCCTGTTTCATCAGCCGGTAGCGGCCGAGGTCCGAATAGACCTTTTCGGTCGCCTTCTCGCGGATGTTGCAGGTGTTCAGCACCACGAGATCGGCGTCTTCGGGCCGGTCGGTCTCGACATAACCCTCGCGCGCCATGGCATCCGCCATGCGCTGGGAGTCATAGACGTTCATCTGGCAGCCGAACGACTTGATGAATAGCTTGCGGGGTCCGCTCATCGCGCCTTTGTTGCCCGCCCGCCGCTTCGATCGCGGCTGGCCCTGGGCCTTTTCGCTCGTGCGGTATTACTTACCGGGAATCCGCCGGCAAGGAAACGGCCCCGGGGGATATCTCTAAGGCATTGTGAGATATAGCAATTTCCGGCCGGGCGAGGCGCGCCGCGGTGGTCATACGCCGCACCGACTGCTCCAGGGACTTCGCGACGCTTTTGCGGTCCATTTCCGGGGTCACGACCATGGCCGTGCCGAAAGTAACGACGGCGTCGATGCCGCCCATCCTGAGCACCCGGCCGATATGTTTGATGATGTTGGTGTTGCCGAACCAGGCGGCGACCGGGCGGTGCTGGCGGCCCATCGGCAGACCCTGCAACCGCGTGTAGGCGATCGAGACCGGCTGCAAGTAGCCGTTCTCGCCGGGCCCGACGGTCATGCCCATCGCACCCAGAAGCGCCGAGCGGAACGGCAGCACGCGATTGCCGTCGCCGGTGGTGCCTTCACCATAAAGCACGACCGGATCGCCGTTCGTGAGCCGCGTCGAGATTTCCTGCGTCACCGCGCCGGTCTTGTGGCGCCGCTCGCGGTCAACGAACACCGAGCGCTGCAACTTGGCGAGAAGGCCGAATACCGGCCAGCTCGCGATTTCCTTCTTGGCGATGAAGACGACCGGCGTCGTTCCGCTCAGAATCAGATGATCGAGCCAGGACGAGTGATTGGCGACGAACAGGAGCGGGCGATCTTTCGTCGGCGAGCCGCGCACCTCGACGCGCACGCCAAAGAGCTTGAGACACAGCCGGTGGTAATACATCGGGATCAAGCGCCGCGTCGGCAGGCCGAGCTTGATCGACAGCCATTGCAGCGGAATGCCGATCAAGGTCGCGAGCACGAGTGCCGCTGCGATAAAGGCCGTGCGGATCATGTCAGGACTTTTTCTTGTCGTCGTCGAGCGGCAGCGCGTAAAGCTCGAGCCGGTGATCGACGAGCCTGAAGCCGAGCTTGCGCGCGACCTCGACCTGCAACTTCTCGATTTCTTCCGAGCGGAATTCGATCACCTTGCCGGTGCGAAGATTGATGAGGTGATCGTGATGCTCCTCCGGCGCCTGCTCGTAGCGCGAGCGGCCGTCGCCGAAGTCGTGCTTCTCGATGATGCCGGCGTCCTCAAAGAGCTTCATGGTGCGATAGACCGTCGACATCGAGATTTTGTCGTCGATGGCGGAGGCGCGCTTGTAGAGTTCCTCGACGTCGGGATGATCGCGCGACGAATCTAGGACGCGCGCGATGACGCGGCGCTGCTCGGTCATGCGCATGCCGCTTTTGACGCAGGCGTCCTCGACGGAAATGGCCGCCGGATGGAATTTCGAACCGCTCACAAGCAATCCTTTGTTGCGTTACCGATTTTAGTCGCCGCTTGTCGTGAGGGCAACGCGCGTTTGATTAGGCCAGTTCACGCCGCAGGATAAGCGCCGAAACCGCGCCGCTTTTGCCGGAAGCGGAAGTGCCGCGCGGATAATAGCCCGCGCGCTTGCCGACCTCGCGAAAACCGGCACGGGCATAAAGACGTAAGGCAGGCGCGTTATCCTCGCCGACTTCGAGAAACATCCGCGCCGCGCCGCGCGCGGCAACGCGCGCGAGATGATGGCGCAGGAGATCGCCGGCAAGGCCCCGGCCGCGCGTTTTAGGCGCGACCGCAACGCTCAGGATTTCCGCTTCGTCGGCGACGATTCGCGACATGATGAAGGCGAGCGCCGCGCCGCGTCCGCCGTTCTTCCGGGCAAGATGGCAAATCACCGTTGAATCCAGGAGAAGCCGCTCCATTTCGCTTTCGCTCCAGCCAATCGGGAACGATTGGGCGTGCAGCAAAGCGCATTCGCGCGCATCGCGCGGGCGCGCTTCGACGATTGCAGGGGCCGGGCGTTGAAACAGTCGGGCGAAAAAGCCGCTCATTGCCGGGCGATGCGGCCCGCGGTCTGCGGCTGCGCGTCGGGAAGTTTGAGATAAAGCGGCTTTGGCAGCGCGCGCTCGGGATCGGCGACAGCCGCGATGCGCGCGACCCAGACGATGTCGGGCGCGACACGCTGCTCGACCAGCACCGGCTGCGGAAGTTTCGGCGGCCAGTGCGCGGCCAGCATGTCGGCGGCATTGCCGACGATGCGCACCGGGCCAAGCGCGACGGCGCGCACCGTTTCGCGCAGGCTCGCGGCGCGCGCGGTGACCAGCGTGCGGCCGCCGGCGCCGACCATCTGCATGTAGAGATTGCCGTGCTTGGCGTCGATCGCGGCGACGACCGGAACCGCCTGATCCTGCGTCATCAAAGGCGCAATGAAGGCGGCGAGAGTCGAAATGCCGACGACGGGCTTTTTCGTAACGAGGCCGAAGCCGCGCGCCGCCGAAAGGCCGACGCGCAGGCCCGTGAAGCTGCCGGGGCCGATCGTCACGGCGAAGCGGTCGATGTGCTCGAAGCGCGCGCTCGCCTTCTTCATTACGCTGTCGACGATCGGCAGCAGTTGCTCGGCATGGCCGCGGCCGATCTCGTGCGACTCAAAGCCGAGCACGCTGTCGTCGATCGTCTCGATCAACGCGGCGGAGCAGGCGTCGAGCGCCGTGTCGATCGCGAGAATGCGCATAGAGGACGCGAGAGGTGTTGTTAGACAGGCCGAACTTCGGTCACGTCGGGCACGAAATGCCGAAGCAGATTTTCGATGCCGTTCTTGAGCGTCGCTGTCGAGGACGGGCAGCCCGAGCAGGCGCCCTTCATGTTGAGAAACACGACGCCGTTGACGTAGCCGCGAAACGTGATGTCGCCGCCGTCGTTGGCGACCGCCGGGCGCACGCGCGTCTCCAAAAGATCCTTGATCGTCGCGACGATTTCGGCGTCGTTCTTGTCGAAGAATTCGTCTTCCTCGTCGCTATGCGGCACGCCGTCGGCGTCCTTGGCGACGATCGGCTCGTTGGCGAGGAAATGCTCCATCACCGCGCCGAGGATCGCGGGCTTGAGGTGGTTCCAGTCGCCGTCCTGCTTGGTGACGGCGATGAAGTCCTGGCCGAGCATCACCGCCGAGACGCCGGGCACGGCGAACAGGCGCTGCGCGAGCGGCGAGCGCGCGGCCGATTCGGCGCTGCGCATCTCCAGCGTGCCGCTTTCCAGCACCGGGCGGCCCGGCAGGAATTTCAGCGTCGCGGGGTTCGGGGTCGTTTCGGTCTGAATGAACATGGGATGGCTCCCGCTCTCTCTCGGCTCTCTAACGTGGTCGCCCTTTATGTAAGCCCTTCGCGCCGGTTGCGGAAGGGCGCGCGCCATAAGTCTTTCAGGCATGCGTTATCGGGAAAACGCCCGGTTAGGCCAAAAACCCTTCAGGCGAGCGCGTCGAGCTCTTCGTCGGAGAGGCTGCCCGGCACGATGGTGATCGGGATCGGGAAGGTGCTCGAACCCGAGCCTGCGAGCGAAGTGACGAGCGGGCCGGGGCCCTCGTTGCCGCTCGCGGAGGCGAGCACGAGAATGGCGACATCCTCGTCTTCGTCGATCACTTTCAGTACTTCGTCGGCCTTATTGCCTTCGCGCACGACGCGCTCGGGCTCGATGCCGGCGAGGTTCTTCGCCCGCGCGGCGAAATGATCGAGCAGCTTTTCAGCTTCCTCATGCGCCTCCTGGCGCATCAGGTCGCCGACGCCGAGCCACTGCTGGTTGGAATCGCCGATTGCCACCACTGCGAGCATCACGACATTACTGTTGGTGCGCGCGGCGCGCCGGCTCGCGTAATAGACGGCGCGGTCGCATTCGGGCGTGTCGTCGATCACCACCAGGAAGTTGCGCTGGTGACCGGGTTCGAAACTCTTGCGCTTGACGCGGCTCATGAGGTGATTC
>Ga0182736_1003106_pt1 | contig 11527 bp, 12 predicted proteins | sample eDN5th30CKraftBY_FD_128882 | JGI IMG/M metagenome (GOLD analysis project Ga0182736, IMG submission 128882) | Enriched backyard soil microbial communities from Emeryville, California, USA - eDNA 5th pass 30_C Kraft BY (version 2) (version 2) | ecosystem: Environmental > Terrestrial > Soil >...
CTTGATCGGCATCCCCTTGGCCGCCGACTGGATGATTGAGACCGCATCGGCCGTGCCGAACTGCTCGGAGCCGGCGCCGACGACCTGCGCGGCAATCATCGACCCCTTGCCTTCGTTGATCGTAAGATTGATGCCGGCGTCCTTGAAGTAGCCGCGTTCGACACCAAGATACCAGGCGATCGTTGAGCCGTTGACCAGCCAGTGCAGCCGCAGCGAGACATTGTCAGCCGCACGTGCCGTCGGGCCGGCGCCGAATAATGCGACAAGCCCGATGGCAAGCGCGGCAATCTTGCTTATTATGTCTTTTGAACTGAACATCGCTTCCTCCGATTTTTGGTTTTTTGTGTAGCTTTATGAATTCAGGTGCCGGCCGGCCCTCCTGAAGGGCTGCTCCGGCTCGGCATGAGCAAACGCTCGATGAGCTCGACGGCGAAGTAAAGGGAGACACCCATAATCGCGAGCGTGATGATCGTCGCGAAACTCATGGCCGTGTTCAAATCGCCGTTGTATCGCAGCAGCAAGTATCCGAGTCCCTTATCGGAGGCGACGAATTCCGCGACGACAGCAGCCGTCGGCGCGATCGTTGCCGCGATACGCAGCCCGACGAAAATGTGAGGTATGGCTGCGGGCAGCCGGATCTTGCGGAAGATCCGGAACGCGCTGGCCCCGGTCGAGCGCGCGAAATCGACAATCTCGGGGTTGATGGAGCTGAAGCCGGCGATGCTGCTGACGACGATCGGGAAGAAAGCCAGGAGGAAGACGACCAGGAGCTTCGGCAGCATTCCGAAGCCGAACCAGATGATGAACAGAGGCGCGACCGCGATCTTCGGCACGTTCTGAAGCATCACAATGCCGGGATAGATGGTCCGGGCGACGATTGGAAAGAACGCGATCGATAGCGCGAGAGGAATCGCGACTGCTATTGCCGCGCTGTAGCCGAGGATAATGACTTTGGCCGTCGCCAGGCCGTTATCGACAAGCGTCGGCAAATTTGCCCACCATTGCTCCAATACGAGCTTTGGGCCTGGCAGGAGATATTCCGGAATCGCGAAAAACGAGACCGCCGCCGCCCAAAGGACGAACAGACTGAGGATCGTAATGACGATTCCACCCGCGCGCTGCCACATGTTGAGCAGCCAAGCTGGGACGCGCCAGTCCCGACACATTGTCTCGACGATGCTCATCATAGTGCTTCGAGCTTGCCCGTTTGCGTTGCCTCCAGCACCGATGCCTGAATCCGGGCCGTCGGGCGGAGTGGCCAAATCTGGCTGAGGGTTTGCGCAGCCTCCAAGAGCAATGGATAGAACTGCACGAGACGATCGACGGGCAGCCGGAACGCCGGGCCCGCGATGCTGAGCGTGCCGCAACCGCATTGACCCTCAACGCGCGATGGAATTGCGACAGCGATGGCGTGGATACCCGGCTCGCCGGCCTCGAGAGACAGGCCGTAACCACGCGCACGGGTCTGCGCGAGACGCTCCAACATCTCCGATACGGAGCGCGCGGCATTCTTTCCGTAATTTTCGGGAACCGTCGGCTGCGCAAAGCCGCGCCGCATGACAATTTCGATGGCGTCGTTTTCCGGCATGGTCGCGAGCCACGCGAGACCAGAGGCCGTATTGTTCAACCTGATAACCGGGCCGTGCACCGGCTCGTAACGAAGCGCCGTTCGAGCCCCTCGCGCATTGGCCACCCAGATCAGGTTGAAGTTTTCGGCGACGGCGAGCGCGACATACTCGCCGGTCTTGCCGGCAAGCTCGTCCAGAATCGGCTGCCAGACCTCCGCGATGCCGCGGGCCGCCAGATATTTGAACCCGAGCATCGGCAGCCACAATGAAAGCTTGTAACGGGCCGTTTCGGGATCCTGCTGGACGTAGTTCCGTTCGACGAGCCGGGCGAGCAGGCGGTGCGCCACGCTCTTGGGCAGGCCGAATTCATCGCTGACTTCTGCCAGCGACAGCCCTGTCGGCACTTCGGCCAGACGTTCCAGGACCTCAAGGGTCTTGGCAATGGAGGTTCGATCTGACAAATTCGATTCCTGATAGGAACATCATTCCTATTACGAATACGAACCCGTAATGTCGCTGTCAAGGACCCAGCGCGGCGACGACGGTCTTCGGGGGCAGACCCGAGCGTTGCGCCGATGTCAGGGGCCGGCGGCCGAAGCTTGGCAGAAACGCCGTTCACCGCACTGAGCAGAATGCGGGCCGGGCGGTGATATGGGAAAAGGCGAGCCGGCAGCCTCCGCGCATTCATGGCCCGGCCTATCGGTCGGCTGAATGGCGCGTCACCAACGAATACGACTTCAAATATGCCTGGAATGAAGCCCGCGGACGCGAGGGTTCGCCGCGGCGACGAACATCATCAACGCGGTGCGTCAAGAAAACTTCGCCAGCCGACGTGAGCTGTGAGCCGCGGAGCAATGTCTTGAAGAACGCGACGTTGGCAATTGTCTCGAGTTCGAGCCAATGTCGATCTATGGCCAACGGAGCGAGTTTGATGCCGTCATCCGCTATTCGGATCGAGCCGTGGCGGGCAATGAATTCGAGCACTCTCGGACGCGCGAGCGATCATGCTGAAATCTCTAGACTGGCCCCGAGTCGGGGACTCCTTCCAGAGCTGACGGCAACACACTGGTGCTCGAAGACTGGATCGCATTTTCACCATAGCGGTCGAGCCTGCGGAATTTAGTGCCAGCAGCGGCAAGGTCGTGCCGCACACTCTACGCCACACTGCCGCGACCTTTCATGAAAAAGCTGGTGGGCCCGGAGGTCCACCCGCTTTCCCTGCTCTTCTGCGCAACCGGCGTCAAACCCATAAAACTTCGGCCTAGTGGCCCCTGAGATGAAGAATCTCAGGGAAACAGCCGTATTGGGTTCTGACGCCTGCAAAGGACAGGCGGATGAGCGAACATTCCAGCGCTGACAAAGGAACGCCATTTTCTATCCGGCTAACGGCGAATGAACGCGCCGCACTGAAGGATAAGGCAGGTGGGACGCCACTCGGCATCTACATCCGCAGCCGTATCCTGGACGAAAACAAGCTGACTCCGCGAGATGAACGTCGGCGGTACCCGGTCAAAGACGCAGAGCGGCTGGGACAGCTACTTGGTCTTTTGGGGCAATCCCGGCTGGCCAACAACCTCAACCAACTCGCCAAAGCCACCAACACAGGCAACCTGCCGGTTTCGGATGAGACCGAATCTGACCTGCGCCGGGCTTGCTCTGACATCGCCGAAATGCGCCTCCTACTTCTGACGGCGCTTGGGGTTACGGCAGCCGAGCAAACACGGAGCCCGCTTCCCGCTGTGGATTTTTACGTAGCAGCCTCGGACAGCCAGCAATGATCCTGAAGGCGTCTCAACGCGGCGGGCCCCGACAGCTTGCCGCACATCTTTTGAATCGTAGGGACAACGACCATGTCCATGTCGCTCAGCTACGTGGCTTCGTCGCTGACGATCTCTACGGCGCAATGGCTGAAACTGTGGCAATCGCGAAAGGAACGCGTTGCCGCCAACCCATCTTCTCGCTCAGTCTTAATCCCCCCAAAGATGAGACTGTAGCTGTTGATGACCTCATGAAGGCGGCTGACCGGGTCGAGTTGACCCTCCGTCTTGAGGGTCTTCCACGCGCCATCGTCATCCACGAGAAGAACGGACGCCGCCACGCTCACGTTGTCTGGTCACGTATCGACACCGATCAAATGAAGGCGGTGAACCTGCCCTTTTTCAAGATCAAGCTTAAGCAATTGTCGAAAGAGCTGTACTTGGAGCATGAGTGGACACTTCCTGACGGTCATCGCGAGCACGGCTGGAAGAACCCGCTGAACTTCACACTGGCTGAGTGGCAATACGCCAAACGACACGACCTGGACCCAAGGGAAATCAAACTGCTTTTCCAAGATGCGTGGCAGCGCTCCGATGGAATCGCTGCTTTTAGAAACGCCTTAGAGGAGCGCGGATACTTCCTTGCCCGAGGCGATAGCCGAAACTTCGTTGCCGTCGACCTAAATGGTGCCGTCTATGCGATTCCCCGATTCTGCGGCGTGAAGGCCAAGGATGTCATGCACAAGCTTGGCTCATCCGATCATCTTGACACCGTCGAAACAACAATTGCTGCCATCGAACGCCGAAAAACAGAGCGCGTTCGCACATGGCTGGAAAAAGACAAGCTATTGAAGGCAAAGGAAGCGTTTCCGCTCGACGCGCAGCTTCATCAGCTTAAATCATTCCACCAAAAGGAACGCGCCCTTCTGAATGACCGACAAACATCGCGTCAGACCCAAGAAACGAAAGAACGATCAGAGCGACTTCGTCGCGGGCTGGCTACTGTAATCGACCTTCTCACAGGCCGCCTGTTCGCTATCAAAAAACAAAACGAACGGGAAGCTTACGAAGCCTTTCAAAGAGACAAGGCTCAACGGGAAGCCCTTGCAGACGCCCAACTGGAGGAACGTAGAATTTTGCAAGAGAAAGTGGACGAACTAGCAAGGTTTCAACGAGCGAGGAGTCGCAAACTGGTTCGCCATCTCTTTACACTGGTGCGATCACGCTCGCTTGGCCGCTCACTCTCTCCTTAAAGAGCTAATGGCCGGTCATGAGTCAATTGCTGAACGAGAATGCGTTGATGCATCGACCTCATCTGCTTGACGAAGTCATCGACCTGCTCTTTGGGAAGATACTGCTTTTGGGTGTTTTCCAGAGCACCTCTCATCCGGTCGCGAAATCCCCGTAAATACCGATTCCCCCGTTCCCTATCATCAGCGCGATCCTTGCTTTCGAAACGCGGCCAAGCATCTTTACGATACCGCTCTGTTAATTCCTCAATGAACGCTTGGGATGGGGGTGTTTTGATCAAAGCAAACTCGGCACTCTTTATATAATGCTGAACCCTAGCATCAGCGAACGTCCCCACACGTCCAGCCCGGGTTCTTTCACGCTCCTGCTCTTCGCGCTTCCGCTCCTCGTTGAATCTGGCAAGTCTTTGTAATTCCTCGCGTTGGTTATTTGCATCAAGACTCTGAAAGCGCTGATACGCGCGCTCCATGTCTCTAGTCGTCTTTTCGTTGAAATCAGGATGGAGTTTCTGCATAATCATTCCCAGAGGTTGAATGACGGAAACCAGAAAATTCCTTGCCGCAACGGATGCATCAAAAACAAAGCAATTTCAAGACGCTGTTTTTTACGTCGCGGAGCATTTAACAGGTGGAAAGCTCGACAACCTTTCGCTCTCACGCCAGCTTCTTTTTGCCGCTGTCGAAATCATTCAGCGCGATCCGAGAATGTGGAGTTATTGGCCCCAGGCAGCACTGGTTAGACTTCATGGATGGCGAAAGGACTTTGAAGCAGAACAACAACGCCTAATACCCCTTCACACCATTGAACAGGCAATTGCGCATCTCGATGGACAGCATGCGTTGCGAGATGCCGCAAGAGCGCGGGAGTTTTCAAACGCCATCATGGCCGCTGCTGACACCGCCCTCCGTAACGGTCTTCATCGGACGGCAATTGCCGATACGCTTATTGAGACGGCAGCTCGAATTCAGATGACTGAGTATCCTACAGGGGATTTTTGGTTTGACACTGCGGAAGACGAACTGAAGCTGTGCGCCAGCACCCACGATGCTCATTGGGGCTATATGAAAGTCCGCCTCGGCGAAATTGACGAAGAGAAGAAAGACCCGACAGACTCTTAAGTAGTAGGAGATGCCATGGGCGACGATTTTCCACCACGCGGACACGGCGTGGACGGCGGTTACGACCTGCCTGCGTCAGAACGATGGAAGCACCCGCAGAACCTCGGTCCCGAGTGGAATTGGCAATCCGGAAAGATAAAGCTGGGACAGTGGCGCGGACGTGAGTTCGGGCCACCCGGCGAGGACAACCGCCACATAGTCACTGTCGCGGGAAGCCGCTCAGGTAAAACAAGACATTCGATAATCCCGAACCTGCGTCTGTATCCGGGCTCAGCAATCATACTCGACCCGAAGGGTGAGCTGGTTGCAGAGACACTGCTGGAACGGCAACACTTGCTGCGACAGAACGTTTATGTGCTTGACCCTTTCCGCATTACAAATCACACGTCGTCATCACATAACCCCTTCGATGAGCTAGGCAAGCGCGGCCAGCTCGATATAGCGGCAGACGCGGCTCAGATAGCCGATGCGATGATCATCGCCGCGCAGCGCGATAATCATTGGACGGATGCCGCGCGCAATTATATTCGCGGCCTAATCTTGTACATGATGATCGCCCAACCAGATAAATTGAATATGAAAGAACTTCGCCGTCTTCTTCATCAGGAGGGCGATGAACTCGACCACCTCCTCTATTCGATGGCCAACACACATCCCGACGCATTCAACTCGATCATTCACAACGTTGGCACGTCATATAAGGGGAAGTTCGAGCGGGCACCGACCGAGTTGCAAAGCATTTTCTCGACGGCGCAGGAGCAAACAAGCTCTTTTGACGACGTTTTGAACGTCATGGACCATTCTGACTTTGATCTGGCCGATCTGAGAATGCGCCCAACAACAGTTTATCTCGTGCTCCCGGCACTGCGCATGGGCACACATTTTCGCTGGTTGCGGCTTTTTATCCAGCAGGCATTCGCTGCGCTTGAGAAAGAAAAATTTGAACAAGGACAATTGCCCGTCTGGTTCGTTCTCGAAGAATTCGCAACGCTTGGCTTTATGCGCTCCATTGAGACTGCCACTGGTTTCATGGCTGGGATGGGCATCAAGCTTTGGACCGTTCTCCAAGACCTTTCACAGTTAAAAACAAACTATCCGAGGTCATGGCAGACATTCCTTGGAAACGCTGGAATCATCCAGGCTTTCGGAAACTCCGACCTGACCACGACAGAGCATCTTTCGAAACGACTGGGCAACACAAGGGTCTATGAGACGCAAGACGTGTTTGTGTCACAGGCGCAGCAGGAGCAAGGCGACACCGGAAGGCGAGAGCACATCCGTACGTCCCCTTTGCTTGAGCCTAGCGAAATCACGCGGCACTTCGCGCGCGAAAACCACCGTCAAATGATCATCCATCCCGGCAGCGACCCCGTGTACATGGGCTACCTGCCCGGAGAAGGACAGGAGGGCGAACGTGCCAGAGCAGATGCAATTAACCGTCGCTGGGAGGCAACTTACGGCCGCAGGCTTTGAGTGGAAGGAAGGCTCCGGACTGGCGGTGATTGTTGTCGGACTTTGCGGGATATGTGCCTTGCTGCTCTTCCCGATCATTTACAATCCGGATTTCAGCCCGCGTGACTACTGGAAGGCCGTTATTGCCTGCCCGCTCCTTCTGGGCATCGCCGTCTATGTCCGCGTGTACTGGAGTCTCTTCCCGCGCTCCATCTACTTTGTTGAGAACGGCACGATACTCGCGCCCCATGGTTTGCCAAACAGACGTTTGCGACGGGGGCTCCTGCCGGGATGGTTGCAGGATGAAGGCGTGCCAGACAACTGGCTAGAGCACTCATTTTGGCCGACCAAATGGATAGAGCACGGTCTTCCCATTGATTCTGGTGAGATCGCTTCTCTTTCCATCGAACCAGATCATGCGAAAGACAGCACACCGCATTATCGCGTGATACTCACAACGAGAAAGGGATTGGTCTACCGTCTTTCAAATTATATGCCTCGCGAGGACGCGCTTCATGTGGAGCTTGAACTCAATCTGGCCCGCGAGTTCATGCGAAAGCCTATTGCGATGTTCAAAAAACGCGAAGCCGACGAATTGGCGCAGAAGACAAACAAAGCGGCGGAACCAGCGCCAGCGGCGAACGCCGGTCATTTCTGACCGGCCTCGCTGGTTTCTTCGGTCGTGACTTCGCGCACGACCACGCGACCGACGGTCGGGTAAGCGTTGAAGACAACGTTGATACCTTTGCCGTCCTCGTTGGCCCAGCCTGCGCCGATCTTGGTCCAGTGCGCTTTGTCTTTCTCGCCGATCACCTGAAAGATGGTGTGGGTGGGTTTTTTCGATTTGTTGCTCATTGTGCTCTCCATTTTTCGCCCGGCGGAATTGCCCGGCCTGTGGGTCCGATAAAAACCGGGACGCCTTGGACGCGGGTCACACGCAGCAACACGGGAGCGAAGCGAATGGAACGGGCAGCGCGTTGACCCATAGCGGACGGCTCCCGGTCAGGTCCCATGGTTAAAGGCCGGGTTGCAGCGTTCGGGCAGCATTTCATGAAGAGCGTGGGCAACTCGAAACCCGCTCACAGTCTGGTCGGACGAGACAACGCGCAAAACCAGCGCAGCCGTTACCGCCACATACGACCGGCAAATTCCTGTTCTTCAAGTCCCACGGCCTGAAGGTAGATCGCTGTTGTCTCCATGCGGGCATGACCGAGCCAGCGTTGGACAAGATTGAGCGGCACCCCGCTCCGGATCGCGTGTATCCCGAACCCGTGTCGCAAACCTTTAGGCGTGGCATGGATGCCGGAAGGGATTTCAGCTTCGGCCATGATCTGTTTGACGAGTTGCCACGCGCGGCTGCGCGACCATGACCAGAGGCGCACCTCTCGATCTGAACTGTCGAGATCATGCGCGGCGTTCAGGAGGCCAAGAAGCATCGCGGGCGCTGGCACTTGCCGTATCACGAATGCGCGTTTGCGTTTTTTTAGAGAGCGGAAGGCGATAAAGCTTTCTTCGCATTCGACGGATGAGACACACAAAGCCAGAGCTTCGGATATCCGGCAGCCTGTGTAGGCCAGCGTGAGGCAAAGAGTCCGCTGCTCGACGCGGGGGCACGCCCATGCGGCCTCAATAAAACGAGCCCGCTCGCCGGGCGCCAGGTATTTCCGCAAACCTTCCGGAGAATAAAGACTCCCAGAAACAGTCGAATTTGCACGCATTGACGCTCCTTCCATCGGCTTTGCCGACGTAAGGGCGACAGTTTTGCCTATTCTGTTGAACGATCCGGAACGCCTTCAAGTCCGAGCTTTTGGCGCGACCAATCGGTAAAATTTCTAGCATGGCGCTGACTCGGGATCAACGCTTTCGCCAGCAAATCCGCATCAATGCGACAGAATAGGCAATTCGGTTGAACGCCCGAATGCGAATGAAGCCTTACGGAAATCCCGTCAGGCTTTTTTGATTCCAGGCTGATTTGCGCGGCTGGGGATGGGAAAGCCAACGGAGTCATTCATGCGGAATCTTTCGCGCGCCGTGCTTGCCGCCGCGCTGTCGCTGACGGCGCTAAACACAGCTTCTGCCCAGCAGGCCAATCAGGTCGAATGGAAACAGACCTTCAACATGCCCAAGGGCACGAACCTGCCGCCCGGCGTCCGCGCCGACACACTCGGCATTGAACTTGGCGATACCTATGCGGAAGCCAAGGCGAAGCTGGCCCAGCTTGCCAGCGAAGGCGTACAGGCCGCACCGGACAAGCGCAGCATGTCTCAGCGCATGATTGACCGGAACATGGGCCGGAGCGAAAGACCGCCTGTTACCGAAAGCCAGGTTGTTTTCCGTCTGCAAGGACCGGGAGGCAACGTGATCGCCGCTGCCTATGTCGCGGAAGCGAAGTTGGAACGCGAACTTCCCGGCAGCGGGCCGCAAAAGCTGACAGAGATCGTGACGCTTTATTTCAGCGCGCCTTCATCGGGGCATCAGGTGATCGGCATCGAGCGTCTCGTGGCTTATCCGACAAACGCTGACCAGCCCCGCGCGTCGGACCTGCTGGGTCCACTGAAAGCGAAATACAAATCCGAGCCGCAAGTCTCGGCATCCGACACGACCACGACCTACAAGTTTCAGTTCAATGACGGAAAGCCATTCGTTTCGCCGCCAAGGATTGTCGCCTGCGACGCTCGATTCAAGATTTCCGAAGAGCGTGAAATCCCGAGCATCAATCCCAACAAGGATTGCGATGTCGTGGCACTCGTGCGCGTCGTGCATGGAATTTCCCGCGATCATGCCAAGAGCCTAACCTTTACGCTTGCAGACAACGAGCGCGCGCAAGCGAACATCGCTGCCGATTTTGACTTCTTCGGTTCGTATGTCTCCGATCTGCAAAACCGGACACGCGGCGCACCGCCCAAACTTTAAGAGCCTTTTTTTGTGTTTAAGGTTTGCGCATGCAAACCAACTAGCCCAGCGGCAATGAGCGGGGAAAGCGGTCAAGGCCGCGCCTCGCGCGCCCGTAGGGTTGCCTTGACGGCTTGGGGCACAGCCCCGGCCTACTATCAAAATGGGCATACGCTGCCCTTGCAGCGTTCGCCTGCCGCAAGACCGGATTCAATGGCAGCCGCAGGAGCGTCAGCATAGCGCCGCCAAGGGCGGGACGCGGAATCGACTGCCTCCGGCGAGCGGCTCAATTCCGCGCGAGGGATCGGCACCGAATGGCCGAAACAGACGTTCCGGAAAGCAAGGCGGCGGAACCGGCTGGTTCGGGGAGCAAGGCGAGTAGAGCCCGGTCGGCTATGCCGACGTGCCCTCATTCTCAAACCTGTTTAATTGGAACCGTGTCGGCTCCTCATGAAGCTGGCAAGAACCTCCATGATTTGCAAAGCATCTGATTCAAGAACATCGGTATGGTCCGCTTCTTGGGCGATAGATCTCATGGCCCAGTTTTGGGGGTGCTTTAATGTCCTGAAATGGGTGTATGAATTTCTAATGACACGTAACTTATCGAGTTCTTCTACCATCGCGGCGTCAATTAAATTTAATTCCTCCGACTTTCTTATCAGGTCAGTGAACTTCGCGTTGGCCGCACTATCATCGCCGGATGCGTGAAGCATACCAGCAAGCTCCTGTTCTAGGCAGGCTACTGCTAACAGGATCGTTGCCAGGAATAGCCCGTCCATATACGCGAATCGCATTTCCGCGAATGATTGTGCAGAGGACGAGCCACCCCACAAACCGATGCCATCCTCCGCGAATGCAAACACTCGTGAGACGACGCGAAATCTGGCCACGCGTTGGGAACAACTCTCTGTATCAGACTGCGCGAGGTGAGCTTCCATTTCCGCAATGCTGGCTTCTACCACTGCCAGCCTCGCAAGACGTTGCCTCTTTCAACAAACTCTCGACGAGGCCTGTTGGATCGTTCTGCAGGCAGGTTAATTACTTCCCGTAAAGCTCCACGAAACGCCTCCAAGTTTCCATCGAGTCCTTCTGCTTGCAGGGTTCCGATCCTGCGTTCGTTAAGGTGAACACGGTAGTCCGGATCAAATGTAACCAAACTTCTATCAAAGGCACGATGATGAATCGCGCAAAGCGCAATGCCGTTTGCTGTTTCATCGGTGCTTGCTGGGTCAGCCACCGGCAGAATGTGTGCGCCGTCGAGAAGCCGCAACTGCATACCGCACATCGCACAGCGATTTCGATATGCCCCGAGTACGCGCTCCGAAAAATCCAGGGCGCGAAGTGCGCGGCGCGTTTCGGTAACTGCCCAGCGTCGAGGTTGCGCAATCGAAACTGTAATTTCTGCCTCAGCTATCTGTTCTGGATCAGCCGCGATTCGGCGAAGAAGGTTTGCTTCTTCAGCAATGGCTCCGGTGTCGTGAAGTTGCTC
>Ga0182736_1003107_pt1 | contig 11526 bp, 11 predicted proteins | sample eDN5th30CKraftBY_FD_128882 | JGI IMG/M metagenome (GOLD analysis project Ga0182736, IMG submission 128882) | Enriched backyard soil microbial communities from Emeryville, California, USA - eDNA 5th pass 30_C Kraft BY (version 2) (version 2) | ecosystem: Environmental > Terrestrial > Soil >...
CGAAGCCGGGCGCAGCGGGCCACCGCCATCGGCACGGTGGTCGCCAGCGCGGCGAAGCCGGGCGCAGCGGGCCACCGCCATCGGCACGGTGGTCGCCAGCGCGGCGAAGCCGGGCGCAGCGGGGCCCAAGGTGGCGCCGCGATGACGAGCGCGCGAACGACGCGGGCTCTCCGCTACCATTGCCGACGGAGGATTCGCCTAGTGGCCTATGGCGCTCGCCTGGAACGCGGGTTGGGTTAATAGCCCTCGCGGGTTCAAATCCCGCATCCTCCGCACCCGATGCAGGTGCGACCGGACCGCGAAACCTCGGTCCGGTCGCACCTGAATCACTACTGACGAACAGAGGAGGTGGCGTGAGTCGCACCGTCGCTACGGTTTGGCACGCGTCGCTCTCGACTCTCGCCGCCCTGTTGTACTTCTTGTTCGTACTGCCCCGCTGGTGGGAGCTGACCGGCTTCGCCCCGCACGTGCTGGGCACCGTGCTGCGGATCATCCTCGGGGTGCTGGTCGGCGTGACCGCGTTGCCGGTGGCGGCCACCCTGAAACGCTCCCGCAAGCCCGAGTACGGGACTCCGCAGCTGGCGCTGACCCTGCTGACCGGCTCGATCGTGGCCCACATCGTGGCCGGGACGCTGATCGCGGGCACCGCCATCAGCGAGATCTGGCTGTCACTGGACAACGCCGGGATGTGGTTGTTCGGCATTTACGGGGCGGCCGCCGCGATCGCCCTGCTGGGGATCGGCGCGTTCTACCTGTCCTTCGTCGCCGAGAAACCCCCGCCGCCGCCCAAACCGATCAAGCCCAAGACCGAGAAGCAGTCCAAGCGGTGGCGCCGGCGCGAGAAGAAGACCGGGACCGCCGAGGAGACCGAAGAATCCGACGACGAGGACAGCGACGCCGGCGAGGACGAAGAAGACGCCGACTCGGCGGGCGATGAGCCCGAGGCCACCGAAGCCGATGCCGAGGAGACCGCCGAATCGGACAGCGCAGCCGAGGAGATCGTCGAGTCGGCGGGCGAGGAGGCCTCGGAGCTGGCGTCGACCGGAGCCACGGACAAGCGGCGCCCTTCGGGCAAGCGGCGGGCCAAGAAGAGCACGTAGGTTCGGCCCGCCCGGCTAACCTTTGCCCTATGACCGAGAACCTCGGTGCTTTCGCCGATGCGGCACGGGCGCGCGAAGACGAGCTGGTACATCGGCTGGCGGCGTCGGTGGCCGCCGACAAGCAGTTCCAGGCGATCCTGCGCGAGGCCGTGCAGAACAACTCGATGTCGCGGCAGCGTCTCGATGCCCTGGAGTCCGAGATCCGACAGGCCGCAAGCACCTGGCCAGGCCTGGACACCCCCGCGGGGTCTCGCCAGTTCCAGCAGTTTCTCAACGGCAAGACCCGCGAGATCCACCGGATCGTCGCCGACGCCGCCGAGGACAGCCAGCACAGGGCGAGCCTGGTGCAGTCCCTGACCAACCGCTACCAGTTCGGCGGTGACGACGGCGGGGACCCGCATATCCGGCTGGTGGACAACGAGATACCGGCCGACGTTCCGCCACCGCACGACCCCACCATCGAGGGGCCGGGCAGCGAGCCGGTGCCCGAGAACCAGGACGGCTCGCCCTACGACCTGGGTGCCACGATCCCGGGAACGGGAATCGTCATCACCGGCGACCCGGAAACGGGCCACCCGCGACTGCACATTCCCGGGCAGCCCGACATCGATAATCCCTTTCCCGTCGACGACGGTTTCCGGGCGTTGCCGACCGGCACGGCGATCGGGCCGGACGGCCAGCAGTACGCCTTCTACAGCGTGCGCCCCTACGGGCCGGGCACGTCTCCGGACAACTTCATCGCCCCGGAGTCACGGGTGCAGAATCTGGCCGACCCCGCAACGGATTTGGGCCCGCTGATGGGCACCACCATCGGCTCGGACGCCAAGGTGGGCATCTCACAGGCCAGCGGGGTCTTTGATGCGGAGTCGGGGAGAATGATCATCGTCGGCAATATCGGCCAGGACGGTCAGCGCGCGATGTGGCAGTCCGATCCCGTCCGCGCCGGTGACCCGCCCAACGCCTGGATGAACAACCTTCAGCAGGTCGGCACCTTCAACAACCTGGGCGCCGCGGACCGGGAGAACCAGATCGTGTCGCTGCCCCAGGGCGGCTACCTGTTGACCAGCGCCAGCAACGGCGGCCAGATCGCCGGCGTGACCGCCGGCAGCCCGCAGGGTTTGCTGCAGGCCCCGTCGCAGGACCTGACCGGGCCGGGTTTCATCCCCAGCCCGGGCAATCAGCCGGCTGTTCCCTACGGCCCGAGCATCGTCAACGTCGAGACGCTGCCGAACGGACAGGAGCAGGTCACCATGCGGGTCAGCACCTGGCCGACCCCGGAGGGCTGGCCGGTGGGGCCTGATGCTCCGCCGGTGCCCTACCACCCGCGGACCTACACGACGACGTTCAACATCAACCCGTAATGGGCTAGAACGCCGTGCTTCCCGACGGCCGCAGCACGAAGCCGTGGTGCCCCAGGGAGGTGTCCTGACAGGCCACCAGCTGGTCGGCGCCCACCGCACAGGTCACGTTGCCGTAGGAGACCTTCTGTCCCACACCCAGAAAGGCACCGTTGGAGAACTGGCGCCCGCAGGTCGTCGATTCACGGTTCAAACGCAGCCCGGCCGCGCCCTGCGAGCGCACGGTGCCGATCACACACCCGTCGGGCACCGGCGCACCCGAACTCAGCGGCGCGTTGGCCATACCGGGCATGTCGCCGTCGCACATCAGCGCCTGGGAGGACCCCGGCGGCGGTTCCGTGGCGTCGAATTGGCACGCGATGTTGTAGGGGGTCGTGAAATTCACCCAGCGGCCGGGCCCCTTCGGGCCGGTGGTGATGTAGTCGTCCACCGGGACCGCGGTGAAGTCGTCCAGATTGGGGAAGCCCGCGGGTTGGGCACCCGCCGGTGCCCCGTGCGCTGCGATGAGCAGGCCACCGGCCGCGGCGGCGACCGCCAGAGCGTGCGTGAGTCGACGGATGGAACCGTTCATCGGCGTCTCCGGTTACGGCTTGGGCGCCCAGTCCCACACCGACATGTCGTCGCGCGGGTACTGGCTGCAGGCTTCGGTCGACTTGGCGACGACACCCTTGTTGTTGAAGAAGATCTTGGCGTGGTTGGGCCAGGACACGGTCAGCGGGTCGGCGAAGTTCGTCGCCAGTTCCTCGGAGTATGCGCGGCGCTGCTCGGGGCTCAGCGAGAAGAACCAGTGCATCTTGTCGATCGCGGCCTGCTGCACCTGCACCGGCTTGTTGTGCATGTCGATCATGTAGCGCTCGTAGTAGACCGGCGACAGGTCGCGGCTGGCGGCCAGCATCTGCTCGGCGCTGCAGTCGGTGCGGATCACCCGCCGGGGAATCGGAAAGTCGTCGGTGGCGTCGGCGGAGGCGGTCGCGGGCAGCAGAACAGCGGCGAAGCCGGCCACGGCGGCCAGGACTGCCCCGCGGAGAATCGGGCGGTGCGTACGCATGGAATCCACTGTAGCCATTTCCCCGTTCTTTCCCTATGTCGGTTTCGGCGATGATCGCCCAGGTGAGACCGCTGAGCCGGATGAGACGGATGCAACGGCACAGGGCTGTGCAGCCTCCGAACCCGATACGCAATGCTACATAACTTTAGCCGAGCTACCTAATTGTTCGTCGTCCTGGCCGCATGGGCTCGCTCACAGCCGGCCACCGTTGTGTCGCCGGCGGCAACCCTCACTGCGGGCGGGAGAGCTCCTCGGTCGCCTCGACGTCGGAGTCACCGGTGCCGGCGGCGGCTTCCCGATGCCGGGCGGCCTTTCCGCCGACGTGCGGCAGCACGTTGATGGGCCACCAGAACCACCGCCCCATCAGCGCCGCGATCGACGGCGTCATGAACGCCCGCACGATCAAGGTGTCGAACAGCAGCCCCAGGCCGATGGTGGTGCCGATCTGCCCGATGATGCGCAGGTCGCTGACGGCCATCGAGGCCATGGTGAAGGCGAACACCAGACCGGCTGCCGTCACCACCTTCCCGGTGCCGCCCATCGCGCGGATGATGCCGGTGTGCAGCCCGGCATGGATCTCTTCTTTGAATCGGGACACCAGCATCAGGTTGTAGTCCGACCCCACCGCCAGCAGGACGATCACCGACATCACCATGACCAGCCAGTGCAATTGCATGCCGATGAGGTACTGCCAGACCAGCACCGACAGCCCGAACGAGGCCCCCAGTGAAAGCGCGACGGTGCCGACGATCACCAGCGCGGCGATCAGCGCACGGGTGATCAGCAGCATGATGACGAAAATCAGGCACAGTGAGGCGATTCCGGCGATCAGCAGGTCGTAGTAGGAGCCGTCGTGCATGTCCTTGAACAGCGCCGCGGTCCCGCCGAGATAGATCTTGGCGTCCTCCAGCGGCGTGCCCTTGAGCGCCTCCTCGGCGGCGGTCCGGATCTGGTCGATGCGCGCAATGCCTTCTGCCGTAGCGGGATTGCCCCGGTGCGAGATGATCATCCGGACGGCCTTGCCATCCGGGGACAAGAACATCTTCATCGCACGCTGGAAGTCCGGGTTTTCGAACACCTCCGGCGGCAGGTAGAAGGAGTCGTCGTTCTTGGACTCGTCGAACGCCTTGCCCATCGCGGTGGCGTTGTCGCCCATCTCGTCCATCTGGGCGAAGATCCCCGACATGGTGCTGTGCATCGTCAGCATCATGGTCTGCATGGTCTGCATGGTGTCGATCATCGGGGGGAACGTCGTCAGCATCTGCGGCATGAGCTTGTCCATGTCGCCCATGTGCGCGATCATCCGGTCCATGCTCTCGCTCATCGGATCGACGCTGTCGACCATGTCGAACGCCGAGCGCAGCGAGAAGCAGATCGGGATGTCGTAGCAGTGCGGTTCCCAGTAGAAGTAGTTGCGGATCGGCCGCCAGAAGTCCTCGAAATCGGCGATGTGATCCCGGATCTCGTAGATCTGCGCCTGTAGGACGTCCATGTCGAGCACCATCGCGTGGGTGGTGGTGGCCAATTGGCTCATGTAGCCGAGCATCTGGCGCATGGTGGCGATGGTCTCCCCCATCGCATCGGCCTGGGTGAGCATGTCGTCCATGCGCTTCTTCTGGAATTGCATGGTCTGCATCTGACCGGCGTTCTGCATGCTGATCTGAAACGGGATCGAGGTGTGTTCCAGCGGCGTACCCTGCGGTCGGGTGATCGCCTGCACCCGGGAGATTCCGACCACCTTGAACACCGCCTTGGCCAGTTTGTCGATGACCAGGAAGTCCGACGGGTTGCGCAGGTCGTGATCGGCTTCGATCATCAGCACCTCCGGCATCATCCGGGACTGCGAGAAGTGCCGGTCGGCCGCGGCGAAACCCTCGTTGGCCGGGATGTCGGTGGGGATGTACTTGCGGTCGTCGTAGGCCGGTTGATATCCGGGCAGCGCCAGCAGGCCGACGGCCGCAACGGCCAGTGAGGCAACCAGAATCGGCCCCGGCCACCGGACGATCGCCGTCGCCAACTGCCGCCAGCCCCGGGTGCTCATCTGTCGCTTGGGCTCGAACAGGCCGAACCGGCTGCCGACGGTGATGATCGCCGGGCCCAGCGTCAACGCTGCGAGCACCGAGACGACCATGCCCACCGCGCAGGGGATGCCCAGCGAGACGAAGTAGGGCATGTGGGTGAAGTGCAGGCAGAATACGGCCCCGGCGATGGTCAGCCCGGAACCCAGGATGACGTGCGAGACGCCGTTGAACGCCGTGTAGTAGGCCGCTTCCGGGTCCTCACCGTTGTGGCGGGCCTCGTGATAGCGGCCGATCAGGAAGATCGCGTAGTCCGTACCGGCGGCGATAGCCAGCGAGACCAGCAGGTTGACCGAGAACGTCGTCAGCCCGACCAGGTGGTGATGGCCCAGGAATGCCACCACCCCGCGCGCGGCGGACAACTCCAGGCCGACCATGGCCAGCAGCAGCACCACGGTGGTGACCGATCGATAGACCGCCAGCAGCATGGTCAGGATCACCATGACGGTGACGGCCATCATCTTCAGCATCGACTTGTCGCCGGCATGGTTCATGTCGTTGGCCAGCGCGGCGGTCCCGGTGACGTAGACGGTCAGCCCGGGCGGCTTCTGGATCGAGTCCACGATGTTGCGAACCGACTCGACGGAGTCGTTGGCCGCCGCCTGACCGATGTTGCCGACCAGATTCAGCTGCACGTAAGTCGCTCTGCCGTCGGCACTCTGGGCGCCGACCGCGGTCAACGGGTCGCCCCAGAAGTCCTGCACGTGCTGCACGTGCGCGGTGTCGGCTTCGAGCCGCTTCACCATTTCGGCGTAGTACTCGTGTTCGGCGTCGCCGAGTTCGTGGTCGGCCTCGAGCACGATCATCGCGGTGCTGTCGGAGTCCGACTCCTGGAAGACCCTGCCCATCTCGGTCATGGCCTGCATGGACGGCGCGCTCGTCGGGCTGGCCGACACGGCGTTCTCTTTGCCGATCTGTTCCAGCGGCGGCACCGTGGCGCTGAGCAACACGATCAGCCCCAGCCAGCCGAGGATGATCGGCACCGAGAGCCGACGAATGGTGTGCGCGACGAATGTCCGCCGAGGAGGTCCGCCCGCGTCGCCGGTTATAGGCGGGCTCATGCCGCCTTCAGCAGACAGAAGGTGTAGGCGTTCACCTCATTCGAGATACGTTCGGCCTTCACCTCCCCATCCACAGTGATCCGGCAGCCGATGCTGTTGCTATCGCCTTGCGCCATAATGCTTCCCACCACTGCCGGCAAGGTGGTGACGATTTCGAGCTGCCACGGCAGTTGGACATCTTGGAGGCGCTGCGGTTCGGAGTTGACGTCGAAGTAGCTGATATCGGCCACTGTTCCCGGGGGGCCGAAGATCTCGTAGGTCAACCGCTTGGGATTGAAGGGTTTGGTCTCGTCGATCTGACCGTCGGCGTATGTCGGACGCTTCTCGGATCCGAACAGACCGTGGATACGCGTCACCGTGAACCCGGCGACACCGACCACGGCCAGAATCACCAGGGGTATCCACACCCGGCTCAACACCTTGAAAATCGGAGTCCCCTTCACCTAGCCACCTTTGGGTGCCCTAACCCAAGTCCACGTGCGTAAACGCACGCTACAGCACGCCCCGGAACTGTCGCAACGCACACCGTGTGCGTTATCCTCGCGCCGTGCGGCAGGTCCCCTTTCAACGCGCTCGCAGCGAAGAAAAGAAACGTCAGCGGGCAGAAGCGCTGGTGGAGGCCGCGCGTTCGGTGGCGCTCGAGGCCGGTGTCGCCTCGGTGACATTGACCGCAGTGGCCGCGCGGGCCGGGGTGCACTACTCGGCGGTGCGCCGCTACTTCAGCTCCTATAAAGAGGTGCTGCTGCGCCTGGCGGCCGAGAGCTGGGGGCGCTGGTCGGAATCGGTCTGCACCGAGTTGGACCAACCCGGGCCGATGTCGCCGGATCGGGTGGTCGAAACGCTGGTCAGCGGGCTCGCGGCCGACCCCCTGTTCTGCGATCTGCTGTCCAACCTGCACCTGCACCTGGAACACGAGGTGGACGCCGAGCGGGTGATCGAAGTAAGACAGGTCAGCATGGCCGCGGTGACGGCCAGCGCGGGCGCGATCGAGCGGGCGCTGCCCGGGATCGGGCCACAAGGGGCGCTGGATCTGCTGCTGGCCGCCTATTCGCTGGGCTCGGTGCTGTGGCAGATGGCGCACCCCCCGGCGACGCTGACCGCCGCCTACACCGACGAGCCGGCATTGTCACCCGGGTGGGACCTGGACTTCACCACGGCACTGACCCGGCTGCTGACCGCCACGTGCGTGGGACTGCTGGAGCGGTCAGCCTGATTTCTCCCGGCTGGGCTGCACCCGCTTGGGTTCGCCCGGCATCTTCGGGTAGTTCGGCGGGTACGGCAGATCGCCGAGGCCTCGGGCCTCGTCGGCGGCGACCATCTCCAGCAGCGGCTCGAGGGACTGTTCGAGATCGTCGATGGTGCCCCACGGGTCCGCGCGCCGGGCCAGCAGCTCGGGCACGGTGGCGATGGTGAAGTCATCGGGATCGGCATCCGGGAGCTCGTCCCAGGTCAACGGGGTGGAGACGGTGGCGATCGGGGTGGCCCGCACCGAGTAGGCCGACGCCATGGTGCGGTCGCGGGCGTTCTGGTTGAAGTCGACGAAGATCCGGGCGCCCCGCTCTTCTTTCCACCACGAGGTGGTGACCGCCTCCGGGGCACGCCGCTCGATCTCGCGGGCCAGCGCGATTCCGGCCCGGCGGACCGCGATGAAGTCCCAATCCGGCTTGATCCGCAGGTACACGTGCAGGCCGCGGCCCCCGGACGTCTTGACGTAGCCGACCAGCCCGAGCTCGGCCAGCAGCGGGCGCACCGCCTCCAGCGCGACGGCGCGGGCCTGCGCGAACCCGGTGCCGGGCTGCGGGTCCAGGTCGATGCGCAGCTCGTCGGGGTGGTCGGTGTCGGGACAGCGCACCGGCCAGGGGTGCAGGGTGACGGTGCTCATCTGCACCGCCCACACGATGTCGGCGGGCCGGGTGACCTTGAGCGCGTCGGCGGTGCGGCCGGACGGGAACGTCACCCGGCAGGACTCCAGATAGTCGGGATGCCCACGCGGCAGCCGCTTCTGGTAGACCTCGTCGCCCTCGATGCCGTCCGGGAAGCGCTGCAGATGGGTGGGCCGGTCCCGCAGCGCTTGCAGCAGCGGCCCGCTCGCCACCGCCTGGTAATAGTCGGCCAGCGCCCGTTTGGTGCCGCCCGCACCGAGCCGGGGAAAGTACACCTTGTCGCCGCTGGTGAAGCGGACGGCGATGCCGTCGACGTCCAATTCCTCGGCTTCCGGCATCTCAGGTCTCCAGCACGTCGGCCAGTTCGTAGTTCAGCGGGACGTCGAGCTGGTCGAAGGTGCAGCTGGCCGGATCGCGGTCGGGACGCCACCGCATCAGCTTCACGGTGTGGCGGAACCGGTCGCCTTCCATCTGGTCGTAGGCGACCTCGGCGACGCGCTCGGGCCGGATCGGGACCCACTGCTTGTCGGCGGCGGAGTTCCACCGGCTCGGTTCGCCGTCGCGGACATCACCCAGGCGCAGCGGCTCCAGCTCGGCCAGCAGGGCCAGCCGGTCGGCGTCGCTGAACGCCGCGGCACCGCCCACCATCGCCAGCTGTCCGTCGGGGCGGTACAGGCCCAGTAGCAGCGAGCCGATGCCGGCGCCGCTCTTGTGGATGCGGTAGCCCATCACCACGCAGTCGGCATCACGACGGTGCTTGACCTTGACCATCTCGCGCTTGCCGGGCAGATACGGCCCGTCGGTGCGCTTGGCGACCACCCCGTCGAGCCCGGCCCCTTCGAACGTGGTGAGCCAGTGTTTGGCCTGCTCGGGGTCGGAGGTGGCGCGGGTGACATGGCAGCTGGACCCGCCGCTCACCAGTTCGGCCAGTGCTTCGCGCCGCACCGAAAACGGCTCGCCGAGCAGCGACGCCGAGCCGGTGGCCAGCGCGTCGAAGCCGATGAACCGGGCCGGGGTCTGTTCGGCCAGCATCCGCACCCGGCTCTGGGCGGGGTGGATGCGCTGGCTCAACGACTCCCAGTCCAGCCGGGTCCGTCCGCCGATCCGGCGCGGCACCACCACCTCCCCGTCGAGCACGCAGCGCGGGGCGACCTCGGCGCGCAAGGCGTCCAGCAGTTCCGGGAAGTAACGGCCCAGCGGTTTGCCGTTGCGCGATTGCAGCAGCACCTCGTCATTGTCGCGAAACACGATGGCGCGGAAACCGTCCCACTTGGGCTCGTAAGACCAGCGTCCCGGTGTGTCACCCTCCCCGGGAACCGCCGCCGCGGCCTTGGCCAGCATCGGGTCGACCGGCGGCGCGACGGGCAGGTCCATGGTGTCCATGATGTCGAGGAAAACCGTGCCGAGTGTGTGGTTTGGCACTCGCAGCGGCCTTGGATTCAGGCGGTCGACCGCTCACTCGACCCAACGGCGGGAGGTCACCCGCGCAAAAACTCCACGATGTGGCGGGCCAATTCCTCGCCGGCGTCCTCCTGCAGGAAGTGGCCGGCGTCGTGGATCACCGGGTGGGCCCGGCCGCGCGCTCCGCGCATCTCCCGCTGGAAGATCGGCGCCATCGCCCCGGTGATCGGGTCACCGTCGCTGAATGCGACCAGCATGGGCTTGTCCGAGGCGCACAGCGCGGCCCACGCCGAGCGGTTGGCCGCGGCGGCCGGGTCTTCGGGGGTGGTCGGGATCAGCGACGGCATGGTCCGCGGACCGACGCAGTAGCTGTCGTCGGGGAACGGGGCGTCGTAGCCGGCCCGAACCGCCTCGCCCATCGGCTTGCGGCACCCGGACTGCACGAACCATCCGACGTCGATCGTCGGTGCGGTCTGGATCGCCTCCCGGAAGCGCCACCAGATCTCCGGCATCGGGATGTCCCCGGTGGGCAGGCCGGTGTTGGCCACCACGACCCGGCTGAACCGATCCGGGTTCTCGGCGAGCAGCCGCAGCCCGATCAGCCCGCCCCAGTCCTGGCCGACCAGCGTCACCCGCTGCAGGTCCAGCACGTCGAACGCCAGCGCCCGCATCCACTCGACGTGGCGGGCGTAGGTGTGGTCCTGCGCTTGCGTCGGCTTGTCCGAGCGCCCGAACCCGACCAGGTCCGGACAGATGACCCGGTGCCCGGCCTCGACCAGGATCGGGATCATCTTGCGATACAGATACGACCACGACGGCTCGCCGTGCAGCATCAGGATCGGGTCGGCGTCTTCGGGGCCGTCTTGCACCCAGGCCACCCGCAGGGTGCCGCCGTCATCGTCGTCGAGGTCGCAGAATTGGGGCTGGTAATCGAAATCGGGAAGGCCGATGAACCTGTCGTCGGGGGTGCGCAGCGTCTGCATGAGGTGACGATACCGTGACGGTATATACCCTCGGGGGTATCTGCTACTATGAGGTCACGGCGATGAAGGAGGTCTCATGTCCGTCGCGATGAGCACCGCGGTGTCCGGCGTCGATTTCGACACTGTTACCGCCAAGACACGAGAGATACTGAAGGACAACGGTTTCGGTGTACTGACCGAGATCGACATGCAGGCCACGCTGCGGGCCAAGCTCGGCGAGGAGATGGAGCGCTACCTGATCCTGGGTGCCTGCAACCCGCCGCTGGCGCACCGCGCGGTGACCGCCGAGAAGCGCATCGGGGTGCTGCTGCCGTGCAACGTCGTGGTCCGCGAGGATCCGCAGCACCCCGAGACGGTGCTCGTCGAGGCGATGAACCCGCAACTGATGGCCCAGGTCGTCGACAATCCGGCGCTGGGGCCGATCGCCGACGAGGTGACCGAGAAGATCCGCACCGTCATCGATACCCTGGCTGGTGCCCTGCGCACCACCTGAAAGGACTCTCAATGAAGAAGTCAAGCGGCCGATTTGGCGATGGGGGGTGAATCGGGTTGCCACGTGCGGTTGTCACGGATGAGGGCGTAGAGGACGTTGATGCGGCGCCGCGCCAGACAGA
>Ga0182736_1003108_pt1 | contig 11525 bp, 11 predicted proteins | sample eDN5th30CKraftBY_FD_128882 | JGI IMG/M metagenome (GOLD analysis project Ga0182736, IMG submission 128882) | Enriched backyard soil microbial communities from Emeryville, California, USA - eDNA 5th pass 30_C Kraft BY (version 2) (version 2) | ecosystem: Environmental > Terrestrial > Soil >...
CTGGTTCTCGGTGGGCTCGGAGCACCCGACCTCTTCTTCATCGAGGCCGACTATTCGATCCGACGAGACTTCGCGATCACCGCACGTGTCGGAGGGCTCCCGCCGCTCGTGAACCGCATCTCGGCCGGGATACTCGGGCTTCTCCCACTGTCGCCTGACACCGCGCTGGTGCCGCGCCACGCGCTGGGATTCCAGGCCGAGTTCTCGGGAATTGCGGTTGCCAACCTGAACCTGGGCGACGATCGGGTGTACCAGCCGGGAGAGCAGCCCGACGACCGGACATTCCGCACCACGATCGGTCCGACCTTGGCCGCGGGCTACCTCTTCACGTCTTTGGGCGGCCTCCACCTGCGCGTGATGGGGGGCGCCTTCATCCCGGTCGCTGGCGACCTCACCCGGCCCATGCCGAACGTTCAGCTCGGCCTCGGCGGCCTGCTCCAATAGCGCCGGGCCGAACGAGAAGGACTCTTCGGACTCTCGCAGCTCGCGTGACACGGCGCCGCGCGCCGGCGTCGCGATCGCCACCGAAGCGAGCCGGCACCTCCTTCCCGCCGGGACCCTACGGGCGAGGCGCGGCCATCCCGCGCGGCTGCTCACCCGCGGCCTGTTCGGCATCGCCGCCACCTTCCGGCTGGCCACGAATCCAGGCAGTCTCAGCGTGGACCGAGAGCCTTCTTGACGAGCCGAAAGTCCTGCGCCGTCTGCCACGCCGCGGCGTACGAGCAACGCGCTCGGCGGGCCGCCTCGGACACGCTCATTTCGGGAGCCATTTCGAGCTCGGTCCAAACATCAGCGCGGTACGTCGGACCGATCAGGGTCCGGTTGCGATAGCCGGCATGGCGTAGGACCATCGTCTCGGGCGTGAGGACGTCGCTCGCGCGATCGCGGAGGGTGCCTTCCGGAACTCGCAGTGGCGAGCCTGAGAAGCGCTCATCCTCACCCCGCCGCTGGACGTGAAAGCCGGTCCCGACGGGAAGCAGGTCGAGACGCGGGCCGCGATAGGCCGTTGCCAGGCGCCCGAACCTCCGATCCCGCGCTTGCCACCGCGCCACCGCTGCCCAGTACGCGTGGACTCGCTTCGATTCGGTTTCGAGCACCAGACGGACGAGTCGGTCGGCGTTGACGCGAGCGTGGTGCACGCCGAACCACGTCGTCAGGAGCGAGAGGACTCGGAGGTCGTCCTCCTCCATCCCGGCGATGGAGGCGTCGAGCAGGGCGCTCTCGATCTCCGTGTTCCACCCAGGCTTGGCGGCGATCCCCATACCGATCCCCGCCATCCTCTGTCCGAGGGTTTCGCCCGATTCGCCGTTCGAATTCCTCTGGTTAGCCCCCATGGCCGAGCCTCCGGCCGAGGTTCGCCAGCGTCGCCGCGCCCATCTCGACGGGATGGAGCGGCGCGAGGATGTCGAAGTCTCGCGTCTGTCGGGTGGTGACGCCGAGCAAGGCGAGCGCCGAGCCCCCGATCACCACAGCGTCGAAGGCGAGACTGCAGGCGTCGAGATGGGCATCGAAGGCTTCGATCGTTTCTCGGGGGAACATCGATCAGCTCCTATCGGATAAACCGATAGGCCGCCATACCCGATTCGTCAAGTTGGCTGCCGCGGCCCGATGCGTGTGGGGGGCATCCGACCCCGAGGAGGATGGAGCAAGCGCTCGAATGGTTGGGGGAATCGAACGATCGCCAGGTTAGTTTCGGCCCCTCACAGCCTTGGCGAATATCCGAATGGACAACCTCACCCACGGCCTCGTCGGCCTTGCGATCGGCGCACTGCGTAGACCCGACGGCGGTCCCGGGACGGGCCGGGCATTCTCGCCGACGGACAAGGCGGTGCTCGTCGCCTCGGTGGTGGCGGCGGAGCTGCCCGACCTGGACACGCTCCTCCCCGCGGCGAACGAGGTGATGCACGCACTCCAGGCGCACCGCGGGATCTCGCATGCGCTCGTCGTCGCGCCCGCGTGGGCGCTCGTGGCGGCGGGCCTCGCCTGCGCGATCTTCCGCGGCGCGCGCGTGGCGCCGGCGTTCGGCCATGCGCTCGGCGCCGTGCTCTTCGCGCACCTGGCGCCCGATCTGTGGACGGGCTGGGGGACGCGCGCTCTCCTGCCCTTCACCGACGCCCGTTTGCACTGGGACCTCACGTCGGTGGTCGATCCGCTCTTCACGCTCCCCATGCTGGCGGCGCTGATCTTCGCGCTCGTGAAGCGCGCGCGATGGAGACGTGCGCTGACCGTGGGGCTCGCGGTCTCCTGCGCCTACTTGTCGTTTCGCGTGGTCTCCCGCGAGATCCTGATCGATCGAGTCGAAGCCGCGTATCCGAACGCATCGCGGGTCGAGGTGTTTCCCGCCATCCTCTCGGCGAGCGCGTGGCGCTGGGTCGTGGCTCTGCCGGAGGGCTACGCAGCAGGCACGGCGAAGCTCTTGGGCACGGTCGAGGAGCAGCGACGCATACCTTCGTCTCCGCCGATCCCCGCCGAGCTCGAAGCGAACGCGACCGTCCGCGAGGCGCTCGCCTGGGCGCGGTTGCCATCGGTCACGGTGGAGCCTCTCGAGGGCGGCGGACGCCAGGTTCGGATCGCCGACCTGCGCTACCACCTCGGCGGCTCACCCACCCTCTCGATCGTCGTCGACACGGCCGACGACGGCTCGACGATGGGCGCACGCCTCGACCGAGGCGGCACCGCGGCGGAGATCGCCAAGCGGTGGCGCTCGAGTTGGGCGGACTGAGCTTCCCGATGTGCGTTCCTCTGGCCTGTTGGGACTCATCCGCTGGCGTGGCGCCTGCAGCGCGGATCAATCGCCGGCAGGCCGGGCCGCATTTTCAATGGCGACCTCGAGTCTGGAGCTCACGTGAGCCCATTCGGAAGCAAGGCGTTCCGCGGTGCGCCGGCTGGAGGAATCGCAGAGCGCCGCGCTTTCCGTCTCGAGCCCGTGGCGGGCCATGAACAGACAAATCGCGTCCATCTCGAAGAGATCCACCTCGCATCGACTCGTCGAATGGCAATAGAACCACTTGCCAGAAAGTGCGGTGCGGAGTTTGGACAAGAAGGCCCGATCGAATTCCGGATCGGAATCGCCCCAAACCAGGGAAAGGAGCGCGCTAAGCTCCCATGCACCCCACTTCCGTTCGCCGTCCTGCCGAACCAGGGCACGAAGGCGGGCCCGCAGGTCGGACGAAAGCGGAGTCGAGTCTGGCCGAGGCAAGGGTCCACCTCTCCTTCTGAAACGGATTACCCCCGCGGTCTTTTCGAGATCCCCGAGTGCATCGTTGGAGGCGCGACCTCCCGAGACGACCAAGTCTACGAGAATGGACGGCTCGCTTTGACGGGCGTCGAGGTCGAGAATTTTCCGTACCGCATCCTCGAACGAGGCATCTCCCGGCTGATACCCACTCCAGACCAGGCAGCCGGATTCGGATGACTCGATGAAGACCGTGTGGAGCTCTCCCGGCGTCTCATTGGATTTCTGGGTGCAGGGTATCCAGAAATCGCGATGCCGCCCCTGCGCCACGAATTGGTTCGGTACTGCACGTACTCGAGGCCTTTTGGCCCTTTGAGGAGATGGCCAACGCGTGCTTTGACGACGATATGCGGACGGTTCAACCACCAGCAATCCTCAACCTTTTCGTCCACATCTCTCCACGCGATCTCCTCGACGACTGCAACGATTTTGGCTCTCCGCGCGGCCTCCGAAAGCGGGAGCTTGGCGACTCCCGAACCGAACGAGTGGGCCGGTACGAGTACCAGCGCGACGAACAAGCAGAGTGGCGTCCACGTCTCGAAGGACCTGAGGAACGGCCCCCTTGTTTCCTTCCTCCCCATGCCACTCCTCCACGGCAGCCGCTTCTCGCGTGGTGCCAGTCTATCCCATCGCCCGTGGGACGGCCGGGTGGGGATTTGACGCCCCTCGCCGCTTCACCCTAAGTAGCCAAACGGCGTCCACGCGAGCGTGTGAAGGAGGGCGGATGCGAATTCGATCGGCGATGGTGATGGTGCTCCTGGTGGCGGCCTGCGGCGGCGACGAGAAGTCGTCGGAGGACGGGGCCTGCGTGGCAGACTGCGACTACGTTCTGGGTTTCGCCACGGGCTGCGACGGACAAGCGCCGACCGACAAATGCGCGGACATGTGCGGGCCGCCGCAGTTCACCTGCTACTGGGGGTGTCTCGCGAGGGACCTGCAAACCTGCGATGCAGTGACGACGGTGGTGGAAGCCTGCCGAGAATCCTGCGGGCTGTAGGGCAGACCGGTTGCCGTCGAGTTTGTGTATGCGACGCCCCCTCGAACCCCATAGGCTCGTGCGGCTCGTGGCCAGGAATTAGCGGCCATGTCAGGGGTGGATCCGGTGCCTCGTCCGACGGGAACGGCAGAGAAGAGAGTCCTCGTCGTTGGGGCAAGTGGAGCCATCGGTCTCCCCTTGTGCGCTCGCCTTCGTGCAGCGGGGCATGTCGTGTTCGGGATCCATCGATCGGCGCATGGCGCGGCGGCGCTCCGCTCGCTCGGCGTCACGCCGCTCGCCCCGAACGTGTGCGAAGATGCGGAGGTCGGCCGGGCGTATTCGATTTGGCCCAGCTCGCCGTCGTCATCCACCAAATGACGGCGCTCCCCCAGGAGCCGAACCCTCGTGCCATCGCGAAGGCGCGCGGACGACCGCGGACCTTCGACGACAGACGGTCCCCTTGTTTGCGCCGCACGCCTCGCGCGTCGGCGCGCCCTTCATCGCGCAGAGCATGGCGTTCGTAACGAAGCCGGAAGGGCCTGCAGTCCAAGACGAGACCGCGCCACTGTGGCTCGGTGGCCCTCGCGCCATCGCGCACACGAAGACGCGATCCGCATTCTCGAGGAGGCGACGCTGGAGGCGTCCGGTCTGGCGCTTCGGTACGGCTTTTTCTATGGCCCCGGCACCTGGTTCGCGCGCGGCTCGTCCCTCGCGCGCATGGTGCAGCAGCGCATGACGCCCATCGCGGGAAGCGGCGAGGGCCTGACGTCATACATCCACATCGACGACGCGGTGGACGCCACCGTTCGCGCGATCGATCGAGGAGGCAGCGGCATCTACAACATCTGCGACGACGAGCCGGGCTCGCAGAACGTCTGGCTCCCCGAGCTCGCCAGGCTCCTCGGCGGAAAGCCACCGCACCGCGTGCCGGCATGGCTCGTCGGTCTCATCGGAGGACCGGCCGCGAAGTTCTACGGTGTCTCCCTTCGAGGCGCCTCGAACGCGAAGGCGAAAGCAGAGCTTGGGATCATGCCGCGCTCATGGCGCGACGGGTTCGCCAACGAATTCGGGCAAGCGACCGCAGAAGCGGCCTAACCGCTGCGACGGATCATCGTCGCCGACCGACTGCGCGGTACCATCGTCGTTCCGACGAGGTGAAACGTGACTGCACCGCACACGACCGACCGCGCTGTTGCGGCCGCCTCCGCGATCGCTCGTGGATTTGGGCTCGAGTCCACCGTCCCGGTGGTGTTCGGTGGAAACAGCAACACGATGGTGCATCTCGCGCCCCTCCCCGTCGTCGCGCGGGTGGCGACCGGGACGGGCCTCGTTCGCAGCGGGCCGGCGTGGCTGGCGCGCGAGGTGGAAGTCGCCCGTCATCTCGCGGCGGTCGGCGCGCCGGCGGTCCGGCCGTCCACGCTCCTGGATCCAGGGCCGCACACGCATGACGGCATGGCGGTGTCGTTCTGGGAGTTGGTCGCAATTCGTCACGAGCCGATCGCCCCGGAAGAGGCCGGCCGATCGCTGCGGCGCTGCCATGACGCGCTCGATGACTACCGCGGCGAGCTGCCCGCCTTGGGCGTTATCGACGAGACGCTCCGCTTGGTCGACCATCCCCGCGTCGCCGCTTCTCTCGACGACGAAGACCGGCACCTCTTGGACCGGGTCGCCGCTCGCTGGAACGTCACCCGCGAGTTCCGCGACGGCGTTCAGCTGCGTCCGTTGCACGGTGACGCCCACCTGCTAAACCTCTGGAGCACGAGAGCCGGCCCGATCTGGGGTGACTGGGAGGACGTGTTCGCCGGGCCGATCGAGTGGGATCTCGCCTGCCTCGTCTCGGCCTCGATCGTCCTGGGCGACGGGAGTACGGCGACGGCGATGCTGCGCGCCTACGGCGGTGACGTGGACCGGGATCTGCTCCACCGAATGATCGAGACCCGCACGCTCCAGTCGGTCGTCTGGGCGTCGCTCCTGGCGAACGACGCCGCGCGGAACCAGCGGCTACGCGCGAGGCTCTCGTGGCTTCGGTCGTTGCTCAGCGAGGCGGGCACGCGAAGTAGGTGACCCGAATGATCGATTCTGGCGACGGGAGGTACAGCGGAAGGAAGTCGATGGCATTCGTTCGGCTGTCGAAGGTCCACACTGGACGTCCGTCGGAGGTACGCGCGGCGACCTTCTTGCCATCGACGGAGACGACGAGATCCAACTCGTCGACGACGCCGTCCTCGTTCCGGTCGGTTGGCGTGTGCCTCAAGAAATAGCCCGGTGGAAATCTCTCAAAGGCGCGCGGCGGGAACGCATACCACTCGCTCCCGTCGGCACTGAGCGAGCAGATGTCTAGCGCGATCCCTCTGGTGTCTTCCGTGAGGGAGATGAGGGTGTCCCCACCCTCCGCCTGGCAGTCGGCGGGGAGATCTTGCCGCCTGGGCCCGGTGACCGCGGACAGCGCCACCGGCATGGACGTCTGCTTAGCCTCGCGGAACAGGTCGAGATACTCGACCGGGAATCGGTCCGGCTCCGCCACGTCCCCCTTGGGCGTCACGATGACGATCGACAAAGGCGAGTTCGGGCGGAGGAAGCCAGCGTTTCCGTCCATCCAATCGGTGTCGTGGCGCGGGTCCTTCTCGGACTCCGCGAGCGGGCCGGACAACGCTCGATACGCCGCTTCCAGCGGATGAGAGCTCTCGTGGCACGCGCCCACCATGATGTTCTCGAGCCACGACGCGGCAACGTCCGGCGTCGTCGGCTCGAGGATCCGCGGGCGGCTCCCGTCTACCGGGACAAACCTCCCGTCCTCGCCACCACGCACGGGACCATCGCATTCCGGGCTCTCGTCGAGGCCGGTGGTCGTCACGGCGAGGCGGTAATCAACCCGGGCCATTTCGAGCTGGGCGAGAGCACCCGCAAGGTTGCTGGCGAGGCGATCGACGAACGGCGCCATCGCCTTCGAGTTGTCGATCACCCAGAGGACGTCGAGCTTGCGCTTGGGCACTGGACCGAACTCGTCCGCGAACTCGACGGGAGTACAGCTGGGATCCTCCGATCCTCCAGACCCTGCTGCGCCGCCGGATCCACCCTGCCCCGCTTCGCCGCCGCTACCCGCTGCTCCGGTGCCGCCCTGGCCGACGTCACCCCCGGCGCCACCCTCGCCACCAACCGGTCGTTGCTCCTCGACACCACAGCCGGCCATCGCAACGCTCGCGATCGCGAGCGCCACGCAAATGCGATTCCGCATGCGTTCCTCCAGCCGGGGAACGCCAGCATAGCAGAGGTGCGGCTCGCGAGTGCTCGCGGCGCTGCTGCGACCAGATTTTCGCTATTCCTCGAAATAATCCGGGTCGAGCTTCTTCACGACATACTTCGAGACGTCAGCGACACCGACGCCATGTTCGATCATGAGCTGAGCCAGCAGCTCGCCGTCGATCAGCACGATCTTCTTCTCGATCTTCTCGACGTATTCGCGCGCTCCCTTCGTGAACTGGGAGGTCGTGATCAACACGCCTTTGCGGGCTCGGTGTCCTTCCAGGCTACCCGCGAACGCCTGCACCGTCGGGCGATCCACTGAGGATTCCCACCGCTTCGCCTGCAGGAAGATCGCGTCTAGGCCGAGGCGGTCTTCCTTGATGATTCCGTCGATGCCTCCGTCACCACTCCCCCCGATCGCCTGGCCTGCGTCGCTCCGCGAGCCGCCGTACCCCATCGCGACCAGGAGGTCGACGACCAGCTTTTCGAAGAAGGTGGGCGACGCGGCTTTGATCGTCTCGAGTAGATCCTCGGCGAGCTTCTGGCGCAGGACCCGGTAGCTCTCCTCGAGCGCTTCCTCGGGCGTCGTCTCTACCGTGGCGTCACTCGGCCCGCCGTTGAGGACGGGAACACCATCCGAAACCGGCTTATGAGTGAACTCCTCGTACTCAGGAAAGCGCTTCAAATAGTCGAGGTCGATCCGCTGGGGAGGGTCCTTCAAGACGGACCGTCCGCGCTCCGTGATGCGAAATCGTCCATGGCGCGTCGCTTCGAGAAGCTTCGTCTTGCGGAGGTAGGTCGCGGCCCAGCCGACGCGGTTCCTGAAGCGGGTCTGTTTCCCGCTGGGCAGGAGCTCCCCGAGATCTTCGACCGTGAGCCCGCACTCCTTGGCCAGACGCCGAGACGCCTCGGCGAGCGTCTGCTCGCTGCCGTCGCCAGCCAGGCGGAGAAGGGGAAGCATGAACTCCTGGAATCCGGGGACTGCCATTCGCGCGCTCCATCGGCCTACGGAAGGACGGCCATAGTACGTCGACCCGAGGACCGACAGCGGCGGGAAGTGTTACGCGAGTTCTCCGGTAGACTCCGAAGGCCCGACGACGAAGCCCGCGCTCCCGGAGCCAACGAAAGCCAGACCGCTCTCGCTGCTCCGGGTCGGATTCAATCTGCTCGCTTAGTACGCCGAGAGCTGCGCGCGCTTCCAGGTGTCGACCGCGACGCAGACGTAGACGTAGCCGCCGTCCCACGAGATCTGGCCCGGCTGGCAGGGATCGTTCGATGCCGGCGACGACGTCGTGCGCACGCGCAGCTCGCCCGCGACGTCGAGGGCGACGGTCGGCGTCTTGGTGCCCACGCCAACGAAGCTCGAAGCCGTGACGGTCAAGGCCGGGCGCGACGTGTCGAGCTCGGGACGCATCCAGGTGGCGAAGTGGTAGTCCGTGTCGGGGGTGGGGTCTCCGCCGCCGCGTCCGCCCGCGTAGGTCGCCCAGTTGTAACCGATGAGCATGAACGGCGTCGGGTGGACGAACTCCCACGTGTACTGCTTGGACGCCTCCAGGCGCAGCGGGGTCGAGAGCGTCACGGTGTGCACGCCCGAGGGGAGTCGGATCCCAGACTGGGTGTAGATGTGATTTCCGCCGATGCCCTCGCCCTCGTAGATGTTCAGCGTGTAGCCGAATTCCTCGCCGGGGCCTCCACGGTCGACGTCGATGCCAGCGAGCAGTCCGTTGACCTCTGGAGTGAACGACTGCCAATGCGTGATGAACGGGCCGTAGATGGTGCTGTCGGCGGCGCTGGCCTGATCGATCTCGAGCGCTCCAAAATTGGGAACCTGGACGCTGAACGGCTCCTGTCCCTCCCCGGCAACGGTCACGTTTGCACTCGAGTAGATCTGCGAGGCGTCGCCCGTCCACGGCAGGCCAGCGAGATCGTCATACCGGCCCGAGCTCGCCACCGGCGACAGATCCATCGCGTGGGCGTAGATCGACAGGTCGGGCGTACCGTCCAGGTCCGCATAGCTGCCGGTGAATGCGACGGAAGAGAGATTCTCCGCGGGCGCGTAGACCGACAGATCGGGCTTGCCCAGCAGATCTTCGTACTCGCCCGAGAGCGCGACGGGAGAGAGCCCCGCGGAGGTCGCGTAGACGGTGAGGTCCGGCGTCCCCTCGAGATCGCCGTACGATCCCGAAACCGCGACCGCGTGGAGGTCGGCCGACTTCGCGAAAGGCGCGAGATCCGGCGAGCCGGAGAGGTCGCTGTACTTTCCGGAGTGCGCGACGTCCGACAGGTCCTCGGGAGCCGATTCGGAACAAGCAGCCAACAGGCCGCACGCGGTGGTCGCTGCGAAGATCAGGGAACGCATCTGCATGGTCTTCTTCTCGATTTCAGGTCGGGAGGGAGAAGGAGGCTGGGCCCGACCGGGCTCGGCAAGGTGCCAGACGAAAGTTGGCAGAGCAAAAATTGCGGCGGACCTTCGCGCGAAACGCGGAGCAGCGTTTTCCAGCATCGAGGCTGCCCGTACGACGACGGCGATGGCATCCTGCCGCGATGGAACTCCTCACGACTCCTTCTCGCGTCATCCCCGCCGCCGACTACCGACGCGAGCGGTGGCGCAACGGCTTGGGCTGGACCCGCGAGATCCTGCGCCTGCCCGAGCAGGGCGACTGGCAGCTGCGCCTGTCGATCGCCGAGATCGAGAAAGACGCGGCGTTCTCGTCGTTCCCCGGCATCGAGCGTGAGCTCGTGCTGCTGCACGGCGCGGGTCTGCGCCTGCGCTTCGCGGATGGCCGCTGCGTGACCCTGCTTCCCCCTTACCAGCGGCTACGCTTCGCCGGTGAGGAGGAGCTCGCCGGCGAGCTCGTCGACGGCGCGACCCGGGACTTCAACCTGATGTGGCGGCGCGCGGACCTGCACGCCGAGCTGCGGCAGCGGCCGCTGGCCGGCAGCATCGAGATTTCCTGCGAACCGCAGACAGCCTGGGCGATCCATCTGCTCACCGGACACGTGACGTTCGAGGATGCGGCGCTGCCGGCGATGCAGGCTGGCGACACCGCCTGGCTCGGCGCCGGCGAGCAACGCCGCTACATGCTCCACGGCAGCGGCGAACTCTTGGCGATCCGGATCACGCCGGCCTGACTCACCCTCGAGCAGCGAAGCGGTCCAGCGCCGCGGCGATCCGGGCCATCATCTGGTCACCGCTCGAATGACCCTCGCCGACGACCTGGAGCTCGGCGTCGGGCCACGCCTTCGCGACCAGATACGGCATGTCGAGCGGCCCCTGGATGTCGAAGCGCCCGTGGATGAGCACGCCCGGGATGCCTGCCAAACGCCCCATGTTCCGCAAGAGCTCGTCGTCGCCGAGCCACGCCGCGTGCGAGAAGTAGTGCGCGCATAGGCGCGCGAACGTCATGCGGAACACAGGATATTCAAAGCGCGGGGAAGGCTTCCATCCCTCCTCGAGCGAGAGGACCGCGTCCTCCCACGCGCACCACTTCGCCGCCGCTTCAGCGCGGACCACAGGGTCGGGATTCGCGTTCAACAACCGATCGTACGCGGCGACGAGATCGTGCCGCTCGGCCTCCGGCACGCCCGATCGGAAGCGCTCCCACTGCTCGGGAAAGAACCGCCCCGCCTCGTGATAGAGCCAGCGCACGTCGGAGCGCCGCGAGAGCGTCGTGGACACCAGCACGAGCTCGCTGACCCGCTCCGGAAATCGCTGCGCGTACGCCAGGGCGAGGGTCGTGCCCCACGACGCGCCCCACACCAACCACCTCTCGATGCCGAGGTGCTCGCGCAGCCGCTCGATGTCGGCGATGAGGTGGTGAGTCGTGTTGTGCTCGAGGCCGACGCTCGGATCCGCCACCGACGGCGTGCTGCGCCCGCAGCCCCGCTGATCGAACTGCACCAGCCGATACCGCGCCGGATCGAAGGACCGCCGCCGCCCCGACGAGCTGCCCACGCCCGGCCCGCCGTGCAGGGCGATTGCCGGCTTGCCGCTCGGGTTGCCGGAGGTCTCCCAGTAGACGAGCTGCACGTCGCCCACGTCGAGCATGCCGCTCTCGTTCGGCTCCATCC
>Ga0182736_1003109_pt1 | contig 11517 bp, 10 predicted proteins | sample eDN5th30CKraftBY_FD_128882 | JGI IMG/M metagenome (GOLD analysis project Ga0182736, IMG submission 128882) | Enriched backyard soil microbial communities from Emeryville, California, USA - eDNA 5th pass 30_C Kraft BY (version 2) (version 2) | ecosystem: Environmental > Terrestrial > Soil >...
CATGCAGCAGGCGCGCGATGAAGTTTGACGATAGAATAGCCTCATCTGCGATCATTTCGGCATCGACCTCGACGATGCGTCGCACGATTTCCGTCAACATGGAGATCTCCGAACTCGTCATGCGCGTGAATTCCATGATGTTGCTGCGGTTCTTCATCTGCAGATCGTTTTCGCGGAACTTGGCCAGCTCCGGAACGCCTGACATGATGATGTGCAGCGGCCAGTTTGGGATCTGCAACAAGCTTTTGATCGTATTCGACAGGTGTTCGATCGTCGCGTGATTGTTGGAGGTCACCGCGTGCTGCATCTCGTCGATATGTAGGAAGAGAACTTTTCGGAAGACCAGTTGCTCCTTCAGCAGATGCCACGCCTCGCCTTCGCCCAACTGTTTGAAGACCGGGTATCCGATCGCTCGCAACAGGTCGATAGCGAGCACTTTCAAAGTCAACGATCCCGGGGCTTCTAGTGATACCATGGGGTAGATCAATCGTCCCGAGTGATCCTCGTAAGGCGCGAATTCCTTACGATTTGCGATGGCCCGCTCAATCGCCGTGGACTTTCCGGAGCCGGAGTCTCCGATGACGAACAGAGCCCGTCGCTTTCCAGGTTCTCCTCCAAGCGCACTTGCGGCGTTGACGATCAACTCGTCGATGTGGTCACGAAGCTCGTGGTCGCGCGCCGTTCCGATATATCGTCCGTTGATGCGGCTAAGCCGGTCGGCAAGTGACACGCTGGCTTTCGGCATTCTGCCGCGCAGCGTCGCGAGCGCCTCTCCGAGGCCACCATTATCTTGACGGGAAAGGTCGGTCGTGGCCATCTTCAGTCCTCAAAGCGGAGCGTGTCGACGCTGCCGAACTGGCTTTCGCTGCGGACAACGACGTCATCGTCTGCGTCGATTGCCGCCCCCTGATCGAGGGTAGGATCAAATTCAGTTTCGTCGTCATCGATCTTGAAGGTGTACGGGACGATCGAATGCGCATCGGTTGGTGGAATTTCCGGAACGGCCAACGCGGACAGGGCACGGCGGCGTTGCTCCTCCTTCATGTCGTCCACGAACTGGATTCCCCGGAAATGGCGCCGTTCTTCGGCCGCGATCGTCTGAGCATCGGGCGGCGGAACGCCAAATTCCGATCGGGCATAGCTGGCGGTACCGTCCTGTCGGAGGCGATCGATGGCCGCGTACATCACGCTCAGACCCGGCCGAGCGTTCTCGGCGTGGATGAAGGCGTGCTCCCTCGCTGCAGCCAGCCATTCCCAGATGCTGATGTCCGGCGGAAGTTTGTGGCTGCTATCGACGGTCAACCAACCGCCCTCGGTCGCGACTGAGATTTTCGAAATGTCGAAACGATTGACGCGGATGCGGACAGTGCGAACCGCAAGGTTCACTCGAAGACGCTGCAGAGCGCTCGATTGGTAATGCAGCCCAAAAAACAGGATGCCCTTGTCACCGATCACGCGCTCGAGATTAATGCCGAAAATATGACGACGCTCTTCGATGTTGGGGGGCGGCTCGACGCCGTACTTCCTCGAAAGGCGAAGCCATGCGTTATACGGCGTTTCGCCGCCGAGACCCTCGTGAGGTCTCTGATGATACATGTCAACGACGGCGCGCACGAAGATGCGATTCAGCTCATCGACGCAAATGCAGGCGTGCTCGGCGGAGTCGTAATCGCCCTTCTTGATGAAGTTGGAGAATGTGCGGCCTTCGAACCATTGCAGGAACTGGACGCTCATCGTCTTGAAGACGGTCTCGATGTAGGGGCGGAGGGACGCCTCTCCGGCCGGGGGATTCGAATAAGCAATGCCGAGATCAGCTGCTGCTGTCCGGAACGCGTGGCAGTCGAACCCGGCACCGTTGTCGGCGAGAAGTTCTTCAATCCAGCCATGTCCCAGCCAAGGCAGGCCGGTTCCGACCGTTTGAGAAATCTGGGTTTTATCGATCATGGCCATTTCCAGCGCGGCGAGGGCGGATTGGCCGTTCGGCGCCCGATCGCTAAATCTCATTGCGAGGATAATCCGCGTAGCGCAGTCGATCGCGACGGTGACCCAGATCCTTGAGTTCTTGACCGCCTTTCGTTCTTTGCTGGTGAGTTTCTCCCAGACCTGCAGATGGGCGAGGACGACCGACAAGTCGATCTTCCATTCATCCATCTCGACGCGCTCCATCGGCCGTTCGACCTCCAATCCCTGATAAGTGATCCGGAACCTCTCCCGTGCTGCCTTCAGACCTTCTCGACGGGCGACCACGAAAAACGGATCGAGCTTGTCGATCATCTTCTCGAAATATTTGCGCTTCGGCGCTGTCAGCAGGGGAAGCCCATCAGCCACACGCTTGGGATTACGCTTTTCCATTTCAGCGATCAGCGCCACAAGCAGACCTGCCTTGGTCGGCTGCGTCCGCGAGGCATACATCGCAGCGAACTCGCTCCAGAATTGAATGTCGTAGAGAGCGAATTGCGTTGCCCGGGTCCGTCCGGGATTCTTCTTCAGCAATGTGACCGCGCGATACCCGCCTTCGAGGTACCTCTTGTAAAGACGCCGGAAATTACGAGGCTTCGGTGGGCCGAAGTCGTTCTTCCTGGGACGACCCGAGCGCTCGTCGGGCTTCCTGTCATTCAGTCGCCTCGTGATTTCGGGAAGGACGCGGTCCAGCGATGGCTCGGAGAGCGTCACGCCTTTCGGGTCGTCCCGCCGCATTTTGATGAATTCGTTGAGGTAGTCCGCGTAGAACAATGCCAGACGAGCCTTTTCCTCCGGGAAGTTGCTCAAAGTGGCGTCGCTCCATTCTCCGCGGACCCGAACGCTGTCAGGGCTGAAGAAGTTCTTATCGATTTTGATATCGCCCCGGCTGAACTGTTCGTAGAACCTCTGATGGGTGAATTCCTCGCAACGCTCAGGAGACTTCACCGTTACGAACTCATGGTGCAGGTCGTGACTCCCCAGCAGTTGATAGTGGGTCCCCGCGATCGTGATGCGATCAAAACGGCCGATCTTGTAGATCTGCGGCTCTTCATTAAAAGGCTGATCAGGCTCGGTCATGAGAATCCATCCTTCAGAGCGTCTTGGTTGACCCACATTTTGGTTCGGTCGGTAATTTTCTCGCGCACCAGCGGGAGAAGAATGCCGAGGTCGATCAGGGTCCAAAGCGCGTTGCGGCGGTAAGCTTCGACCGGAGCGTGCCTGACGAGGTCGCCGAATAGGACGGTGCCGTTGACCGTTTTGAGTTCGGTCAAAGCCGCCTGCACCTCTCGGTCGTCCCTGAGGCGACGGGCGCGAAGCACTGCCTTTGCGTTAGCTGCATCATCGCGCGTGAAGTCCCGCTCGGTCAGGATGACGATTCCGTTCGCATGGTCGCGATGGCTCCGTTGCTTCCGGATCAATTCGATCACCTGTGCCAGACCGGTGGAGACCACCTTATCGAACGGCTTCACGGCGACCGCGAAACGCTGCTTGTTCACAAGGGTGATATGCCAGTCGAACGTGTGCGTGCGCGTCACGCCGTCCTGGTCGATGTACTCGATCTGCGGCCATTGATCGCGCAGTTGAACGACGTCGCGGCGGGCCTCGAGGCAGCACCCGATTCCGCCCTCGAGCCAGCTTTCGTTCACGACTTCACGGTTCTCGTTCGACAAGATGCGATTTCCCCGGATGGACGAACGTTTTGGAGGCCGCCCAGGCCGCCGCGCACCCGTCGAGCGCTGGGGCCGGAGCCACAGTTCGGCGTTCGGCACGATCAGATCGCCGGCATCGGTATGGAGCCGCCCCCGTCGGTGCTATCGACGAGACGACGAGAGGAAAAGCGATTGACGGGAAAGAACGTCGTCGTTTCCGGAATGGAATAGTCGTCGCGGCGGCCCAGCCGCTTGTCGATCAGGAAGTTGATGATGAGTTTTTCCTTGCGCATGACGCGTCCCTTCGTTTCAACCGGAAAAGGACGGACGTCTAGGCAGCTCATGCCACCGGTCGCTTCCAACCGAAGGCTAGCTTGCGACCTAGCGGCCGTCACATCTAGCTATGCGGTTGACGAAGGACATTGACGCAACTTTCTCTGCTCAGGAATTTGTAGGACGAGTTGTATGCCTCAGATCTTTCCGTGGGCTAAATCGAATGAGTAAATATCTACGGATAACGCTCCAAATCACCTGTGATGCGGCGGATCAGGGAGGCACCGGTAGAATCGCCCGACGAATGGTATTCATTGGATCCGCTCCGTCTCAGAAGCGAGGTCAATCTCGCATTTCAATTATCCATCCTGAAATGGCCCGCCGCAGGCGTTTTGGGAGCTAATCAAGCTCAATATGATCGGCAAGCTCTGCTGAGTTCATCTCGAATGCGACCTTGAGCTTCTCGGCGATCGCCTGCAGGGCGTTCTTCCTCTCCAAAAGGATCGCTTCCGCTCGATCAAAGCATTGTCCCAACATGGCATCGACTTGCCGACGTAGATGACGATCGGCTCGAATGCGTTCGAGAAGCTGTTCCGGAGTGTCGCATCCCTGATAGACGAGAGCTCCGCCCAAGCCGAACGATACGACGACGCCAGCTGCGAGAATGGTCGCCTGGTGCAAATCTGAGCCCCGGGCACCACCGCCAGAGTCGCCATGCTCGCCCAGTAGAACCTTCTCTGCGGCTAGCCCCGCCAACAGCGTGGTGATGGCTGCGTCGTAGGTCCGCCGGGATCGATCTAAACCTGGTATGCGGTGGAAGGTAGTGTAACCTGAACCGGCTCTTGTCTCACTCAGTTCACGAAAGACTTTGACCTTGGCTGGCGTTGCCCCGGCCTCGACGCGCAATACATAGCCAGCCAGCGCATGTCCGGCTTCATGCGCGCAGGTTCGCGCGAAAGCTTCCTCGGAGAGTTGAGCGCGCGCCGGGAGGGAAGCCGTGAGGTCGGAAACCACCATTTTGCGGGCCTTGGATCGTGAGCGCCGACGGGCATCTCGGACGATCTGTTCAATCGCGGCGCCCGTTGCCCCTTCAAGGCGCGCAGCGACCTCGGAGAGGTCCGCTCTCGGAATTGCCTCGCCAAGGTGATGACGCAGGATGCCTTTCCTGGCTTCGAGGTCCGGAAGTGCGATCCGCAGGTGGCGCCCAAGTCGTCCGGGCCGGAGCAAGGCAGGATCGATCCGTTCCGGAAGATTGGTCGCTCCGATAACCACGACGCCTGGGCGTTTTTCAACGCCATCGAGGCATTCGAGAAGTCCGTTCACGACCTCGACACAGTACTGTTCGTTGTCACCAGAAAAGCGATCTCGGCTTCCGAAGGCATCGAACTCGTCGAGAAAGAGGATGCTTGGCGCGTTCTCGGTCGCTTGGTCGAAAGCGGTACGCATCGCGGCAAGCAGATTTCCCAGATGCCCCTTCGCCTGCCAGCGCGCGAGGGAGTGGGCGTAGATTGGGATTTTGCAGGTCGCTGCCAGCGATTGAACGAAGAACGTCTTGCCGGTGCCGCTGGGCCCGCTGATCAGCGCGCCTCGGTCGATATCGGCCCAGGCAATACGACCCGCGCCGTATTCGACGAGATCTGTCGCCAGGGCCTGTCCCCATTCGGCGGCTTCGCCGTATCCGGAGAGGGTATTGATCGTTGGAACGCCGGTACCTGTGGTGGCGGATGATGTCTGCCTTCCGAGAATATCGATGACGTCCTGAAGTCGACGGCCTGGTTTGATAACGGCGCTCAGCAACCCGTCGGGCAGTTTGGCCGCCGCCTCGGCCGTCTCAGCGCTCATGATTACGCGGAACGCGATTTCGATCGCGCCGAGATCGACATTCTCCAGGGCAATGACCCGGTCGGCTACCGACAGAAAGGCGTCCGGGAAATGAGACTGATCAGTTGCGAAACCGAAGAGCAGATGGCTTTCGACGAGCCTGGCGCCAAGTTTTTCGGCATTGTCGTTTGAGTTCTTGCCCTTCTTGGCTTCGAACATGAGGTGGTAAAGATGCTTTCTGGGAGTTAGGTCGTCCAGCAGTGCAATCGCGGCGTCGTGGATCCAGGCGGTGGCGACCGACCGAGGGAACAAAAAGCCAACAGTCGCCGATCCACCCTTGAGCACATGCGACATTCCTGCCTTCCGGAGCGCGCGAACGATCAGGCGGCGGGCGATCAGCGTGCCAGCGTTCTTCTGCGGCGCTTGCCGCCGGGGGTAGCGCCTTGAACGCAACGTATCTTTTAAGCGCTTCACATGAACCTCCAATGGATGGTCGTAGCGTCACATGGATTGGGGAGATCAACCACGGTCGGTCGCCGGGCGCCCGAGCGCATAAAAGCGAGAGAGCGTCCGCGCGTAACCGAAGGCGGGTGCGAACAGCCACAGACTCGATGTCAAGTTGCCATGACCGTTCTTGATGGCTGGATGGCCGGTCACAGTGCCGATGAGGCATGGCTCCCGCCGGAAGGCGAGTTGCCAGTTGTCGAGGACCGGAGCGCTGGCGACCAGGCGATGGCTGGGATGATCACCGCTTCTTGCGCGCTCCAGATCACAGACCAGTGCCCTCAAGCGCTCGATGTCGAGTTCAAGGGTCGGCGGCGGCGGGTGGCCGTCAAGATAGAACATGGCATTGCTCGTCGTTCGCGGGATCAAGTGATCGCCGTGTGATGGAGGTGCGAGGTTTGGAAAAAGGTCAGGCCCGGAAGCGAGAGACCATCGTGTCGGGGCCGATCAATGCTTCGTCGATCTCTATTTCGATGAAACGCTGCAACGCCAGCGAGGCAATGGCGCCGACCGGATCGCGAGCATTCCGGAACGCGGACGCGCAAGTCGCCAGCGGCGCCGGACCATGTTCGTCCAGGAACGATAGAAAACCTACGCGATCACCGAGGGAAACAGCGTAGGTCGCATATCGGAGAATTTCACGTGCATTGTCGAGGCGATAGCCTTCCGCGAACGTCGCTTCGTTCATCGTCTCGTATTGATGGCCGCTCATTTTCGCGGCGCCCGCCGCCCAGACTGGAGGAGGTTTTCCAGTGGCAGGCACGACGTCGACGAGGGTGACAGCGGATGACCGCTCGATGGCGAAATCCGGAATGTGGCGACGCCCGTCCCGGGAAATGATCGTCGGCAGGCAGATCCATCCGGAGATCGTGCGGTCCATATCGAACAGGCAGGCTGCATCCCGAGCCGCGCGTGTGCGGAACGCCGCTGTGCCCCGACAGCGGACAGTGCCGCGTGGGCCGAAAATGTTATTCGATGCAGCGTCCCGCGTGCTATCCAGAAGTCCGGACGAGCGCGGAGCATCGTCGTAGGAAAGGGCATTGCTGGTCATGAATAGACCTCATGCCGACTTATTCCGTCGGCGTACGCATCACGGAGAGGCGGTGATTGCGGGGGAGGTCAGCGTATGAGGAAGTATGCCAGAACGTCATTCGACGCGGCGTTTCGGCGGGTTGAAATGCTGGACTTCAACAGCTTGCTCATAGCGGAACGAATAGAAAACATTTCGGCCGGAGTCAAGCGAGGACCTCGGAGGCAAGGCGGCCGTCCCGATCGACGGTAGATATTCCATGTACGCAAGCAACGAGATTTTACGTTGAATTTAATCGTCGGCATCGGGGTAGTCCGGTCGCTTCAAGAGCGCCGCCAGGCTTCTCTCCGCGTCCGCATCGGTCTGCTCCAGCGTCAGAAGGATGTCAGCCAAATTGGGCATGCGGACGCGTTGGGGCTTGCCAGCCAAAACCGCGGCGAATAATTCGCGAGGGTTTTCGATCGCTTCCGCTTCCGTCCAGATGTTTGACCGGGAATCCTTCAAATCCTTAAATCTCCTAGTGAGTTCATGCAGATTATCGCGATCCAAGGACTAACAGAAGGACTCGTTTTCCAAGTCCGGACTCGCGATGGCGACATGCCGAACCGGATCCAGCAAAGTAGGTAAAAAATGTAATAAATAAGACCGGTCGGTTTCACGACCGGGCAAGTCCGGAGGGCGGATGGTAGCTGGAGACCGAGACACCCCATGCCCATGACCTTGTATCTGCTCGATACAAACGTGTTGTCGAACTTATCCCGGCCGAGACCGTCACAGGCGATTCTCGATTGGTGCCATCGCCTGCAGCCAAGAAATTGGTGCATCGCGCAATGTACCGTGACGGAGATCAAGCGCGGCATCAAACTTCTGCGATTGAAGGATGAGAAGCGAGCATCGGCGCTCGATAAATGGTTCAAGAACGTCCTGTCAATGAAACCGCGGATCATCCCACCGGATTTTGACATCATAGAGATTCACACCGATCTATCTGTCATAGCCGATCTGCAAAATCTGTTCGCGCCGCATCCGGGGCGATTTCCTGCCTGCGTCGGTCGTGACCTCGAAATCGCTGCAACAGCGATCGCCGTCAACGCAGCGGTGGTGACGCTAAACGTCAAAGACTTCATGCAGATTAATGCCCATCTTCGGCTTCCGGGCTTGTTCAACCCGGAGACCGGAGAGTGGCTGGTGCGCCCCAGAAGGCGCCGCCGTGCCGGGCCGGACACCAATCACGCGCATTGGGATCGCCACAGGAAACTGGGAAGCAAGCTGCTGAACGTCTGACGCGCGTCCGAACGCGAGACACATGTTGTCGAGGGTTGACCGGCCCCAACTGAGTGGTCCGCTTGGAACGTTAGTTTAGAGATTGCATTTTGACTATCTCTTCTCGGTCATCATCGCCGCTGGTGCCGCCGGCACGCCGCTCGCAATTCTTGGCGCCATTGGCCGCTCGGCTCGGCGCGATCGTCAAGGGCGGCACCCATCAGGAGACACTCGGGCGCTTGGATACGGTCGTGCTCGACAAGACCGGCACCCTGACTTTTGGTCGGCCCGAGGTGCAACGGATCGCGCCGGTTGCCGGAGTTCGGGACACCGAACTTCTCGATGCAGCGGCAACGAACGAGCTACACTCGCCGCTCGGCGAGCGATCGTTGCCTATGCACACCGTCTGGGTCGCGAGGTCGCAGAGCTCGCGTTCGCTCCGGCCTCGTGCTCCGGGAGCAGCGCGATGATCTGAAACGGTCGTTTACGTCGGGAAATCACGCCTGACGATGGGATCGATCGACTCGAGATGCTGAATCTCGCAAGCGAATCCACGACGGAAACCCTGATGGCTTTGACGCTCGAACAACTTAGCCAACTTGCTCGACGCGTAAATCGCTCGACCGATCCCTCTTTGAAATCAACAATACTGCACTCAATCACAGGCCTGGATAGCTTGTTGCGGACGGCACTGCCATACGGACCGCCGCCCGGAAGTTGCCCGATCGCCAAATTCCAGACCAGGTTTGTCACACGGCCCATTTTTCGACGCCGTTCTTGGTCGAATCCGCGAACGAGGTCTCCAATACTGGGCGGATCCGACACACCACTGCCCAGGCGAGATTAATCACAACGATGGCGGGCGCGGTATCTATTTCCCTGACCCCGACGGCCACGGCCTAGAAGTGATCACTCGCCCATATGGAAGCGGCGCCGACTAGGGTTGCCACGGAGAAGAAGCGCCAAACTTACCAAAAAGGGCCCCGGGCTGCGGCCCGAGAGGGGATGATATGGTGCTGTCCTATTTCGAAAGGCCACTTGATTGTTGATCGGAGCATCCCGATCGGCAACATCATTCAGATCGCGGTGATTTCCGGCCGCGGCATCGCTGCCGTCCAATGCAGCCGGGATACCGAGGCGACGTATCTTTCCCCTGTTCTTTACCGCGTACGGATTGGGGATCGAGCGCATCGGCTCGAAATATCCGCCAGAACCTGTTCTTCGCCTTCATCTACAACGCACTCGGGGTACCGGTCGCGGCCGGTGTGCTCTATCCGTTCTTCGGCATCTTGCTGTCGCCGATCATCGCGGCGGCCGCGATGGCGCTCTCGTCGGTGAGCGTCGTCGGGAATGCTCTGCGCCTGAGGACGGCGCGGCTGTAGGGCGCAGCTGTGGCCGAACTACCTCGGCCACAGCTGCGTTGTCCCGCGGATGTTGTTTCATGGCATTGGAGTACAGTCGTCATTGAACCCATGCCCCGGTCGAAGGGGGGCGGAGGGCGCTCACCTCCGCGTCACCAGAGCCTCGGGTCGTTATTGGCGTCCAGCCAGTGCTGGAATTTTCTCGAGGTTTTGCTGCGATACATGCTTGTGCATCGCCAGCCTTCCGCAAATGGTGGTCGAGCAATGACGTCTGGTGCTTGGAGCGCGGCTGGATCGAAAAGACCGCCAATGAGATAACTGGAACCAGTGGCGCGGAAGCGCTGCTACCGGCAAGCGAACGAGAAGGGCAGCCGATCTCCGGGAAATTCGAGATGGATGAGGGCAAGCTCCAGCCTTCCGTCTATACGGCAAAAGACGGAAAGTTTTACGAAGTGATCGTCGATCACGCGACTGGAGCGATTGCCAAGGTCGAGCCGATTACCGAAGGGGAGGACCTTGCCTGCGCCACGTCACAAAAGTCCGCAATGGACAGGGCAAAGGTGAAGCTGGCGGATGCTGCGACCAGGGTGAAAGGGCGGGCCACGGGAGAGGCGGCAGGCGTACTCGTTGTAAGTGCGCACCCTGAGCCCATCCGGTCGTTGCGATTGTGCTGCTGGAAGGAAAGAAATTCTCTACGGCATCGGAACCGCTCGGCTACCGGGCCATCGTCAACGCCAGCTTCGAATGCTCGAGAGTCGAAGGAGCGGCGGGCAATTGTTTTGGCATTTCAATGCCACAAGGCTTGCCTGTGTCGATCCACGGGCACTCGGCCTGTCGATTGCGGCGACGTCGGGAATGGCCCAAATTCGGACGGCGTGTTGTGCGACAATTCGGCCTTCATCTTGCGGGAGTGGTGTGATGAGTCGAACGATGGTGGGCGGCTCACTGGTCGCTGCCTTTCTGACAATGTCGCCAGCTCACGCGCAGCACGTATCGTTCGGCGGTGTTGCGTTGGGCGCAAGGCCACCGGAGTTTGTGTCGGCGTTGACGGGCAGCGGCATGCCAGGCGATTGGAAAATCGTTGAGGAGGCGAATGCGGAAGGCGGGAAGGCGCTTGGCCAACTCGGTGCCGACCCGACGGATGATCGCTTCCCGCTTGCGATCTACATGCCGACCATTCCGAGCGACGCCGAAGCCACCGTCCATTTCAAATTGATCTCCGGCAAGGTCGATCAGGCGGCTGGCATCGTCATGCGTCTCATCGACCGCAACAACTACTACGTTGCCCGCGCAAACGCGCTCGAGAACAATGTTCGGTTCTACCGGGTCGTTGCCGGTCGGCGCACGCAACTCGCCACGGCGGCGGTCACCGTGACGGCCGGGAGCTGGCACTCGCTTGGCTTACGAGCCGAGGGTGGACGCTTCACGGTATCGTTCGATGGCCGGGTGGTGTCGACTGCCAGGGATGAGACGTTTCCCACCCCCGGCAAGGTCGCGCTGTGGACCAAGGCAGACAGCGTGATTCACTTCGACTGGCTGGAGATCAGGCCTCTGAACTGAGCAGTCGGCTCTGGCGCGATGATTGTCCCAAGCATGGAGGCGAACATGCGCATATTTGCTCCATTCGTGGTCGGTTCTGCCCTTCTGGCAGCGG
>Ga0182736_1003111_pt1 | contig 11506 bp, 15 predicted proteins | sample eDN5th30CKraftBY_FD_128882 | JGI IMG/M metagenome (GOLD analysis project Ga0182736, IMG submission 128882) | Enriched backyard soil microbial communities from Emeryville, California, USA - eDNA 5th pass 30_C Kraft BY (version 2) (version 2) | ecosystem: Environmental > Terrestrial > Soil >...
CAACTTGCCGAACGGACGGGGCAACGGAGGCTCGTCGTCCGCGCCCGTTGGCGCCCCGGCAACCCTGCGGACCGTGGAGAAGGTGATCGCGACCGGCAAGGCGATTGCCGCCGAGATGCTCGAAGCGAGCCCCGACGAAATCGATTTCGCTGACGGCCGATTCCCGCTCCGCGGCACGAATCGATCCGTTTCCTTGGCCGAGGTCGCCGCTCGCGCGGCCGCGAGCCATCCGGACGGCCTGGTCGAGAGCGCCGAGTTCGAGCCGCCGGGCGTGACATTCCCCAACGGCTGCCACCTTTGCGAGGTCGAGATCGATCCGGACACCGGCGTCGTTCGCGTCGATCGCTATACGGTCGTCGAGGACATCGGCAACGTCCTCAACCCGAAACTGGCCCACGGCCAGATCCAGGGCGGCGTTGCCATGGGCGTCGGGCAGGCGCTGGGCGAGGTGATCCACTACGACGAGGATACCGGGCAGCTCGTGACAGGCTCGTTCATGGATTATCAGATGCCGAGGGCCGACGAGATGCCCGCCGTCAACCTGTCCACGCGGCCGGTCCCGACGAAAGTCAACCCGCTTGGCGTCAAGGGCGTCGGCGAGGCGGGAACGGTGGGGTCGATGGTGGCTGTCATCAACGCCGTTTGCGATGCCCTGGCGCCGTTCGGCGTGAAGCACATCGAGATGCCAGCGACACCCGCGTGCGTCTGGGCCGCCATCGAGGCCGCCAAGGCCACAGCGCAGCAAAACCCCGACACACTCTGACAGAAAATCCCCGAAGGCATGGTGGGCGCGACAGGGATTGAACCTGTGACCCCACCCGTGTGAAGGGTGTGCTCTACCGCTGAGCTACGCGCCCAAGTCGTTGATCCGGCTCTGCTTTCGAAGGCTTTCAAGGGAGGTCCGGGCGATTCTGCCAGGCCCTCGGGGAAGGCCGTCCGTGCAGTGCGAAGGGCTACCAACGCTTGCGCCGTACCCATAGCTGGACGGCCACCGCCAGGCAAGTCCCAACTCATCGCCGCGAACCGGCTTTGCTCCAAATTGTGGAGAGCCACGATCGGGCCAAATCGCGTGAACAGAAGCCATCACCCGCGGCACGTATCATCGCCCGCCGGATCAAAGCCCAGTCGGCGCATGCCATGAGAAATCGGACCGGCCAGGAACCCGAAAAGTCGGACGTCCTCGTCGCGTTCCGTGTTTCTGCTTCTAACCCAATGATTTCATTGGTGAGCGGGGAGGGGATCGAACCCTCGACCATCTGATTAAAAGTCAGATGCTCTACCACTGAGCTACCCGCCCAAGAACTTGATTTTATTTGAGTTTTTCGATCCTCGTCAGTGCCTGAAACTCGGATCGCCGTCTGTGGTAAATCCCCGGCAATTAAACGGTGCGGTGATGCCACGATTTCCCCGGGGACGCGTTCCAGTACGGCACCATGCAGTTGCTTGCAACCATGAATGTCGCGTACAATTGCCCCAGCGCCCCAAGAAGCCGGTAGGCGCCTGACTGCCGCGCTTGGGCACATGGCCCCGGTGTAGGCCCATCCACATACCTCAAAGAAGGATGAGCCCGATGGCTACCCAAGCCACGGCTGCGCCCCGTCGTGGGCGAGGCCGTCCAAAGAAGTCCACATTGACCGCCGATCAGATGCTGACGCAGCTCGCAGTCCTCACGTTGTCGGAGTTTGCCCAGCTCACCGGCATGGACCCGTCCACCGTCCTGCGGAAAGAACGAGAAGGCGTCATCCCGAAGCGGCGCGATCTCGCCGGCCGTTTGGTCTTCCTCACCCGTGAGGTGCGTGGGTGGATGGATGCAGCGCCGTTGGTCGAAGGGGCCGACCCGTCGAAGTCGAGGAAGTCACGCGAAGTGGCACTGGCGCGCGGAGCGGGGAGGGCGGCGTGATGATGAGGAACGGTGAGCGATTGAACGCCACTAGAAGTTAAATCGTGAATATATCGGCCGGAGCGAGCGATGACTTGCTCCTGCCTTCCTCGTGCAAAGTTGCGTAATAGGGGTTCTTTATGGACGAAGCATCTATTGATCGCGCGACTATGGCCCGGTTGGCGAAGGCCGTGGAATTTATTTGCGGGCCTGATCATCCGACCGCAACTGCGCTCAAAACAGCAGGAGAGACCGGCTCGGCGCGGGACATAAAGAGCGCTCGTACATTATTCCTCCGACTGAAGCCGAGCGATCGCCGGGCAGCACTAGCTATGATTGCCGAATGATCCAGAAGCCAGCGGGCGATAGTTGGGTCGAAGTACGAGACGCTGAGGAACGGCGGAGATCGACGATCAGATCAGTCCGCAAAAGTGCGGGCTTATCGTGACGAGCAGTCTGTCGGTGAGGCCGCTCAGCGAGTTGGCGTGTCGCCTCGCATGATCGAGCACGCCAAGGCCGTCGTTCGTGATGCGCCGTCCGCCATTGTGAAGCCGATTGAGACCGGCGATCTCACGATAGGCCAAGCCGGGGCGACGCCAGCTTCTTTCTTTGCTTCGCATTAGCTAATGAACCGCATCTGGAACAGTTCAACACCACGGATTTCGCGGCGAGGCAAGGCCATTAATTGCTCGAAGTTGTTGTGGGGGAATGCTTGCAGCGCAATTATGCCTGAGTGTCGCTGGTCAAAAACATCGAAAAAATCATAGTAACAAACGACTATTAGCCGATTGCCAGAGCGGAGCTGGGTAAGAATGTCGGTCACGGCAATATTACGGTTGCTTGCCGCTCCTTCGCCACCTGCGTTCATCGTCATAGGGTCACAGTTGGCGAAGTCTGGAGCATGTTCGTAAGGGATGTCACCTGCATTGGGGGGATGGAAAATAACATCCCCGCGACACCTCAGTCGCAGTGCCGGGCTCAACCCAGTGTTTTTCAGGAAGATTTGAAACTGTAGGAAATCCGGAGGTAGATCTCCATCGAGATCATCCACGCTAGTGCGCATCCCGTAGCAAGACAGATATGCTCGGACCTGAGCTTCGCCGATACGTCTTGTTTCTGCTACCGCTGCCTCCGCGGCGGCTGTACCCTTCCGCGCTTCGTGCACGGCGCCCTCGGCGCTTGCAGCAGCAGCCTTCGTGTAAACTACGGTCCTCCAAATGAGCAACAAGCCAACGAGCGTCAGAACGGCACTTGCGGCAGCGGCTACGAACATCCAGAATGCCCACAGTGCCATACTTTCTTGCGCGGCGAGTTCGCGACGAGACTGATCGGCCTCTTCGACCGAGCGTCGTTGATTGTTGTTGGCCTCCAACGCACCAGCGATGCGGTTGATTGCATCTTGAAGTGACGTTAGCGCGCTTGGTTCGATACTGACTTCCTGTTTGACAGCGGGGATGGCGGGGGCCGGCGGAGCTGGAGGATCTTTGCTGACGGATTGCGGAAAACCGTCATCCAGAAAGCAGAATAATAGTCCGAAAGCTGTGGCCAGCTTGAGCACGTTATCTCTTCGCATAGTCGTGATATGCCGCTGTAAGATTCTAAGGGGCGGCATTCGGCATTGAAGCTGCCTTCCCGTCAACCTGGACCTTCGAGTGTAGCCGCGCCGATACCTAGTTCACCCTGGCGGCACTCGGGTCGTCAGTTCCGCGCCCGGTTGATCAGCACTGTCGCTGATAGAGACGCGCCCATGGTCCAGTAACGATGCGGTCCGACATCAAGGCAGGTGTACCAGCGGCGCCCGTAGCGCCGCTGGTAGCCATGATCGCGGATGAACGTTACGACATCGTCGAAGCTCACATCGCCAGCCCACGCCTTCCTGAGCGTGTACTCGTGCGGGTTCTGCGGCATGGTCTTGGCGAAGATCCAGCGTTGCGCTTCAAGCGCGCGGACGACGTCTTCGAATGCCGGCCCGACTGACATCGCGACGCGTCCGCTAAGCCACCCGTGAGCGTCGGGCAGCCCTTGGGCGTTCGATCCTCGACGGCTGCTTGACCGCTCCGAGCGCCCCATCAATGATCGCTCGGATGGCAGCTTCGAGCTGAGGCCGCGGCGTCCCCTGCCAGATCCGATATTTGTGGCCTGCGACGGTGAAGCCCAAATCATTGTCGCATTCAGGCAAGCAGCACACGCCACGATACTCGAAGCTCTCGGCCATCACTTCGTCGATCAGCGACCGCGCCTCGGAAAGCGTGTCGGCGCCATACGTCTCGGAGCCGACTTTGAAGATGAGGTAGCTGCCTTCCCGTTCAATTTGAACATTCCGATACTCAGGCATTTTTGCACTCGCTGGTTGGTACTGGTGGAGGGATGAGCAGCCCGGCCCCTAAGCGAGCCGTGCCGCCATTTCGTTCATGCTGCCGAGATCACCTTCGCTCGCCCATCGCACGTGCGAGCGATCAGTCCGCGCTTCTCAAAGTCTGCAAGCCACTTCGAAGCTGTGCCCTTGTGGACCGCCCAACGACGGGCGAGCACGTCCTGAGCGGGCAACCGTTCACCTCGGGAAACCAGCCGGATCACATCGGCTTCGGCTGCTGCTCGGGTCGCGACCCGGTTGCCGTCGAGAGATTGGCAACGGTTGCCACCGCGAGGCGGCTGAGGCGGGCGATCGTCATTGGCAACGGTTGTTACGGTCAGGACGGTTGCCTTGGACACATCAGCGGTTGCCGCCTGTTGGGCGACGGTTGCCGGGCAAGCCGTCATGAGCCCGGCGAAGGCGTATTCAAGTGCTGCGATCGCCGAGAGCTCGAGGAAGATCGTGATCAGCAAGATGTCGACGCGGCTGACGATCCGCTCAACAGATGCCTTGTCGAAGCCCAGAAGGCTGGCGAGTTCGGCGAACGTCGCCGCCTTTCCCACCACGATCTGTTCGCCGCCCGATGACTGGAGCTTGGCGACGATCGCAGAACGCTCACCTTCCTTCGCTGCGATGTCGTGCTCGATGCGGGCCTTCTCGATCGCCTTCCCGTTCTCGATCCGCAGATCGAAGGCCGGCCGGCACGCCGCGGCGCTGTCAGGCCTGGTTGTCTCGTCTGCGGCGCATGAGCGGGTGCGACGCCAGATGCGAGTCGGCACCTTGTTCGCAGCGCTCCCTACGATGCCGTCGAGCGCCGCTTGCACCTCCACCGGCGATCGAACTCCAGCGTAGCGCTTTAGCTCGCCATTGAGCCGGGCAATGTCGCTGTCGAGCCGAGCCTGCTCACTGCGCAAATTTGCGTTATTGGCTTTTACGTTCTTGGCGCCCTGGACTCGATCGGCGCGCGCTGCCTCCTGCCGACCCATAGAGCTGTAGACCAGCAATGCGCTGCCCAGGCCGAACAACGCGGCGAAGGCGACGGCCGACGCCCACTTCTTCTCGGTACAAGCCCGCTTGCGCAACAAGCCGAATGAGATCGTCGCGGCAAGGATCACGAGGCCCAGCCATTGATCCTGTCCCCACGTCCCGCCCGTCAGGGCATCTCCCGCAAGGATCGCGACCGTCGCACCGATCACGACCATTCCGGCGAGCAGAGCGAGGATTTGAGCGCCGGTCATTCGTGGTGGCCGAGCAACTATCGTGGTAGTCGTTTTCATGGTTCAAGCCTTGATTGAGAAGGATTGGATCAAGGCCCCGATCGGTGCTTCCAACGCCGGCGGGGCCGCTTCATTAGATGCCCGAGAAAGTTGGGCGTAGTTTTTGCAGTGGATACCTCGGCAGCAGCGTGCAGCTCGCGAAAGAGCAGCGGCGGCCGTAGAAGTGTTGGTGAGTTTTTTGCGAAGCGATCGAATTTCCGCGCCCCGTCGGTGCCGCAATTCTCGCGACAAAAAGGGCATATTGTCAATTTTCAAACCGCCGCGTAGCGCTTGATTTAATTGAGCTTTGTATTTTTCATCAGGCGCAATTTGCGCCTTTGATCCTCATTGCATCAGACGCAAAATTGCAGCCTCGGTCTGGGGCCAGACGAGAGCGCAGAGGGGGGGCAAAACCCTTCGAATAGCACCGTGCGGCGGTGTGGCGGATTGCACCTTGAGTGAACATATTTGCACGCAAATTCAATATCTTCTATGAGATCGACCTAGGTACTATAAAACCTTGGGTCGGCCAAAATCGTCGACAAGAGTGACATAATTGCAAACGGCTTCTATTTCAAAGTCTTACGCTTTGGGTTCTTTTGCGGCGTGCGCAACGAAGATCAACAAACAGGGATTTAGTTCGCCCTCAGCCTGACCACGTTGTGGGACGGAGTAGGAAATGAGATCGGGGCGAAGTACAATAAAAAAACGGCCCCGACTTCGGACCGGGACCGTTGAAACGAGGCGGGAACGAGCCGCCGCGCCAGATAGGTGAGCGAGTAGAAAGTAGCAGTTTTCGCGTCAGGCGCCAGCTCGATTTCCCGTCTCCCCCAATGGAGGCAAACTTGACGCAAAAGATCCCAAAACATAGATCCCTTCGCGTCGCCGCGCGAGGGCAGAGCCGCGGGTTGGCGCCGCAGGATCTGTCGTTTCGCGAGCATCAGGCGGTAAGCATTGTCGCCGATAAATATATCCCTCGCGCCCAATGTGAAGAACAGCACGAGCGGCCTGAGCACTGGGGCGACGACGTTTGTTCTGCTGTCGCGCGCACCATCGACTCCATGCTCGGCGGGCGCCATCTCTCTACAACTGCTCTCGCTCTTGGTCTGACCATAGCGTGGGAAGTTCGAGAGAGCGGTGGACCGATTGCGCTGTCTTATTGCGACATTAGTCGCCGCATCGCGATACGGTCTCCCCACACGCTCCGAGCCGCCCTGCGTGAACTAGATCGCGAAGGGTATGTACGCGTCGAACAACGCACCGGCAAAGTTGCGACATACCGCCTTCTAGCGGGGGGCGCGCATGTATGACGGCAACTTTCGGGCGCAGTGGATAGAGGCGCTTATTACTGCTCGGTTGAAGCCGGATGCGATGGCTCTGGGCTTCCTTATGTGCTGGCGCGTTGGACCACACAGAGACTGGATCAAGCGTGCAAATGCTGACTTTCTACGCGAGATCGCATTCGGCAAAGTCGACCGATTGAACGCGGCCAAGAAGGCGCTTTCGGATGTAGGGCTCGTGCACATCACTCGACGCGCAGGGACGGGCGAATGGAACACCTACACGCTTGTCGTTCCCAACGAGAATGCCCTCACTATCCCCAAATCTGCGTTCCCAGAAAATGCCACTCCGGCAAAATCTGGGAACCCCAAATCGGGGAATGCTGCATTCCCCAAAAAGGGGAACACTGCCATCCCCGATCCGGGGAATGCTATACCTTACTCACTTCACCCTTACTCACTTCACCCTAACAAGGTGGGCAGCGCGTTTGTCGATGCCGGCGTGCAGAGGACGCCATTTGGTCTCACGGCGGGCGTGTCGATCGAGATCGGTGGCGACAGGGTGATCGTCGAGCACAGCCTGAGCCTCGATGAGATCCGCAGAATGTCCTCAGACGTCGATTTGAGCGAGGATGATCGTGTCGAAGTCGCGCACGCTATCCTTTGGCAATGGGTGGCAGGGGGCGTCGGAGGCGGCTCCGATTGGAAGGCACAATTCGCGCGCGAGTACCGCGACCGCCTGTCATTCGCATTCCGGGTGCCGCTCGCAACGCGGCTTACATTGACCTGCCCGGTCCTTCCACCACCGACAAATTCGATAGGCTCCCGGTTTAGCGCCACTTCAGACGATTGGCGCCCGCCCGACGGTCATTGCGGTTGACCTGCGGGCAGACCGCGTGTGGCCGCGGCAATCGCTCGATTTGGCCCACTGGCGGGAAAATCGAAACTGAGGATGGGGATGGCAGCCCCCATCCGCTTCCCCCGCTTGCGGGCGAGATATGAAGGCAATCCAAATGCTCAGAGAACATAGGGTGATGGTGATCGCTGCACTGTCGGGCGGGCCGATGACGGTCGCCGAGATAGCAAGGCGCGTCTCAGTTCAAGACGGCGACATCCGCGCATACGTCGTGCGGCTTTGTGAGATCGGTGTCGCTGTCGGTCTGGTTGTCGACGAGCGCATCGTCTACCGCCTCCGTCAGTCCGGCTTGACGGAACGCGATGCCGCTAAGGCGGAGGCGCGCTGCGACGCGATAGCTCACGGTCGGGAGGCAGCATGACGAGCGAAGCAATTCGCCACGCCATCATCGCCGCTCTGGCTCGCGGGCAAAAAACCGCGATCGACCTCGCCCGGGAATTGGGCGCGGACTTCGGCTCAGTGAAGAACGCATTGAAAGTGCTTGTCGAGCGTTGTCGTGTTCGTCGGATCGATCGCCCCAACGATCTGCCCGTGTTCGCTCTGCTTCGGCAGCGCGCGTCTTCGGCTCAAGCATCGTCTCGTGCCGATCGAGGCGCCGTGGTTGTCCATCAGCGTCCGCGCTTCGGGGTTATGGTTTGAAGGAAGGTCTGAAAATGCAAGCTTCATTGGCACTATCTCCGGCAGCGCGCCGGGTAGTCGCCGCTGTCGCTGCCCTCGGCGTAAGCGGGGCGTGCGATGCCATCAATGATGAGATCGCGCATCGCGCCGGGCTGGGAAATTTAACATTGCGCCTCGCGTTGATCGAACTCGAAGTTCGCGGCGTCATCTCCATGGAATTCGTCCCAGGACGCGGTCGGTCGCTCGCCTTGGTCGGTCGTGCAGCGGAGGCGGCATGATGGAGCGGGAACAAAGGGAACCTGCTCGCCCATTGTGGGAGCATATGATCCGAGAACTCCAATGGGCATGTGCGATCGTGGAGTGGCAGTCCCGGTTCGGCGGACCTGTTCGCGCCCGGAGCCCGTTCGCAGCCGCGAACGACCGCGAAGTGCCTTCTGACGATGAAATGGACCGTGCTTGCGTACTGGCGAGGCTGCTCATTGAAATGCCCGATCATCGTAAACGCCGGATCATCCAGCAAGCGGTCGCAGGTGAAAGCATCGGTATGATTGCCCGTGTGCGGCGAGAGCATCCGGCAAATGTTCAGCGCGACATCGAGGCCGCCCTCGATTGGATATTCACAGCGGCGTCGGAGGCGGTGGGTATGGCCGCTTGACGGCCCACGCGCAAATCAGATAGCGCTCTTTTCAGACGGGATAATTACATCCGTTTTCGCCCCGGCCGGAGAAATCCGCGCCGGGGCGTTTGCATTTTTCAGCCCGGCCGCTTCGCGCGTCGGGCTTTTCGCGTTTTTGGGAGAAGCTCGATGAATGCCGCCGAGATCATCTCGATGCCGCGGGACACAATCGATGCCGCCGTGCGCTATGCGCTGATTGTGCATTGCGTGCGAGAAGAAACGCCTACTCTGACGGACATTTCCCGCTGGTCCGCAGTGGCGCCAGATGACGTGCTCACATCGATCTCCCGCTGGAACCCGGCGTTGGCTCTCATGTTGAGGGTGCGACGGTAATGGCTCAGCTCGTCACGACGGCGATCATCCGCGCCCACGATCAATTGACCGGCCCGCTGATGGCGATGGCGAACCGGGTGGATGCGGTCAACAATCGCTTCCAGGCCGGCGCCCGCCAGATCGGCAGCGCCGGCCAGCGCCTCGGGGCGGGCCTCGGAGCTGGCGCCTTTGGCGTGGGCATGCTGCTGCAACAGACCGAAGAGTTCCAGAAGAACGTCTTCGGCGTTGGCGTTGCGTCCATCACAGAGGCGATGGATGAAACGGGGAAGGTGAACCTTCAGGTTCCGCTCGACGACATGGAGCGGATCTCCACGGCCTCGCTCGATATGTCGAAGAAGCTCCGCATGTCGGCAACGACGATCTCGTCCATCGGCGAGACGCTCGCCAAGGCCGGCATGAAGTCGGACAAGTTGACGGAGGCCATGGAGGCGACAGCCACCCTCAGTAAGACGGACTTCGACACGCCGGCCAACAAGATGGCCGAGTTCATGAACGTCCTGTCGGTGATCCACAAGCCGCAGAAAGGCGAGAGCTTCGGCGACTTCATGCGCCGTCAGGCTGACATGGTGCTCGCGGCGGCGGCGGAGACGCAGCTTTCCGTCGGTACGATCATGGAGGGCCTTCGCCAGTTTCAGACGATCGGCGCGGGCATGGGCCTGTCGACCGAAGAGATGCTCGCGATGGTCATGGGCGGCGCGCGGCGCGGCTTCAATGCGATCGAGCTTGGCACGGCCTTGAAGTCCGACATGGTGCGGACGCTGAAGCCGACGGCAGAAGGCATGGGCGCGCTCGGGACGCTCGGCATCGATATGTCGAATTACGCGGTGGTCGGGCCGCAGGATGTCACACGAGCCGTCTCGAGCCTCAACCGGGCAACCGGCGGGCTGGTCACGGGGCGGTTTGCCTCCCGTCTGAAGCAATCGCTGATGAAGGCGCAGAAGGAAGGCTACACCTCGAGTGACGGCTACGTGGCGACCGTCACGGATGCGATCGTGAAGGAGGCAAGCAAGAAGGGGCGCACGTTCACGGAAGAGGATCGCGCCAGTCTGGCGACATCGGTCCGAAACTCGATCACGACGCCACAGGGCCGGTTCAACTTCACGAAGATGCTGACCGATCTTGCCCTGAAGGGTGCCACGGACGAACAGATCCAAAAGGCGCTCGGGCAAGCATCGGCGTCCAAGGAAGAGATGGACGAGATCCGAGGCCTCAATCCGAACGCTTCGGATGCGCAGCTCGCGTCGATCTTTGAGGGCCGTCAGCTCGCCCGCAACAAGGCGTTGATCGATGCGATCCGATCGGGCGAGTTCGCGCAGGACATTCAGACGCTTCGGAGGATGAAGGGGCAGGGGCTCGATACCGTCGAGACGATCTGGAGCAAGTCAGCCTACGGCAACATGAAGGGGATGCAGGCCGCTTTCGAGAACATCCTCCACGGATTGGTTCAGGCGCCAGCCATCCAGCAATTCGTAAACCAGCTCGAACGCGCGGCGCTAGCCTTGCAGAAGGTCGACGGCAAGACGGCGTCGCTTGCTGCGACCGGCCTTCTTCTCGGCACGATCGCAGGGCCAGCGCTTCTTGCTGCTCGCGGCCTCTGGGCTTTGAGCACGGCATCAATCGCCGCTTTGGCTGGACTAGGGCGGATTGCTGCCATGCCGTTTCTCCCCATGGCAGCGGGCCTGCGGAGCACGGCCATCGCGGCAACAGTGCTCGGGCGGGTAAACATGGCCGGCGCTGCCGTTGGCCTCATGGGGCTTGCACGTGGCGTCGCCGCGGTGGCCGCGGTCGCTTTCCCGGTGGCGGCTGTCGCTGGCATCGTTGCTCTGACGCAGCTTGATTGGGCGAAGGTCGGCCAAGGCGAGGGCGCGAAGGATATGTTCGCGCAGTTCTCCACGCTCGGCAGGCATCTCGACGGCATGGTGCGGTCCTTCCTGTCGCTGTTCAACATCGACGTGAAAGGCTCGCTTCTGTACGCGGGCATAGACGGCCTTCTTGGCCTGCTGGGGAAAGTTGTTGCCGGCGTCAACGCGATCATTGAGCGGATCAAGCAGGGCAATCCGAGCACGCCGGAGATCACGAATAGCCCGGATCAGAAGACGTATGGCAGCCTCGCGGAAGAGGATGCTGCTCTGGCTGCACAGTCGCCTTATTCGCCAGGGTGGATGGGTCGGCGGCGTGGCTCCGATTGGACCGGG
>Ga0182736_1003116_pt1 | contig 11496 bp, 5 predicted proteins | sample eDN5th30CKraftBY_FD_128882 | JGI IMG/M metagenome (GOLD analysis project Ga0182736, IMG submission 128882) | Enriched backyard soil microbial communities from Emeryville, California, USA - eDNA 5th pass 30_C Kraft BY (version 2) (version 2) | ecosystem: Environmental > Terrestrial > Soil >...
GCCGTGACCGGGATCCTGCGAGGAGAGGCGCGACTCTTCGGGCGCCCGCAGCACGACACGATCACGGTCGCCATGTTCCAGACCGGCGGCGGGCACTCGACCTCCACGCGTGTGAACCCCGACGGCACCTGGGAGCTCGAGGTCCCCGCGGGCATCTACGACCTGCGGTACCACGCGCCTGGCTACGGCGAGGACCGGCAGGACCAGGTGGTGGTGGCGCCGGGGATCGGACGGGCGGCGCCCGTGATCCTGCGGAGCAGCAGGATGATTCACCCGGAGTCTCCGTCCCGCATCCAGGTGATGCCGGACGAGAAGGGGCTCCTGTTGTTCTACCGGGAGCCGGGGCCCCTCTGGTACTGGACGCCAGGCAGGGGGGCGGAGAAGCTCTCCGACTCGGCCGCGCGGGTGGAGTTCACGCCCACCGGCAAGCGGATCGCGTTCCTGGACGATTTCGGTCGCGGCTCGCCGGGGGGGACGCTCGTGATCGTCGACCCTGCCGGCCGCACGCGGGAGACGATCGCGGACGATGTCCGCAACTGGAAGATCTCGCGGGACGAGGGCGTGGTCGTCGCGGAACAGAACTCCTCGCGCCTCGTGGTGTGGAAGGCGGGCGAGGGCGCGTCCGTCGTCACCGAGGGCGTCGCCGCGTGGAGCCTGGCCCCGTCGGGCCGGACCGTGATGTTCCTCACCCGCGTATCGTCCTTCGACTTCCACGTGGTCCACTGGGACGTCCCCGCCTCCGGCGGGTCCAATCTCGATGCGCAGTGGCAGACGTTCGAGTTCTCGCCGGGCGGCGAGTCCTTCATCTACGCCGACGGCACGGGGGAGTCGGTGCTCTGGGATGGGCTGCGCAACCGTCCGGTCCCGCTGGGCATCCGCCGCCCCGGCGAGCTCCTCTTCGGGCCGGACGGGCAATGGCTGCTCTTCCCCGCCCAGGACGGATGGAAGCTCATCGATCTGTCGACGCCCGTGCCGATGCCGGTCGACGATCGCGTGGACTTCGCGCTCTTCGCGGAGGACAGCAGCGCCCTCTACTTCGGCCGCTCCAGCATGGGGTCGGGGGTCCTGTCTCGACGAAACCTGGCCACGGGCGACACGCAGGAGCTGGTCAGCGGCGTGTCGATGGCGCGACCGAAGTGGGCGGGGTTCGCGGGCGATCGCTCGCTGGTCTTCTCGATGGTCGCCGAGGCCGGGAGCAAGCAGCGTCTCCTCGCGTGGTCGCCGCGCACCGGCCTCACGACCTTGAGCGGCAAGATCGACGGGCAGTGGTCGCTTTCGCCGGACGAGAGCTCGGTGGCGTTCTACGAGGACGGGCACCTCGTCGTGGTCTCGCTCCTGACGGGCGAGCGGCGGGCGTCCGACGATCTCGCCAACGCTTCGTTTCTGCCGGCCTGGAACGTGGGGATCCGCCAGGCGGTCGACCCGTGGCGGGAGGTGCTCTTCCAGATGCTGGACGGGTCCTCCCGCTTCGCGATCTTCGTCGTAGACAGGGCGCTCACCGTCTCCCTCGGGGACTGGGTGGTGCCGAGCTCGTGCCGGCTCGGTGAAGGCGGCCCCATCGCCTGCCTCGCCAGGACGTCGAGGAGCGGCGGCGGCTCGGAGCTCGTTCGGTGGGCCGGGGCCGACGCCGCCAGCGTGATCGCCGACGGCGTCCTCGAGTTCAACCGCGACTCCTCGGGCCAGCGCCTCGCCCTGCGAACGCGGGCGATTCCGTCCACGGGTGAGGACCTCCTCCTCCTCGTCGATCCCGCCTTGGCCGAGCCCGTCGCCATCGCGGACTCCGTGCGCCAGCCCGTCGTCACCCGGGAGTGGGTCGCGTGGATCCGCGACGATTCCGACCAGGGGGGCGCCTTCTATTCCGTCTTTCCATCGGAGCCCCTCCCATGATCCGACGCGTCGCCCTGCTCCTCGCGGTGGGGCTCTGCCCGCTCCTCTCCGGCTGTGCCGAGGAGGCGGAGCCCTGCGGCATCTCGGACAACGGAAACGGCACCAGCACCCTCACGTGCAACGGCGAGCGGATCGTGATCCCCGGCGGCACCAGCGCCTCCGACTGCACGATGGTGCGCGGTGAGGACGGCGGGGCGGTGATCACCTGCGCGGACGGCACCGTGATCCGCCTCGATGCGGACGGCAGGCCGATCTTCCCGGGAAAGGGGACCATCCAAGGCGTGGCGCATCTCTACGGCCAGGTGGACCACGCGGGGATCGAGGTGAGAGCCGTGGGCACGCCCTACTCGACCACCACGGACTCGAAGGGGCAGTACCAGCTCGCCGGCCTGCCCGCCGGTCTCTACGCGCTCTCGTTCGAGGGGCGCGGCCGGGTCCCGGAGCGAATCGAGAACATCCCGGCCCTCGACGGAATCTTCGTCGCGCCTCCCGTCGAGCTGCGCCTGGGCATGCAGATCGCGAAGGAATTCGTGTCGGTCGAGGAGTCCCCTCGTCACGACACGTTCTTCCCGTTGGTGGGTGGGGGCTCCGACCGGCTCACCGTCTGGGAAGTCGGGAGCCGCATCGGCACCGTCCTCAGCGCGACGGCGTCGTCGCCGAGCTACTCGGACGACGGCGGCCGGCTCGTGTTCATCGAGGACCGCTCCCTGAACGGCAAGGTGGTCGTCTGGGACGTCGACGAGCGCCGCGCGGAGCAGCTCTACGAGGGCGCCATCTCGGCGATGTTCCTTCCGGGCGGGGACACGGTCCAGGTCTTTCACGACGACGGCCTCGCGCTGGTGGACGTCGCGTCGAAGGAGGCGGTGGAGCTGCCGGACTCCCGGTCGGCCGGGATCCTGAAGGCCTCTCCCGATGGAAAGACGCTCGTCTACCAGCTGTCCGACGAGCGCGTCGCGATCTGGGACGTGAAGGAGAAGCGGCTCGCCGCGGAGCTTCCCGATCTGCTCCTCGCGGACGCCCAGTTCACGCCCGACGGCAGTGACGTCGTGATCGTGGGGAGCGGCGTCGCCGGGTCGCAGCGGATCCTGCGGTGGGACGTCGCCGCCGCGGAGGCGACCGCCTGGGAGACCTCCGACGTCGGGGGCATCTTCCTCCAACAGGTCACCGATCGCTTCGCGCTGTACTGGGTGCAGGACGGGTTCGCGTCGTCGAGCGTTCGACTTTGGTCCAGGGGCGACGGCGCGCCCCGCGACCTGGGCCCGACCTCGTTCGTGGCGCCCGTGCTGAACGACACGTTCGTCCTCTGGCAGCCGGACGGCGTGGCGCCCAACCTCTGGCTCGTCGACGCCGCCACCGGCAACCAGACGATCCTGGCGACCAACGTCCTCCGGGTCGAGCCGAGCCTCGACGGGCAGGCCGTCGCCGTGCAGGCGAACGCGGGCGAGTGGGAGCTCATCAGCCTGCCCGGCAAGAAGCGCACTTCGTTGGATCCGTGCGACTTCTTGCAGTGGCAGGGCGGTTGGCTCGAGGTCCACTCCGGCGGCCGGTTCCGGTTGTACCGCGGGTCGACGGGGCGCCTCGTCGAGGTGCCGGAGAACGGAACGCAGTGGAGGTTTTCTTCCTCGGGCTCAAGGCTCTTCTTCACCCTGCCGCCAGATGCGCCCGAGGACGACTTCCGCTTCCTCGGCTTCCTGGATCTCGAGCGGGACGAGACGAAGATGCTCGGCAAGGTCGGAAGCTTCTCGACGTTCGTGCCGAGCTTGTCGGGGCGGACGGTGTTCTCGACGGAGTCGGGCGGCGGAGGTCAGGCGCTGTGGCGGATCGACACCGCCACCGGTGGCCGCGACCTCATCGACGCCGCCGTGTCGCTGGCAGCCGTGAAGGAGCGCTTTGCGCTCTACTTCAAGAGCACCGACGGCACGGACGGCACCTGGCTGGTGACGTCGTTCGATTAAGGGCGACCTTCCCAGGTGGCTCCCCTCCCCCCGCCGCTATGACAATCCTCGGTGGCACCCGGCTTCTTCGGCCGCGGACGAGGCGCGCGTCGGCGCCTAGGGAGATGCGAGGATGAAGCGTCTAGTCTTGGCCGCGGGTGCGGCCTCTCTCATGCTGTGGGCCCTGGCCTGCAGCACCACCGTCGAATGCGACAAGATGTGCAGCACGGCGAAGGACTGTCTGAACTCGAGTTCGTCCGCCGAGAGCAGCTGCAAGGACCGCTGCGACACCATCGGCAACCAGAGCGACTCGAACGCGGACGCGATCAACGACTGCCGCGCCTGCCTCAGGGACAACTCCTGCAGCGCGTCGTTCCCCAACGGCTCGAGCTCGTCCACCGGGACCTGCGCCGCTCGCTGCGCGACGGCACAGCCGGCCCTCGACCTCCTCCTCGCGTCCGCCGGCACCGGCGGCACGGGAGGCCACGGCGGCACGGGAGGCCACGGAGGCACGGGCGGAACCGGTGGCACCGGCGGGACGGGTGGGACCGGCGGCGAGGCCGGCACCGGAGGCACCGGCGGCATGCCCTGATCCACGAATCGGGCATCTGAAAGACGGGCGGGTGCGAGGATCGCATCCGCCCGTTTCGTTTTTCCGGCGCGTGGTCCGTCAGACCGCCGCGGGCTCGGTGCGCCGCTTGGCCTTGCGGCGGAGCAGGCGCCAAACGAGCGGCGACACCGCGAGGCAGACCTGGGCGCCGAAGCTGATCGCGTCCGCGTGGATCCCGAGGAGGTCGAACGAGAACAGCGGCGCCGGACGCAGCGGCAACGCGCCCACGATCTGCAGCGCGTGGATCCCCTTGCCCAGGAGCACCACCGCCGTCGCGAAGAGGACCGCCGTCGATCCGCGGAAGAGCGCCTTCATCGGCAGCTTGTAGCCCACGCGGTTGATCAGGAGCACCAGCACGAGCAGCGCCGCGAGGCCGGCGGCGGCTCCCCACGCGACGCCCGCGGGCGAGTCGATGGAGAGCCCCTGGAGGAACAGCACGACCTCGACGCTCTCGCGCAGGACGGCGGTGAAGGCGATCGCGAAGAGGCCCCACGCGCTCCCGCGGCCCAGCGCGCTCTCCATCTTCTCGCGCAGCTCGCGCATGTACTCGGCGACGTGGGCGCGGGCGCTCAACCAGAGCGTGTGGTAGAGCAGCATCGCCACGGCGAGCAGCGCGGCGATCCCCTCCACCCACTCCGGGCTGAAGTGCGCGAGGAGCTGGCTGCCGAAGACGAACGCGACGGAGCCGAGCACCAGCGCCGACGCCCACCCGAGGTGCACCACCTTGGCGTGGGCGCGCTGGTTCATCCGCTTGAGCACCGCGAGCAGCGCGGCGATCACGATCATCGCCTCGAAGCCCTCGCGCAGGATCACCACCAGCGCGCCCCAGAACGCGACGGAGGCGGAGGCGGGGACCGTCACCTCCTCCGCGCGCTCGAGGAGCGCGACGAGTTCGAGGCCCAGCCGCTGCGCCTTGCCGCCGTCGCCTTCGAGATCGAAGCGGATCGCGAGGAACGCCGCCTCGATCCGCTGCACCAGCTCGCGATCGTGCGTCTGGATCAGCAGCTCCACCGGCTCCACGGCGCCGAGGTACGCGTCGAGGAGACGCTTGCGGGCACCCGCGGCGTCACCGATCTCCGCGAGGCGGAGGGCCTCCTTCACGCCCGTGCGCGCGAGGAGCAGCGAGCTCGCCGGATCCACGCGGGGCATCTCCCGACGCAGGCAGGCGAGGGCGTCGGCGCCGTGGGCCGCCGCGAGGCTGTCGTCCGACGAGGCTGCGAGCTCCTTCAGCGACAGCCGCGGCGCGGCGCCCGTGCAGGGCGGCTGGCGCAGCGTGTGTACGAAGAACGCCAGCGACCAGCGATCGGCCTCGCTCAGCGCCGGAAAGCCCGGCATGGCCGTGCCGGGGACGCCGAAGCCGATGGTGTTGAAGGCCTTGTAGGGCGAGAGGGCGCCCATGATCCCCGCGTCGTGGAAGTTAGCGGGCGGCGGCGACATGGTGGCGGCGAGGGGGACGTCCGCGGCGCCGTTCGCGCCGTGGCACGAGGCGCAGGACTGCGCGTAGAGCGCGGCGCCGCGTTGCAGGTCGGGTAGGCCGCGGGGGCTGCGCACCACGCCACCCAGGGCGGCGAGCTGCTCGATCGCCTCCCGGCAGGCCCTGCTCACGCCGTCGGGATCCTCGCCGCGGCCGATGGTGGCCTGCAGCGCCTCCAGCTTCGGGACGACGGACGAAGCCTGCTCGCCGAGCTCTCGGGCGCCGGCGACGACGTCGGCGATGAAGGCGCGCTGCTCCTGCATCTCCTCGTCCGAACCGGACGCGATCGCCGCGGGGTAGTCCGCCTCCAGGTACTGGAGGATGCCGATCACCCGGTGCCAGCCGTCCTCACCAGCGGCGGCGGTGGCCGGGCGGGAGGGGGCGAGGAGGGACGCGGCGAGGACGAAGGCGAGGAGCGCGGGGATGGATCTCACGCGGGCGATCTAGCACCGGGCCGCCTCTTTTTCAATTTTGAGAATCAGTATCGTTTGCACGACCTCGGTGCGGCGTTGTTTGGAACCCCACAGATCCCGAAGTTGACATGGGACCCGCATGGGGGACGATCCGCCGACGCACGCCTCCACCACGCCGCACCGCCGCTAGGCAGTGCGGCACCGCGAGTCTTTCGACCGATCGAACCGGGTGGGGCCAATCGTCACCAGGAGATGCCCCCATGGCCCACGCATTCGTCGCTCCTCCCTCTCCACGGCACGCGCGGTTTCGCGCACGGCGGATCACCGTCGACTTCAACAAGTTGGGCCCTGTCCGGGCGTCGATGGTCCACGCGGACGCGGGGCGGATCGAGGGTGAGGTCAGGGACCTGTCGCTCCACGGCCTCGCAGTGGAGCCCTCGACGCCGCCGGGGCCCACCCTCTTCGCGGGCGATCGCCTCTCCAACCTGGAGATCGATTGCGGGGAGCGACAGCTCTTCCGTGGCACGGGAATCGTTCGCCGGATCTCCGACGCACCGAATCAGTTCACGATCGGCATCGAACTCACGAGCGGCGGGATCGATCTCGCCGAGCTGCTACGCGAAGAGACCCGGCAGGGTTTCACCCAGCGCCTTCGAGGCTTCGAGGGAGAGCTGTCGCGGCTGGCGCACGTTGGACCGACCTTCAAGGCCTGGGTCGCAGACCTTCGCACCGAGCTCGAGGCGCTGAAGAAGTTCCTCACGACGGAGGAGCAGGCGTACGCCAACGAGGACCTGCAGACGAGGACAGAGTCGGAGCGCGAAATCCTCGACATGATCCAGCCAAGGATCCTCCAGCGCATGCTCCTTGCCCGTGAGCAGCTCAACGAGCTGGTTCGAGGGTTCTCCGAGGAAGAGCACGAACTCCACCGCGCCTATCTGAAGAAGCACGTCGTTCCCCTCTTCACCGAGGCCCCGTTCGCCCGGCGTGCGTTCGAGAAGCCCTACGGGTACGCGGGCGACTACGAGATGATGAACATGCTCTACCGGGATCACCGGGAGGGCGATTCGCTCTTCGCCAGAGCGATGAACGACTACGCGACCAAGGAAGACGCCGCCGTCGCGAACATCAATCGCATCGAGTTCATCCAGGGGTTGATCACCAGCCGGTTGAACGCCAAGCCCGACGGCACCTTCCGCATCGCGAGCATCGGATGTGGACCGGCGTTCGAGATCCACTCGCTCCTTCGCTCGAACCCAGAGATCGGGTCCCGCCTCGACGTCGCTCTCCTCGATCAGGACGAGCGCTCGATCACCCACTGCGAGCGAGTCCTCGCGCCGCTCGCGAAAGCCACCGGTGCGCGGATCCACTTCATCCGCGAGTCGGTCCGCAGCCTGCTGACCGCGCGGGACGGCGCGCAGCTCCTCGGCGAGCGCGACCTCATCTACAGCGCCGGGCTGTTCGACTACCTGGGTGACCGGGCGTTCCGCCTCCTGTTGATGCGGCTCTACGATGCCCTCGCGGCAGGTGGCGCCATGGCGATCGGAAACGTTGCGTCGCACAACTCGAGCCGTTGGGTGATGGAGTACGTGCTCGAGTGGTTCCTCATCCACCGGTCGGCGTCCGATCTCGAGAGCATGTGCAGCGATCTCGACCCTCGGCCCCGCTCGGTCAGCGTCACCTCCGAGCCCAGCGGCATCAATCTCTTCTTGCTCGTGGAACGATGACCTTGCCGGCGGGCGACCAGACATTCGCGAAATACATCGCGCCCCGCAACCTCGCGGTCGCCCGTCTCGGCGGCGTCTTCATCGCGCTGATGATGCCGGCCGGATTCGTGCTCGATTGGTTCACGAATCCAGGCCACGCAGCCGAGTTCTTCTTGCTGCGGTGCGCTGCGGGCGCCCTGTCCCTCGGTCTGTGGGGCCTGACCTACCTGCCCGGCGCCCACCGGTTCGAGTACGCGCTAGGACTCGCTCCCCTCCTGATAGCGTCGGCGAGCATCGAGCTCATGATCACGAGCCTCGACGGGTACGCGTCGACCTATTACGCAGGCTTGAACCTCTGCATTCTCGGCGTAGGTGTCGGGTTTACCTGGAGCATCCGCCGTACCGTCTTTGCCTGCTGCCTGATCATCTCTTTCTGGCTCGTCCCCGGGCTCCTCGCCCCAGATCCCTTGGACCCCAAGCCGTTCGTCAACAACCTGTTCTTCCTGGTCGTCACCTCGATGATCGCGGTCGCCTCCAACGAGACCCGCTATCGCCAGGTTCAAAGAGAGCACGTCGCGTCGACCTCGCTGCTGCACACCTCGAACGAGCTGGCGCTCGCCCTGGACAAGCTGCGCGAACTGGACCGGGTGAAGAGCGAGTTCTTCACGAACATCTCCCACGAGCTGCGTACGCCCCTCACGCTCATCCTCACGCCCGTCGAGAACGCCTTCGCGGGCGGCGTGCGGGACGAGGATCGGCCGCTGTTCGAGACCATCCGGCGCAACGCCTTCCGGCTGCTTCGGCTCATCGACGACCTGCTCGACCTCTCGCGGATCGACGCGGGCCGCCTTCGCCTGAACGTCGCGCCGATCGATCTGCCGAAGCTCGCCGAGCACATGAGTGAGGCGTTCCGGCCGGCGGCGGAGAGCAGGCGCATCACCCTCACCCTCCAGACGCCCGAGACGATCGCAGACCTCCACGGAGACGAGCACCGCCTCGAGATGGTCCTCACCAACCTGGTGGGGAACGCCCTCAAGTTCACGCCGGACGGCGGGCGCATCGACATCACCCTCGAGTCGGACGGTCACCAGGCCAGGATTCGCGTCCGCGACTCCGGCCCCGGCATCTCGCGCGAGGACCAGAAGAAGATCTTCGACCGGTTCTTCCGCGTCGACTCCCCCGAGCGTCAGCAGGGGGGCGCCGGCATTGGCCTCTCCCTCGCGCGCCAGCTGGTGGAGCTGCACGGCGGCACCCTCACGGTGGCGAGCGAGCCGGGCGAAGGCGCGACCTTCACCGCGCTCCTGCCCCACGGACGCGACCACTTCCGGCCGGAGGTCGTGGAGCGCCGCATGGTCGCCGTCGACATGCCGGGCGGAAGGCGCGCGAGCGATTGGCAGGCGGCCGAGGCCGATGCCGAAGCCGTGCCGACCGCGCCGGAGCCCGACGCTGCGGAGCCCCCCATCGAGCTGGAGGGCGGCAGGCGCGCACGCATCGTGCTCGTGGAGGACAACGACGAGCTGCGCAGCCTCATCGAGAGCCTGCTCTCGCCGAGCTTCGACGTGATGACCGCACGCGACGGCGAGGAGGGTCTCTCGCTGGTGCGCCGGCAGCGGCCCGACCTCGTGGTCTCCGACGTGATGATGCCCCGCATGTCCGGCACGGAGCTGTGCGCGCACATCAAACAAGACGCCGAGCTGAAGTCCACCCCGGTGATCCTGCTCACCGCCCGCAGCGGCCCCGAAGCGGTGCTGGAGGGCTACGCGTACGGCGCGGACGACTTCGTCTCGAAGCCGCTGCACCCCCGCATCCTCGTGGCGCGGGTGCGCGCGCAGCTGCGCCTCCGGGCACTGTCGCTTCAGGTGCTGTCGCAGGCGAAGCTCGCCGCCGTGGGCACGCTGGCGGCCGGTATCGGTCACGAGGTGCGCAACCCCGTGAACGCCGTGATCAACGGCGCCCGCACCCTCCTCGACCGCAACACGCTGGAGCCGACGGCGCGAAAGCTCCTCGAGGTGATCGAGGACGCCGGCTCCCGGATCGAGACGATCAGCCGCGCACTTCTTGACCACGCCCATCCGGGGGAGCAGGATCGGCCGCGTCTCTGTGACGTCCGCGCCGGGATCGACGCGACCTTGCGCCTGCTCGAACACCGGGCACGCGAGGTGGAGGTCCACCGGCACTACGAGTCCGAGCGGCTGGTCATCGCTTCGGCTGGGGAGCTGAACCAGGTGTTCATGAACCTGCTGGACAACGCCATCCGCTCCACCGCCCGCAACGTCTGGGTGAAGGTGGCCGACGACGGAGAGCGTCTCGCGGTCCGGATCGAAGACGACGGTCCCGGCGTGCCGGTCGAGATCGCGCAGCGGATCTTCGACCCATTCTTCACCACCCGTGAACCCGGCGTGGGCACGGGCCTGGGCTTGTATCTCTCGAGCCAGATCGTCTCGAAGTACGGCGGGGTCCTCCGCCACGAGGCACGGGGCGGCGGCGGCGCCATCTTCACGGTCGACCTCCCGACGGAGAGGGCGGCGTGAACCACCCCATCCTCTACGTCGACGACGACCCGTCGAACCTCATCGTCCTCGAGGCCGCGCTCGAGGGGGTCTTGCCGGTCCTCACCGCGCCGAGCGGCCCCGCAGCCCTCGACATCATGCGCAAGACCGAGGTCGCGGTGCTGCTCACCGATCAGCGCATGCCCGGGATGAGCGGCGTCGACCTCGCCGAGGTCGTGCGCACCGAGTTCCCGGAAACCATCCGCATGATCGTCACCGCGTACTCGGACCTGAACGCGGCGATCGAGGCGATCAACCGCGGGCAGGTGCACCTCTACCTGCGCAAGCCGTGGGACGCGCGGGAGCTGCGCCTGTCCTTGGACATGGCGCGCGAGCGGTATCTGATGGGCAGGCGCCTCCACGACATGGAGGGCCGCCTGGTCGCCACCGAGCGGATCTACTCCCTCGGCGTGATCGCCGCGGGCCTGGCGCACGAGATCCGGAACCCGCTCTCCGCGCTGCAGACGAACCTCCAGTTCGTCTCGTCGGCCCTGGCGAATCTCGCCGCCCGCCTCGCCGACCGCGGCGACGGGATCCAGGCGAGCGAGGTCGCGGACCTGGAGGAGCCCCTCGCGGACTGCGAGCGGGCGGCGGCGAACATCCTCGAGATCACCCGGTCGGTGGAGCTCACGAGCCGCCAGTCGGACGACGGCCTCGTCGACCTCGCCGAGGTGGTGACCCTCGCCACGCGATCGATCCGCTCGCAGATCATGCGGGTGGGCGAGGTCGACCTGCAGTTCGAGCGGGTACCCGCCGTGCGCGGCTCCCGTACCCGCCTCGGACAGGTGGTGCTGAACCTCGTGATGAACGCCCTCGAGTCGATGGACCCGGCCCGCCGCCGCGAGAACCGCGTGGTGGTGCGCCTCTACGGCAACGAGAAGACCCAGCACCTCGAGGTGGAGGACAACGGCCCCGGCATCCCGCCC
>Ga0182736_1003117_pt1 | contig 11495 bp, 13 predicted proteins | sample eDN5th30CKraftBY_FD_128882 | JGI IMG/M metagenome (GOLD analysis project Ga0182736, IMG submission 128882) | Enriched backyard soil microbial communities from Emeryville, California, USA - eDNA 5th pass 30_C Kraft BY (version 2) (version 2) | ecosystem: Environmental > Terrestrial > Soil >...
AGCACGGGGTCGAACACGGCGACTTTGATATCCAGTTCTACCAAGGCAGTAAGGCCGTCGATGGACTTTCGAAAGTCCACAGGCTTGGGGTAGAGGTAGACTTTTTCGACTTTGCTGTCGGGGGCGCATCATGCAGGGCTGGCTCCAGAAGGAAATCGGGAGCACAGCATCGGGCATCAGGTAAGCGCTTTGAATGTGGGGTTCATGGAGCACTTACGCTTGTACGACGGTCTTGAGAACCGCTGACCAGGCGCGAAGATCAGTTCCGCAACTCCTGCCATGCCCCTTGATTTTAAAGGGCTGCAACCTTGCTAGAAATGCTTCTATGCGGAACTGAAAAGCTCGTAAGCTACTGAAAATCAAGGAAATGCAGGGCGGATTGCAAATCCGTCTACGCCGGTTCGATTCCGACCTCGGCCTCCACCATTCGAAAGCCCCGCAGATTAACGTCTGCGGGGTTTTTCTTTGTGGGACGAAAAAAACCACGAGTTCCGAAACTTTCGGGGTGGAGTTCTGAAACTTCAGCCTTTCGAGGGCTTTGCGATCTCCCTCTTTCGAGTGGCCCGGCAGTACGCTTGCCTCGCTAAGGTCGTTGATCTCTGATGCGGCCTTCGGTCGGATATCGCGGAACTGGATGAAGAACGGCGAAAGGTGCTGGCTGGTGTGTCGCGTAACCTTATCGAGCAGCAGGCTTAGGTTGTTCCTCACTCCGTTCATTTCCAGGACCATCCTCAGTCGCTTACCGGTCTTACCCCGAGGTTTCGATTAGTGATTGGGTGATTGCTGAGCGTGGTGAGGCGGCAGAAACCCTGTCGTTCTCCTACGTCAGCGGCCCTTACCAGGCCCGGCGCCTGGCCAACATTGAGTTGCGCCGCCGGGCCTGTGGAACGCAACGAGGCCGATTGTCTTAGAACTTGAAGCCATCATGAGAAAACGAGTTCAGTTCTGTGCGTTCAAAAATAATGAGAACAGCTCGGACTGAGATTTAATGCCGAGTTTGCTGTACATGTGCTTGCGATGGACCTTCACAGTCTCTGCGGAAATCGCCAGCTTGCGCGCGATCTCCTTGTTCGAGCAGCCGCTAAGCATAAGCCGGCCAACTTCCAGTTCACGGGCGGAAAGCGGCGTATCCAACTGCTGGTCAGTAGAGTCCAGCCAGCTCTGCCAGCTGGGTGCCGGCGACGTGTTCTGCTCCAGCGCTTCCCGCTCGAATGCCATGCGCTGACGCATCAGGGCGGCAACCCAGGACTGGATGAGAGTGAGTAGGGCGGTCTGCTCTGCACTGAAGAGACACTCACTTCCCAGCGAGAGGCTGAGGGTGCGCTCCGTGTCGAGCTGGACGTTGATATGTGCTTCGTCGGCAACGACATTGAGGCGGAAGTAGCGTTGGTAATAGTCGGTTTGCTCGAAGCACTCCGGCGCCACGTCGGCTAGCCAAAACAAACCGCTCTGCGGTGCTTCCCGGTTGGCGAGATAAAAGGGGTCGAGCAGATACAGGCCTTTGAGGTAGTCCTGAAAAAGCGGATCTGGCCCGCCATCCTTGCCTGGGCATTCTGCGAGCACCTGCGGGCGACCATTGCTGAATATCAGTACGACCCAACTGTCTACCGGAATGTATCTATCCAGTTGACGCACCAGAGCCAGCCAGAAATTAGGGCGGTCAAGTGCCTCGATTAGTCTGCCGATGGCCTGGTGCCAAGCCATGTCCTGCAGTGTAATGCTCCCGTTTCTACCCATACGGGGTTACCCCATCGAAGTAATTACTTTCCGTTTTATGGCTCTCCATACTTCGTTTCAGCCCTGGCGGGTGCTGTTCAGTGTGGCGATTGAGCCAACATACACGTGAAAGGATCACCGATGAAGATTGAACTTGTACAACTCTCCGGTCGCGATGGCGATACCGCTTATAACCTGGAACGTACATTGCAGGCCATCGCTACCTGCGCCGTGGATACCGATCTGCTGATTTTTCCAGAGACCCAGCTGATGGGATTTGCCAGCGCCCAACAGCTCGCCGAAATCGCCGAGCCCGTTAACGGGCCGAGTGTGCAGGCCGTGCAACGCGCCGTACACGAACGAAACGTCTCAGCGGTGATTGGTCTGGCTGAGAACGACTCCGGCACCGTTTACAACACCTCCTTGCTGGTCACCCCGCAAGGGATCGCATTGAGTTATCGCAAAACTCACCTTTGGCCGTCAGAGCGCGGATTGTTCCAACAAGGAGACCGCTATGTCACCGCACTGTGGAAGGGCATCCGTGTCGGTATCCTGATTTGCTACGACATTGAGTTTCCGGAAAGTGCTCGGGCGCTCGGCCAACTCGGCGCCGAGCTCATATTGGTCACTAACGGTAACATGGATCCTTACGGCCCTGTCCACCGCACTGCAATCATGGCTCGCGCTCAGGAAAACCAGGCATTCGCGGTGATGGTCAATCGGGTGGGCGACGGCGACGAAGGGCTCGTTTTTGCCGGCGGCAGCGCCGCTATCGATCCCTTCGGGCGCACGCTGTTCGAAGCGGGCCGCGCAGAGTGTCGGCAGGTGGTGGAATTAGATCTCGACCTGCTGCGCACCGCCCGCCACGAATATGAGTACCTCAGTGACCGCCGCCTGTTCCTGACCGGCGAGCAGAGTGAGCATGATGATAGTCGACGTGAACTCCTGATCCCCTGAATCAGTTGTGGGGCGCAACTGCAACACAACGATTGTTCCGTCTTAACGCCTGTTTCGACCCTGCCACAACAGTAATTCACAAACTAGCAGGAGCAGTGCTCGTGTCTCTGGACTCAGCGCTAACGCTCCGGAGCATCCCAATGAAACGGATTCGTTACATGCAATTCGCGCTGGTCTCTCTGTTCAGTTTTGGCCTGGTTTGCGCCGAGGCCGGTGACGCTCGAAAGCCAAGTGTCCATATCTACAACTGGTATGACTACATTGCCCCGAACACGGTGAAAGACTTCCAGAAAGAAGCAGGCGTCAGCGCGGTGTACGACGTGTTCGACAACAGTGAGGTCATGCAAAGCAAACTGATGGCTGGCCGCAGTGGTTATGACGTTGTGGTTGCCAGTGCCGACCTGCTACCGAACCTGATCAAAGCCGGCGTGCTGAAAAGACTGGATCGCTCCAAGTTACCCAACTGGTCCCATCTCGATCCCGACGTCCTCGCCAAGTTGCAGAGCAATGATCCCGGAAACAGCTACGCTGCCCCTTATTTGTGGGGGACCACTGGCATCGGCTATGACGCGGACAAGGTTAAGTCACTACTCGGCCCCGATGCGCCAGTCAATTCCTGGGACTTGATTTTCAAGGAAGAAAATCTAGCCAAACTCCGTCAATGCGGTGTGGCCATGCTGGACGCGCCTGGCGAGGTTATTCCTATCGCACTGCACTACCTTGGACTGCCATACAACAGCCATAACCCGGACGATTACAAAAAAGCTCAGGAACTGCTGTTGAAGCTGCGCCCCCATATTGCCTACTTCGATTCTTCCAAGTTCATCTCTGATCTCGCCAATGGCAACGTCTGCGTTGTGCTGGGCTGGGCGGGCGGTGTCTCCGACGCGCAGAAAGCCTCCGAGCTGGCTGGCAACCATCGAAACCTTGTCTACAGCATTCCACGCGAAGGTGCCCCGGTGTGGGTGGAAAGTATGGTGCAGCTCAACGATGCGCCGAACCCGGAGCAAGGGTTGGCCTTCATCAACTACATGTTGCGCCCCGAAGTCATTGCTGAGTCATCCAACTACCTGAGCTATCCGAACGCGAACAAGGATGCCACTGCGCTTGTAGAGAAGAAGATCCGCGACAATCCTGGGGTGTATCCGTCCAAGGATGTGCTGTCCACGCTTTTTCCCCTGGAGCCACTGCCGCTGAAGCTGGAGCGCATTCGGACCCGTGCGTGGAACACAGTCAAGACCGGCAATTAATTGGCAGACCCGGTTCTGCTGATGATTGACCAAACCCCAGTCATGAAACAAACCAAAACAAGAGCGAGAGATCATGAAAGACACGATGAAGCCACGTGCCCGCGACCTGAAAATTCAGTTCGGCCAACTGCAACCCGGTCCCCTCAACGCCATCACCGATGTGCCGGGCGTTCGGGTCGGTCACAGCAATGTGCGAGGACGCACCGCCAACGGCCGCGACATCCTGACTGGGGTAACAATCATCGAGCCGCGTGTCGGTTCCACCAGCCAGCAACCGTGCTTTGCCGGCGTCCATGTGTTGAACGGCAACGGCGACGCAACCGGGCTGGAGTGGATTCGCGAAGCGGGTCTTTTGACCAGTCCCATCGCCTTCACCAACACCCACAGCCTGGGTGTGGTGCGCGATGCACTGATTGTGCTGGACCGTGAACAACAACCGGATGACGGCCGTATCTACTGGAACATGCCGGTGGTGCTGGAGACCTATGACGGGCTGCTCAACGACATCAACGGTTTTCATGTGAAGCACGAGCATGTGGCCGAAGCCCTGAGTAATGCTGTAATTGGGCCCGTTATCGAGGGCGCGGTCGGTGGTGGCAGCGGCATGATCTGCCACGAGTTCAAGGGCGGTATCGGCACTGCATCGCGGCGCCTGAGTAGCACTCAGGGCAGTTGGACTGTTGGCGCCATTGTCCAGGCGAACCACGGCATCCGTAACGAACTGCGCGTCGACGGCTATCCGGTGGGACGCTACATGGAACAGGCTGACTCCCCGTTCCTCAAGGCTTCGCTACCGCACCCGGGCATGGGTTCGATAGTCGTTTGCCTGGCCACCGATGCGCCGTTGCTGCCACACCAATGTACGCGCCTGGCACAACGCGCCAGCATCGGTCTCGCCCGCACCGGTGGTGGTAACGAAGACCACAGCGGTGACATTTTCATCGCCTTCTCCACCGGTAATCATGTGCCGCCGGCAGCTTACGAAAGTAAGCGCGCGCCGACCACCGACAACCTTAGCATGGTCAACAACGACCATATCAGCGAGTTGTTTCTTGCCGCCACCGAAGCGGTGGAAGAAGCCATCATCAACGCCTTACTAGCCGCTGACACCGCCGAAGGCAACGGCCATGCAGTACCGGGACTGGATTGTGAGACGCTGCTCAAAGCCTTGCATCAGGCCGGCTGGCCGGGAGCGGCGAATGGTTAACTGATCTCTTCGCATGGCCGCCGGAGCTTCACGACAAGCGCTGAGTCTCTGGCGGGGCTGCTGAATAGCCGATTGTCCGATTCAGCTCACAGATGAGTCAGACGAATTTGCGTAAAACTGCACGTTCGCTATGGTGGCAATAAACCACCTGACTACAACTAAAGTCGTAGGAGCGCCTCATGAGAATACGCGGTGATGTTTTCTGGGCCTGGGCTGACCCGACGCTTCATCACCGAACTCACGACGAGACACTCGACGATGGGACATACATTGATGTTCAGACGCGACTGTCGCGGACAGGCAAAACGCAGATGTTCATCGGGGTGTATGCCCCTGGTGGCATGGCTATCCTTGAAGAGGCCTTCGATTCTCGCCCTGGCGAGTCTATGACCAGGGCGCTGGCGTGGGGCGTTGGCCGGGCCCGACGTGTCGCCGCTGAAGGTGTGCCTGTCGCAGGCTTTCTGGCTGCCTCGAAATAGCGGCCAGGCGCGCAGCGCCGGAGGGCAGGCGGCGACTTCCAACTGTCATCAGCGAAAACGCTGTGACTGAAATCGCTGCGTCGCCACACTTCCAGTGATCCGGCAGAGTAGGCATCATCGGTCTGGCCCGTCATCCTCGCCGATCAGCGCCTCCTTTTCTGGATTTTTCATCAAGTAGCCGTCGATATAGTGCGCCGTGTTTTTCAAGGCCTGCGTCATGTTCGAGCGTCAGCCTTCAGGTAAGGTGACACCGCAGATAAACTCATGCGTCCCCAGGCGGTGCGAGCCGAATTCCACCACGTAGCCATCTCCTCTGCGCTGCGCCTCTGCCATGGCCGTTTTCTGGTCGGCATAAACGTCGACGAAATGCCATGGATGTCGGTCTCTCAGGACCCCCCATCCGATGACCCAGCCTTCCCGCGAAGGGTCAGGCGGCAGGTTCTTCGCCAAGCTTCGAATGGACATACCTAGCTCCTCAATATGCACAGGCTCGCCATTGCAGGTTGAGCACTTTTCTTGAACCACCGCTCGCAGGCGTTGGTCCTCAGCATGAAGGATGGGTGATATTTCCAGGTTTACTCATCAAATATTGAAATGTTCGCGGTCTATGGTTGAACGCAAGCCAATTCCAGCAGCAAGGGAGTCAGGAAATGGATTATTCCAGCATGGTTGAATCGTTGGACAAGATGTTGAAAGCCACGGCTGCAGCCAAAGGCTGTCTCCAGCCTTCAGATACAGAGTGTCCCCCATACCTGCGTAGCCACTCATCCGCGACGTCACCCATGGTTGATGGGGTGCCACTTTTGATCCAAAGCATGAATCCTCGGTCGAACTTGAATGCCGCCCCGCACTCGCTGAGCAGAAACTGACGAACCTTCTGCGTGCTACGGTAATGCTCGTCCAGTTGAGTGGTACGGGTAAACGGCCCAGCGTGCCAGTCGACGGTCATGGTCTGTTCCATTGACTATTGAAAAGGCAAAAGCCCGTAGGTGGTCCTCTACGGGCTTTGCGGTGGTTCCAAATTATCTCGGTCGGCCTGTCAGCCTTCGAACTGGATCACCATCCGGCCTTTGATCTTGCCCTCCAGCATCTCGTCAAAGATCTGGTTGATATCCTCGATCGGTCGCAGCGTCACCTTGGGCACCACTTTGCCTTCAGCGGCAAACTGGAAGGCTTCCTGCAGGTCCTGGCGTGTACCCACCAGCGAGCCCACCACTTCGATGCCATCAAGCACCAAGCGGGGAATATTCAGGTCCATGGATTCCGACGGAAGCCCGACGGCCACCAGTCGCCCGCCAGCGCGCAAGGCATCGACGGCTGAGTTGAACGCGCCTTTGGCCACAGCAGTAACGACGGCAGCATGTGCGCCGCCGGTTTTGGCCTGGATGACCTTCGCAGCATCTTCGTTGAGCGGGTTGACCACCAGATCCGCGCCCATCTCGCTGGCGAAGCGCAGTTGCTCTTCGTTGACATCGATGGCGATGACTTTGGCGTTGAACACGTTCTTGGCATATTGCAGGGCCAGGTTGCCCAGGCCGCCGAGGCCGTAGATGGCGATCCATTGGCCGGGGCGGACGTTGGAGACTTTCACTGCCTTGTAGGTCGTGACGCCGGCGCAGGTAATGCTGCTGGCGGCGGCGGAGTCGAGGCCGTCGGGTACTTTAACCGAGTAGTCGGCCTTGACGATGCAGGCCTCGGCCATGCCGCCGTCTACGGTGTAGCCAGAATTCTTCACGTCGCGGCACAGGGTTTCGTTGCCGCTGTTGCAATATTCGCAATGTCCGCAACCCTGGTAGAACCAGGCAACGCTGGCTCGGTCGCCTGGCTTGAGCGAGGTGACGCCCGGGCCAACTTCCTGGACCACGCCAATACCTTCGTGGCCCAGTACTACACCGGTCTTGTCACCAAAGTCGCCATTTTTCACGTGCAGGTCGGTGTGGCACACACCGCAGCACTGCATCTTCAGCAGCGCTTCGCCGTGTTCGAGAGGGCGCAGGGTTTTCTCTACCACGTCCACGCGACGGCCTGGTGCAACGACAGCAGCTTTCATAAGAGCCTCCGTGTCTATCCGATGTGAGCTTGGGGTATCGCCGGGACAGCATAGACCTTGCCTGCCCAGGCAAAACTGCTTCAGGTCATGGTCGTGGTGGACGCGCCCATAAAATGCCTGCGTATGCCTGACTGGCATGTGCGGAAAAAAGAAAAGCCCGCGGCAATGATGCGGCGGGCTGCAAGAACGTACGGAGCAGGGTCAGTGTGCCAATCCGGATGTCGGCATTTCGTGAAGAACCATAAAAAAGCCCGCCATGAAAGGCGGGCAAAAGACGTTTGAAGGGAGAGCTTGCAGGCTGCGCCGTGCCGGTTAACCCAGGATTAAGCGACAACGCATTGACCCGGCACCCTGATCAGCCTATACAGGCCTGCCATTATCCCAGGAGCCAGCATGCGCGACGAAGACGACCTGCACGAACCCGAGCACGATCACCTGCTCGACCACGAATTCCTCTACGACGACGTGGCGCCCGAGGCAGATGCCCAGGGCGCCGAGGATGAAGTGGAGGAGGACGAAGAAACGCTGGACGACCTTGATGACGAAGAGCGCGATCACCCAGCCTGGTTCGACGATTGCGACGACTGACTCAGCGACCATCCACCGAGAACCGGCCGGGCCCGCTTACCGCCAGCAACAGCAGGCCGCCCATGATGCTGAGGTTTTTCAGAAACTGGGTCATGTTGGCGCTGCGCTCGGGGTCGACCATGTTCCAGAACGGGTGGCCAAGCAACGCGGTGCCCAGCACGAACAGTGCGAACAGGAACGCCAGCGGTCGCGTGTAGAAACCGAGGATCAACAGGATTGCGACGACAAACTCCATAATGACGGCAATCCCTGCCGCCAGCATCGGTGCAGGGGCGCCGAGTGAGGTCATATAGCCTACCGTGCCATCGAAGCCGGTCAGCTTGGCCCAGCCGGACAAGACGAACAGGATCATCAGCAGTATGCGGGCGATCAGGATAATAATGTCGCGTTGACCATCGAACAGGGAGTAGCGCATGGCGGCGTTCCAGTGGACGAGTACAAGCTCCACTTTAGCAGCTGCGCAAGACATTGCCGTCAGGCAGCAAAAAGGCGCCGCAAGGGCGCCTTTTCAACGAAGTTTGGTGCGAGTGGCGGGACTCGAACCCGCAAGGCTCACGCCGACAGATTTTAAGTCTGCTGTGTATACCAATTCCACCACACTCGCACGCTTGAAGGGGTCGCAACGACCAGCTCGCTTCTAAGCAGAAGGGCTTCGCAATCAAGCGCGCTTTATAACCCATTGTTATAGTTGAGTCAACTGCAGCACCTATGATCAACAGATAGAGGGGTCGATCAAACGGGCAATTGACACCTTGCCATCATCACGCAACTGTTGCCCGGTAAATGGCCCCGTGGGTGTTCCGCAATGACGCAGGGTGGAGTTGGCGAAGACATGGTGCGTCCACGGTTGTTCTGGCGGCTGCTGTTCGCGCAGGTGCTCGTGCTGGGTGCTTTTCTTTACATCAGCCTGATCAGCCTGGGCGGGTATCTGCTGTTGCTGGGCTTCGATGCAGAGCACTCACAGCAGCAGCGTATGTTGGCCCTGGCCGGCGGTGGTATGATCATGCTGCTTAGCCTGTGGTTGCTGAAAGTGGCCATGCCACGGCGCATCGGCCCGGTGCTGTCCGAGCCGGAACGCTGACTGCCTGTAGTGGTTCAACTGTCTACTGGCAGACACTCCGGGCTACGTTCATTTCCTCCCTCCTGCTGTGCCAGTGGAGTTTGCATGGTTCCAGCTGACTGTCTCGAATCTCCCGTCATGCCTGCCCATCGTTATGAACAGCTGGTTCAGTCGGTGGTGGATTATGCCATCTACATGCTCGACCCCTCCGGCCATGTGGTGTCGTGGAACGCCGGCGCGCAACGGATCAAGGGTTACCGTGGCGATGAAGTGATCGGCAAGCACTTTTCGTTGTTCTTCACCCCACAGGATTGTGCGGATGGCCGCCCCGATCAGTTGCTGCGCCAGGCGCTGGAGCAGGGTGTGGCGCAGGACGAAGGCTGGCGGGTGCGCAAGGACGGCACGCAGTTCTGGGCCCTGGCTGCACTGGATGTGATCCGTGATGAAAATGGCCAGATCATAGGCCTGGCCAAGGTGACACGCGATATCACTGACCGTCGCGAGTCGGCGCTGCAGCTGGACGCAGTGCGCGCCCAGCTGTTCCAGGCGCAGAAGCTTGAAGCCCTCGGCCAGTTGACCGGTGGTCTGGCGCACGACTTCAACAACATGTTGACCATCATCATCAGCTCGGCGCGCCTGGCGCTGGCCACCCAGGACCCGGCACGCGCCCAGCGCATGTTGCAGCACATCCTCGATGCCAGCCAGCGCGGCACCGAACTGACCCAGCAACTGCTCAGCTTTGCCCGGCACCGCAAGCTCGATGTGGCCAGCGTTGCCCCTTCAGACTTGGTTACCGCTACGCGTGGCCTGCTTGAGCATGCTTTGCCAGGCTCAATTGACTTGGAGGTATTGCTGCAACCGGACCTGCCGCTGATCGAGGTGGATGCCGGGCAACTGCAGATGGTGTTGCTCAACCTGTTGTTCAATGCCCGTGACGCCATCGAGGGGCATGGCCGGATCAGCCTGACTGTCGATGTGGTCGAGCTGCTCGGCGAAGTTGAAGGGCTCAAGGGCAGCTTCGTGCGCTTCAAGGTGGAAGACAGCGGCGAAGGTATACCCACAGAAATACTGCCGCGTATCTTCGAGCCGTTTTTCACCACCAAGCCTTTTGGCAAGGGTACCGGCCTGGGGCTTAGCCAGGTCTATGGTTTCGCCCGGCAAAGCGGCGGCGCCATTTGTGTCGATAGCGAGCCTGGCCGGGGAACTTGCATGCAACTGTACTTGCCAATGTATCAGGACCAGACGGATAGCCCACTCGACAGGTAGACAACATGGCACAGGCACTGAAGCGACTGGTAACGGGGATCGACGGGCTCGACGCGTTGCTCAAGGGTGGCCTGGTAGCTGGCGCCTCCTACATTATCCAGGGGCCACCGGGGGCTGGTAAGACCATCCTCGCCAATCAGTTGGCCTGCGGCCATGTGCGGGGCGGTGGTCGGGTGCTGGTGGCCACCTTGCTGAGCGAGTCGCATGAACGCTTGTTCCAGTACCTGTCCACGCTGGACTTCTTCGATCCGGCGCTGGTCGGCGACCAAATCCAGTTCGTCAGTGCCTTTGATACCCTTGAGCAGGACGGGCTGGAAGCGGTGGTGCGGTTATTGCGCCAGGAAATCGCCCGGCAACAGGCCAGCCTGCTGATCGTCGACGGTGTGCTCAATGCCCGGGTACGTGCGGAAACCGCGCTGGACACCAAAAAGTTCGTCTCTGAACTGCAGGGGCATGCAGCCTTCGCCGGCTGCACCGTTCTGCTGTTGACCAGTGCCCGGCTGGACGAAGGCAGCCCGGAACACACCATGGTCGATGGCGTGATCGAACTGGGTGAGCAATTGGTGGGCAGCCGCGCCGTGCGCCATGTTCAGTTGCGCAAGACCCGTGGCAGTGGCGCGTTGTCGGGGCGTCACGAATGCCTTATCGATGAGTCCGGCATGCAGGTCTATCCTCGCCTGGAAGCCTTGTTCAGCCACCCCAGCCAGTTGGGCAGCGGCACCTTGGCGCGTGTCAGCAGTGGTGTGCCAGCCTTCGATGTAATGCTTGGCGGGGGGTTGGCCACTGGGTCAGTCAGCCTGTTGATGGGGCCTTCAGGAAGTGGCAAGACGTCATTGGGCCTGGCCTTTCTCGGTGCCAGCACCCCGCAGGCGCCGGGGTTGCATTTCGGTTTTTACGAAACGCCCGAACGTCTGCGCAGCAA
>Ga0182736_1003118_pt1 | contig 11493 bp, 6 predicted proteins | sample eDN5th30CKraftBY_FD_128882 | JGI IMG/M metagenome (GOLD analysis project Ga0182736, IMG submission 128882) | Enriched backyard soil microbial communities from Emeryville, California, USA - eDNA 5th pass 30_C Kraft BY (version 2) (version 2) | ecosystem: Environmental > Terrestrial > Soil >...
CAAGCCGAGATCGGCATGCCGAATTCGGTGATCGGCAGCTATTCGGGCGATGCCGCGGAATTCGCCAAATCGCTGCGTGGCGAGCCGTGGCTGATCCTTGCTGCGGTAGTCACGATCTATATCGTGCTTGGCGTGCTCTACGAGAGCGCAATCCACCCGCTGACGATTCTCTCGACGTTGCCTTCGGCCGGCGTCGGCGCGCTGCTGGCGCTCTCTCTGCTCGGCTACGACCTTTCGGTCATCGCGCTGATCGGCATTATTCTTCTGATGGGTATCGTCAAGAAGAACGCGATCATGATGATTGACTTCGCGCTCGAGGCCGAGCGGGAAGAGGGGCTGTCCGCGCGCGATTCGATCGTTAAGGCGAGCCTCCTGCGCTTCCGCCCGATCATGATGACGACGCTCGCCGCGCTGTTCGGCGCTCTGCCACTCGCGCTCGAAGGGGGCACCGGTTCGGAGTTGCGAAATCCGCTCGGCATCACCATCGTCGGCGGTCTTCTCCTCAGCCAGTTGCTGACGCTCTACACGACGCCGGTGATTTATCTTGCGATGGAGCGCGCAAAAGATCGTTTCAGTTGGCTGACTCCACAGCCGCCGCAGACGCGCCCGCCGGGCGCCAGGCGGACGAAAGCGGCGGAGTAGGCGATGAATTTCTCCGCGCCCTTCATCCGGCGGCCGATCGGCACCACGCTTTTGGCGATCGGCATGATGCTGGTGGGCGCCGTCGCCTACGAGTTCCTGCCGGTTTCGAGCCTGCCGTCGGTCGAGTTTCCGACGATCCGCGTCTCCGCAAGCCGTCCCGGCGCCGACCCAGAAACCATGGCGGCGACCGTGGCGGCGCCGCTCGAGCGGCGGCTCGGCGAGATTGCAGGGGTCACCGAAATGACCTCGACGAGCGCACTCGGCTCGACCAGCATTACGGTGCAGTTCGATCTCAACCGCAGCATCGATGGTGCCGCGCGCGACGTGCAGTCGGCGCTGAATGCCGCCGCGACCGATCTCCCGAGCGATCTGCCGACGCTGCCCATCTTCCGCAAGGTCAATCCTTCGGCTTCGCCGATTCTCATCCTTGCGTTGACGTCGAAAACCATGACGGCAAACGCGATTTATGACGTCGCCGACTCCGTCATCGCCCAGCGTATGTCGCAGGTCGATGGCGTCGCCGAAGTCACCGTTTCGGGTGCCGATCAGCCGGCGGTGCGCATGCGCGTCGATCCGGTACGGCTTGCCCAGATGGGTATTTCGATGGACGACGTGCGCACCGCGGTTGCCGGTACCAACGCGCTCGGACCCGTCGGCAATATTGACGGGGGCTGGATCGGCGAGTCGCTCGCCACCAACAGCCAGCTTCGCAAGGCCGAAGATTACCACACGCTCGTCGTGAAGACGGTGAACGGTAACGTCATCCGGCTGAAGGACATCGCCACCATCCGGGATTCGACGCGCAACAGCCGCTCCGATGCACGCTTCAATCGCGAACCGGCGGTGCTCCTGATCGTCACCAAGCAGGCGAGCGCCAACGTCATCGAGACGGTCGACAAGATCAAGGTGCTGTTGCCCGATCTGCAGCGCTGGATTCCGGCAAGCGTCGAAATCTCCGTACTGTCCGACCGTACGCAAACGATCCGCGCCAGTGTCCGCGAGATGCAGCTCACGCTGTTCGGTACCGTCGTGCTGGTGATGCTGGTCGTCTTCGTCTTCCTGCGCCGCATTTCCGGCACCATCGCCGCCGGCGTCACCGTGCCGTTGTCGCTCGCCGGCACTTGCGGGCTGATGTGGCTCGCGGGCTTTTCTATCGACAATCTTTCCCTGATGGCGCTCGCCGTCTCGGTCGGCTTTGTTGTCGACGACGCCATCGTCATGATCGAGAACTGCTTCCGCAATCTCGAGCGGGGCAAGTCACCGTTGCGGTCGGCGATGGAAGGCGCGAAGCAAATCGGCTTCACGGTGATCTCGATCAGCGTTTCGCTGCTCGCCGCCTTTATCCCGCTGCTTCTGATGGGCGGCATCGTCGGCCGGCTGTTCCGCGAATTCTCAGTGACGCTCGCTTTCGCGATCATCGTCTCGACCGTGGTGTCGCTCACGGTAACGCCGATGGTCTGCGCCTATTTCGTGCGCGAGGCGCCGAGCCCTGATGCGACGCGGTTCGACCGCATCGTCGAAAGCATATTCGGGCGCCTGCTTCGCCTCTATGAGCAGACGCTTGCCGGCATCATCCGCTTCCACACGCTCGCCCTGCTCGTGGTCGCGGGGACGATCGCGCTCACCGCGCTTCTCTATGTGAAAGTTCCGAAGGGCTTCATTCCGCCGGACGATACTGGACTCATCTTCGGCGGCACGCAGGCATCCCCCGATATCTCCTTCCAGGCGATGCGGGTTTTACAGCAGAAGGCGCTCGAACTCGTCCTCGCCGATCCGGCGATCGCCGGCGTCGGTTCCTCGATCGGCACGTCGAGCTTCAATCCCTCCGCCAATCAGGGCCGCATGTTCATCAGCCTGAAGCCGCTTGAAGAGCGCGGCGGCCTGACGACGGCGCAGGTCATCAATCGGCTGCGCGGCAAGATATCGAATATCCCCGGCCTGCGGGTGTTTCTGTTCGCCGCCTCGGATGTGCGGGTCGGCGGCCGCCAGAGCCAGTCGCAATACCAGTTCACGTTATGGGATCCGGATTTCGGCGAGCTTAAAGAGTGGTTTCCGCGCATCCTGGATCGCGTGAAGCAGGTGCCGGGCCTCGTCGATGTCACGACCGACCGCCAGCAGGGCGGGCTGCAGGCCGATGTCGTCATCGACCGCCTGGCGGCGGCGCGCCTTAACGTACCAATTGCGAATATCGACAACGCGCTGAACAACGCCTATTCGCAGCGGCAGATTTCCCGCATTTACGGTGCGCGCAACCAGTATCAGGTCGTGCTGGAGGTTGCGCCTCAATTCCAGCGCGATCCTTCCGATTTCGACCAGATCTACGTGCCGTCGACGACCGGCGCGCAGGTGCCACTCTCGGGGCTTGCGAAGTTCGAGCGCACGCTAAGCCCGCTCACGGTCAATCACCAAAAGCAGTTTCCCGCGATCACCATCACTTTCAATCTTGCGCCGGGTTATTCGCTCGAACAGGTATCGGACGACATCATCCGTACGGTGCGTGAGGTGCACCCGCCGGATTCGCTGCGCGCGGAATTTGCCGGAGATGCCGCCGCCGCGGCGCGCAGCTCGAGCGCCCAGCCGCTGCTGATTCTCGCGGCGCTGATTGCGGTCTATATCGTGCTCGGCGTGCTTTATGAGAGTCTCGCGCATCCTCTGACTATTCTCTCGACGCTGCCGTCGGCTGGACTCGGCGCGCTCCTCGCGCTGATGGTGACGGGCACCGAGCTCTCATTAATCGCCTTCATCGGCATCATTCTGCTGATCGGCATTGTCAAGAAAAACGGCATCATGCTCGTGGATTTTGCGCTCGAAGCCGAGCGCAAGCGCGGCCTTGCACCGGAACAGGCGATTTTCGAGGCCTGCATCGAGCGTTTCCGGCCGATCATGATGACAACGCTCGCGGCGATTCTCGGCGCGGTACCGCTCATCATCGCGAGCGGGCCCGGCTCGGAGCTGCGCCGTCCGCTCGGCATCACCATCGTCGGCGGCCTGATCGTCTCGCAGGTGCTGACGCTCTACACCACGCCGGTAATTTATCTCCTGCTCGATAAATTACACCGCCGCTTAGGTGGCGCGGCGCAAATCAGCCGGCCGCCGCGGCGCAATCCGCCGGCGCCGCAACCGGCGCGTTAGCTGGTGCAAATCGGATCCCTGAATTAACATTCCAATCGGCCCGCTCGGCGGGCCGCTATCTCATCCGTTCCCGAAAATGTAGGCACTGCGACATGGACGCTGGAAATGAAACACGATTGCAGCCGCTGATGATGTCGTTCGACGTATTCGGCACGCTGATCAGCGTACGTGATAGTTCTTATGCGGCGTTCGAAAGCATTCTATCGGAAGCGGGCGGGGCGAATGTCGACGTCAAGAAATTCTGGGAGCGTTGGGAACACCGGAATATCGAGCATTACTGGGAGCCCTATCAGCCCTATCGGAAAATTTGCGAAACCTCGCTCACCGAAACATTCGCCGAGTTCGGCCTGCAAGGCAGCGGCCGCTTGATCGACCGTTACTTCGAGGCTTTCCCGAAATTCTTCCTTTATGACGACGTCCTGCCGACGCTCGAGCGCCTGGCCAAAACGTATAAATTGGCGATCGTCTCCAACATCGACGACGACCTGCTCGCGGCAACACCCCTAAGCCGTGAATTCGATCTTGTTTGCACCGCGGAACGCGCGCGCGGGTATAAGCCCGACGGAACGCTATTCAAATATCTGCTTGAAAAGTCGGGTTTGACCAAAGACCAGTTATTTCATTCGGGGCAGTCGCAGTTCACCGATCTCGTTGGTGGAAAACCGCTCGGTCTCACCATTGCATGGATCAACCGGCGCAATATCGCCCTTTCCGAATCCGTGCCGCCGCCCGACTATGTTCTTTCGGACATTCAATCGCTTCATCGAATCGTGCAGATGTAGATACGGTCGTGGAAGGAGATCAGTGCCCGGCAAGCGCGGCCTGAACCTTCTGCACCATGGCGGCAAGGCGCGGGCCGATATCGTTGACGATCTGCTCGCGCGACAGCCGGAATACCGGCTCGCCGCAATTAAAGGCATAGACGCCGCTGCCGTCGGCCGGCACGAGGGGCACGCCGGCAGCGGCAATGTCCGATTGCCACTCGCCAACCGACAGCGTGAAGCCGCGCTTTTCGTAATCGTCCACCGCCTGCTCGATGCCTTCGCGCAGGGCCGGCCAGTTGTCGCCGGCATGCTTGGCGATATGGCTCATCAGCCATTCGCGTTCTTCCTCGGGCGCGGCGGCCAAGAGTGCCCGGCCCATCGCCGTCGTCGCCATCGGCAGCCGCGCTCCAAGCTCGAGTCGCAACATCGACGAGGAACGGCCGCGCGCCTGCTCGATATAAATAAGATTCAGGCGGTCGCGGATGCCGAGCGCAACGGTCGCATCTGTATGATCGGCAAGCTCCTGCATGAGCGGCAGCGCGATCTGGCGAACCCGGAGATTGATGAGGGCGGAATAGCCGAGGGAGATAGCTCCCGGCGCGAGCGTATATTTCGACAGCCGCTCGTTGTGCAGGAGATAGCCAAGCTTCGTGAGTGTGTAGGTCAGCCGCGAAATCGTCGCCTTGGGCAGGCCCGTGCGCTGGGCAAGTTCCTGATTGCCGAGGACACAGTCGGCCGGCGTGAAGGCGCGCAACACATCGAGCCCGCGCGCCAGCGCAATCACGAATTTCCGGTCATGCGCGGGAGCGCTGGCGCTCATCGCCCGTGGCCCGTCAGTCTCCCATTGCTCGTAAATCGTCACCGCCGCAACCATCAATCAAAAAATTGACTCGAATGGCAGCACTTCCTGGCGTTACAATCAATGTGCAGGGCAGCATTTTGTCTGACGGAATCGTGAACACGATCGCCTGAAGTTGCAGGGAGTTGAAGCATCGTGTCGGATCCGGTGAGTCTGCATCACGAAAAAGATATCGCCGTTGTTCTGGTCGATAACCCGCCGGTCAATGCGCTGAGGCACGCGGTGCGGCTCGGCATTCTCGAAGCGATGCGTGCCGCGGCAGGGGATGCGGGCATCCGCGCCATCGTGCTCTCAGCCAAAGGCCGCACCTTCATGGCCGGCGCCGACATCTCGGAGTTCGGCAAGCCGCTTGCTTCGCCAAGCCTGCCGGAAGTCATCGCCTTTATGGAAACGGTGCAGAAACCGCTCGTCGCGGCGGTGTTCGGCACGCCGCTCGGCGGCGGGCTAGAAATCACATTTGGCTGCCATTTTCGCGTTGCGGCGCCTGGCACCAGACTGGGCCTGCCGGAAATCAAGCTCGGCATCATTCCCGGTGCCGGCGGCACGCAACTTCTGCCGCGTCTTGTCGGCGTCGAAAAAGCCGCGAAGATGATTCTCTCCGGCGAGCCGATTGCGGCCGCCGATGCGCTGGCATCCGGCCTTGTCGACAAGATCGTCGAAGGCGACGTGGTGCAGGGTGCGGTTGCCTTCGCGCACAGGGTGCTTGCCGAAAAGCGGGCGCTCGTGCATCCGCGTGCCCGCGACGAGAAAATCTCGCCTGCGGCGCGCGATGGATTGGAAAAGGTCGCCGCGGAAACCTTGAAAAAAACACGCGGCATGCAAGCCCCGCAGGCCGCGGTCGAATCGCTACGCAACATTTTCACGCTGCCGGTCGATGCCGGCCGCAAACGCGAGCGCGAGCTATTTAATGAACTGGTGATCGGCGAGCAGGCGGCTGCCCAGCGCCACATTTTCTTTGCCGAACGCGAAGCGTTGAAAATTCCTGGTGTCGGCAAGGATGTAAAGCCGCGCGAGATAAAGAGCGCGGCGGTAATCGGCGCCGGCACCATGGGGGGCGGCATCGCCATGGCGCTCGCGAGTAGCGGCATTCCTGTCACCGTGATCGAAACGGGGGAGGATGCGCTGGTGCGCGGGCTCGGGGCGGTACGCAAGAATTTTGAGATGAGCGTCAAGCGCGGCAGCTTGACGCCCGAAGCGGTGGAAAAACGGCTCGGTTTGGTAAAGGGCGCGACATCGCTCGATGCGGCAAAGGACGCCGATCTCGTCATCGAAGCCGTGTTCGAGGACATGGCGGTGAAAGAGCAGGTGTTCGGCACGCTCGACAAAATTGCCAAGCCCGGCGCTGTGCTCGCCACCAATACTTCTTATCTCGACGTCGACAAGATTGCAGCGATCACGAACCGCCCCACCGATGTCGTCGGCATGCATTTCTTCAGCCCTGCGAATGTCATGCGGCTTCTCGAAATCGTGCGCGGCGAAAAGACCTCACCCGAAGTTCTGGCGACGGCATTGGCTGTCGGTCGCAAGCTCGGCAAGACGCCGGTTGTCGTCGGCGTATGCCGGGGTTTCGTCGGCAACCGCATGCTGGCGCGGCGACAGGAGGCGGCGGAGCGTCTGCTGCTCGACGGCGCCTTGCCGCATGAAGTCGATCAGGCACTTACGGATTTTGGCTTTCCGATGGGACCGCTCGCGGTGTCGGATCTTGCCGGCCTCGACATCAGCTGGCGTAACCGCAAGGCGCTTGGTACCCGCGCCGAGATCGCCGATACCTTATGCGAGATGGGCCGTTTCGGTCAGAAAACCGGCAGGGGCTATTACCGCTACGAGCCCGGCTCGCGCACGCCCCTTCGCGATCCCGAAGCCGATGCGGTCGTTGTCGCGGCTTCGCAAAAGCTCGGCCGCACGCGGCGAAATTTCATGCCGGACGAGATCGTCGAGCGGCTGATTTTTCCAATGATCAACGAAGGCGCGCGTATTCTCGAAGAGGGCATCGCCGCGCGCGCGAGCGATATCGACGTGATCTGGGTGCGCGGTTACGGTTTTCCGGTTTGGCGCGGCGGGCCGATGTTCTATGCCGATAGCGTGGGGCTTGCGAACATCCGCGGCCGGCTGAAAACTTTCGCGCAGGAAAGCGGCGACGAAACGCTTAACCCCGCGCCGCTGATCGAGAAGCTTGCGGCGACAGGTAAGGGATTCGCTTCTTCCTAACCCGCGTCTCTTGTCTTTTTAATCGGCGCTACGCGCCCACGGCCGGTGATTTACCGTGCCGATCCGCCAGTAATCGCTGCCCTCGGCGCGGAAGTGATCGGCGCGCGTGATCGAGCAGTTGTCGACGCTGAACGCGAGGGCGCGATCGGGCGAAAGCTCGAGAGCGGCCGACAGCATCGCCTTGATCGTGCCGCCATGGGTGACGGCGATGATGTCGCGTCCGGCATATTCCTGGGTGATGCGCTCGATCGCCGGCTTCACCCGCGCGATCAGGTCGTTGAAGCTCTCGCCGCCCGGTGCGCGCTCGTCGGCCGGGCCAAACCAAAATGGCGCTTTCTTGCGCATGCGGTAAAATTCCTCGCGATCGAGCCCCTGCCAGTCGCCAAGATGCTGCTCGGCGAATTCGGGCACCGCGAACGGCTTCTGGCGCGGGCGATGGCGCTCGTCGATCGCGGCGATGATCGCGTCTGCTGTCTGGATCGTGCGCGAGAGGTTGCTGGTAAGCCACACGGCGCTCGAGGGAAGCTCGGCCGCGACCGCGCGAAATACTTCGGTATCGGTGACGTCGCTATCGACGTCGTGCTGGCCGTAGATGCGCGCGTGTTCCGTGACCGGCGCATGCCGGATCCACCACCAATGCGTTTCACGCGCCATTGCTTTATCCTTTAGCCATGTTGCCTCATTGCGCCATCGCTTTACACCATCATGCCGCAAGCGCCACCCCAATCGGCGCGCCGGAGATCGCACCATGACGCCGAAAGAGACGCCCGAAGAAATGCTGGGCCGCGATTTCGGCACACTGCCGGCGCTGATCCGTCTCTATGCCGAAGCCGTGCCGGAGCGCATCGCGTTCAAGCTCGGCACGCAAAGCCTGAGCTATGCCGCGCTCGACAGCCTGATGGACCGGGTGGCAAGCGCCTTTCAGCGCGCGGGCGCGAGACAAGGCGACGTGGTCGCGATTTGCGCTTCAACCTCGCTCGAATATCTCGCGGTGTTTCTCGGTGCGCTGCGTGCGGGGCTGGTGGCAGTACCGCTCTCGCCATCGGCGACGCCTGAGAGCCTGCGGCTGATGCTGGAAGACTCCGGCGCTTCGTATTTTTTTCTCGACGCGATGACGGATGAAATCCTGCAAGGAAAGATACCGCCGGGCATCGAGCGCGTTGCACTCGACGATACGGCTGCCGGCATGAAATTCAAGAGCTGGCTTGCGCCGGAAAACGCGAAGCCTGCGGAGATCATTGTGTCGCCCGAAGATCCGTTTAACATCATCTATTCCTCCGGCACGACCGGCGCGCCGAAGGGCATCGTCCAGCCCAACAGCATGCGCTGGGCGCATGTCCGGCGCGGCATGCATTACGGTTATGGCGCGGGCGCAGTGTCGCTCGCTTCGACGCCGCTTTATTCCAACACGACGCTCGTCGGCATTTTCCCGACCATCGCCTGCGGCGGCACAGTCGTCTTGATGGCGAAGTTCGACGTCGCGGCGTTTCTAGAACTCGCCGAACGCGAACGGGTGACGCATGCGATGCTGGTGCCCGTGCAGTACCAGCGCATCATCGGGCACCCGGACTTCGATAAATACGATCTCTCCAGCTTTCATATGAAATTCGCGACGAGTTCACCCTTTCCCGCGGCGCTCAAATCCGAGGTTTTGCGGCGCTGGCCGGGTGGATTGATCGACAGTTACGGCCTCACCGAGGGCGGCGGAACATGCGCACTTGTCGCCCATGAATTCCCTCATAAACTTCATACGGTGGGAAGACCCGCGCCAGGTCACGACATTCGCCTGATCGGCGAGGACGGCCGCGAGGTCGGCAGCAGTGAGGCGGGCGAGGTCGTCGGCCGCTCGCCGGTGATGATGACTGGCTATCACCGCCAGCCGGAGCTGACTGCCGCTGCCGAATGGCACGATGCCGAAGGCCGCCGCTTCATCCGCACCGGCGATATTGGGCGCTTCGACGAAGACGGCTTTCTCACGCTGATCGATCGCAGGAAGGACATGATCATTTCCGGCGGCTTCAACATTTATCCGAGCGATCTCGAAGCTGTACTCGCGCAGCATCAAGCCGTCGCCGAGGCGGCGGTCGTTGGCGCGCCGTCCGATCGCTGGGGCGAGACGCCGGTTGCTTTCGTCGTGCTGAAAGCAGGAAGCGCCGCGACAGGTAATGAATTGTGCGCTTGGGCGAACGAGAAGCTCGGCAAGATGCAGCGGCTCGCGGAAGTGCGGATCAAAGACGCGTTTCCGCGCAGCTCGATCGGCAAGGTGCTGAAGCGCGAATTGCGCGAGGAGTTATTGCTATCAAGCGCCGGTAATAACCGAACGCCTGCTGCATAATTGTCGCACCCTAAACTTAGTTATGTAAAATCCTTTGAAAGCCGGATCGGCGCTTGCCGTTCCGGCTCGTGCGACTAAGCCTTTCGAAAAAAGTAGTCGGGGGGCTCATGCTGCACTGGTTCTCGAACCTGCGCGGCGACATCGAAGGCGGGCTGATGTCCGCCTTGGTCGCCGTGCCGCTTGCCATCGGCTTTGGCATGTTCGCCTTCGTCTCACTAGGCGAAGGTTATTTTGCCAACGGCGCGATCGCCGGTATTTTCACGACGTTCATTCTTTGCTTCGCCTGCGTGTTGCTCGGCGACAAGACGACGACCGTTTACGCACCGCGCATCAACTCGACTTTTTTCCTCGGCATTTTCACCTATGGCCTCGTCCATGGCGATAACGCCGCGATCGCCGCTGGCGGCACGCCGCTTGTGCTGGCGATTGTCTTTGCCGTCGTTATTCTGGGCGGCGCGTTACAATCGCTGTTCGGACTTGTCCGGCTCGGCACGTTGATTAAGTTTGTGCCTCATCCGGTGATGGCGGGCTTTCAGAACGCGGCGGCCGCTTTGCTGTTTCTCGTGCAACTTGCCAATGTCTGCGGCCTCGAGCGCCACATCTCCTTCATGCAGATGTACAAGCATATCGGCGAGGTGCGGCCGGTGAGCCTTGTCATCGCGACACTTACGTTTCTGGCGATGTGGAACGCCAAGAAATTACTGCCGAAAATTCCGCCACTGCTCGTCGGTCTTGGTGCGGGTACCGCAATTTACTACGCATTGCTGTTCACCGGCTTTGGCGGCTGGCTCGGCCCGGTGATCGGCAGCTATCCAGCGGTGCCCATGGAGCATGTTCGCTTCTCCTATCTTGGCGGCCTCTCACAAGCGCATCGCTTCTGGGAATTCGCGCCGACGATTTTTGGCGGCGCATTTGCGCTTGCAATCATTGCCGCGATTGATGCGTTGCTTTGCGCGAAACTCGCGACCCCCGCCGGAGAAAAGGCGCCCGAGAGCAATAGCCTCTTGATGCGGCTAGGCGCGGGCAACATGGCGGCGGGCCTGTTCGGCGGCATCACGAGCGGCATCAATATCGGCGCGAGTCTGACCAACCGCGGCTTCGGCGGGCGAACGCCGCTTTCGGTGGTCGTGCATGGTGCCGTGCTGGTTACGGCCGGCGCGGGCTTCTGGTGGAGCGGCGCCTATATCCCGCAGGTCGTACTGTCGGCCTGCATCATGGTGATCGCGATTCAGCACTTCGACGCATGGAGCCTGAAGCTGCCTTCGCAAGTATTTTCCGGCACGGCGAGTTTCCGCCGCGCTTCGGCGCTCGATCTTCTGGTTGTCGCTGTCGTTGCGGCGCTCTCGGTGCTGCTCAACATTGTGCTTGCCGTTTTCATCGGCATCGGCATCGCCATTTTGCTGTTCGTGGTAAAAATGAGCCGCGGCATCGTTCGCCGCAGCTATCGCTGCGATGCCGTCCACTCGCGCAAGGCGCGCGGTCCGGAGGAGCGGGCCTTTCTCGATCGTGCAGGACGCGACATTCTGGTGATGGAATTGCAAAGTGCGCTGTTC
>Ga0182736_1003119_pt1 | contig 11492 bp, 7 predicted proteins | sample eDN5th30CKraftBY_FD_128882 | JGI IMG/M metagenome (GOLD analysis project Ga0182736, IMG submission 128882) | Enriched backyard soil microbial communities from Emeryville, California, USA - eDNA 5th pass 30_C Kraft BY (version 2) (version 2) | ecosystem: Environmental > Terrestrial > Soil >...
CTCCCACAGCATCGCGCGGTAATTGCCGTCGAAGCTGACCGGCACCCCGAGCCGCTTCGCCGCGCGCGCCGCGGCGAGCGCCGCATCGGCCGAGCGTGGCCCGAGTGCGGGGGTGATACCCGACAGGTGGAGCAGGCGCGCACCGTCCAGCAGTCGGTCGAAGTCATAATCTTCGGGCCCGCTCGCCGCGAAGCTCGACCCCGCGCGGTCGTAGACGATTTCCGATGCGCGCAGGCCCGCTCCCACGCTCAGGAAATAGAGGCCCATGCGCCCCGGCCCGGTCGCGACCGCGGCGCAGTCGACACCCGCGCCGCGCACCGCCGCCACCGCGCCGCGACCGAGCGCATTGTCGGGGATCCGGCTCATCATCGCGCAATCGTGGCCGAGATGCGCGAGCCCGATCGCGACATTCGCCTCGGCCCCGCCGACATGCAGCGCGAGCGACGGCGACTGCATGAGCAGCTCGTTGCCCGGCGCGGTCAGGCGGATCAGCAGTTCGCCGAAGAAGACGAGGCGGCCGTTTGTCATATCACTCCCCGCTCACCCTGAGCTTGTCGAAGGAGGCCTCTAACGCGCGAGCCAGCCGCCGTCGACGGCAAGGATATGGCCCTGAACATAATCCGCCGCCGATGAGGCGAGGAAGACCGCGGCACCGCCGATATCGGCGGGGTCGCCCCAGCGCCCCGCCGGGATGCGCTCGACGATCTGGCGGTTGCGCGTCGCGTCCGATTGCAGCGCGGCGGTGTTGTTCGTGGCGATATAGCCGGGCGCGATCGCGTTGACCTGCACCCCCTTCGCCGCCCATTCGTTCGCGAGCAGCTTGGTGAGCCCGCCGACGCCCGATTTCGACGCGGTGTAGCTCGGCACGCGGATGCCGCCCTGGAAGGTCAGCATCGAGGCGATGTTGATGATCTTGCCCGAACCCCCTTCCTTTTCGATACGCGCGATCATGTGTTTGCCCACCGCCTGGCAGAGGAAGAAGAGCGTCTTCAAATTGGTGTCCATCACCGCGTCCCAATCGGCCTCGGTGAAGTCGACGGCATCGGCGCGGCGGATGATGCCGGCGTTGTTGACGAGGATGTCGATGCGGCCGAACTCGGCGAGCACCGCGTCGACGAGTGGCTGCACCGCGGCGACGCTCGACAGGTCGGCGGCGAAATTTTCGCCGCGACGACCGAGAGCGCGGACCTTTTCGACGGTCTCGTCGGCGGGCGAGCGGCCGGCGGCCGCGATATCCGCCCCCGCTTCGGCGAGCGCGAGCGCGATGCCCTGGCCGATGCCGGTGTTGGCGCCGGTGACGAGCGCGATTTTTCCTGTGAGGTCGAACATTCGCATCGTTATCTTAATCCTATGTCATGCTGAACTTGTTTCAGCATCCATGACCTGCCCTTTCATCTAGCGCGGCGCTTTTGGAAAGGTCCGGCCATGGACCCTGAAACAAGTTCAGGGTGACGATGAAGACAGGAACAGTCCTTACTTCAATTGGCAGATGTCGAGGACGTTCATGTCGGTATAGTCGAGATTCTCGCCGCCCATCGCCCAGATGAAGGCATATTTCTTCGTTCCCGATCCCATGTGGATCGACCAGGGCGGACTGATCACCGCCTCCTCGTTCGCGATCACGATGTGCCGCATCGAATCCGGCTCGCCCATATAATGGAAGATGCGGTCATTCTCCTCGGGCAGGTCGAAATAGAGATAGATTTCGCTGCGCCGGTCGTGGAGGTGCGGCGGCATGGTGTTCCACACGCTCCCTTCCTCGAGCACGGTGAGACCGAGCAGGAGCTGCGCGCTTTCGCACACGCCTGGAATGACGAGCTGATAGATCGTCCGCTGGTTCGAATTGGCGAGGTCGCCGCGCGCGAGCGGGTTCGCCTGGTCGAGGGTGATATGCTTGATCGGGCAGATCTTGTGCGCCGGAAGCGAGGCGAGATAGAAGCGCGCGCCGTCGCCCTCGAAGGTCACCTCCTTCGACCCCATCGGGATATAGAGGCATTCCTTGTTCTTCATCTCGAAGCGCTGGCCGTCGACGCTGATCGCGCCGTCGGTGCCGATGTTGACCGCCGCCATCTCGCGCCGTTCGAGAAAGGGATGCCCCGCCGCCGACGCGGGCTCGCTCTGCGCGGGGAGCGTCAGCGCCCCGCCCTTGGGCACCGCACCGCCGATCACGAAGCGCTCGTTGTGCGAATAGTTGAGGTGGATTTGGCCATCCTCGAACATGCCCGCGACCAGATAGCGCGCGCGCAGATCGTCGTTCGAGACGTCCTCCATCATGTCGGGATGGGTGGCGTGATAGGTCTTCGCGAACATGATGGGCTTCCTCGTCGTGGAGAATGGAACTCGTGTTTGGCTACCGTCAATGGTAACCGGTGTCAATGATTCGGGTCGAACCGGACCGTCGGCGCGGAAATTTGTCGTAATTTGTCGCAAAAGGGCTAATCCGCTTGCCAGCAGCGGCCCGATACGGTGAATAGGAGCCCAATCCTCCGTTCCTCCCCGCGGATCGACACGAGATACATCGACTATGCCCAACAAGAGGCCGCTGCTCCTGACCGGGGCCCTGTGCGCGGCGATGCTGTCGCTGAGCGCCTGCGCGAGCAAGGACGACCAGAATGGCCGCGACCGCGGCGCCCCCGAAGTCGGCTATGTCGTCGCAGCGACATCGGCGGTCCCGATCACCACCGAACTCGGCGGCCGCACCGTCGCCTTCGAGACCAGCGAAGTGCGCCCGCAGGTGAGCGGGCTGATCCGCCGCCGCCTGTTCACCGAGGGCGGCGTGGTGCGTGCCGGCCAGCCGCTCTACCAGATCGACGCGAGCCTCTATCGCGCCGCGGTCGACCAGGCCGAGGCCAATCTGGCGAGCGCGCGCGCCAACGCGCAGGCGGCCGAGGAGAAAGCGAAGCGCTTCGAGCCGCTCGCCAAGATGCAGGCGATCGCCGAGCAGGATTATACCGACGCGCTGGCGGCGGCGCGGGTCGCGCGCGCCGTGGTCGCGCAGAACGCCGCGGCGCTCGAAACCGCGCGCATCAACCTGCGCTATGCGACGATCACCGCGCCGATCGGCGGGCGCATCGGCCGCAGCCTCGCCACCCCCGGCGCGCTTGTCAGCGCGAGCCAGGCCGAGCCGCTGGCGCTGATCCAGCGACTCGACCCCATCTATGTCGACATGCAGCAGTCGAGTTCCGAGCTCACAGCGCTGCGCCGGTCGCTCGCCAGCGGCGGCACCCAGCCGGGCAGCACCGCGGTGCGCCTGAAGCTCGAGGACGGGAGCGATTACGGCTTCACGGGCACGGTCGAGTTTTCCGAGATGACGGTCAACGAAGCGACCGGCACGGTGACGCTGCGCGCGCGCTTCCCCAATCCCAAGGGGCTGCTGCTGCCCGGCATGTTCGTCACCGCCCTGTTCGATCAGGCGGTCCAGCCCAATGCGATCCTCGTCCCGCAGCCCGCGGTGCAGCGCGATTTCGACGGCAGCGCCTTCGTCTATCTGGCGGGCAAGGACGACAAGGTCGTGCGGCGCAAGATCACCACCGAACGGACATCGGGCACCGACTGGGTCGTGTCGGCCGGGCTCAAGGCCGGCGACCGGGTGATCACCCAGGGCGTCGGCAATCTCAAGACGGGGATGGCGATCCGCCCGGTCGCGGCGGCCAGCGCGCAGCGGGCGGGCGCGGCTGCCGGGCGGACGGCGAAGGACAAATAGCCCGCCATGTCGCGCATCTTCATCGACCGCCCGATCTTCGCCTGGGTGCTGGCGATCATCGTGATGCTGGGCGGGCTCGGCGCGCTTTTCTCGCTGCCGATCGAGCAATATCCCGACATCGCGCCGACCCAGGTCAATATCCGCGCGACCTATCCCGGCGCGTCGGCCGAAACGATCGAGAACAGCGTCACCCAGGTGCTCGAACAGCAGCTGACCGGGATCGACGGCCTCCTCTATTTCAGTTCGCAATCGAGCTCGCGCGGGCAGGCGAGCATCACCGCGATCTTCGCCAAGGGCACCGACCCCGACATCGCGCAGGTCCAGGTCCAGAACCAGATCGCCTCGGCGATCTCGCGCCTGCCCGAACAGGTGCAGAGCCGCGGGGTGCGCGTCACCAAGTCCAATTCGGACACGCTGCTGCTCGTCGCCGTGTTCGACACCACCGACACGCGGTCGAACCAGGACGTGTCGGACTATCTGACCTCGAACATCCAGGACCCGCTGTCGCGCGTCGACGGGGTGGGCGACGTCAACGTCTTCGGCGCGCCGCACGCGATGCGGATCTGGCTCAATCCGCAGCGGCTCGCCGCGGTCTCGCTGATGCCCGGCGATGTGGTGAGCGCGATCAGCGCACAGAATACCGAGATCGCGGCGGGCGACGTCGGCGGGCTGCCGGCGCCCAAGGGCCAGATGCTCAACGCGACCGTCACTGCCCAGTCGCGGCTGCAGACGCCCGAGGAGTTCGAGAATATCGTGCTCAAGACGCTGTCCGACGGGTCGACGGTGCGGATCAAGGATGTCGCGCGCGTCGAACTGGGCGCCGAAAGCTATACCACCATCACCCGCGTCAACGGGCATCCGGGCGCGGGCATGTCGATCTCGCTGTCGCCGGGGTCCGACGCGCTCAAGACCGCCGACCTCGTCAAGGCGCGGATGGACGCGCTCGCCGCCGACATGCCCGAAGGGCTCGCCTATGCCTATGCGAATGATTCGACCAGCTTCATCAAGCTGTCGGTCAGCGAGGTGCAGAAGGCGCTGTTCGAGGCGATCCTGCTCGTCGTCCTGGTCATGTTCGTCTTTCTGCAAAGCTGGCGCGCGACGCTGATCCCCGCGATCGCGGTGCCCGTCGTCCTGCTCGGAACCTTCGCCATCTTCTATATCGCGGGGTTCAGCATCAACACGCTGACCCTGTTCGGGCTCGTCCTCGCGATCGGCCTGCTCGTCGACGACGCGATCGTCGTGGTCGAGAATGTCGAGCGATTGATGGAGGAAAATCCCGGCATGTCGGCGCGCGAGGCGACGATCCGGTCGATGCAGGAGCTGCAGGTCGCGCTCGTCGCGATCGGCCTCGTCCTGTCGGCGGTGTTCCTGCCGATGGCCTTCTTCGGCGGCTCGACCGGGGTCATCTATCGCCAATTCTCGATCACCATCGTGTCGGCGATGGCGCTGTCGGTGATCGTCGCGCTGGTGCTGAGCCCGGCGCTGACCTCGACCCTGCTCAAGCCCAAGGCGCATGGCGCGGAGGGCGAGCGCCGCCGCTTCCCGCGCCTTCATGAGATGTTCGAGCGCGCGAAGCACGGCTTCAACACGCGCTTCGACCGCGCGAGCGCCAGCTATGCGGGCAGCGTCGCCAAGGTCGTCGATCGCAAATGGCTGTTCCTGGCGATCTACGCGCTCGCCGTCGCGCTGCTCGTGCTGCTCTTCTTCCGTCTGCCCGGCGGTTTCCTGCCCAACGAGGATCAGGGCCGCGTCGCGATTCAGTTCCGCCTGCCCGCGGGCGCGACGCAGGAACGCACGCTGGAAGTGCGCGACGCGGTCGAGAAATATCTGCTGACCCAGGAAAAGGCGAACACCCAGGCGCTGTTCCTGATCGCCGGCGGCGGGGGCGGCGGCGCGTCGGGGCAGAACACCGGCCAGGGCTATGTCAACCTCGTCGACTGGGACGACCGTCCAGGGCCCGAGAACACCGCCGACGCGATCGCCCAGCGCGCGCGCAAGGCGCTGTCGGGACTGCGCGACGCGCAGATCTTCGCGCTCGTCCCCGGCGCGGTGCGCGGGCTCGGCGACACATCGGGCTTCACGATGGAATTGCAGAACCGCGGCGGGCTGAGCCGCGAGGAATTCGCCGCCGCGCGCGACAAATTGCTCGCGATGGCGAACGCCAACCCGCAGCTGCAGTCGGTGCGGCTGAGCGACCTGCCCGATGTCGCGACGCTGAAGGTCGACATCGATACCCAGCGGCTGACCGCCTATGGCCTCAGCAACAGCGACGTGAACAGCACGCTGTCGACCGCGTGGGGCGGCCGCTACGTCAACGACTTCATCGACAAGGGGCGCGTCAAGCGCGTCTATGTGCAGGGCGATGCGCCCTATCGCGCGGCGCCTGAGGACCTCGGCCAATGGTATGTCCGCTCGTCCGATGGCGGCATGTCGCCCTTCTCGGCCTTTTCGCGGATCGGCTGGTCGACGACGCCGAGCAGCACTTCGCGCTTCCAGGGCGTTCCCGCCTATGAAATCTCGGGCCAGCCCGCCCCCGGCACCAGCTCGGGCGAGGCAATGGACCTGATGGAGGCGATGGCGGCGCAGATTCCCGGCACCAGCGTCGCCTGGGCGGGCTCCTCCTATCAGGAGCGGCTGTCGTCGGGGCAGGCGCCTTTGCTCTATGCGCTGTCGCTGCTCGTCGTCTTCCTCTGCCTCGCGGCGCTTTACGAAAGCTGGTCGATCCCGGTCGCGGTGCTGCTCGTCATCCCGCTGGGGCTGGTCGGCGCGGTGCTCGCGGTCACGCTACGCGGGCTCGAGAACGACGTCTATCTGCAGATCGGCCTTCTGACGACGATGGGGCTCGCGGCGAAGAACGCGATTCTGATGATCGAGTTCGCCGAGCAGCAGGAACGGCAGGGCAAGCGGGTAATCGAGGCGGCGATCGCCGCGGCGAAGATCCGCCTGCGCCCGATCCTGATGACGAGCTTCGCCTTCATCTTCGGCGTGCTGCCGCTTGCGATCGCGACCGGCGCCGGCGCGAACAGCCGCGTCGCGATCGGCACCTCGGTGATCGGCGGGATGCTGACCGCGACGCTGCTCGCCATCTTCTTCATCCCGCTCTTCTTCGTGCTGGTGCGGCGCGGAGTGCGCGACGGGGTCGCGGCGCTGCGCGAACGCTTCGGCAAACGCGGCGACGCGCAGGAGATGCCGGCATGACGCGCGCGCGTCTCGCGCTGGTCGCCGCGCCGCTGCTGCTCGCGGGCTGTTCGCTCGCGCCGAAGACGGTTCTGCCCGCGCCGCCGGTGCCGCAAAGCTGGCCGGTCGGCGACGCCTATCTGCTGCAGAGCGAGGCGGCGCTGCCGGTCCTTTCCTATGGGCAGGTCTTCACCGACCCGCGATTGCAGTCGCTGATCGAGCAGGCGCTCGCGAACAACCGCGACCTGCGCACCGCTTTTGCCAATGTCGCCGCGGCGCGCGCGCAGGTCCGGGTGACGCGGTCGGCGCAATTGCCGGCGATCGGCGTCACCGCCGGAGCGGGCTATGCGGATCGCGGCGACAGCGCGGGCAGCGCCGATTTCTCGCTGCAGGGCGGCGTCACCGGCTTCGAGCTCGACCTGTTCGGGCGCCTCGCCAACGCGACCGAGGCCCAGCGCAACCGCGCGCTCGCGACCGAGGCGGCGGCGCGCACGGTGCGTCTCGCGTTGATCGCCGACCTCGCCGACGCCTGGGCCAATTATGGCGCCGATCGCGACCTGATGGCGATCGCGCGCGACACCGCGGCCAATGCGCGCGAGAATGTGCGGCTCACCAGGGCGCGGCTCGACGGCGGCATCGCGCCGCGCACCGACCTCCGCCAGGCCGAGCAGATCCTCGCGACCGCCGAGGATTCGATCGCGGCGCAGACGAGCGCGCTCGCGCAGGACGAGAATCTCATTCGCCTGCTCGTCGGCGGCGACGTCGACCCCACGCTGCTGCCCGCGAGCCTGGCCGAAGCCACGGCGGCGATCGTCGCGCTGCCCGCGGGGGTGAGTTCCGAAATCCTGCTGCGCCGTCCCGACGTGATCGAGGCCGAATATCAGCTCCGCGCCGCCAATGCCGACATCGGCGTCGCGCGCGCGCGGCTGTTCCCCTCCATCTCGCTGACCGGGCTGCTCGGCTTCGCGAGCGACGCGCTTTCGGGCCTGTTCGACGGCGGCGCCTTCGCCTGGTCGGCGGGGGGCGATGCGAGCGCAACGATCTTCGACTTCGGCGGCCGCCGCGCCGGAGTCGACGTCAGCAAAGCGCAGCGCGACGCGGCGCTTTCGAGCTATGAAGGCGCGATCCAGACCGCCTTTCGCGAAGTCGCCGACGCGCTCGCGGTGCAGGGTACGATCGCCGAAAGGGTGCGCGCCGCGGCGGCGAACAGCGAGGCGGCGGCCGACACCGCGGCGCTGACCGACGCGCGCTACAAGGGCGGCGTCGACAGTTTCCTCGCCAGCCTCGACGCGCAGCGCAGCCTCTATAGCGCGCGGCGCAGCGAGATCGCGACCCAGCTGCTGCTCGCGCAAACCCGAATCGCGCTGTTCCGCGCGCTTGGGGGAGACAGCGCGGCGGGGGCGGAACAGCCTTAGCGTGCTGATTGGGCGTTTGCGCCGGGGTGCGAGCGACGGATTTTTGTTTCGCACAAAGACACGAAGCCACAAAGAGGCTCGTATCGCGCCGTTAGGTGCCATTCATTCGCACCCTGTATCGAGACGCTGTCTTGGAAGGGTTACGGCTGCGCCGCGAATCCCTCTTCTTTGTGGCTTCGTGTCTTTGTGCGAACTCATTTTACCCCCGCCCTCGCACCCATGATCGCCGTCGCTTGACAAGCGACCGGACTCGCGCGCTAATAGAACATATAGAGAACATGTCATGCGCGAGTCGTCTTCCCCTCTCGCCGGGCTGCGCCGCCGCGTCGCCCGGATCGCCGCTTCCGGCGGGCCGCCCGGCGCGCGCGCCGACGGCTGGCTGGCGAGCGGGCATGCGGGGTTCGACGCCGCGCTCGGCGGCGGGCTCGCGGTGGGGCGGGTGCACGAGATGTTCGCCGATTCGCTCGACGCCGCGAGCGCCGCCGCCTTTGCCGCGCTGCTCGCCTTGCGCGGCGGGGGCACAGCGCCGCTGCTGTGGCTGCGCACCGCCGACGCTGCGCGGCAGGGCGGGCATCTTTATGCGCCGGGCATCGCCGAGCTCGGCGGCGATCCCGACCGGCTGCTGCTCGTCGAGACGGGGGATGCCAAGGCGCTGCTCGCCGCCGCGAACGACGCGCTGCGCTGCCCCGGCTCGACGGCGGTGGTCGTCGAAAGCCGGGGACGCCTGCCCGCGCTCGATCTGACCGCGGGGCGGCGGCTCGCGCTCGGCGCGCGCGATGCCGGGACGGTGCTGCTGCTGCTGCGCCTGGGGGCCGAGCCCGTGCCGAGCGTCGCCGAGACGCGCTGGCGCATCGCGGCGGCGCCCTCGCGCGAACTGGAGGCGAACGCGCCGGGCGCGCCCGCCTTCGACCTCGAATTGCTGCGCTGGCGCGCCGGCCCCGCGGGCGCGCGCTGGCGGCTGGAGTGGGACCGTGACGATCAAGCCTTCCGCGACGCGGCGCTATCTGGCGCTGTTCTTCCCCTGGCTCCCCGCCGAGCGCTGGAGTCGCGCGGCGCCGAGGCCGCCTGACGCCCCGCTCGTCTTTGCCGAAAAGCTGCGCGGCGCGCTGCGTCTCGCGGCCGTCGATGCGCGCGCCGCGACGCTCGGCCTCGCCCCCGGCATGGCGCTCGCCGACGCGCGCGCGCAGGTGCTGGGCCTGCGCGTCGTGCCGCACGATCCGGCGCTCGACCGCGACTGGCTCGACCGGCTCGCGCAGGGCTGCGCGCGCTATACGCCGCTCGTCGCGCTCGACCCGCCCGACGGGCTGATCCTCGATATCGCCGGCGCCGCGCATCTGTTCGGCGGCGAGGCGGCGCTGGCCGCCGACGTCGAGGCGCGGCTCGAGCGGACGGGCATGACCGTGCGCTCGGCGCTCGGCCCCACCGCCGACGCGGCGCGCGCGCTCGCGCGCTATCCGGCACCGCCCGCCCCCGACGAGGCGGCGGCGATCCGCCGCCTGCCGGTCGCGGCGCTCGAACTCGACGCCGAGGCGACGCGCGCACTCGCCCGCGCGGGGCTCCGGACGATCGGCGACCTCGCGAGCCGGCCGATGGCGAGCCTCGCCGCGCGCTTCGGCGCCGAGGCCGCAGAGGCGCTGCGCCGCCTGCTCGGCGACGCGCCGAGCCCGCTCGCACCGCGCCTGACACCGCCGCCCGTCGCCGCCGAGCGCCGCTTCGCCGAGCCCGTCGCAAGCACGCCGCACGCGATGGGGGTGCTCGCCGAACTCGCGGGTGAAGCGATCGAGACCCTTGCCGGACGCGGCAAGGGCGGGCGCGATTTCCGTGCCACCTTCTTCCGCAGCGACGGGCTGGCGCGGACGATCGCGATCGAGACCGGCGCCCCGACGCGCGACGCCGCGCTGGTCATGCGGTTGTTCGCCGAGCGCATCGATGCCTTGCGCGACCCGATCGACCCCGGCTTCGGCTTCGACATGATGCGCCTCGCCGTACCGCGGATCGAGGCACTCGGCGCGAGCCAGCTCAGGCTCGAAGGCGGCGCGACGCGCGCGCCGGCGATGGACGAACTCGCCGACCGGCTCGCGACCCGGCTCGGGCGCGGGCGGGTGCGCCGATACCGCCCTGCCGACACGCACATTCCCGAACAGGCGCAGCTCGAACTGCCCGCGATCGACGCGCCGCCGCCGCAAGCCTGGCCCGCGCCCGCGCCCGGCGAGCCGCCGCTGCGCCCCTTCTGGCTCTTCGACCCGCCGCAACCGATCGAGGTGATCGCCGAGGTGCCCGACGGCCCGCCGCACCGCTTTCGCTGGCGCCGCGCGACGCACGCGATCCGCCGCTACGAGGGGCCCGAGCGCATCGCCGCCGAATGGTGGCGGCGCCGCGACAACAGGGGGCTGACGCGCGACTATTACCGCGTCGAGGACGATCGCGGCCGCCGCTACTGGCTGTTCCGCCACGGGCTCTACGACGAAAAGCCCGATCCGCGCTGGTATATCCACGGGCTCTTCGCATGAGCGAGACCGCCGCCCCGCCCCCCGTCTTCGCCGAACTGGTCGCCGCGACCAACTACAGCTTCCTCCACGGCGCCTCGCACCCCGCCGCGATGGCGGCGGAGGCGCTGGCACTCGGCCTCGGCGGCATCGGCATCGCCGACCGCAACAGCGTCGCGGGGGTGGTGCGGGCGTGGACCTTTCTAAAAGACCTGCAGGTCAAGAAGCCCAAGATGGTGGAGGGCTTCCGGCTGGTGGTCGGAGCACGGCTCGCCTTCGCCGACGGCACCCCCGACATCGTCGCCTATCCGGTCAGCCGTCACGGCTGGGGGCGGCTGACGCGGCTGCTGTCGACCGGCAATCGGCGCGCGCAGAAGGGCGACTGCATCCTGCACCTCGACGATCTGCTCGCGCATTGTGACGATCTCCTGCTGATCGCGATGGACGGCGACGCGGCGCTGCTCCGCACGCTCAAGCGGGCTCGGCCGAAATCGGTGTGGCTGGCGGCAACCATGCCGCGGACGGGAAGCGACGCGCGGCGGCTGGCCGAACGCCGGCGCCTGTCGGCGGCGACCGGCGTCCCGCTGCTCGCGACCAACGACGCGCTCTATGCCACCGCCGCGCAGCGCCCGCTGCACGACGTCATCACCTGCATCCGCGAGGGGGCGACGGTCCAGAAGGCGGGGCGGCGGCTGCGCGCCAATGGCGAAC
>Ga0182736_1003121_pt1 | contig 11490 bp, 10 predicted proteins | sample eDN5th30CKraftBY_FD_128882 | JGI IMG/M metagenome (GOLD analysis project Ga0182736, IMG submission 128882) | Enriched backyard soil microbial communities from Emeryville, California, USA - eDNA 5th pass 30_C Kraft BY (version 2) (version 2) | ecosystem: Environmental > Terrestrial > Soil >...
GACGCACGTCTCGATATAAGGGCGCCATGCTTGCGCCAGCACGGAAGACGGCGCGGGGATTTCGTCTTCATGAAATCCGAAGCCGAACAGCCGCATGCCGAAGCCCCCAAGTTTTATAGCAATGTTCGGAAGCGCGGAAAGACGCTGAATGGAGGCTCTCCAGGTATTGAAAACCTCGTCGCGCCGGTCGGCGTACGGGCCTATGCCGATAGGGCCGCCGACATGGTTCAGGACGATGGTCGTTTCCGGAAACAGGGCGGCCAGCGCGGCCAGTTCGTCCAGTTGCGTGTGATACATCCAGGCATCGAAGACAAGCCCGTGGGGAGCCAGGCGCGAGAAGCCTTCCTGAAACGATTTGTCCAGCAGCAGGCCGCTGGGCGGGTTGGCCATCGAACCGCGCGCCTTGGGGTCGGAATGCCATGCGGAAATGTTCCGGATGCCGCGCAAGCGGCCGCCGGCGGCGGCGAGATGCGCGTGCAGCGCTTCGTCCACGCGGTGTCCGTATTGCAGGTCCGCGTACCCCACAATGGCCGCGCAGATCCGGCTGGAGCCATATTGGCCGCTTGCGCTCATGGCCGCGACGCCCGCGGCGAATTCCGTTTCGCCGACGGGGCGCAGCATCGGATCTCCGCTCTGCCTGTACATGGAGCCGCACTCCATGAATACGGTCGCCTGGATGTTGTGCCCGCTTCCCGTATCGGCGAGCAGATCCTGGAACAGGTACTGATTGCCGGGCTTGTCCCACAAATGATGATGCGCGTCGATGATGGGAAGTTCGGGTTCCAGGATTTCTTCCTGGCGCAGCGCCAGCCATTGCGGCCTTACCGCTAAATGGACATTGGAATTTTCGGGGTTGTTTGTCATGGGAAAAGGAAGTAAAGGTTCGGGGAGACCGACTTGGCGCAGACGCGGACCTCGCCGGGGCGGATCTGTCAGCCCAGCTTCAGCGACATGGAGTACTTCATTTTCTTGTGCGGAAAGGTAGTGATGGTCACCAGCATCAGCCTGTCGCGCTGGCCATAGTAGCGGCGCGTTATGACCAGGCCCGCCGTGCCCTCCGCCACGTTCAGCGCTTTGGCGGCGGCGCCTTTGATGGGCGTGGCCGAGAATACCTGATTGACCTCGTGGATCTGGTGGTTGTAGCGTTCTTCTATAAGTTGCGACAGCGGCAGGCGGGCCTTGCCGATATCGGGCCGGATGGCGGAATAGTCGGGGTGTATGTAGGCCGCGGCGAACGCGACGGGGGTGTCGTGGCCGCCCAGCAGCTTTATGGCGTTCAGGCACAGCCAGTCGGTTCCGGGCTTGCAGCCCAGGACTTTGGCCAGGGGCCTGGAAACCTTGAGCATGCTGAGCGAGCATACCTGCAGCGTAGCATTCGCGATGTACTGGAAAAGATCGGACATCTGGGATATCTGCTGCGTGTAGCGGGTGGCCGGGGTGTCGGCCTCGACCCGCGTCCCGATGCCGCGCCGGCGCGACACCATGCCGCATTCAGCCAGCATGCGGATCGCTTCGCGCACGGTATGCCTGCTGACGCCATATTGGTCGCGGAGCTGGTGCTCGGTGGGCAGCAGCGACATCACGGGGAACCGGCCGGTGCGGATGCCCAGCGCAAGTTCCTCGTATATGGCCCGGTAGCGCGGCGTGGCGGCATGATCCGCGCGGGAGCCGGCCTCCACGGCTGCGGTGTTCGCGGCTGCGGGCGCGCGGCCTGCCGTGTCGGGTTCTGTAGCTCGCTGCATCGCAGCATCCTTGGATGACTCGGGTTTGTCTGGACAAAATCTTGTTGACAATTCTATCGCCGAATGCCTACCATTTGTACGTACATAGTTGCTTGAGGAACGGCAATTGTACGGTACCTTTTCCAGGCTCGGCCATTAATTGGATTGCACCCGTGCCGTTCCTCCCGTTTCACGCCTCGATCGTTGAAAGAAGTGCTGGGCATCGTTCCTATCATCCTTCAAATCAGGGGGTTTCATGGCTAAGCTATTTGCAGTGCTGGCGGCGACGGCGGTCGCCGCGGTGTGCTCCGCCGGGGCGGCCGCGCAGGAAAAGCTGGTGGTCGCGGGCTACGGCGGTTCGTTCGAAGAAATCATGCGCAAGGATATTTTCCCGCCGTTCGGCAAGGAGCACGGCGTCGAACTGGCCTACGTGGCGGGCAACTCCACGAATACCGTGGCCCGGCTTCAGGCGCAAAAAAGCAATCAGCAGATCGATGTGGGCATTATCGACGACGGCCCCATGTATCAGGCCATCGCCCTCGGCTTCTGCGCGCCGACCCCGGGCCTGCCGGGCGACGATCTGTACCAGACCGCGCGCTACAAGGACGACAAGGCCGTGGCGATAGGCATCGTGGCGACCGGCATCATGTACAACAAGAAGATCTTCGAGGAAAAGAAGTGGGCGCCGCCCACGTCATGGACCGACCTGACCGATCCGAAATACAAGAAGCAGCTGGTCATACCTCCTCTGAACAATACCTACGGCCTGCATACGCTGATACAGTTCGCGCGGGCCAATGGCGGCGGCGAGAAAAATATCGATCCCGGCTTCGAGGCCTTCAAGGACAAGGTGAATCCGAATGTGCTTGTCTACGAACCGTCGCCGGGGAAAATGACCGAATTGTTTTCCAGCGGGCAGGCGTCCATCGCCGTCTGGGGCAGCGGAAGGGTGAAGGCATTTTCCGACACGGGCTTTCCGGTGGGGTTCGTCTATCCCAAGGAAGGCGCCTATGCGCTGCTTTCTTCGGTTTGTCCCATCGCCAAGCCCAATCCCAACCCCCTGGCCCAGGAATTCGTGCGCTATCTGGTCTCGCCGCCCGCGCAGGAAAAACTGGCCAACGCGTACGGGTATGGGCCGGTCAATAAAAAAGCCAAGGTCAAGGACGACGATGTCGTTCCGATGCCCATCGGACAACGCGCCGCGGACCTGATCGTCGTCGACTGGGATACCATCAACCAGCATCGCGAAGAATGGAACAAGCGCTGGACGCGTGAAATAGAGCGCTGAGAATCGCCCTGGCGGCGGGCCTCGGCGGCCGGCCGCTTCTCGCGGGAGCATCCATGAGCCATCTTGTACTGAAGGGCCTGACCAAGCGCTACGGCAATCTGACCGCGGTGGATGGCCTGAGCCTGTCGGTCGATCAGGGGGAGTTCGTATCGTTGCTGGGTCCGTCGGGCTGCGGCAAGACGACCACGCTGCAGATGATCGCAGGGTTCGTCGAGCCGACATCGGGCAGCATCGTGCTCAATGGCAAGGACCTGGGCAGGGTGCCGGCGAACAAGCGCGGGCTGGGCATCGTATTTCAGAACTACGCTCTTTTTCCGCATATGACGGCGGGCGAGAACATCTCCTTCGGACTCGAGATGCAGGGCCTGGGCAAGTCCGAATGCCGTGCGCGGGTGGCCGAGGCCCTGAAACTGGTCAGCCTCGAGCACCTGGTCGACAGGCACCCGGCCCGCATGTCCGGCGGGCAACAGCAGCGTGTGGCGCTGGCCCGCGCGCTGGTCATACGGCCCAGCGTGCTTTTGCTGGATGAGCCTCTTTCCAATCTCGATGCGAAACTGCGCGAGGAAATGCAGCTCGAGCTGCGCAGCATTCAGCGCACGGTGGGCACCACCACCATCCTGGTCACGCACGACCAGTCGGAAGCGCTGGCGCTGTCCGACCGTATCGTGGTGATGAACCAGGGCCGGGTGGAGCAGGTGGCCGATCCGTTCTCCGCCTACGAGGGGCCTGCCAGCCAGTTCGTGGGCGGCTTTCTGGGCAAGGCCAATGTGTTTGCGCCCTGTCCGGAGGACTACGAGGGCCAGCCGCGCGCGCGCATCGGCGAAGCCCATATCGAGATGGAGGGCCGGCCTGTTCCCGTGGGGGCGGTGATCGTGCGGCCGGAGAAAATCCTGTTTTCCGACCCGTCGGTGTGTGCGCTGCCTGGTCGCCTGAAGACCCGCGTCTTCCAGGGCAATCACTGGCTGTGCCAGGTCGATACCTCGGTGGGGGAAGTGTCGGTGATTCGCCAGAACGACGGCCAGTCCATTCCGGCCGAGGGAGAGACCGTGTACCTGCGCTGGCGCGCGCAAGACATGCGGCCTGTAACGCCGCAGGAGGGCGCGCCATGATCGTGGATCCGCGCGCGCGGCCGTGGCTGCTGAGCGCCCCGGCGCTGGTGCTTTATGCCACCTTCCTGATCGTTCCATTATTCATGGTCTTTTTGATCAGTTTCTTCGACTTCCAGTTTTACGGCGGGATTCAACGGGTATTCACCTTGAAGAACTATGTCGAGATCCTGACCGACGGCTATTATTACGAGATCTACGCGCGCACCTTCGGCGTGGCGGCCGCGGTCACGCTGATCTGCCTGGTCCTGGGTTCCACCGAGGCATACGTGCTTTCGCGCATGAGCAATCCCTGGAAAGGCCTCTTCCTGATGGTGGTTCTGGGGCCTCTGCTGATTTCGGTCGTGGTGCGCACGCTGGGCTGGGCGCTGCTGTTCGGCTCGACCGGCCTGATCAGCCAGGCGCTGATGGCGCTGGGGCTGGTTTCCGGGCCGGTCAATCTCATGTACAGCAATCTGGGGGTGACCATTGCGCTGACTCATGTCCTGGTTCCCTTCATGGTGATCGCGGTCTGGGCATCGCTCCAGCGCATCAATCCATCGTCCGAGGCGGCCGCGCTGTCGCTGGGCGCCAGCCAGTTCACGGTGGTGCGCCGCGTGATCGTGCCGCAGATCATGCCGGGCATCGCCTCGGGCTCCATCATTGTCTTCGCGCTGGCGGCCAGCGCCTTCGCGACACCTGAAATCATCGGGGGGCGCAGGCTCAAGACGGTCGCCACCGCGGCCTACGACGAATTCCTGAATACGCTGAACTGGCCGCTGGGCGCGGCGCTGGCCGTACTTCTTCTGGTGGCCACCATGATCGTGCTGCTGGCGGCCAACCGGCTCATCGAGCGCCGCTACAGCGCGGTCTACAACTAGGACGGGCGATGAACTATCGCAACGGGCCATGGGGGCTGATCTTCCACACGCTTTTCATCGCGTTCATCCTGGCCCCCATTGTCATGGTGTGCGCCGTGGCATTCACGTCGCAGGGGTTTATTTCGCTGCCCAGCGGCGGCCTGTCGCTACGCTGGTTCAGGGCAATCCTCGACAATCCGCGCTTCATCGATGCATTCTGGTTCAGCCTGGGCCTGGGGCTTCTTTCGGCGTCCCTGGCCATTCTGTTCTCGGTGCCCAGCGCGATGGCGCTGGCGCGCCATCGTTTCCCCGGCCGCGAGGCGCTGGTGGCGTTCTTCCTGTCGCCGCTGATGATTCCGCATGTGGTCCTGGGGCTGGCGTTCCTCAGGTTCTTCAGCGGCATCGGGCTGGCGGGCACGTATTTCGGCCTGGTGGTCGCGCATGTCATCATTGTCATGCCGTACGCACTGAGACTGGTGCTTACATCGGCCACCGGCATAGACCCCACGCTGGGACGGGCCGCGCTCTCGCTCGGCGCGTCGAACTGGGCGGTGTTCCGCCGCATTGTCCTGCCGCTGATGCTGCCGGGGGTCGTCAGCGGCTGGGTGATCGCGTTCATCACCAGTTTCGATGAGCTTACAATGTCCATCTTCATCGCCTCGCCATCCACGACCACTCTGCCGGTGCGCATATTCCTGCAGATCGCCGATACGATAGACCCGCTGGTCACGGCGGTGTCCGCGGTCCTGATTTACGCGGCGATAATTGTCATTTTCATTCTGGACCGCACCGTCGGGCTGGAAACGCTATTTGTGGGCAAGGAAGTCAATGACCAAAAAGATGGATGAGATCGAAGTGCCCGAACCGCGCCATAAAGGGATCTACGATGCGGCGGTGATCGGAGGCGGCCTGGTCGGTTCGGCCATCGCCTATGGCCTGCGCCGTCATCTGGATCGGGTAACGGTGCTGGACGAGGGCGATAGCGCGTATCGGGCGTCGCGCGGCAACTTCGGCCTGGTGTGGGTGCAAAGCAAAGGCATGGGCATGCCGCGCTACGGCGTGTGGACGATGGCTTCGGCCGGGCACTGGCCGGCGCTGGCGGCGGAGCTCCTGGACAAGACGGGGGTGGACGTGCACCTGGAGCAGCGCGGCGGCCTGCATATCCTGCTTTCCGACGACGAGGTGCGGGACCGCGTGAAGTTCATGACCGGCCTGCTGGCCCAGCCCGGCATGTCGTCCTATGAATGGAAACTGCTGGATCGCAACGAGGTGGCCGATCTGGTGCCCGGCATCGGGCCCGACGTGCGCGGCGCGACGTGGACGCCGGCCGATGGCATCGTCAATCCCCTCAAGCTGCTGCGCGCGCTGCATATTGCCTTTGCGCGCGACGGCGTCGACTATCGGCCGCGACAGCCGGCCGGTGAAATCGTCCATGCCGGCGGCGTATTCCAGATAGCCACGCCTCGCGGCACGGTGCGCGCGCAGCGCATCGTGCTGGCCGCGGGCCTGGGCAATCCGGAATTGGGCGGGAAAGTCGGCCTGACACTACCGATACGGCCGCAGCGCGGACAGATCGTGGCGCTGGAGCGCACCCGCCGCGTGCTCGAAACGCCCATTGCGACGCTGCGCCAGATGGACGAGGGCTCCTGGCTGATCGGGGATTCCCAGGAGGAGGCGGGTTATGCCGACCAGCAGACGGGGCTGCCCGTCCTGGCGACACTGGCCGATCGCGCGCTGCGCACGCTGCCGGCCCTGCGCGAGGTGCGCGTGGTGCGTTCGTGGGCCGCCTTGCGCATCATGTCGCAAGACGGCTTTCCCATTTACCAGCAGTCCGAGGCATTTCCCGGCGCTTTTGTCGCGACCTGTCACAGCGGCGTCACGCTGGCCGCCGCGCATGCGCTCGAACTGGCGCCCATGATTGCCGCGGGCGAGCTGCCCGGCGACATGGCCCCTTTTTCAACGCGGAGATTTCATGTTCAAGAGACTTGACGAAGGTACGGGCGAGGCCGGGCATGCAACCGTGCAGATCACGGTCAATGATGCTGTGGTGGCCTGTCGCCAGGGCGACAGCGTGGCGGCGGCCTTGTTTGCGCAGGGGATTTCCGCGTGCCGCGACACGGCGGTGAGCCAGGCGCCGCGGGGGCCTTTCTGCATGATGGGCATTTGCTACGACTGCCTGGTGACCATAGACGGCAAGCCCAATCAGCAGGCCTGTATGACGCTGGCGCGCGACGGCATGGCAGTGCGGCGCCAGCACGGCGCGCGCGAGGTGCCGGCATGATTTCCATGGAGCAATGCGATTTGCTGGTGGTGGGAGCCGGACCGGCGGGGATGGCGGCGGCGACCGTGGCCGCCACATTGGGCGTGGATACGGTGCTGCTCGACGAGCAGCCCGGCCCCGGCGGGCAGATCTACCGGTCCGTCACGACGACGCCGGTAACGAACAAGCGGATCCTGGGCGAGGACTATTGGCACGGCGCCACCCTGGTCGAGCCGCTGCGGCAATCCGGCGCCCGCTACGAGCCGGGCGCGACGGTGTGGGCGGTGTCGCAGAAGACAGCGGCGGATCCCTCGGGGTTCGAAGTGGCATACTCAGTGGGCGGCGAGGCGCGCATCCTGCAGGCGCGCCAGCTGCTCCTGGCCACGGGCGCCCAGGAGCGGCCGGTTCCCGTTCCGGGCTGGACCTTGCCGGGTGTGATCACCGCCGGCGCGGGGCAGATTCTTCTGAAGTCCTCCGGACTGGTCCCGTCCGGCCGCATGGTTCTGGCCGGCTGCGGGCCGCTGTTGTATCTGGTGGCGTGGCAGTACCTGAACGCCGGCGCCAGGATCGACGCGCTGCTGGAAACGACGCCTTCCGGCCGTCTGGCCCAGGCGATGCCGCATGCGTGGGGGTTCCTGCGCTCGCCGTATCTGGCCAAGGGGCTCAGGCTGATGCGGGCCGTCAAAGCCGGCGTGCGCATAGCCAGGGGCGTGACCGCGCTCGAGGCGCGAGGCGACGGGCAGCTGGACAGTGTGCGCTATGAAGCGGGCGGGGCCAGCCATACCTTGGCCGCCGACCTGCTCATGCTGCATCAGGGCGTCGTGCCCAACGTGAATCTGTCGCGCGCCATGGGCATGGAGCATGTCTGGAACGAAAGGCTGGACTGCTGGGAGCCGGCGGTCGATGCCTGGGGCGCGTCGTCGGTGCCCGGCGCGGGAATCGCCGGCGATGGAGCCGGTATTGCCGGGGCGCTGGCCGCCGAACACCGGGGCCGGCTGGCCGCCTTGCAGGTGGCGCATTCGCTGGGCCGCATCGATACCGCCCGGCGCGACCGGGGCGCGGCGGGACCGCGCCAGGCGCTGGCCCGCGCGGTGCGCGGCCGGGAATTCTTCGATATCCTGTACCGCGCGCCCAAGGAATTCCTCCGCCCGGCGGGCGACACCATCGTGTGCCGATGCGAAGAGGTGACCGCCGGACAAGTGCGCGAGACCGTCAAGCTCGGCTGCACCGGGCCGAACCAGATGAAGTCGTTCCTGCGTTGCGGCATGGGCCCGTGCCAGGGCCGTTTCTGCGGCCTGACGGTCAGCGAAATCATTGCCGACGAGCTCGGAAAGCATCCCCGCGAGGTCGGTTATTACCGCCTGCGCTTCCCGACCAAGCCGCTTACGCTGGGCGAGCTGGCATCGCTGCCGCAAACCGACGAATCGATCGGGGCGGTGGTGCGGCTGAAGAAATGACATGGCCGGGTCTGTGCATTCCGCGGAGGCCATTATTATCGGCGGCGGGCTGCACGGCAGTTCGGCCGCGCTGCATCTGGCGCGGGCGGGGATTTCGGCGCTGGTGCTCGAGAAGAACTATGTGGGGCGCCATGCCTCGGGCGTGAACGCGGGCGGGGTGCGCACCCTGGCGCGCCACCTGGCCGAAATTCCGCTGGCACTGGCTTCGCGCGACCTGTGGCTGCGCATCGGCGAACTGGTCGACGATGATTGCGGTTTCGAGCAGCACGGACAAGTCCTGGTGGCCGAGAACGACGCCGATGCGTCGAACCTGCGCGAGCGCCTGGATCTCCTGGCTTCCCACGGCTATGTCCACGAGCAATGGATCGGACGCGACGATCTGCTGGCGCTGGTTCCCGCTTTTTCGCCGGCGGTCCGGGGCGGAGTGATCGCGCGCGAAGACGGAGCGGCCGATCCATACCGCACGACGCTGGCGTTCCGGCGCAAGGCCGCGAGCCTGGGCGCGCGCTTCAGGGAAGGCGTGCGGGTGGGGGCCATTCGCCGTGAACCGGGACAATGGAGGCTGGACACCAGCGCCGGCGTGTTCAACGCGCCCGTCATCATCAATTGCGCGGGCGCCTGGGCCGACCGCGTGGCGGCCCAGCTGGGCGAGCCCGTGCCCTTGCAGGCCATCGGCCCCATGATGCTGGTCACGCTGAACATGGACCACTTTCTTGATCCCGTGGTGATCGGCAGCGGCCGGCCCCTGTCATTCAAGCAGCGCGCCAATGGCACCGTGCTGATCGGCGGCGGGCGGCGCGCCTGGGTGGACCGCGACGCGGAATGGACGGAACTGGATTTTCGCGCGCTGGCCGAGGGGGCGCGCGTCGCCTGCGATCTTTTTCCGCACATGCGCGGCGCCATCGTAAACCGGGGCTGGGCCGGCATCGAAGCCCGCATGCCCGATGACATTCCCGTCGTGGGCCCCAGCGTCAGGCATGAAGGCGCATTCCACGCCTTCGGCTTTTCCGCGCACGGCTTCGAACTGGGTCCGATCGTCGGCAAGATTATCGCCGACCTGGTGGCGACGGGCCGCAGCGACATGCCGGTCGATGCGTTTCGCATCGACCGGTTTGCCGGGGCGCCGGACAGCCCGGACCGCTGATGACACGGTTCGGGATGGCCCGGCGCGGCGAAAGCGCGTGTTACTGGATCCGGATATCCCGCTCTTTGATCAGCCTGGCCATGCGGGCCACTTCATCATCGATGAACTTCACCGAATCGGCGTGGCTGCCCTCGAAGGGTTCGCCGGTCAGGTTGCGGATCCATTCCTTGACGTCCGGGCTGCGCAAGGTATCGATCAATGCGTCGGAAATGCGCGCCACGACCTCGGGCGGCACGCCGGCCGGGGCATAGAAGGCATTCCATTCGGACAGCACCACGTCGGGCACGCCGGCCTCGGCCAGTGTGGGGACGTCGGGCAGCGCGGGCGAGCGGTGGCCGCTGGTGACCGCCAGGGGACGCACCCTGCCCGCCTTGATGAAGGGCACCGTGGCCGCCGCGTTCGAAAAATAGAGCGGGACCTGGCCGCCCACCACGTCGTTCATCGCCGGCGCGCCGCCCTTGTAGGGGACGTGCGTCAGCTGGGTGTGGGTCCGTTCCGCGAACAGCGATGCGGCAATATGCATCAGCGAGCCGTTGCCCGATGACGCGTAAAACACTTCGCCCGGCTTGGCCTTGGCCACGGCGATCACATCCGCGACGCTGTGCGCCGGGAAGTTGGGGTTGACCACCATGACCAGCGGGATTTGCGCGATGACGCCTATGGGCTCGAATGATTTGTAGTCGTAGGGGAGGTTGGGATAGAGCCCCAGGTTGATGGCGAACGAGGCCGCGTCGATGAGCATCGTGTATCCGTCGGGGGCGCTGCGGGCCACATAGGCCGCCCCGATCTGTCCGGCGGTGCCCGGCTTGTTCTCCACCACGACAGACTGGCCCAGGCGCTTGGCCAGTTTCTCGCCCAGGAACCGGGCCATGATGTCGGAGCCTCCGCCCGGGGGATAGCCCGAGACAATGGTGATGTGCCGGGTGGGCCACTGCTGCTGCGCCCGCGCGGGCAAGCCCAGCATCGACGCCGCCAATGCGGCGCCGCCTTCAAGAAAATTGCGACGTTTCATGGGGTCTCCTCCTGGTTTATTATCGGACTGTTGTATTCGGTGTGGCGCCGGCCGCGCAGGCGGCCTCCAGGCGCTGGAACATCTCCTCGGTTCCGGTTTGCGCCGCGAGTTTCCGCAGATCGCTCCAGGTGTCCGCGGGAAGCGTCAGGCCGTCGCGGCGCTGCGCCTGATTCGCCCGCGCTTCGGGCTCGCCGGGGTAGAAGATTTCATCGAAGCCCTGCGCCAGCGGCTGCGACTTGATTTCCCCGATGAAAGTTTCCATGCGCGACGAAAATTCGGCCAGCGGCATGAACGTGTCCACGTCGTGGACGGTAATGAAATGGCCGGCTCCGCTTTTCTTGTCGTAGTGGTAGGGCCCGTTGACCGCGCTCAGGAACTGGCTGCCCGACAGCACCCCGGCCAGCACATCCATCAGGGTGGCGATCGCGTACCCCTTGTGCTCGGCCATGGGCAGGATAATGCCGTTGATCGCCGCTTCGGGGTCGGTGGTGGGCGCGCCGCCGGCATCCAGCGCCCATCCGGGAGGAATGGATTCCCGCCGCTGGCGGGCCAGGTAGATCTTGCCCCGCGCCACCGCGGTATTGGCCATGTCGAGCATCATGGGCGGGTGCGATCCGGCGGGCGCGGCGATCGACCAGGGGTTGGTGCCTATGATTTTCTTGC